>Ga0181518_10000002_pt1 | contig 354701 bp, 329 predicted proteins | sample PEATcosm2014_Bin_28_FD_119751 | JGI IMG/M metagenome (GOLD analysis project Ga0181518, IMG submission 119751) | Peatland microbial communities from MTU Mesocosm Facility, Houghton, MI, USA - PEATcosm2014_Bin01_60_metaG | ecosystem: Environmental > Terrestrial > Soil > Wetlands > Peat | place...
CAACTGCACCCTGGCGGCCATAGCCCCTCCCGGTCGAGTAGCGATCTCGACTCAAGGACTTCGCCGCCAGCACCATCACCCCTGGTTATGGAAACCGGCAAACGTTGCCGGGGAACCCACTAGTGAACACGATTTTCTCGTTCCCAGCAGCAAAGCCCGCACGATGCAGGCAAGCCTTGTAGCATGCGAGCTTCCGTTCGTATCTCGTCGTCGCGCCTGTATCTGACGCTTCAGGCCGCTCCCAGTCGATGTTGAGGAACGCCTTCACGTAGTCTGCGCCATCGTCTTCGAGCAACGTGGACAGCAACCCAAAGCCGTCGACCACAGACTTGTAGAAGTTGAGCTTCATGACTTTGAAGCCCTCCTTCTCCATAACGCTGTAGCGGGTCACAGCGTTTGGGTACTGAGCAAAGATTGCCGTCCCCTCATCTTGCTGGTTCTCGTTTGAGTACTCGCCGTTGACGTCGAACACGATTTGCCCGACAGCCTTGAGCGGCTGCCCATCAAGCTGCACTCTCGACTGGGAAATATCTACAGTGGCCTGAATCAGCTTCTTGACCGTGTTGGACTTTCCGGTTCTCGTCATCCCGAACAGGGCTGTGCGCTTACCGAGGAAGTCAAGTGGTGAGACGAATACGGGCACGTCCTCGCCAGCCGTGTGCCGTAGGCTTGCGCTATAGCGGACGCGGCCGATGCGCTCATCACCCACTCCGCCTGGTATTCCATCCTGCCGGAAGTTAACGATGTACTCTAGGACTTTCCCGGTCGGCTTCACAACCCTATAATTGTTGGCGGCGTAGAAGTTGTCGAGGTCGCCGGCGAAACGGATCACCCCGTCACCGTCCTTGTAGAACGTCCCGATGACTCGACACTCAAGCCCGGAGAACTGGAACTCGGCGCGCGTGAAGGAATCGAGCGGCGCGGCATCTCCTTCGGGCGGAGTCTCCTTGTAGTAATCGACCATCGCGGCCACGACGTCGTCGTCGGTCGGCAACTTCGTGGGTTTCAGTACGCGAAGCAGGATCGCCTCGTGAACGTCTGGCTCCCCGACGTAGAGCGCCAGCAGAAATGCCCCAGCCGGAACGCCGCCCACCTTATGCTTCCAACTGTCATTCGACATGAGACGGAGTCGATCGAAATCCAAGTAGAACGGCCGTCCCACGAATAGATCGTCGCTCCTACACTCCGCAAAGAGGTCAATACTGGCGAGTTGCTTCAGCTGCTGAACGACTGTGGCCATCTACGTTACCTCCACTCCACTGCTTACCTCGACTAGGGACGGAGTCTCAGACCAATCGATGGTTATGGGCTCGGGCAGTGCAACATCGGTTGAAGGGCTAAGAATCAAGATGCGGTCCGTCTTGGTCGCACGACCGGGGTTGTTCTTCCAGATCCGACTAACCTTCCGGCCTGCTGGTACCCGATCGGCGATGATGCCGTGACAGTGCCAGCCTGCGGGCTCCGCGACGTGACGCCAGACCTTGCCGGCGAGGTTGAGATTGTCGTCACCGCGCCTGACGTCACCTATTACTAGGCAAAGGAAGCCGTTCTCAGCCACCGTGTGTTTGAGCTGTACGAGCACCTGCTCCATGAAGACGAGATAGCGCGGCAGACTGGCGCTAGCCATAAGACAGCTGTCTACCTCCGGCGCTGAACGGTTCAAGAACCAGAGCCGAACCCAGTTGTACTTGCCGTACTTGATGACCTGTAGGTACGGCGGAGATGTGAAGACGAGGCGAGGGCGAGCGCGTCGGACCTGGACCGGAGCTGGCGTTTTGGCGTCGTGAAGCCACGAACGGCCTGATGAGATCGCCCGAGTAGGCAGCTGGTACCGCTCTGCACGGGTCCGCAACATGGCGAAGACATTGACTTCAGGAGCGGTCAAGCGCTCGCGAGCTATGTACTCCCTGACGTAGCCTGGTGCCATCGCGAAGGTGTTGGGCATACTGATCGAGAATCCGCGGGTGGCACCGGCGGCAGAGTGATTGGCATGGAGCATGCCCAGCATCATTCCGGTGATGAGAGGATCAACGTTCCGATTCCCGAGCTCGCTTCGCAGGTAGACGATTTGACGGAGAGTGCTCGGGGCGTAAAGCATTCTGATGTTGGCGGGGACCTCGTCCGTATCGACTGGCCGAAGCTGAAAGCCGTGCTCTAGCTGCGTCAAGCGCCTGAGAACCGAGTGCCGAGATGGAATGTGCACCTTTGCGCTTGTGAGCGCGTGAGCCAGTGGATTGGCGTCCGCACCGTAGCCGACTCGACCATAAAGCGCCGCCTCCAACGGAACCGTGCCCCGGCCGGCGAACGGATCGTAGACGGCATCTCCAGGCTGGGTCAGCCATCTGATGAAGACGCTTGCGAGCTGGGGCGGGAACATCGCGAAGTAGGAGCACAGGCTGTGTAGGGGGTGGCCCCACCGCCTAGGGGCGCTGTGCCAAAGGTCGGGATACGCGTGAGGATACGAAAGATTGCCCGCCATGCGCCAACCATATGCTGCTTTTCGGACGTAGGCAAGCTCCCCCAGCGAGCACCGGCTGCTGCTTGGGATAGCGGGGCGCCAGGAGCTGGACCGCGCCCGGGCCTCCTCCTAATAAAACCTGACCCACAAGCTCGAGCGAGCGGAACGCGCCCCGCCCTCACCCCACCCGCGGCATGACCTCCCCAGCGATCAGCTCCAGCTGCTCGATGTCATCGAGGTCGATCACCTGCAGGTACGCGCGCTCGGAGCCCGCCTGCGCGAACGCCGTCAGCCGCTCCGCGACCTCCGCCGGACTCCCCGCCGCGCCGTTCTGCCGCAGCTCCTCCACATCCCTGCCGATGCGCTCCGCGCGCCTGCGCAGCTCGCTCTCGCTCGTCGCGCAGCACACCGTCACCGCGTGCGAGTACACGAGCGTGTCCGGGTCGCGCCCCGCCTGCTCGCACGCCGCGCGCACCCGCTCGAACTGCGTGCGCGTGCGCTCCACGTCCGCGAACGGCACGTTGAACTCCGCCGCGTAGCGCGCCGCCAGCGCCGGCGTGCGGCGTGCGCCCAGGCCGCCCACGATCAGCGGCGGGCCCGACGCGCCCGCCGGCCTCGGCAGCGCCGGGCAGTCCAGCAGCCGGTAGTGCGCGCCCTCGAACGAGAAGCTCTCGCCCGGCCGCGTCGCCCACACGCCCGACAGGATCGCCAGCTGCTCCTCCAGGCGGTCGAAGCGCTCGCCCGGCGTGCCGAACGGGATGCCGTACGCCGTGTGCTCGCGCTCGAACCAGCCGCTGCCCACGCCCAGCTCCACCCTGCCGCCGCTCATCGCGTCCACCTGCGCGACCGCCACCGCCAGCGGGCCCGGCAGGCGGAACGTCGCCGACGTCACCAGCGTCCCCAGGCCGATCGTGCTCGTCTCCCGCGCCAGCGCCCCCAGCGTCACCCACGAGTCCGTCGGCCCCGGCAGCGGGTCCCCCGGCCTGATCCGCACCAGGTGGTCCGAGCGGAAGAATGCGCCGAAGCCCAGGCGCTCCGCCGCCTGCGCCGCCGCCAGCTGCTGCTCGTACGTCGCGCCTTCCTGGGGCTCCGCGAAGACTCTCAGCTGCATCGGTGGACCATAGCGCCGACGGCCAATGAGGCATCACGAGCGGATGAAATGCTGTGCACCTAGCACCTAGATGTGTAGATCCCGGACGGTTATCGTTGAGCCGCACAGTGTCTGACCCGTTTGCAGAGGAGGCAACGCCCTGGTGGCGACGGCTTGTGCGTAAAGATCGACGCTCGCACGCGCCGAAGCCAGTGACGTTCGGAGCTGGCTTCGTCGCCGGGATAGTGGGGTCGACGCTCCAGAGTCACCACTCGTTCGCGGTGGGGGCCCTTGCCGCGGCCGGGGCTGCTCTGCCGGCTGGGCTTATCGAGACTTGGTACAAGCGGCGCCACCGCCGCGAAGAAGAGCAGCTGTTCGTGCTGCCCGCAGATCAGCGGGTCACGACGAAGACCGAAGCGCGCTGACGCGTTGCACGCGGGTTGCTCTCACGCCCACAGCCCGCTGACAGGCACTGCCCACAGGCGGTCACCGAGCGGCAGGGTTTGCTCGCCCGTATGGATCACGGCGCCCGCGACGAACTGCGGACCGAGAGCGTCTCTGAGCTTGGCGAGGGTCTTGGTGTCGTTTTGGCTGAGCGACACCTTGGCCTTGACCTCGACACCGACGACGCGGCCGGAGCGGTCCTCTAGCACGAGGTCGACCTCCCCCCCGTGGCGATCCCGGAAGTGGTAGATCTGAGGGTCCACGTCGCTCCAGCTCGCGTGCTTCATGAGCTCCATCGCGACGAAGGTCTCAAGGACGATGCCGGTGAGACGGTCGTCCGCGGCGAGTCTCTGTTCGTTGGCGCCGAGCAGGTGCGCGAGCAGGCCGCTGTCGGTGATGTAGATCTTCGGTGTGTGCAGCACTCGTGCTAGGAAGCCAGGCCGCCAGGCGGGCACGGTCCGGACGAGGAAGATCGCCTCGAGCAGGCCGATGTAGCTCTTGACGGTCTTTTCGTCGAGCTCAAGCGAGTCGGCGACGTTCGCGTAGCGCAGTAGGTTGCTCGAGCGGGTCGCCAGTACCGAGAGCAGCCGCAGCATTTCATGCTCCTTGTGCAGGTCCGCGATCGCATGCAGATCGCGTTCGAACGTCGTCGCGAGATAGCTCGAGAACCAGCGGTCACGCCGGCGACCAATGCGCAAGCGGGCCTCAGGGTAGCCGCCGGCGGCGGCTCTGGAGACGAACGCGCCTCTGCCGATGGGTGCGCTCACGATGCGCGGCGGCGACGTGGCGAACAGCGCATCCACCAGGTTCCCCGCGCCGTCGTCCTTCAGCTCAGCCTGCGCGAAGGGCCACAACCTGGTCAGCTCGATCCGTCCGGCGAGGGTCTCGTGCACCTTGCGCGAGCTCAAGATGTTCGCCGAGCCTGTCAGCAGGAACTGCCCGGGCCGCTGCTCGCGATCGACGACTTGCTTGATCGCGAGGATCAGCTCGGGCGCGCGCTGAACCTCGTCGATCAACACCGGGCCATCGAACCCGGCGAGGAACCCTGCCGGGTCGGCCTGCGCGGTCTGACGGGCGCCCCTATCGTCGAGGCTGACCGACGTGGCAGGATGCTCCTCGGCCGCGATCGCCTGGCACAAAGTGCTCTTCCCCACCTGGCGGGCACCCATAACCATCACCACACGGGTATCTCTGAGTGCCTCGACCACAAGCGGCCGCATCCGGCGTTCGATCACCCCAAGATCGTATCTAAGTCCGGCAGATCCGGAATTTGAAGTCGGCGAATCCGGACCCGATCGCGGGCAGATCCGGATCATGCCCGTTTGGCATCGGCAAGGCCGGCCTGGGATCACCGAGCGCCGGGAGCTGGACTGCGCATCGGCCTCCTACTAAACAAAAGGCGCGTAAATGGTAATCTGATGGCATGAGAGTTGCCATCGATGCCGTGGGGCGGCTGGTCATCCCCAAGACGCTGCGAGACGAGCTCGGCGTACGCTGTACGACGCGCTGATCGCAGCGGCCGCCGTCCGCCACGACGCCGAGCTGCTCAGCGCCGACGGCCGAGCGCGGGCTACCCACGACGCGATGGGGGCGCGCACGAAATACCTCGACATGGACGCGTACCCGAAACCCGAACCGACGGCACCGTGAGCCTCGCCAGCGCGATCGTCGCCCGGCGCATGCGCCTGCCGCGCGCGCAGACCCGCGACGTCCTCTGCCAGCGCGACCTGCGCGTGACGATGGACGACGGCGCCGTGCTGCTCGCCGACCGCTACGTCGCGCGTACGCGCAGCCGCGAGCCGCAGCCGACCGTGCTCGTGCGCTCGCCCTACGGACGCCGCCAGCTGTTCGGCCTGCTCTTCGGGCGGCTGCTCGCCGAGCGCGGGCTGCAGGTGCTCGTGCAGAGCGTGCGCGGCACGTTCGGCTCGCACGGCGAGTTCAGCCCGTTCGACGAGCGCGCCGACGGGCTCGCCACGCTGCGCTGGATCCGCGCGCAGCCCTGGCACGCCCAGCGCATCGGCATGATCGGCCCCAGCTACCTCGGGCTCGTGCAGTGGGCGCTCGCGCCCGACGCCGGCGACGACCTCGCCGCGCTCGCCATCCAGGTCAGCGCCTCGCAGTTCCACGGCCAGACCTACGCCGGCGGCAGCCTCGCGCTGCAGACCGCCGCCTCGTGGCTCGTGCTCGTCGCCGAGCAGGAGCGGCGCCTCGCGCCGCTCGCCATGATCCGCGGCCTGCGCCACCTGCCGTCGCTGTTCGCGCAGCTGCCGATCGGCGAGCTCGACGCGCGCGCCACCGGCGCCGAGGTCGCGTGGTTTCGCCAGGCGCTCGCCAACCGCGACCGCAGCGACGCCTACTGGGTCGCCCGCGACTTCGCCGCCGGCGTCGCCAGCGTCACCGCCCCCGTGCAGCTCGTCGGCGGCTGGCAGGACATCTTCCTGCCGTGGATGCTCGAAGACTTCGCCGATCTGCACGCCGCCGGACGCGCCCCGCAGCTCGTCATCGGCCCGTGGACGCACACCTCGCCCGCGATGCTCGCCGCCGGGCTGCACGAGGGCCTCGGCTGGCTGCGCGCGCACCTGCTCTGCGATGAGCGGCTGCTCGGGCCGCCCGGCGTGCGCGCGTTCGTCACCGGCGAGCGCTCCGGCGGCGGCTGGCGCCAGCTCGACGGCTGGCCGCCGGCGGGCACCGGCGAGCGCCGTCTCTGGCTCGCGGACGGCGCGCGCCTTCAGGACGTCGAGCCGGAGACGGATGCCGGAGGTGGGAGCGGGGATGGCGGCAGCGGTGATCCCGGGGGCGGCGATCGCTACCGCTACGACCCCGCCGACCCCACGCCGTCGCTCGGCGGGCCCGTGCTGCTCGCGCGCGATCCCGTCGTCGACAACCGCGCGCTGGAGGCGCGGCCGGACGTGCTCACGTACACCGGCGAGGCCCTGCGCGAGACCGTCGAGGCGATCGGCACCGTGCGCGTCGAGCTGTACGTGCGCGCCAGCTCGCCGCACTTCGACCTGTTCGCGCGCGTCTGCGACGTCGACGCCGCCGGCGCGTCGTGGAACGTCTGCGACGCGCTCGTGCGCGTCGAGCCCGGGCGCTTCGACGCCGCCGCCGACGGCTGCACGCGCGTCGCCTTCGCGCTGTGGCCGATCGGCCATCGCTTCGCCGCCGGCCACCGCATCCGCCTGCAGGTCTCCTCAGGCGCCCACCCGCGCTACGCGCGCAACCCCGGCACCGGCGAGGATCTCGCCACCGCGACCGCGCTGCGCGCGGTCGACGTCACCGTGCTGCACGACTCTCAGCATCCCTCCGTGCTGGTGCTGCCCGCGAGTACGATGCACCTCTGGGACCGCTGATCCCCGACGACAGTCCGCGCGCCGCCAGAGTATGGCGTCGCGTGCGCGGCATCGGCGTCGAGGTGATCGCGTTGGTTCTCGTAACGCTGCTCTCGCCCGTGCTGCTGATAGCCGCCGCGGCGGTCGACCTGGCGCTCTGGCTGCGACGGCGCAAGCCGTGGATGGCCGTCCGCCTGCTCGCGATGCTGTGGTGGTTCCTCGCCGGCGAGCTCTACGGGCTCCTCGGACTGTTCGACATCTGGATCGCCTCGGGCGGGCGCGACAGCGCACGTCGGCGCGATCGCGTGTTTCGTTTGAAGCGCCGCTGGCTCGGCAGTCACCTCGCCGGCATCCGCGTGCTGTTCGGGCTGCGGTTTGAGATCGAAGGCCTCGAGCTCGCCGGGCCGGGGCCCGTGGTGGTGATGATCCGCCACGCGAGCATCATCGACAACACGCTTCCCGACGTGATCGTCGGCCGCGCCCACGGCATCGGCTTCCGCTTCATCATCAAGCGCGAGCTGCAGATGCTGCCCACGATCGACATCGGCGGGCGCTGGGTGCCGACGCTGTTCGTGCGCCGCGCGTCCGGCGACACCGCCGCCGAGATCGAGCGCATGCGCGAGCTGACCGTCGACCTGTCCTCACACGACGGGCTGCTGATCTACCCCGAGGGGACGCGCTGGACCCCCGCCAAGCTCGCCCGCGCCAAGCAGATCATCGCCGAGCGCCAACCCGAGATCGCGCCGCTCGCCGCGCGTCTTAGCAACCTGCTGCCGCCCCGGCTCGGCGGCACCGTCGAGCTGCTGCAGTCAGCGCGCGACGCCGACGTCGTCATCTTCGGCCACTACGGCCTCGACGGCTTCGAGTACATCAGCGACATCTGGTCGGGCGGGCTCGTCGGGACGACCGTGCGGATGAAGTTCTGGCGCTTCCCCGCCGCGGAGGTGCCGCGCGAGCGCGACAAGCTGGTCGAGTGGCTGTACGAGCGCTGGCAGGAGCTCGACGACTGGATCGGGGAGATGCGGGCGGCGGGCGATGCCGCGCTGGCAGCGTGAGCTGAGCACGGCCCGGTTCGTCGGGTCGTGCTCCAAAGCCAACGCGCTTTCAAAGCCGGGGCGAGTACAACGCCGCCGTTACTTCAGGTACAACCAATTCGTCGTGGTGGGTACGATCCCGCCGCGTGGACATCGTGAGCGGATCGCGAGACAGGAGCCGATCTCGCGGAGGCGGCGGATCCAGAGCCGACATTTCCGCAATATCTCATCAGCAGATCCGCAATATTCTGGGCGCTGATCAGCAGCGACGTAGATGGAATGGCAGAAGCGGCCGTTGGTCCAATCGGATGCTCGGATCCGCCTGCGCACGGGGTCAGCGACCGGCTGCTTCATCAAGGAGCCGGGGCAGTCCGAGCGCGGCGAGGGAGGTGGGCGGACCGCTTCATGCCGTGCTGTAGCCCAACTGCGCTTAGCAGTTCGGCTCCGCGTGGTTGATCGCACCTATAGAATCCGGGTAACATGCTCAGATCCTCAGCCACCGCCTTCATCGGAGTGCCACCCGCTTCAGTCGGCAACAGCTTGTACTGGTCGCGACGCTGTCCGCACTTGCTCTCGCCTCGTGGCTCACGCCGCTCGCGCCGGCGGCCGAAGGCGACGGGCAGATCGCAGGCAGGGTGACCAGCGCGTCGACGGAAGCACCGATCGCGGGGATCGAAGTCTGTGTGCTCTCGAAAGCGAATGAACCCGGTGAAGACGGTGGAGAAGGCTTTTTTGGCGGCAAGTGTGAAGACACTGGGGCAAACGGCGAATACACGATCTCGGGCCTGACGGGCGGCGAATATGCGGTTTCGTTCGGGTCGCAGTTCATGCCTGAACAACTCAACTACGTGCCTCAGTTTTACAACGACAAGTCCACCCAATCACAGGCGAACCCCGTGTCGGTCGTCGCCGGGAGCACGACATCGGGAATCAACGCAAAGCTCGAGGAAGGCGGTCGGATCGCAGGCAGGGTGACGGACGCATCAAGCGGCTCCCCAATTGCCGGGGCGGGCGTCTGCGCGGTCGAAGCGAACCCGGAAATTGGCGGGTGTGCGATCACCAACGCGAATGGGGAATACACGATATCGGGCCTGGCGGCCGGCGAATACAAGGTGGAGTTCATCCGCTCGGAATATGTGACGCAGTACTACGATGACAAGCCTGCGCTTGCGGAAGCAGGCCCAGTCGCGGTGGTTGTGGGAAAGACCGCGTTGGGGATCGACGCGGCGCTGCAGCCCAAGCCCCCGGAACCGCCGGAGGACAAGACGCCTCCGCAAGTGATCGTGTCTCAGCCAACTGAAGGCGGCCCCGGATCTCTCCAGGAAGGCCCCGCGGCGGAAGCCCCGCCGACCGTGGGGAGCACCCTCCTCTGCCTCAAGGGCGTGTGGACCGGCATCCCAAAACCGAGCTTCACCTACGCGTGGCTGCGCGACGGCAAGACGATCGCGGGCGCGACCGAAACCAAATATGTGGTACAGACGGTCGACGCAGGCCACGCTCTCGCGTGCAGGGTCACAGCCAAGAACAGCCAGGGCGAAGCGAGCGCGACAAGCGCCAGCGTGACGATCGCCGTCGGTGGCGGCGCCTCCGGCGGCGGCGCCTCGCACACGACAGGCGCGGCACACATCAACATCGAGTCGGCCATGCTGACGAAGCGCGCACGAGCAGTGCGCGTCGCGCTCCGTTGCAGCGGCGCCCCCTGCAGGGGGTCGATCGCGCTCAAGGCACTCGTCGCCAACAGACGTCGAGCGCGCGGACTCGCTGTCCAGCTCATCGCGGGACCGGTGCTGGCCAAGGGATCCTTCTCTTTGGCCGAGAACGAGAGCACAACGATCCTCGTGCGCCTTACGCCTGCTGGCAGAAGACGGTTGGCTCACGGCGAGCGCCACCCGCTCCCGATCCAGTTCGTCATCTCGGTGGTGGGCGGACGCGCCAACGTCGTGCTGACGGGCCGACTGGGCGGCGCGGGGCATGGCGAGACCCGGATTCGAACCGGGGACACCACGATTTTCAGTCGTGTGCTCTACCAACTGAGCTATCTCGCCGCAGCCCCCGATCCTACCGGCTCCCAGGTCCGCTGACGACCCAAGCGGCGCCTACCCCCGCTCGAATTCCTCCACCAGCGCCTCGTACGTCAGCCGCAGGCCCTCCGCGATCGGCACCTGCGGGCGCCAGCCCAGCTCGCGCTCGGCGCGGCTGATGTCCAGGCGGCTATGCAGCAGCTCGCCCGGGCGCAGGTCCGCCAGCTGCGGCTCGATCTGCTTGCCCGCCACCTCGCTCAGCTCGCGCCACACGCTCGCCACGTCCGTCTCCACGCTCGTCGCGATGTTGTACGTGCCCACGCGCCCCGACGCCGCCAGTAGCCCGCGCACGACGTCTCCCACGTACACGTAGTCGCGCGTCGGCGTGCCGTGGCCGTACAGCTTTGGCGCCCGGCCCGTGTACAGGTGCTCGGAGAAGATCGCCACCACGCCCGCCTCGCCGTGCGGGCTCTGGCGCGGGCCGTACACGTTGCCCAGCCTGCACACCGCGTGCGGGATGCCCGACGACAGCGACCACGTGTTCACGTACGCCTCCGCCGCCCACTTCGACGCGCCATAGGGCGACAGCGGCGCCGGGATCCTCTCCTCGCCCGTGGGCATCGGCGCGTCATCGCCATACAGCGCGCCGCCCGTCGACGTGAACACCACCGGCGCCCCGCAGCGCCCGGCGGCCTCCACGATATTGAGCGTTCCTTTCACGTTCACGTCGCAGTCGCGGCCGGGGTTCTCCACCGACACGATCACGCTCGCCTGCGCCGCCAGGTGGAAGATCGCGCTCGGCTTCGCCTCCGCCACGACAGCCTCCAGCGCGTCCGCATCCACGATGTCGAGCTCCACCAGCTTCGCCGCCGGCGCGACCCTCGCGGCGTTACCCGAGGACAGGTCGTCGATCACCGTCACCGCGTGGCCGCCCGCAAGCAGCGCGTCGACGACGTGCGAGCCGATGAAGCCGGCGCCGCCGGTCACGATCGCGCTGGTACTCATGCGCGGGAAATCTATACGCGCGCGCTTGGAAGCGGGTGCCCGGGTGCGCGGGCGATGGGGCTATACCGGCGCGGTCGACGCGGCCGTCGCCAGCATGTCTTCGACCGCTTCCACCGACTCGTCGATGCGCTCCAGCACGCGCATGCCGCGGCGTTCGCGCGGCAGGCTGCCGCCCACCGCCGGGCCGCCCAGCACGATCGGCAGCTCCGGGCGGTTGCTGCGCAACTCGCGCAGCGCCAGCTCCACCGACTCCGCCGCCATCGGCGCCGTCGCGCCCACCACCACCAGGTCGGGGGCCTGGCTGTCGACCATCTCAAGCAGCCGCTGCGCCGAAAGGTCCGTGTCGAAGATCGTGTGGAAGCCCGCCGCCGCCAGCTGGTCGTGGACCATCTGCAGGCCCAGCGTGTGCTCGTCGCCCTCCACGCCCGCCAGCAGCACGCGCTCGCGCGTCGGCTCCGTGCTGCCCGTCATGTAGCGGTACAGCGTCGCCAGCACGCGCCTGGTGATCGTCGTCGCGCGGTGCTCGCGGTCGGCGTCGATCTCGCCGGCTTCCGAGAGCACGCTGATGCGCCGCAGCGCCGGGCCGATCACCTCGGCGTGCAGCGTCGTCGGCGTGATGCCGTCCTCGATCGCCGTCGCGATCGCGCCCTCCGCCATCTCAGCGTCGCCGCGTTCCAGCGCCGTCGCGAAGGTCTCCAGCGTGCTCTCCACCAGCGCGATCGGGTCCGAGCGCAGCTGTTCGCGCGCGTCCGGGCCCGTGCGTCCGAGCACTTCCATGAACGCGTCCAGCAGCACCGGGTCGAAGTGGCGCCCGCGCTGTTCGCGCATCATCTGCACGCCCTCCTCGATCGAGAACGCCTTGCGGTACACGCGGTCGGAGGTGAGCGCGTCGAACACGTCCGCCACCGCCACGATCCGCCCCTCGATCGGGATCGCCTCGCCCTTCAGGCCGCGCGGGTAGCCCGTGCCGTCCCACTTCTCCTGGTGGCTGAGCGCGATCGTCGCCGCCATGTCCAGGATCGACGAGGACGAGCCGCGCACCAGCCGGTGGCCCTCCTCCGCGTGGGTCTCCACGATCGCGCGCTCCTCCGGCGTCAGCGGCCCCGGCTTCAGCAGGATCGCGTCGGGGATCGCCACCTTGCCGACGTCATGCAGCGGCGCAGCGTGCTTCAGGCGCTCGCAGAACTCCGCGTCCATGCCGATGTGTTCGGCCAGCAGCACCGAGAAGCGACCGATGCGCTCGATGTGCGCGCCCGTGTCCTCGTCGCGGAACTCGACCGCCATCGACAGCCGCTGGACCGTCTCCGCCTGCGCGATCTCCAGCTCCGACAGCGCGCGTTTGAGGTCCGTCGTGCGGTGCTCGATCTCGTCTTCCAGCGCCACCCTGCCGCGCTCGCCGAACTGCCAGCCCATGGCGATAGCCGCGCACGCCAGCACGACCAGGCAGCCCGCGACCGCCAGCGATGCGCCGGCCAGCAGCGCCCCGAGGATCGCCGCCGCGCTCAGCAGCGCCCACGGCAGGATGCCCAGCGCCGGGTGCCGGCGCTCGCGACGGCGCTTCGGCGGCCGGCGGCCATGGCGATTGCCCGCGCCGGTCTCCCTACGCATGAGCGCACCGATCCTCGCACGTCCCGAGTGCCCCCTGCCCGGACTCGACGAGTCGGCTCCGGGCTGTGCCGGTCGCCGAAGGAAGCTGGCCTGGATTTCGCCGTTCACTGAGAGCGCTCGCGTCGTTTTTCGATCCCGGAAAGTCCGTTTCCGACTGTCTTGGGTTCGACTCCCACGACAACAGGCTTGATCGGGTGTCAGCACGTGTAGACATATGACCCAAGGCCTTTTAGTGGCCCGTCTGCAGCTGGTTGATGTTGATCGGGTTCGCCGGCGCCATCAGCGACACCGGCTGGTTCCAGTGATCGAAAACGAGCCTGCCGGCGCCGCGCTTGACGATCTCCAGCGGATACGGGGTGCCCGTCGTCGCCACGTAAAGGGTGCCGCCTCCTGCCGGGTCGCTCAGGCCGACCGCCCGCTGCCCGTCGATCGTCTTCGACCGCCCGCGCGTGAGCGTGCCGTGGTCGGCGACCGCCAGGTCGATCAGCTGGCTCAGGTCGGTGGCCGTTGCCAGCGCCGCCAGCGCGCCACCGCCCGCCGACTCCTTCAGCCACCTGCCGCGCAGCGCCCGCGCAGCGTCAGGGCCTGCGAACAGGCTGTAGAAGGCGGTGCTGCCGTTGATGTACAGGGCCCGGTAGATGCGCACCAGCCGGATCCGAAGCCCGGCCAGCGTCATCCGTCCCTGTCCGCCCTTGCCCGCCACCAGTTCCATATTGAGTGATATCGGCCGGCCTTCGCTGACAATTGAGCCTGCAACGTGAACCGTCGCCGCGCCCGCCGCCGCGTCCGTCGCCGCGACGGCGATCTGCGTGGGCGTCCTGGAGGCCACGCCGTTGCTCGCCGACGGCGATTCACCGCAGCCGGCGAGCATCGCCGCGAGCGCGAGGGCAAGCGCGACGGCAGGCGAGAAGGCCGCTGGGAACGGAAGCCGTGGGCGCATCGCCGAGCAGACCGTAACCCGCCGCCAGGTCGGCTACGCGGGCGCCCGGGATGCCGCCGGCGGGCGCTCGAGGACGCGCACCGCCGCGAACGTCACGAAGAACGAGCCCGTCGAGAGCAGCTGGCGCTCCTTGCGCCGGTCCTCGAAGTGCTTGCAGTACAGGGCGTGTAGCTCGCGCGCGGTCATCCTCACCCACACCCTAGCCCGCCACGCGACGCCGCTGCCGGGGCGGCAAGCGAATCTGCAGGCGTAAACCTCCATCGGCTTTTCGTCGAGATGGGGACACGATGCGCATGCACCCCGCACTCCGGGCTCGATCACACCGGCACAGCGCACGACCGCACGCCGGGCGCGCACGAGGTTGTCATGTCAGATAGCCAAACCCCCCACGACGACCCCGTCCCCGCTCACAGCTACAACCCCGGCGCGGCCACCGGCACGCCCGCGGAGGAGGCCCACGGCGCCAACGGCGCCGTCGACGTCAACGGCGCCGTCGAGACCTCGCCGAGCCCCGCCGACGCTCCGCCGCGCTCGCGCTCGCGCCTGCCCGGCATGCGACTCCCAGGCTTCAACCTCAACCTCGGTCAGCGACTCGAGGGCCAGACGGCGGTGTGGGCGGCGATCGCCGCGCTGTGCGTCGCCGGCGGCGTCGCCGGCTCGCTGCTCGTGGCGCACACCGTCGCGCACAACGACACGACGAGCGCACGGCAGGCCTCCCAGCAGGCCTCCGCGGCGATCGCCTCGACGGTCAAGCTGACGCTCCTGCGCGAGGAAGACCTGCGCATCGGCGGCGGCACCTACTTCGCGGGCAACTCCAAGACGACACCCGCGGAATTCGACCGCTGGGCGCACTGGGCGCGCACGCTGCGCCACTTCCCCGAACTCGAGCAGCTCGGCCTCGTCACGCTCGTCCACGGCTCCGAACTGCCTGCCTTCAGCGCGCGCGTCAGCGGCCACGCCACCCCGGCCTCCACGACCGCGGCCTCCACGACGTCGCCGGCGAGCGCCGCGACGCCGCAGCTGAAGATCACGCCCGCGGGCGCGCGCCCCTTCTACTGCCTCACGCTCGCCAACCTCGCCCGCCACGCCAGCGAGAACGCGCCGGCGGGGACCGACTACTGCGCGAACGGCACCGCGCTGCTGGTCGCACGCGACTCCGCGCAGACGGGGACGGCGGTCGTCTCCGCCGCGGGCGTCACCGCGCTGGAAATGACCACCCCCGTGTACAAGGGCAACCAGCCGCCCGCGACGCTCGGGGGGCGCATGGGCGCGTTCGTCGGCTGGCTGCGCCAGGTGTTCGTGCCGAGCGTCCTGCTGGAATCAGCCCTGCGCAGCCACCCCGCCGACGCCGTGCGCGTCAGCTACTCCAACGGCCCCGCACGCGTCGTCTACACCGGCGGCACGCCGCAGCCGGGCGCGCCGAGCACGACGACGAACCTCCGCGACGGCTGGACCGTCCAGGGCTTCGGCACTCCGGTCACGACGGGCACGCTCAACGACGGCAACGCGCTCGCGCTGCTGATCCTCGGCGTCGTGCTGAGCGCGCTGCTCGGCATGCTCGTGTTCGTCCTCGGCACCGGGCGCCCGCCGGAGGCGGTCGCGGCGCAGGCGCCTGACGCGCCGAGCGAGGAGGCGGGCGAGACTCCCGCCGAAGACCTCCACGACCCCCTCACCGGGCTGCCCAACCGCGCGCTGATGCTCGACCGCGCCGAGTGCATGCTCGCGCGCGCCGGACGCCAGTCGGGGCTGCTCGTGGGTGCGCTGTTCATCGACATCGACTGGTTCACGGACGTCAACGAGCGACTAGGCGATGCAGCCGGCGATCAGATCCTGAAGATCGTCGCCGAACGCCTTGAGGCCGTCGTGCGCGCGGGCGACACCGTCGGGCGCCTCGGCGACGACGAGTTCGTGCTGCTGGTCGAGTCCGCGGCGCGCGGCGCGCGCCTTGACAACCTCGCCCGGCGCGTGGTCGAGGCGCTGCACAAGCCGTTCGAGCTCGACGGCTTCGGCCCCAGCTTCTTCCTGACCGCGAGCATCGGCGTCGCCTTCGGGCGCTACGCCACGCCCGAGGACCTCCTGCGCGACGCGCAGCTGGCGCTGCACGCGGCCAAGGCCGCCGGCAAGGACCGCTACACGCTGTTCAACGCCAACATGCGTTCGGTCATCGAGGGCCGCGGCGACCTGGAGGCGGAGCTCAACGCGGCGCTCACCGACAAGCAGTTCTTCCTCCTGTACGAACCGATCTACGACGTCGCCACCGGCAGGGTCGCCGGCCTGGAGGCGCTGATCCGCTGGCTGCACCCCAAGCGCGGCGTGATGCTGCCCGCCGAGTTCATCCCGCTGGCCGAGGAAACGGGTCTGACCATTCCCATCGGCCGCGGCATGCTCGAAGAGGCGTGCACCCGCGCCGCCGCGTGGAACGTGGCCGGCCACGAGGTCGGCGTCTCAGTCGAGGTGAGCGCCAACCAGCTCAACCGCGACGGGTTCGTCACCGACGTGCGGCGCGCGCTGCAGCAGTCCGGGATCGAGCCGTCGCTGCTGACGCTCGAGATCGCCGAGACGACCGTCATGCGCGACGTCAACGCGGCGGTGGAGCGCCTTGGAGAGATCAAGCAGCTGGGCGTGCGCGTGGCGATCGACGACTTCGGCGGCAGCGGCTACGCCTACCACTCCGACCTGCGGCGGCTGCCGCTGGACTTCCTCAAGGTCGACCGCAGCTCGCTGGCCGCCTCCGAGGACGAGGAGTACCGCACGTGGCTGCTCGAGGCGATCCTGATCGTCGGGCGCGACCTGTCGCTGACGGTGATCGCCGAGGGCATCGACAGCCACGAGCAGCTGAGCGACCTGCAGGCGATGGGCTGCACCATGGCCCAGGGCACGCTGATGGGCAAACCGGTACCGGCGAACGCGCTCGAGAACGTGTTCAGCGTGAGCCTGCCGACGCCGCGCGCGGAGACGCAGAGCGAGCCCGGCCGGCACGACACCCCGGATGTCGAGGCAGCGCCGGAGGCCCAGAGCGCTCCGGTGGTCGAGAGCGCCCCGGAGGTCGAGAGCGCTCCCGACTCGCAGAGCGCCTGAGCGACGACGGCAGTCGCCAGGCGCCCGTCAGCCGGCGAGCCTCGCCGACGCGTGCGAGCTCGCGCGGCCGGCGGCGAGGTCGACTGCGGAGACGCTGACGGCGAGCTTCACGAACGGGCGGTGGCGCCTTCGCAGGCGCTGTCCTGCGCGCGTCAGCGGGATGCGCACCGTGCGCCGCGTGAGCGTCCGCGCCGTGAAGAACGGCACGTTGCCGCTGGCGAAGAACCGCACTGTCCCGCGGGCGATCGTCTGGCCGCCGGCGGTGATCGTCACGACCGACAGAGCGGCGTCGGAGGAGCTGAGACGGACGGCGATGCCACTCGAGCTCAGCCGCGTGCTGGTCACTCGCACGCCGACCCGCGCGCGCGTCGCGCCGTCGAACGTGGGATCGAGCTTGAACGAGGAGTCCAGGGCCGCGATCCCCGACCCGCCGATCCCGGCAACCAGTTCGGGGCCGGCGTCCGTCGGGATCGCCTCTTCAGCCCAGACCTGGCCGTTGAAGAGCAGCCCGCCTTCGGCGTCCTGGATCACGCCAAAGGGCTCGAAGCTGTCCTGGTGCAGGTTGGCGATCGTGCCCGGCGCGTAGCTGCCGCCGCCGAACGGCAGCGTCACCCACAGGCCGGCCGCTCCGCCGAGCGACGGGTCGAGCTGCCCTGACGCCGTGATGCGCCTGATGCGAACGCGGGCTGGGCTCACGCCGTATGGCATCGTCGTGACCGTCGTGACGAGCAGCGTCTGGCCACCGGGCGCCGGGAACAGCTGGTTGAACGCCCCGTAGCCCGGCCTGAGGTCGACCACGCCGGCGGTCCCCCATGCGGTATCGAGCGCCCCGTCTGCGGCATAGCGCCAGAGCTCGCCGCCGGCGAGCTCATCGGACGACGGGTAGCCGTGCAGGACGATCGAGCCGTCGGGTTCGACCAGCATGCTGTCGGGCGTGCCGTAGAGCGGAAGCTGCAGCGGCGAGCCGCCGTTGAAGCTGGCCTCCGGGCTGCCGTTGGCGGTCAGGCGCATGAGCAGCGAGCCGGAGCCCTGGCCCATCACCACCACGACCGACCCGTCGGAACTCACCGAGAAGGCGGCAAGCGTGGCGGGGAGCTGCACGAGACCGGCACTGCCAAAGCTCGCGTCGCGCGTGCCGTCCGCATTCAGGCGCACCAGCAGGGACGTTCTCGCCGAGGAGAAGAGGGCGCCGGTGAACGTGGGCAGGACGACAGCGCCGTTCGGCGCCAGCTGGGGTGCGAGCTGCTGGCTGGCCGCGGAGCTCGGGACCGGCGCGCCCGCGACGTCCAGCAGACCTTCTCTGCCGAAGGTCGGATCCGGCGTACCGTCGCTTCTCAGCCGCAGCATCTGCCAGTCGGGGTAGTGCGTGATGACCGGCTCTTCCTCACCGGGGCTGCGGCTGGGGCCGAGCACCAGCAGCGCCCCGTCGGGCAGCGCCAGGATCTGCCACGGCAGCAGCTTGATCGCCGTGATCTCCACGCCGTGTTCGCCGAACGCGGGGTCGAGCCGGCCATCGGGCAGCAGCTCGGCGATCGCGACGTGCCCGTCGGCGACGGCGCCGGCCACCACCACGTTCCCGTTCGCGAGCGCGAGCATGTCGGGAGCGAACTCCTGCGGCCCCATCCGCAGGACCTCGCGCCCGGGCGCGGACTGCGCTTCGGCGGCGAATTGTGCGGCGGAGGAGGCAGCAGCGGTCACAGCCGGCAGAGAGGCGGCCTGGACCTCGGGCGCGGCGATGGCGAGTGACAGCGCCAAGGCGAACCCGCTGACGACGAACCCGACGACGAACGCAAGACGTGAGCGCATGGTCCGATGCTGGCGCCGACGGCTCGGATGCAAATCCGTAGTAGCTACTCGTCTAGCATGGCCTGCAGTCCAGGCAAAGCAGCGAAAGGAGAGGGATGGCTGTCGACGCGAGCATGCCCAAGTCCGTTGCGCACGGGATCGACGACCTGCGGGGGCTGGTCGACAAGGTGGTCGGGCCGAGCGACTGGCGCGAGGTCACGCAGGAGATGGTCGACCGCTTCGCCGAGCTCACCGGCGATCACCAGTGGATCCACACCGACGTCGAGCGCGCCAAGCGCGAGAGCCCGTTCGGGACGACGATCGCCCACGGCAACCTGACGCTGTCGCTGATCGACGGCATGCGCGGCGGCCTCAGCGACTGGACCGGCTTCAAGATGGGGGTCAACTACGGCTGGAACAAGGTGCGGTTTCCCGCGCCCGTGCCGGTGGGGTCGAGGCTGCGGTGCTACGCGCAGATTGTGGAGGTCACGGAGGTTGGCGGTGGGTGGTACCAGGCTGTGACGCGGTTCACGGTCGAGATCGAGGGCGGGGAGAAGCCGGTTTGCGTGGCGGATAGCGTGGGGCGGTTGCTGGTGGAGGGGGCGTAACGGCGCAGAGGCAAACCGACCCGCCTGGCCTCTGCAAGTGGGCATGGCGCGATTCGACCGGTGCGGCACTATCATGAAGCTGTTCATGAAGCTGCTATGCCCCTAAGCGTTCCCAAAGCCTCCTTGGACCATCTCAATGCCGCACCGTTGAAGGTGGCGGTGGCTCAGGTGCGCTATAGCCCGGTGCATGCTGTCGCCAGACGGGATCTCGTCGCCGAATTTGAATCGAAGCTCGACACACGGTATGTCGCCCGAGCCCCACAGACACCCCAGGCGCTGACCATCCAGTTCGGCGGGGGACCGTCGCCGGGGATCGTTATGCCCTCTCCCGGCCTGCTCGCGACCCAGCCTCAGGTCGACACGGTGTGGCCTTTCAGGGACGAGGAGCGGGGCTATTCGGTGTCGCTGGGCAACTCTGCCCTGGCGGTAGAGGCCGATGCGACGTACCACGACTTCCCCCAGTTTCTGAAGGAGCTCGAGACCGCGGTCGAGGCCCTTGTCTCAATCTTCAAGCCAAAGCGCGAGCTTCGGCTTGGCGTTCGCTACATCAACGAAATCCGCGACACACGGCTGCGACGGGACATCCGGACCGTGATCAACTCCGAACTGGTGCTGCCCGTGGGCACAGCCGTCCAAGGCGGTTTGTTGCAGAGCTTCTCAGAGCTTCGAATCGCCGAGGCGCTGGGGACATTCGTCGTGCGTCACGGCCTGGTTGAGGAGGGTGCCACATATCTCCTCGACCTCGACTACTTCTCGGAAGTGGAGCGCGAGTTCGATGCTGATCATGTGATCGAGTCCGTCCAAGGACTGCATGACCTCATCGAGGCGTTCTTCGTCTGGTCTCTGAACCCGGATTACCTCGCCGAGCTCAGCAGGAAGCGGAAACCGAGAAAGGTAGGCGGCGATGCCGCTTGATCTGACGCCGTCCACGCCTGATGTAAAGCAATCCAGTCACGATTGGCTCGTCGTAAAGGGCTGGCCCAGCACGCAAGCGACGGGCGACGAGTACAGCGATCCCCTCACACTCGGCAGCTACATCGACACGCTCAAGATCATCAGCTTGTTCGGCCCGTGGGCCACAGGTGACGAGTATGGCGGCGTCTTCGTGACCTCGAAGGTACGCCTTGCCGGGTTGCGAGAGCACGCTGCTGAGCCGCCGGACACGCTTCACCCACCAGCCGAACAGTCACCGGCGGAGAGTGTGCAGAGCCGTGCCGCGACGATCGCAAGAGCAGTCCCCGCGGTGCCGGTCGAGCGACCGCCCGTGCCCCACCTCACGGGCGAGCTCTTGGACGATGCCCGTATCGTCACCGGTCTCACCCTCGATCAAATCGCACGTGCCGTCCGGGTTAGTGGGCGGGCGGTGGCAGCGTGGCGTGCGGGCACAGTGCCGAGCCACCGTGTGTCGTTTCTCCAGGCTATCCGGTCGATTGGCGTGAGCCTGGTCGGCGGCCTCGGTCCCTCTGGCGTCCAGCGTTGGCTCCTGGCTGGTACTCCGTCGCGCCTGGACCGTCTTGCCGCAGGAGACGTTGACGGCGTCGTGGCTGAAGCTCGAGCGTACGAGACGTCTCCCGCCACCTGACCATGGCGCTGGATCCTGGCCCGCTGCGCGAGATCCCCGTGCAGCGCACAGCTCTGACGGTCTACTTTCGCCAGGTCTGGCTACCGGGCGACGGCTCGGCTCCCGATCCATTCTTCGTGCGTCGAGAGGGTCGCTGGGCGACGGATTGGACGCTCTACACGGCGACGTCACCAGAGGTCGCCTGGGCTGAGTACTGTCGCAATCACCCGAGCGATGTGGCCAACGCTGACATCACGGGCGGAGTTGGCCTCGATCTGGCCGGCCTAGCGGCGCTCGGCTCACTCGCACTCGGAGCGGTCCCCGCGCGAGCGCTATATGAGCTCGACTTCGCGTTTGACCGCCTCGCGGACCTGACCAGCGCGTGGGCGAGCGAACTACTGACGCGCGCGGGCTTCGACACCGCGAGCTTCACGGCGGATCCGCCCGGCTACGGCGACTGCCCCGAATTGGCCTCGCTCGCGGCGACCCTCGAATGGCAAGCGATACTGGTCCCATCCGCAGCGTGGCAGCTGCCGGACGGCCTCTGCGTTCCTGTGTTCCAGGAGGGCCGCTTGGCGCTCGTGGAGCATCGGAGGGTCGTTGCGGCGGCTCGACCGTCGGTAGCAGTCGCGGCGGCTACCACCTACGCCGATGCGCTGCGCCCGCGCTGGCTCGCGTAGCCCTCAAACCCCCAGCGCCACGTACTTCGTCTCCAGGTACTCACCGATCCCCTCGAACCCGCCCTCGCGCCCGAACCCGGACTGCTTGACCCCCCCGAAAGGCGCAGCTGGGTTGGACACGACCCCCTGGTTCAAACCGATCATCCCGGATTCGATCCCCTCGCAGACGCGGAACGCGCGTGACAGGTCCCGTGTGTAGACGTATGCGACAAGCCCGTACTCCGTCCGATTTGCGGCGGCGAGCGCCTGCTCCTCTGTGGTGAAGGTGGCAATGGGGGCGACGGGGCCGAAGATCTCCTCAGTGAGCAGCCGCGCGCCGTCGGGGACGTCGGCGAGGACGGTCGGCTCGAAGAAGTAGCCGCGCTCGCCTGTGGGAGCGCCGCCGAGCAGGACGCGCGCGCCGCGCTGGACGGCGTCGTCGACGAGCTCGGTGACCTTGCCGCGCTGGGCTTCGTCGATCAGCGGCCCGACGTCGACGTCGGGCTCGGTGCCGCGGCCGACCTTCAGCGCGCCCATGCGCTGTGCGAGCCGCCGCGAGAACTCGGCGGCGACGGACTCGTGCACATGGAAGCGGTTGGCGGCTGTGCACGCCTCGCCGACGTTGCGCATCTTGGCTAGCAGCGCGCCGTCGACGGCGGCGTCGAGGTCGGCGTCGTCGAACACGAGGAACGGCGCGTTGCCGCCGAGCTCCATGGACACGCGCAGGATCTGCTGCGCGGATTCTTCGATCAGCGTGCGCCCGACCTCGGTGGAGCCGGTGAACGACAGCTTGCGCGTGCGCGGGTCCGCGAGCAGCGGCGCGATCACGGCGCCGGCGCTCCTGGCGGTGATCACGTTGAGCACGCCCCCTGGCAGCCCCGCCTCCTCGAGGATCCTGGCGAGCGCGAGCATCGACAGCGGCGTCTGCTTGGCGGGCTTGACGACCATCGTGCAGCCGGCGGCGATCGCGGGGGCGATCTTGCGGGTGCCCATCGCGGTGGGGAAGTTCCACGGCGTGACGAACACGCACGGGCCGACGGGCTGGCGCATGGTGAGGATGCGGCCCTTGCCGGTGGTGTTGACCATGTAGCGCCCGTGGATGCGCACGGCCTCCTCCGAGAACCAGCGGAAGAACTCGGCGGCGTAGCCGATCTCCGCGCGCGACTCCGCGAGAGCCTTGCCCATCTCGAGCGTCATCAGCAGCGCCAGGTCGTCGGTCTGCGCGACGATCGCCTCGTACGCGCGGCGCAGGATCTCGCCGCGCTCGCGCGGCGGGTGCGCCGCCCACGCGGCCTGCGCGTCGGCGGCGGCGCTGAGCGCGTCCAGCGCGTCCTCGACGCTCGCGTCGGCGACCTGCACGAGCGGCTCGGTCGTCGCGGGGTCCTCGACGGGCAGCGTGGCGCCGGCGCTCGCGGCGCGCCACTCGCCTGCGATGTACAGATCGGTGGGGACCTGCTCGAGCACCGCCCGCTCGCGCTCGGCGCCAGTCATCGTGCAGTCCTCACGCAGCGCGCGCGGGCGGCCGAGCGTGAACCCATGGGAGCTCCCCACCTCGAGCGCGACGATGACGCGTTGCCCGTGTTGCCGTGGACACGGATGCGGATCATGACGTCAACCTACCACCGCCTCCGCGTGCTCCCGCGCGCCTGGCGCGGCGCCGGCGGGCCGCTGCGCGCGACGCTCGCGCTGCTGGCGACGCTGGCGCTCGGCGCCGCCCCGGCGGGCGCGTCGACGCTCGTGATCGAAGGCGCGGGCGACGGTCACGGCGTGGGCATGAGCCAGGACGGCGCGCTGGGCTACGCGCAGCACGGGTGGAGCGCCGCGCAGATCCTCGCCCACTACTACACGGGCACCACGCTCGGGCAGGCGCCGGCGAACTTCGTCGTGAAGGTGCTCGTCGGCTCGAAGGTCGAGCGCGTGCCGCTGGAACGCTACGTGCGCGGCGTCGTGTCCGCGGAGATGCCGTCCGGCTGGCCGCTGGCGGCGCTGGAGGCGCAGGCGATCGCGAGCCGCTCGTATGCGCTGACCGACGACGCGGGCGGAGCGAGATTCGACGTGTACTCGGACACGCGCTCGCAGATGTACCTAGGCACGGCCGCGGAAACGGCTGCGACGAACGCTGCGGTGGCGGCGACGGCGGGGCAGATCGTGCTCTACCAGGGCAAGCCGGTCACCACGTACTACTTCGCGAGCTCCGGCGGGATGACGGAGAACATCGAAAACTCGTTCATCGGCGCTGCTGCGGAGCCGTGGCTGAAGGGCGTGCCGGACTCCTATGAAACGAAGGCCTCCGACTGGAAGCTGAGCATGAGCTTCGCGACGGCGGCGGCGCGCCTGAGCGGCCTCGTCAGGGGCTCCTTCAGGGGGATCGAGGTGCTCAAGCGCGGCGTGTCGCCGCGGATCGTCGCGGCGGAGGTGCTCGGCTCGCGCGGCGACACTCCCGTGAGCGGCCCGGAACTGGCGGCGCGCCTGGGCCTGGACAGCGCGTGGGCGTACTTCAGCGTGAAGAGCGGCGCGAGCGTCAGGCGCGAGCCGGACGTGAGCGGGCAGACGGCGTTCACGCCGCCCGCGCCGGAAAGCCCGCCGCCGGCCGCGCCGGCGCCGACCACGGGACCGCAGGGCGGCGCGCAGGCGCCGGCCACTGCCGCGTCGGCGAGCGCCACCGGCGGCGTGCAGGCCGGATAGCCGCATCCCCGATCGCCCGCTCCTACGACATGCGTCCGCTGTGACACCGCTGCGACCCGAAAACTCCGTAGGCCGCCGCCGGATCGTCCACAATCGGGGCATGAGGATTCGCTCCGTCGTGGCGACGCTCGCGTCCGCTGCCACGCTGGCCACGCCCGCCGCTCTGCTCGTCCCCGCAAGCGCGTCCGGCGCGCACTCGGTCGGCACGAGCGGGCAGATCGCGTGGGTGCGCAGCGCGGCGACGAGGTTCGTGACGGCGGAGCTGGCGGGCGACGGCGCGAGCGCGTGCGGAATCCTGAACGCGCCGCTGCGTGCGACCGAGCACGGCCGCACTTGCACGCAGCGCTGGGACGCGAGGCTGGCGAAGCTGCTGCGCGAGCCGGGCGCCCGCGCGCACCTGCGATCGGAGAAGCGCGCGATCGGTACGGCCGCAGTGATCGTCCACGGCGACGTCGCGTCGATCGAACTGCCGAGGTCGTTGATGGGCGGCGCGAACCGCTTCGTGTGGAGCGAAAACTGCTGGATGCTCGCCAGCTGAGACCCACGGGGCCGTCACGGGGCGGCGGCGGCACGAGTCGGCGCGTACGCTGAGCGGGTGCCAGGCGAGCTGCTGATCGCGGACGTCCCGTGGCTGCTGTACCGGTCGTACTTCGCGCTGCCCAAATCGATCGTCGACGCCGGCGGGCAGCCGGTGAACGCGCTGCTGGGCACGGTCAACGCGATCCTGTCCGTTTTAGATGCGCGCCTGCCGGCGCGTCCCGTGCGCGGCGTGGTGGCGTGCATGGGCGCGGAGGAGGCGAGCTACCGCGTGCGGTTGTACCCGGCCTACCACGCCCATCGCGATCCGATGCCGCCGGAGCTGGCGGCGCAGTGGCAGAAGGCGCCGACACTGCTGCAGAGCCTCGGCTGGACGTACGCGACGAGCGCCGATCTGGAGGCCGACGACGTGATGTTCTCGTACGCGCGCGAGGAGGCTGAGGGCGGCGGCCGCGCGCTGCTGCTGACGGGCGACCGCGACCTGTTCGGCGCCGTCGGCGATGACGTGGCGGTGATCGAGCTGCTCAAGGCCGGCAAGTACGGCGAGATCGGGCCGGCCCAGGTACGCGAGCGCTACGGCGTGGACCCCGAGCAGGTGCCCGACTTCATCGCCCTGCGCGGCGACCCCTCCGACGGCCTGCCCGGCGCCCCGGGCATCGGCGCGAAGACCGCCGCGGAGCTGCTGCGCGAGCACGGAACGCTCGAGGCGCTGCTGAGCGCCGCGGGCGCGGACACCGAGCCGCGGGACGCCGATGCTGCGGCGGTCAGGGCGAGCGCCGTCATGCGCCCGAGGATCGCCGCCGCCTTGCGCGAGAACGCGGAGCTGCTGCGCACGTTCAAGCAGATCGCGACGCTGCAGCGGATCGAGGTCGAGCCGGCGCCGGACAGAGCTACCGACTACGCGGGCGGCGCGCGCGTGGCCGGGGAGCTGGGGATGCGCCGGCTGGCCGAGCGGTTGGAGAATCTCGCCGAGGCCTGACGTGACGGCAGTTACGGCGTGAACTTGACGGTGATCACGTCCCCGTCGTTCATCACGTAGTCCCGGCCCTCCAGGCGCAAGGTCCCGCGTTCGCGCGCGCCGGCGTAGCCGCCCGCGTCGACGAGCTCGCGCCAGCCGATCACTTCCGCGCGCACGAAGCCCTTCTGGATGTCCGTGTGGATCTCGCCGGCCGCGTGCCATGCGGTGAGGCCGCGGCGCAGGTGCCATGACTGAGCGATCGTCGCCTCGCCGGCGGTGAAGAACGAGATCAGCTCCAGCAGCGCGAACGCCTCGCGCACGACGCGCTGCAGGCCGGACTCGCCGGGTGGGCGGGAAAACAATTCAAGGCGCATCGCCGCCGCGTCCTCGTCCTCGAGCTCGGCCAGCTCCGACTCGATGCGAGACGACACCGCCACCGCGCGGGCGCCCTGCGCCGCCGCGTGCTCGGCGACCGCCGCCGGGACCTCCTCCGAGCCCTCGTCCACGTTCGCGACGAACAGCACCGGCTTGCTCGTCAGCGAGCCCAGGTCGCGCGCCGCGTTCGGCGCCTCCTCCGGCACCGGCACCGTGCGCGCCGGGCGGCCCGCCTGCAGCGCCGCGATCACCTCGCGCAGCCACGCCTCCTCCGCGATCGCGACGCGGTCGCCCCCGCGAGCCTGTTTGCCGACCCTGTCCACCCGGCGTTCGGCGGCCTCCAGGTCCGCCATCACCAACTCCGTCTCGATAGTTTCAATATCGGCCAGCGGGTCCACGCGACCCTCGGGATGGATCACGTTCTCGTCGCTGTGCGCGCGCACCACATGCACGATCGCGTGCGTCTCGCGGATGTTCGCCAGGAAGCGGTTGCCCAGGCCCTCGCCCTGGTGCGCCCCCGCCACCAGCCCGGCGATGTCGTGGAAGTCGACCGTGTCCCACACGATCTCCGACGCGCCGACCGTGCGCGCCACCTCCTCCAGGCGCTCGTCGCGCACCGGCACCACCGCCACGTTCGGCTCGATCGTCGTGAACGGGTAGTTCGCCGCCTCCGCGCCCGCTTTCGTCAGCGCGTTGAACAGCGACGACTTGCCCGCGTTGGGCATGCCGACGATTCCGATGCGGGTGCTCACCGGCGGGATCTTCGCAGGGATGGCGCACGAGTCACGGAGCTCAGCCATCCCAAGCGCCGCGTAGCTTCTGGCGAAGATATCCTGAATGGTCGCCATGTATTCCTATTACGACCCAGAAGCCGACATCGCATGGCTTCCCACCGGCAACGCGCAGCGCGTCGTCAGCGAGGAGGTGGAGTGGGGCTTGATCGATCACGACGAGGACACGGACGAGGTCGTGGCCGTCGAGATCTGGGCTGCCAGCAAGTGCCTGCCGCAAGCGATACTGGACGCGTTGCCCAGGCCTAACAAGCCCCGTGGCGTGGCCGCCTGAACAGGCGCTGCGGATCGCTGGTCAACACGCTAGGTCGGGAGCGTCCGCGCACATGGTGCCCACCAGCGTCCCCAGCGCCGCGCCCGCCAGCACGTCCGATGGGTAGTGCACCCCCAGGTACAGCCGCGACAGCGATAGCGCCGTGGCAAGCGAGTAGAGACGGGCGGCCGGCAACCCCAAATGCGTGTACAGGCGTGCCCCCGCAAACGACGTGGAAGCGTGCGCGCTCGGGAAGCTGAGCGCCGTCGGCGTCCCTGTCAACGCGGGCAGCCCCGGAAGCTGGGGCCGCCGCCGGCGGACGACCAGCTTGATCGCCGTGTTCAGCGCAAACACGCCGGCCACCGTCGCGGCCGCCCGCCCCCACTCGGCCCTGTGCTCCTCGTCGAGCGCCGCTCCCACAGCCCCGATCGCAAGCCAGACGGCGCCGTGTTCCCCCACACGCGAGAAGCGCGCCACCGCGCGCTCGGCCCGCGGCGTATGCGCGCAGGTGCGCGCCACCCGCAGCAGCCGCTCGTCCAGGTTCGGCATTGGAGAGGACAAGGAGCCCGGGGCGCCGCCCAGCGGCCCCCTAACTGAAGCCGACGCGCGGCTCCTCGCTGTCCGCGCTGACATACACGACCTGTCCGAGATCGACGCGCACCGGCCCGTCCTCGCTCTCCAGCTCGTGCCAGCCGATGCCGCCGAGCGCGTTGTTGAGGTCCTGCAGCTGCTTGTCGCTCACGCGCAGCGCCAGCACCTGGCCGCCCTGGAAGCCGAGCGTCACCCGGCGTGCTTTCGAGCCGGCCATCAGTGAGCACCCGCCCCGGCCGCCGGCTCCACGATCTCGGTCAGCACGCCCGCCGTCGCGCGCGGGTGCATGAACGCGACGCGCGAGCCGCGGATGCCCGTTCGCGGCTGCTCGTCGATCAGCTGCATGCCCGCCTGCCTGAGCGCCTGCAGCGTCGCGTCGATGTCGTCCACCTGGTAGGCCACGTGGTGCAGGCCCGGGCCCTGTCTGGCGAGGAACTTGCCCACCGGCGTGTCCGGCGCCAGCGGCGCCAGCAGCTCGACGTGGTTCTCGCCGACGTCCAGCAGCACCGCCTCCACGCCCTGCTCCTCGACCACCTCGCGGTGGGCCACCGCCAGCTCGAAGCCGTCGCGGTAGAGCTCGAGCGCGGGCTCGATCTCCGCGACTGCGACGCCGATGTGGTCGATGCGGCTGAACACCAGCCGCAGACTATAGGCGTCCGGGCCCGTCCTCGCCGGAGGGCTCCGGCAGGGGGATCGGCGCGGGCGGGCGGGAGGTCAACGACGGCGCGTGCGGCTCGGCCGCCGCCACCACCCGCAGGCCCACTCCCGGCGCGCGCTCCATCCGCGGCACCCCCTCCATGATGCGGTCGATCGCGTCGCGGTCCAGCACCTCGCGCTCGAGCAGTTCGCGCGCGAGCGCCTCCAGCTGCGGGCGGTGCGCCGCGATCAGCTTCTGCGCGGCCCTGCGCGCTTCCTCGATCAGGTCCTGGCGCTCCTCGTCGCGCAGCCGCAGCGTCTGCTCGGACAGGCGCACGTCCCCGTCCGGCGAGCGCCCCACGCCCGCGGTGCCCATCGCGAAGTCGTGGACCATCGAGTGCGAGATGTCGGCCACGCGCTTGAGGTCGTCGGAGGCGCCCGTCGTGATCGCGCCGAACACGATCTGCTCGGCCACGCGGCCACCGAGCAGCACCGTCATGTAGTCGAGCAGCTCCTCGCGCGTCTTCAGGTAGCGATCCTCGGCGGGCAGGTTCAGCGTGTAGCCGAGCGCGCGCCCGCGCGGCACGATCGAGATCTTGTGCACGCGGTCGACCGACGGCAGCAGCTCGCCGCACAGCGCGTGGCCCGCCTCGTGGTAGGCCACCACCCGCTTCTCGTGGTCGTTCAGCACGCGCTTGGACTGCACCCCCGCGATCACGCGCTCGAGCGCCGAGTCGAAGTCCCTCATCGCGATCGCCTTCGCCCCGCGCCTGGTCGCGAAGATCGCCGCCTCGTTGCAGATGTTCGCCAGGTCCGCGCCCGCCAGCCCGCTCGTCTGCTGGGCCACCAGACCGAGGTCGACGCCCTCCAGCGGCTTGTTGCGCGTGTGCACTTCGAGCACGCCGATGCGGCCCTGGACGTCGGGCGGCACGACGAACACCTGGCGGTCGAAGCGCCCCGGGCGCAGCAGCGCCGGGTCCAGCTTCTCCAGCAGGTTCGACGCCGCGATCACCACCACCCGCCCGCTCGACGCGAAGCCGTCCATCTCCACCAGCAGCTGGTTGAGCGTCTGGTCCTTCTCCCCGGAGATGTCGGCTCCGCGCCGCCCGCCCACCGCGTCGAGCTCGTCGATGAAGATGATCGCCGGTTCGTGCTTGCGCGCGATCGCGAACAGCCGGCGGATGCGCGCCGCCCCCAGGCCGGCGAACATCTCCACGAACGACGCCGCCGACTGGGCGAAGAACTGGGCGCCCGACTCGTTCGCCACCGCCTTCGCCAGCAGCGTCTTGCCGGTGCCCGGCGGTCCGTGCAGGAGCACGCCCTTCGGCACCTTCGCCCCCAGCTCGTGGAAGGACCTCGGGTCGCGCAGGAACTCCACCAGCTCCTGCAGCTCCGCCTTCGCCTCGTCGACGCCGGCGATGTCCGCGAACGTCACCGACTGGTCCGATGACGGCTTGATCTGCTGCGGTTTGGTCCGCGGCATCACCTTCAGCATCCGCCACATCATGAAAACCAGCGCCGTGAAGAACAGGATCGCGACGACCGGCTCCCAATTGACCGCCTGGTTCTGGATTTCCTGCGTGAGCGAGACGTGCGGCGCCGCTATCGGCGTCGTCACCGTCCTCGCGACCACGCTGTGGGCGCCTGCCTGCTTCAGCGCGGCGTGCACCAGCGCGGCGTGCTCAAGCGCCGTGTGCGCATGCGCCGCGGCGGCGCTCTCGCCCGTCGCGTGCGGCGCGGTTGCTGCGTGCGCGCTCACGCGTCCACCCTCTCCAGCGAATCCACCATCCTTGGCATCGCGTCCCATTATGCGGCTTTCCCGCGCGCTTGTCGAGCGCTGCAACTCTCAGCCGAGGATGCGTACCGCGAGCTCTGTGAACAGCTCCGTCGCGAACGCCAGATCGCGCACGTCGATGCGCTCGTCGGCGCCGTGGATCAGCGGCGTGCTCTGCAGCATCGACTGGTGGCGCTGCGGGAAGAACCCGTACGCCACGCACTCCGGGAACGCCAGGCGGAAGTGGCGCGAGTCGGTGAAGCCCGGGAGCACCACCGGCACGACCTCCGCGCCCGGGTCCTGCTCGGCGACCCAGTCAGCGATCGCGTCCATCAGCGGCGAGGCCGCCGGCGAGCGGTTGCCGACGACCTGCTCGGTGAACTGAATTCGCCACGACGGCCCGCCGTCCACGGGCGCGTGCGAATCCGATCCGTCGCCGAGCACCTCCGCCAGGCCCGCGCGCACCTCCGCCTCGCCCAGCCCCGGGGGCACGCGGCAGTCGACCTTCAGCTCGGCGCTGCTGGGGATCACGTTGATCTTCTCCGAGGCGACGATCCGCGTCGGCGTGAACGTCACGCCGAGCATCGGCTCGAACATCACCGCCAGGCGCGGGTCGGCCGCCCGCACGCGCGCGATCGCGCCCTGCGGATCGTCAGGGTCCTCGCCGAGGCCGCGCAGGAACGCCAGCGGCTCCTCCGTCAGCTGGTAGGAGGGCTGGCGCGCGGCGAAACGCTCAAGCACGGGTCCCATCTTCAGCAGCGCGTTCTCGCCCATGCCCGGCATCGACGCGTGCCCGGCGACCCCGTCGGTGGTGAGCTTGAAGCGAAACACGCCCTTCTCCGCGCAGCACACGCCGTAGCAGCGCCTGCCGTTGTACTCGAACACCGCGCCGCCGCCCTCGTTGACGAGCAGGTCGCAGCGGACCTTGTCCGGGTGGTTCTGCGTGATCCATTCCGCCCCCAGCGAGCCGCCCGTCTCCTCGTCGACGACCGCCACGATCAGCAGCTCGCCCCGGGCAGGACGCCAGCCCGAGCGCGCGAGCGACGCCGCCGCCGCGATCTCCGCCGCCACCTGCGACTTCATGTCCAGCGCGCCCCTGCCCCACAGGAAGCCGTCGGCGAGGTCGCCCGACCACGGGTCGTGCGTCCACTCGGCGGGGTTCGCCAGCACCGTGTCGACGTGACCGAGGTAGCACAGCGTGGGTCCGTCGCTCGACGCGGGCGCGGCGGCTGCGCCGGACGCCGCCGGCCGCAGCCGGGCGACGAGGTTGGGGCGCTCGGGCTCGGCGCCCAGCAGCTCGCACTCGAAGCCGGCCTCGGAGAGGTGGTTGGCGAGGTACTCCTGCGCCGCCAGCTCGTTGCCCGGCGGGTTGACAGTGTTGAAGCGGATCAGGCGCTGCAGCAGCTCCACAGCCTCCGTGGCGGACGCCGCATCCGCCGAGCCGTCGATCTCCGGGCTATTCGCGCTCATCGCGCAGATCGTACGCCGATCTGCGCGACCTCCTCGCGGCTGAGCGGGTAGTGGCAGGCGACGCGCGTGCCCGAGCCCTTGTCCTCGAGCTCGGGCTCCTGCACCGAGCACAGCGCCTGCGCCTTCGGGCAGCGCGTGTGAAAACGGCACCCGCTCGGCGGGTTCGCGGGGCTCGGCACGTCGCCGCTCAGCAGCCGCCGCTCCTCCCCGTGGAGCGAGGGGTCGGCGACGGGGACCGCCGCCAGCAGCGCGCCCGTGTACGGGTGGCGGGGAAACTCGTACACGGCCTCGTTCGGGCCGATCTCGACGATCTTGCCGAGATACATGACCGCCACGCGATCGCACATGTGGCGCACGACCGACAGGTCATGCGCGATGAACACGATCGTCAGGCCGAGCCGGCGCTGCAGGTCGCGCAGCAGGTTCAGCACCTGCACCTGGATCGACACGTCGAGCGCGGAGACGGGCTCGTCGGCGATCAGCAGCTTCGGGTTCAGCGCGAGCGCGCGCGCGACGCCGATGCGCTGGCGCTGGCCGCCGGAGAACTCGTGCGGGTAGCGGTTGTAATGCTCCGGGTTCAGCCCGACCGTCTCCATCAGCCGCCGCACCTCGCGCCGGCGCTCGTCCCCGTCGGGCAGCAGACCGTGGATCGCAAACGGCTCGGCGATGATCGAGCCGATCGTCTTGCGCGGGTTCAGCGACGAGTACGGGTCCTGGAAGATCAGCTGCACCTCGCGCCTGATCGCCTTCAGGCGGGCGCCCTTGACACGGGTGATGTCGGTGCCCTCGAAGTCGATCTCGCCGGCCGTCGCGTCGAGCAGCCGCATGATCAGCTTCGCGGTCGTGCTCTTGCCGCAGCCCGTCTCGCCGACGAGCCCCAGCGTCTCGCCGCGCTGGAGCTCGAAGCTGACGCCGTCGACCGCCCTCACCGCGCCGATCTTGCGCTGGATGATGATCCCGCGGGTGATCGGGAAGTGCTTGACCAGATCGCGCACACGCACGAGCGGCCCTGCGGCAGTCTCTGCTGAGCTCATGCTGGAGTTCCTGGGGTGCTTGGCAGTCCGACCTCGACCAGCGCTTCCTCGGGCGTCTTGCCGGCGCCGAGCTCCGCCCACAGGCGTTTGCGCACGTCTGACTCCAGCAGGCACGCGACGTGATGGCTGGGCTCCTCCGGCACCGGCTCAAGCTGCGGATCGATGCGCGTGTGATCGGGCTGGACGTACGGGCAGCGCGGATTGAAGTGACAGCCGGAGGGCGGGCTGATGAGACTCGGCGGCGTGCCGGGGATCGGCACCAGATCCTCGTCGCGCTGGGAGTCGAGCCGGGGGATCGACTTCAACAGGCCCCACGTGTACGGGTGCTCGGGGAACGCGAACACGCGCGCGGCCGAGGCCGTCTCGACGATCCGCCCCGCGTACATGACCGCGATGTCGTCGGCCATCTCCGCGACGACGCCGAGGTCGTGGGTGATGATCACGATCGCCATGTCCAGCTCGCGCTGCAGGCGCTCCATCAGCGCCAGGATCTGCGCCTGCACCGTCACGTCGAGCGCGGTCGTCGGCTCGTCGGCGATCAGCAGCTTCGGCTCGTTCGCGAGCGCCATCGCGATCATCGCGCGCTGGCGCATGCCGCCGGAGAACTCGTGCGGGTAGGCGTCCACGCGCTTGACGGGGTCGGGTATGCCCACGAGCCCCAGCAGCTCAACCGCGCGCTCGCGCGCCTGCGCCTTGGTCACGTCGCGGTGGGCGCGCACCGCCTCCGTCAGCTGGCGACCGACCTTGTACAGCGGGTGCAGCGAGGACAGCGGGTCCTGGAAGATCATCGCGATGTCGTTGCCGCGAATCGCGCGCAGCTCGTCTTCGGGGAGCGTCACGAGGTCCTTGCCCTCGAACAGGATGCGCCCGGTGATGCGCGCGCCCTGGCGGCGCGTGAGACCGAGCGTCGTCAGCGAGGACACGGTCTTGCCCGACCCCGACTCGCCGACGATCCCCAGCGTGCGCCCTTTGTGAACCTGGTAGGTGATCCCGTCGACCGCGTGCACGAGCCCATCCTCGGTCGGGAACTCGACGCGCAGATCCTCCACGCGCAGCAACGGCTCCGCGGTACTCACGAGTAGCGCACTCGCGGATCGAGATACGCGTAGGCGATGTCGACGACGATGTTCGCGACGACGATGAACGCCGCCGCGAGCAGGACCGTGCCCTGCACCACGGGGAAGTCCGAGGACAGGATCGCTTTGTAGTTCTCCACGCCGATGCCGGGGATGTTGAACACGGTTTCCACGAGCACCGCGCCTCCCAGCAGCACCCCGATTTCAAGGCCGAACAGGGTGACGATCGGGTTCACCGCCGAGCGCACGCCCTGGCGGATCACCGCCGGCTCGCGCAGCCCCTTGGCGCGCGCGGTGCGGATGTAGTCCTCGCGCATCGTCTCGCTGAGGCTGCTGCGCATCAGGCGCGCGTAGATCGCCGCCGAGCTGGCGGCCAGCACGATCCACGGCATGATCAGCGAGGTGAACCATCTCCACGGGTCGTAGGTGAGCCCGACGTAGGTCCCGGAGCCGGGCAGGAGCTTGAATTTGCCGATGTCGTTGGCGAACAGCAGCAGCAGCACGAAGCCGAGCCAGAACGTGGGCACCGACAGCAGCAGCAGGGCCGTGCCCATCGACAGGCGGTCGACGATCGAGTGGCGGCGCAGCGCGGAGATGATCCCCACGCCGAGACCGGCCACCAGCCACAGGATCCCCGCCCCGACGGTCAGCGAGAGGGTGACGGGCAGCCGTTCGGCGATCAGGCTCCTGACCGACTCCTGGCTGTAGTAGCTGTAGCCGAGGTTGAAGTGGAAGAAGAATTCCTTCATGTAGTCCCAGAACTGGACGATCAGCGGCTTGTTCAGTCCCAGGACCCCTTCGATCTCCTTGATCAGTTTCGGCTGCGGATCGCGTCCCGCCCGCAGGATGGCCGGGTTGCCCGTCGGCAGGATGCGAAAGAAGACGAACGTCAGGGCACAGACGATGACCAGGATCAGGACGCCGATCAGCAGGCGGCGGATGATGTAGCGGATCATCGACCGGAGGGCCTCGGCGTCGCGTGGTGAGTTGAAAGGTCGGGGTCTTGTGTCATGTGGTGCTCCGCCATACGGCGGCGGTGAGGCTGGCGGGCCGCATCCTGCGCGGCCCGCCAGCCGATGCCAGCCCTACGGGAGGGCTACTTCAGCGAGGTGTAGCTGTAGTCCCACTCGCCGACGTTCCAGATGTCGCCGACGCCGTTGACGTCGCTGCCCTCGATGTTCGGCTGCTTGTCCCAGTCGAACGGGATCGCGGCGGCGTCTTCGACGATTTCGTTGTCGATCGAGGCCCACGCCTTGGCGCGCGCTTCTTTGCCGATGACGTTTTCGGCGGCAGCCATCGCCGCGTTGATCTTCGGCACGTCCGTCTGCCCCCAGTTGACGTTGCCCGTGGAGCCGATCGTGGTGCCGTTGAACGTGATGTCCAGCACCGTCTGCGGATCGGCGAAGTCGGCGATCCAGCCGACGCTCGGACATATCGTGACCTCTTCTTTGGGGACGTTGCAGTACTTCGCGTACATCGTCGAGGTTTCCACGAGCGTCAGCTTCACCGGGAAGCCCAGGCTCTTGAGCGTCTGCTGGACGACCTCCGCCTGCTGTTCGAACGGGTCTCCGGTCGAGGCGACGATCGTGCTGACTTCGTGGCCGGTGTACTTGCCGGTCGGGTAGCCGCCCAGCTTCATGTACTTTTCGGCCACCGCCATGTCGCCTTCGGGGTGTTCGTTGAAGTCGAACTGCGGCCCGCTCGGACCCTTCAGCGCGCCGGCCTGTTCGAAGCCGTTGATCGTCGGGTAGATGAAGTGGGTGGCCACGTTGGTCACCAGTTCACCGCCACGGAGCTTGTCGAGCGAGGTCCTGTTGAGCGCCGCCCACAGCGCCTTGCGCAGATCGACGTTCTTGAACGGCCCGACCTTGTTGTTCACGCCGATGTAGTGGCTTCCGCCACCGGGCGAGATCTCGAGCTGGCTTTTGAACTTTTCGGCGGCGAGCCTGACGTTGGGCTGGGCCACCGAGGATTCGTTCTGCACGGTGTTGGTGCCTTCGAGCACCTCGCGCCCGAGAACCGCGCTCGTCCCGCCGATCTTGATGTCGATTTCGTTCAGGTACGCCGGCCGGTAGTCGGTCTTGGGGTTCCAGTTGGGGTTGCGCACGAGCGTCGCCGACTTGCCCGGGATGTAGCCGGTCCCCAGCACCTTGCCTTCGGCGTCGTTCTTCAGCATGTACGGCCCCGTCGCGACCTGGTACTCGGCGTAGTTCGACGGCTTGTTCTTGTCGAATTTTTCCGCGTAGGACTTCGGCACCGCCGCCGACAGCGGCAGCACCAGCGCGTCGGCGACGATCTGCCCTTTTGCTTCTGTCAGGTGAAAGACGATCTCGTGCTTGTTGGGCGTTTCGATGCCCTTGATCGGGCCGCCGGTCGCCGTCGACTCGCCTTCGACCGATTTGAAATACGAATCGATGTACGGGTTGGCGACATCGGGGTTCTTGCCACGCTCGATCGCGTATGCCACATCTTCGGAGGTCACTTCGCGGTTGACGGGTGGGCTGAAGTGGACGCCTTCCTTGATGTGCACCGTGACCGTCTTGCCGCCGTTGCTGATTTCCGGCTGCCCTTCGGCCATGTCGGGGGTCGGTTCGGTCGAGTTCGGCTTCTGCGAGTACAGCGGCCGCTGCGTCGCGAACACGACCGCGTAGTCGACCGAGAAGTAGGCGATCCCTGGATCGAGGTGTTCGAAGTCGATTTCCTGAAGCACCTGCAGCGAGCCGCCGCGCTTGCCGCCGGTGAGCGGCTCGGTCAGCGGACTTTTGTAGCCGCCTGTGCTGAGCGCGCTGGATGCGCTCGCCGTGGTGCCCGTCGTGCTCGTGCTACTCGAGCCACACGCCGCGAGCAACAGCGCGAGCCCCGCGGCAAACACAACCGCCGCGAGTGTTCTGATCGACCTCATCGAGTCGCCTCCTGTGTTGTTATGAGAGCCCTCATCGGGCTTGCCTCGGGTTCAGGGCGTCCTGCAGCCCATCGCCCAGCAGGTTGAATGCCAGCACCGTCAACAGCAGCGCCACGCCGGGGAAGACCATGAACCACCAGGCGGTGTTGAAGATCGGCGCCGCCTGGGCGATCATGTTGCCCCAGCTCGCCGTCGGCGGTCGGATTCCCACGCCAAGGAACGACAGCGCCGCCTCGAACAGGATGTTCGTGGGAATCAGCAGGCTCGCGTAGACGATGATCGGCGCGGTCAGGTTGGGGAGGATCTCGCGGAACATGATGCGCGCATCCGACGCTCCCAGCGCGCGCGAAGCTTCCACGAACTCGCGCTCGCGCATCGACAGCACGAGCCCGCGCACGATCCGCCCGACGTAGGGCCACGTGGAGATGCAGATGATGAAGATGATCGTCACGAGGCCCGGCTGGACCAGTCCTTTCACGCACCCGTGCACCGAGCAGGCCGCGGCGAGCCCGATTCCCAGCAGCAGGATCGGAATCGACAGGACGATGTCCATGAAGCGCGAGAGCACCGTGTCCACCCAGCCGCGGTAGAAGCCGGCGAGCATGCCCACCGTCACGCCGATGATGGTCGAGATGCCCGTCCCGATGATGGCCACCTCCAGCGACACTCGCGTGCCGTAGATCACGCGCGACATCACGTCCTCTCCCAGCTGGTCGACGCCGAATGGATGCGCAAGGCTCGGCCCGAGCGGCGAGCCGAAGGAGTCGGTGAGGTTGATGTTCTGGACGTACGGGCCGGGCAACCCGAGCAGGCTGACGACCAGCGGCGCGGCGATCGCGACGACGATCAGGAGGACGATGAACCCGAGCGACACGAGCGCGACGCGGTCCTGGCGGAACCTGCGCCAGAACAGCTGCAGCGGCGAGCGGGCGACTACGTCGCCACCGAGGTCGAGGAATTCGAGCGCGTCCCCCCCTGACGGCAGCCCTGACGGCAGCCGCTCAGCGGTGCTCATAGCGGCGTCATCTCCTGCGGGCTATGTCGGGGCATGGCAACGTCGATCATCGAATCTACACGTTCGACAACCCTGGCGGGCACCCTGCCGTGGACGCAAACTGCGTGTTTCTGCACACGAGCGGATACTCACGCACATGGATGCGCTTTTCGACGACGATCTGGCCAAAGATTCGGCCGCCGAGCTGGACAGGCAGGACAGGCGCCAGAACGCCGACGGCCACGGGGCGGGACAGCGCCCGCTGGCCGTTCGCGTGCGTCCGCGCGGCCTCGAGGACTTCGTCGGCCAGTCGCATCTGCTCGCCGAGGGCTCGGCGCTGCGGACGGCGATCGAGCAGGGCCATCCGCACTCGATGGTGCTGTACGGCCCGCCGGGATCGGGCAAGACGACGCTCGCGCGGATCGTCGCCGAACGCTCACGGGCGGCGTTCGAGGAGCTGAGCGCGGTCGCCGCGGGGCGCGCTGAGGTGCGCGCGGTGATCGAGCGCGCCGCCCACCGACGCGACACGAGCGGCGCGCAGACGGTGCTGTTCCTGGATGAGATCCACCGCTTCAACAAGGCCCAGCAGGACGCGCTGCTGCCGGCGGTCGAGGAGGGCCTCGTGACGCTGATCGGCGCGACCACCGAGAACCCCGCGTTCGAGGTCAACGGCGCGCTGCTCTCGCGCGTGCGCGTGTACGCGCTGCAGGCGCTCACGCCGCAGGAGCTGACGACGGTGCTGCGGCGGGCCGCCGGGGGCGAGGTCGGCGCCGGGGACGGTGGCGTGGGCACGGCAGGCGATGCGGCCGGCGACGGCGAGCAGCCGCTGCCGGTGGACGACGGCGCGCTGGAGTTCCTGGCGGCGCGCAGCGAAGGCGACGCGCGCACGGCGCTCAACGCGCTGGAGCTGGCGAGCGCGACGGCCTCAGAGCTCGGCGAGGAGCGCGTGACGATCGCGCGCGTGGAGGACGCGCTGCAGCGCCGAGCGGTCCTGTACGACAAAAAGGGCGACCGCCACTACGACTACATCTCCGCGTGGATCAAGGCCACGCGCGGCTCGGACCCGGACGCGTCGCTGTACTATCTCGCGGTGATGCTGGAGGGCGGCGAGGACCCGCGCTTCATCGTGCGCCGGATGATCATCCTCGCCTCCGAGGACATCGGCAACGCCGACCCGGGCGCGCTGTCGGTGGCGACGGCTGCGGCGCAGGCGGTCGAGCACGTGGGGCTGCCGGAGGCGCGCTACGCGCTGGCGCAGACCGCCATCTACCTGTCGCTCGCGCCGAAGTCCAACGCGGCGGGGCTGGCGCTGTCGGCGGCCGAGCGCCACGTGCGCGAGCACGGCGCCGCGCCCGTGCCCGGCTGGCTGCGCTCGGGACCAAGGCCCGGACAGGACCGCGGCGGCTATGACAACCCGCACGGGCACCCCGGCCACGTGTCCTCGCAGGAGCTGCTGCCGGAGGGCGTCGCCGGCGAGCGCTTCTACGAGCCCGACGAGGCGGAGGCGCAGCTGGCGGAGCGGCTGCAGCGAATTCGCCGGGCGCGCGCGCCGGAGCAGCGATAATCGCGGTGCGATGAGCGCGTTCTCGAGCGAGACCTCCACGCCGGCGAGCGAGAGCGCGAGCGCAGCCCAGGAGCAGCTGACGGCGCGCGACCCGGCGACGGGCGCGGCGCTGGGCAGCGTCGCGAGCACGCCGCCGGAGCGCATCGACGAGGTGGTCGCGGCGGTCGCGAAGGTGCAGCCGCTGTGGGCGCTGCTGCGCGTGCAGGACCGCGCGCGCTACATGGGCAGGATGGCGCAGGCGGTGATCGACGACTTCGACGATCTGCGGGAGCTGCTCGGCCGCGAGCAGGGCAGGCCGCGGGCGGAGGTCGCGGCGCTGGAGCTGCTGGCGGCAATCGACGCGCTGAAGTGGGTGGCGGAGGACGGCGCGGAGGTGCTGAGCGCGCGGCGCGTGGGCATCAACCGCTCGCTGACGATCGCCAAGCGCGCGCGCATCGCGTTCGAGCCGTACGGCGTCGTGGGCGTGATCGGCGCCGGCAGCGCCCCGTTCGCGCAGCCGCTGGGGCAGATCGCGGGCGCGCTGCTGGCGGGCAACGGCGTCGTCTTCAAGCCGGCCGCGCGCGCGTGCCTGGCGGGCGAGCGGATCGCGCGTGTGCTCGCGCGCGCGGGCCTGCCGGAGGGGCTGGTGCGGGTAGTGCACGGCGGCGCGGACGCTGGCGTGGCGCTCGCGCAGGCGCCGGTCAGCAAGGTGCTGTTCACGGGCTCGCCCGCGGTCGGACGCGTGGTCGCGCGCGCGTGCGTGTCGCGCGAGAAGGAGGTCACGGTCGAGCTCGGCGGCAAGGACGCGATGCTGGTACTCGCCGACGCGCACCTGCGGCGCGCGATCGCGGGCGCGCTGTGGGCGGGCTGCGCCGGCGCGGGACAGGCGCGCGGGTCGATCGAGCGCGTGTACGTCGTGCGCGAGGTCTACGAGCGGTTCCTCGCGGGGCTCGTCAGCGGCGCGCGCGCGCTGAGCGTCGGCGACCCCGCCGACCCGCGCGTGCAGGTCGGGCCGCTGGCCTCTGCGCGGCGCGTCGAGCACGTGAGCGCGCTCGTCGAGGAGGCGCTCGCCGCCGGCGCCACGCTGCACTGCGGTGGGCCGGTCAGCCCGCCGGGCTGTGACGCCGGCTCCTTCTACGCGCCCGCCGTCGTCACCGACGCGACCGCTGAGATGCGCATCCTGCGCGAGCCGATCGACGGGCCGGTGCTGGTTGTTGTCGCAGTCGACTCGATCGACGAGGCGATCGCCGCAGCCAACGACAGCGATTACGGCCTCGGCGCCTCCATCTGGACGGCCGATCGCTACCAGGGGGTGCGCATCGCGCGCGAGCTGCACGCCGGCATGGTGTGGCTCAACGACCACCTCCCCGGCCCGACCGTCTCGCGCGGCCCGTGGGGAGCCGCGGCGGGAAGCGGGCTCGGCCGCACGCTCGGACGCGCGGGGCTGCACGCGTGCGCGCAGGAGAAGCTCATCACCTGGGACCCGCCCGCCATGCGCGGCCTGTGGTGGGGCCCCTACGACGCCAGCAGCGCGAAAGCCACGCGCGCCGTCGCCAAGCTCCGCTCCGGGCGCGAGTCCGACCGCGACGGGGCGTGGCGGGAAGGCGCCCTCGCGCTCGCGCGGATGGGCGCGCGAGCGTTCGGGCGGGGGCTGCCGCGCAATTAGATCGTCCCGAATGGGGGATGCGCCACCGTGGCGAGGTCACATCCCGCTACTCGAGGCTGTTCCGGGCGGCACATGTGCCGCCCGGCGGGACCGCACATGTGCGGTCCCGTGGCAGGGTCGCATGCGACCCTGCCCTCACTTGATTCCCGTCCTAGTCCTGGGCTGGGCACCCTTCTTCCGGCGTCCGACGGACCCAGGTCAGACGTTCACCGAAAACGCGGCATTCCAGGCTGGCCGCCATGCCGACGATCCACGCGGTGGGCACCGGCCCCCAGAACCGGCTGTCATCGGATTCCCCACGGTTGTCGCCCATCATGAACCAGTCCCCAGCGGGGATCTTGATCGGGTCGGGGAAGTTGCACTCGGGGCTCGTGCCGCACGAGCGGATGTATGGGTCGCTCTCGCGGACGAAGTCGCTCGCGCCGGGCGCCTTCCGATAGACGTGGCCTTCCTCGACGTAGATTTCATCGCCAGGGCCCGCGACGACGCGCTTGATGAAGCGAACGCCTGAGTCCACGATGGGAATTGGCGCGTCGCAGGCCGACCCTCCGAGCTTGATCACGTGCGGTTTCGGCCCGCACTCGTCCCTCTCGGCCCCTTCCGGCGGATGGAAGACCGCGATCGCTCCAACCACCGGCGGATGTTCATTGAGTACCACTTTCGTCCCGATGGGCACAGTGGGTTCCATCGCGCCGGAGGGCACCCGGTAGACCGGGCCAAGTCCGAGCAGCGCGCGGAGCTTGATGGCGGTGTCGAACGCAAGGCTCAGGAAGGCCAGCGCGAACTGCTCTTCCAATCTCTGAGTCTGCCGGCTGAGACGCGCGAGCGTGTCGGTCTCGTATGGCGACAGCTCGTTCCAGGGCACTTGGTCGAACAGCTCTTGGCCGCCGAGATCGCCCTCGCTGCCGAACGTGTGCGGGTGCTCGGTTGCCAGACGCTCGGTAACCGCCGGAAGCGTCCGATAGCCGCTCGTGACCCACGCCCGGTAGTCGGCGCACAGGTCAGGCGCCGGCGTTTGGCCTTCCTTCACATCGTCGTTCGCGTCCGCGCGAATGGCCCGTGTGAGCTTGCCACTCGACCAGCGCAGCGGGGCCACAGCGCGTGCGAACGCGAGCGACGGCGGGAGAAACGAGGGCCCAAGCGCGGCCTTGAACGCGGCGACTTCCTCTGCGAGGAAGTCCTCGACCTCAACGCTGTGGGGCGCAGAGCCCAAGACGCCTGGACATTCGGCAGCGACCTGCTGAACATACGCCGTAACCGGAGCCTCCTCGCTCCTGACACTCGCGAGCAGCGCCGAGAACAAGCGATGGCGAGCGTGGACGTACGCGACGGTGGCAGCCTCGTCGGAGCTTGTGGACTCAGCGCCCGCCGAGAGGACGACTCCGCCCAAGACCGCCATCATCGTAGCCAGCACGAGACCCCACCTCATGCTCGGTAGAGCCAACATGAGGATTACGCTATCTGGAGCCAGAGCAGGTGTAAAGACGCTCGAGACCGTCGTTCCACCGACAGGATGTATGACTGCTCTACCCTGTGACCCATGCCCGCCCAGGCCTACGCCGGCAAGGAGTGCGTGTGTCAGCTGCGCAGGGGGATCTGCGACCAGAGCTGCGTGCAGGGGATGCTCGACACGCCGTTCTACATCGCCTGCCTGAAGCTGTCCGGCCGGCGCTGCGTGGTCGTCGGCGGCGGTGAGATCGGGCTGGAGAAGGTTGAGGGGCTGCTCGCGTGCGACGGAGAGGTCACGCTGATCGCTCCCGAGGCCGAGCCGGCGCTCGAGGAGCACGCGCGCGAGGGCTCGATCCGCTGGGAGCGGCGCGAGTACGCCGGCGCGGGCGATCTGGAGGGCGTGTTCATGGCGATCGCCGCGACCGACGACACCGACGTGAACATCGCCGTGTACGAGGATGCCGAGCGACGGGCGATGCTCGTCAACATCGTCGACGTGCCGCCGCTGTGCAACTTCATCCTGCCGGCGATCGTGCGCATGAGCCCGCTGGCGATCGCGATCTCCACCGCCGGCGCCTCACCCGCGCTGGCCAAGCGCATGAAGCGCGAGATCGAAGCGCAGTTCGGCGCGCCGTACGCGCAGCTCGCGGTGCTGCTCAACGAGGTGCGCGGCTGGGCGAAGGGCACGCTCGCGACCTACCAGGAGCGCAAGGAGTTCTTCGAGGGGATCGTGAACGGCGACCCCGACCCGATCGCGCTGCTGCGCGACGGTGGCACCGAGGCCGGCGAACAGGCCGTGCGCGAGCTGATCGCGCGAGCGCAGAGCGCGCACGCGTTGCCCGTGTAGAGAGCGCCTGGGGTGGCCGCGCTCGAGGTCGAGGGGCTGACTCGCCACTACGGCGAACGCGAGGCGCTCGGCGACGTGTCGCTGTCGCTCGCCGAGGGCCAGACGCTCGTCGTGTTCGGGCCCAACGGCGCCGGCAAGACGACGCTGCTGCGGGTGCTCGCGACGCTGCTGCGCCCGCACGCCGGCAGCGTGCGCGTGCTCGGCTCCAGCCTGCCCGAGGAGGCGTGGGCGGTGCGCGGGCGCGTCGGCATGCTCGGACACGAGCCGCTGCTCTACCGCGAGCTGACCGCGCGCGAGAACCTGCGCTTCCACGCGCGCCTGCACGGCGTCGGCGAGGAGCGCGTGCAGGAGCTGCTCGACGCGGTCGCCATGGGCGCGCGCGCGAACGAGCCGCTGCGGACGCTCTCGCGCGGGATGGTCCAGCGCGTGGCCGTCGCCCGCGCCGTGCTGCACGACCCCGAGCTGCTGCTGCTCGACGAGCCCCACTCCAACCTCGACCCCGCCGCGATCGAGCTCGTCGCGCCGCTGATCGGCGCCGGTAGCGACGGTGGCGAGGAGACCCGGTCCCCGCGGCGGCGTACGCGCGTCATCTGCAGCCACGACCCCGGCGGCGACATCGCGCGGGCGGACGTCGTGCTCGGGCTGCGCGCCGGGCGCCAGGCGCTGCTGCGCGCCGCCGCTGACGTCGAGGTCGAGGAGATCGCGGAGCTCTACCGGTGAGCGGCGTGCAGGCCCCCGAGCGCCCGGCGCAGAGCACGGGCAGCCCCGTGCAGACTGTCGGGCTGTGGCGGACGGTCGGCGCGCTGCTGCGCAAGGAGCTGCTCGTCGAGCTGCGCACGCTCGAGTCCGTGCCCGGCATGTCGCTGTTCGCCGTGACCACGTTCGTCGTCTTCCACTTCGCGCTCAACCGCGGCAGCGTCGAAGGCGACCTCGCCGCCGGGATCCTGTGGGTGACGCTGCTGTTCGCCGCGATCCTCGGCGTCAACCGGCTGTTCGTCGCCGACGCCGACCAGGGCGGCTTCGACGCGTTCCTGCTCGCCCCCGTCGACCGCGGCGCGATGTTCATCGCCAAGACGCTCACGCTGCTCGCGTTCCTCGTCGTGCTCGAGCTCGTCGCCGTGCCGGCGTTCGCGCTGCTGCTGCTCGGCACGCCGCTCGGCCCCGCGCTGCCGTGGCTTATCGTCACGCTCGCGCTCGGCGACATCGGCGTCGCGGTCATCGGCACGCTCGTCGCCGCGATGGCCGTGCGCACCCGCGCGCGCGACCTGCTCGGGCCGCTGCTCGCGCTGCCGCTGTTCGTGCCGATCGTCATCGGCGGCGCGCGCGCGGTCTCGCCGCTCTTCGTCCAGTCGCACGTGCCGGCGCCTGCGGCGCGCTGGCTGCTTACGCTCGGCCTCTATGATCTGGTGTTCGGGCTGATCGCCTACGCCCTGTTCGACTTCCTCCTGGAGGACTGAATGGAATCCCCAAGCCGGCGTCCGGCCGGCTTCTCTGACAGAAAGCAGCGCCCTCCAGGCGCTGTTCTTTATGGCAAGGGTCTGCGCACGCTCAGCATCGCCACGGTCGTCGCGATCACGACCGCGCTGACGCTCGTCTTCTTCTACGCGCCGCTGGAAGCCGAACAGGGCTTCCTGCAGAAGATCTTCTACGTGCACGTGCCGCTCGCGATCATCGCCCTGTGCGGCTTCGTGCTCGGCGGGCTGCTCGCGATCCAGCACCTGCGCACGCGCGACCCGCGCTGGGACATGCGCTCCTACGTCGTCATCCACATGAGCCTGATCTTCGCCGTCGGCACGCTCATCACCGGCTCGATCTGGGCGAAGGGCTCGTGGGGGCACTGGTGGGTGTGGAGCGAGCCGACGCTCGTGTCGTTCCTGATCATCTTCCTGCTGTACGCCACCTACCAGCCGCTGCGCTTCGCGATCGAGGACCCCGAGCGCCAGTCGCGCTACGCGTCCGTGTTCGCGATCACCGCCGGCGCGTTCGTGCCGCTGAACTTCATCGCCGTGCGCCTGTCCACCGCGTACCTGCATCCGCGCGTGCTCGGCAGCACGTCCAACCTGCCCGGCCCGATGGCGCTGACGTTCCTCGTCTCGCTGCTGGCGCTGTCGCTGCTGTTCGCGACGCTGTGCAAGTACGAGCTGACCGCCAAGCACACCCGCGCGCAGCTGCGCGCGCTGCGCCGGCGGCTGGCCGGCGAGACGACCGGCATGCCCGCACGGCCCCGCAGCGCCGCCCCCAGCCTGCACCATGCGGCGGCGCCCGCGCGCGCCGCCGGAGGGCCGGCGCTGTGATCGTCGCGACCGTTCTCGGCGAGACCCCCGCGCTGCCGCTGCACACGGCCGGCAAGTACGTCGCCGGCGCCTACATCGTGTTGTTCGCGCTGGTGCTGATCTACGTCGCGATCATGGCCATCCGCCTGAGCCGCATCGAGCGCGACCTCGGCGAGCTGCTGAGCGACCTCGACAAGGAGTCCACGCCGAAATACCCCGTAAAGGGGCACAAGTGAGTGAGCTGCTCGCGCTCGGCATCTCGCACAAGACCGCGCCGGTGGCGCTGCGCGAACGCCTGGCGTTCAGCGAGCGCGAGGCGAGCGAGTTCGTGCGCGAGGCGACCGCCACCGCGGAGGTGCGCGAGGCGGTCGTGATCTCCACGTGCAACCGCACCGAGGTCTACCTGGTGGTCGGAGATCCTGTGCGCGCCGAGTCCGACGTACTCGGCCTGCTCGCCCGCCGCGCGGAGATCCGCCCGACGGAGCTGGCCGACGCGATCTACTCGCCGCGCAACTGCGACGCCGCGCGCCAGCTCTACCGCGTCACCGCCGGCCTGGAGTCGATGATCCTCGGCGAGGCCGAGATCCAGGGCCAGGTCAGGCGCGCCCACGAGGCGGCGGTGCGCGCCGGCGCCACCGGACCGTTCTCCAACCGGCTGTTCGCCGCAGCGCTGACGACGGGCAAGCGCGTACGCTCGGAGACCGGCATCGGCTCCAGCCGCGTGAGCGTGCCGTCGGTCGCCGTCGACCTCGCGTTGAGCGTCCTCGGCGGGCTCGAGGACCGCCACGTTGTGATCCTCGGCGCCGGCGAGACCAGCGAGCTGACCGCGAGCGCGCTCGCCCAGCAGGGCGCCGGCACGATCTTCGTCGCCAACCGCCACGCCGACCGCGCGCTCAGCCTCGCGCAGCGCTTCGGCGGCTCGGTCGTCGGCCTCGACAAACTGCCCGAGCAGCTCGTGCAGGCCGACATCGTCCTGTCCTCGACCGCGTCGCCGCACCCGATCGTCGGACGCGAGGAGCTCGAGCTGGTGATGAGCGAGCGCGGCGGGCGGCCGCTGCTGCTGATCGACATCGCCGTGCCGCGCGACATCGACCCCGCGTGCGGCGAGCTCGACGGCGTCACCCTGTACGACATCGACGACCTGCAGGCGGTCGTCGCGCGCAACCTCAGCACGCGCGCCGAGGAGACCCCGCAGGCGCTCGCGATCGTCGAGGAGGAGATCCAGCGCTTCGCTCGCTGGCTCGGCCAGCTCGACGCGCTGCCCACCGTCAGCGCGCTGCGCAGCCACGGCAGCGACATCGTCGAGCAGGTGCTCGCCGAGAACTCCGGCCGCTGGGAGTCCGCCTCCGAGCGCGACCTCGCGCGCGTCGACGCGATCGCCCGCGCGGTCATGAGCCGCCTCCTGCACGAGCCGACGATCCGCCTTCGCAGCCTCGGCGAAGACCGCGGCCACGCGAGCCTCGAGCTGGTGCGCGAGCTGTTCGGGCTGCGCGAGGACGAGCCCGCAGAGCACACCGCAGGGCAGGACCGGGAGCACGCGCCCAACGAGCTGGCGGAGGTTCACGAGCTGCCCCGCCGCCGGTCCCGATGAGGTCCCGCCCGCCCCGCGCGTCCCGCTGATGCGGATCGGGACGCGGCGCAGCGCGCTCGCGTTGGCACAGGCCAAGCTGGTCGCCCAGCTGTTGGGAGGCGGGGGGAAGGGGGACTGCGAGATCGTGCCGATGCTCACCGGCGGAGATTTGGATGCCCGCCCACCCACGGGCGCCACGGACAAGTCGCGCTGGGTCGCCGAGCTGGAGGACGCGCTCACCAACGGCGACATCGACCTCGCGGTGCACTCCGCCAAGGACGTCCCCGGGGAGCTCGCCGACGGGCTCGCGCTGCTCGGATCGCCGGCGCGCGCCGGCGCCGAGGACGTCCTCTGCGGCGCAGCCGGGCTGGACGAGCTGAGTCCCGGCGCGCGCGTGGGGACGAGCAGCATCCGCCGCCTCGCGCAGCTGCGGGCCGCGCGCGAGGACCTCGACGTGGTGGCGATCCGCGGCAACGTCGACACGCGCCTGCGCAAGCTCGCCGATCCAGACGAACGGCTCGACGCGATCGTCCTCGCACACGCCGGGCTGCAGCGGCTCGGGCGCGAGTCCGACGCCGGCGGCGAGCTCGACGTGACGCGTTTCGTGCCCGCGCCCGGCCAGGGCACGCTCGCGCTGGAGGGACGCGCCGGCGACGAGCGCACGCGCGCGGCGGTGCAAGCGATCACCGACGAGGGCACGCTCGCCTGCCTGCTCGCCGAGCGCGCGCTCGCGCGCGAGCTCGACGCCAGCTGCCACACGCCGCTCGGCGCATACGCCGTCCCCGCCGGCTGCGGCTGCCTGAACCTGCGCGCCTGGGTGGGGCTGCCCGACGGCTCGGCGTGGGTCAGCGACGAGCTGCTCGGCGGCTTCTACGACCCCGAGGAGCTCGGGCGCCGCGTCGGCGAGCGGCTGCGGAGCGCCGGCGCGGGGGATCTGCTGGCGCGGGCCGAGGAGATGGCGGGAACATGAGTGGCCGCGTCCACCTAGTCGGCGCCGGACCCGGCGACCCTGGCCTCTTGACTGCGCGAGCGCTGGAGCTGATCGCGAGCGCCGACGTGATCCTGTACGACCGCCTGATCCCTAGCAGCGCTCTTGACGGCGCTCGCCCCGATGCGGAGCTGCTGTTCGTGGGCAAGGAGGGCGGGGGAGACTCCGTTCCGCAGGAGCAGACGGAGGCGCTGATGGTCGAGCGCGCGCAGGCGGGCCGCACGGTCGTGCGCCTGAAGGGCGGCGACCCGTTCGTGTTCGGGCGCGGCGGTGAGGAGGCGCTGACCCTGCGCGCCGCGGGCATCCCGTTCGAGGTCGTGCCCGGCGTCACCGCCGGCGTGGCGGCGAGCGCGTACGCGGGCATCCCGGTGACCCATCGCGGGCTCGCGCGAGCGGTCGCGCTCGTGACCGGCCAGACTCGCGAGGACGAGGACGGCGGCGAAGTCGCGATCGACTGGCCGGCGCTGGCGGCCTTCCCCGGCACGCTCGTGCTGTACATGGGCGTGCGCCGGCTGCCCGGCATCGCCGCAGCGCTGATCGCAGCCGGCCGGCCGGGCTCGCAGCCGGCAGCCATCGTGGAAGCGGGGACGCTCCCGGGCCAGCGCACCGTCACCGGCACCCTGGAGACGATCGCCGCGACGGCCGAGCGCGAGGGGATCCGCCCCCCGTCGATCACCATCGTGGGGCCGGTCGCCGCGCTCGCGGAGGAGCTCGCGTGGCTGCCGCCGCGGCCGCTGAGCGGCGTGAGCGTCGCGGTGACCCGCGCGCGCGCCCAGGCGAGCGGCCTCGCGCGCCGTCTCGAAACGCTGGGCGCGACCGTGGTCCAGGCGCCGGCGATCCGTGTCCAGCCGATCTCCGATCCCGCGGCCGCGGCGATCGACCCACGCACGTATGACCTCATCTGCGTGACCAGCGCCAACGGCGTCGCGGGGCTGTTCGAGCGCCTCGACGACGGCGTCCACCCGCGGGGAGACGCGCGCGCGCTGGCCGCGACGAGGATCGCCGCGATCGGGCCGGCGACGACGCGCGCGCTGGCCGAGCACGGGATCGTCGCCGACGTCGTTCCCGAGCGTGCCGTCGCCGAGGCGCTGGTGGAGGCGCTGGCCGAGCTGCCGGTGGCGCGCGCGCTGGTCGTGCGCGCGCGAGAGGCGCGCGACGTGCTTCCCGACGCCCTGCGCGCGCGAGGCGCCGAGGTGGACGTGCTGCCGGTCTACGAGACGCTCGCCGAGCCGCTCTCGCCGCGGACGCTGCAGGCGGTGCGCGCCGCCGACTACATCACGTTCACGTCGTCCTCCAGCGTGCGCTTCTTCCTGCAGGCGGCCGGCGGGGAGGCCGGGTTGTCAGGAGCTGCACGCATCGTCTCGATCGGCCCGGTCACGAGCGCGACGCTGCGCGAGCACGGCCTCGAGCCGGATGTCGAGGCCGATCCGTTCGACGTCGAGGGTATGATCGCCGCTCTGCTCGCCGACGCGGCGGCGCGAGCAAGCGATGCCTGACACAGCGCTCCCACCCGTCATCACGTTCCTCTCCGACTACGGCCTGCTCGACGAGTTCGTCGGCGTGTGCCACGGGGTGATCGCCCGCCGCCACCCGAACGCGAGGGTGATCGACCTGACCCACGCGATCCCGCGCCACGACGTGCGCTCGGGGGCGATCGTGCTGCGCTCGGCGCTGCCGTTCCTGCCCGCCGGCGTGCACCTCGCGATCGTCGACCCCGGCGTCAGCGCCGTCGGCAGGCACGCGCGCCGCGCGGTCGCGCTGCGCACCGTCGAGCACGATCACGTGCTCGTCGGCCCCGACAACGGCCTGCTGATGCCCGCCGCCGAGCGCCTCGGAGGGGTGGCCGAGGCGGTCGACATCGGCCAGTCGCACGAGCGCCTGGAGCCGGTATCGCGCACGTTCCACGGCCGCGACATCTTCGCCCCGGTCGCCGCCGCCCTCGCCGCGGGCGAGCCGCTCAGCGCCGTCGGCGACCCGCTGCCGGTCGAGCAGCTGCGCCGCTTCGGGCTGTCCTCCGCGCACGTCAGCGACGGCGTCCTGACCGTGCACGTGCTGCGCAGCGACACGTTCGGCAACCTGATCCTCGACGCCGGCGAGGAGCAGCTGCTGTCGCTGGGCGCGATGCCGGGCGACACGCTGCGGATCACCCACGCCGGCGCGGTGCGCACCGCGCGCTACGCGCAGACCTTCGCCGAGGTGACCCCCGGCGAGCTGTTGATCTACGAGGACGCCACGCGCATGGTGGCGCTCGCCGTCAACCGCGGTTCGGCCGCCGAGCTGCTCGGTGCCGGCCCCGACGACGAGCTGACGGTGCGCCCGACGTGAGCGGCGCCCCGCCTCCTCGCGCCGCCCACACACCCACGAGCATCGGCCATCCCCGGCTGCACCTGCGCCGCACGGGCTCGACCAACGAGCGCGCGCGCGAGCTCGCGTTCGCCGGCGCGCCGCACGGGACGCTTGTCACCGCCGCCGAGCAGACCGCCGGGCGCGGCCGCCAGGGCCGGCGCTGGTCGGCCCCGGCGGGGAGCGCGCTGCTGATGTCGCTGCTCATGCGAGACCCGCCGCCGCTCTTGCCGCTGATCGCCGCCGTGGCCGTGTCCGACGTCGCCGGCGCGCACGCGCGCATCAAGTGGCCCAACGACGTCGTCGTCGAGGCACTTCCCGCGGAGCGACCAGGAGGCGACGCCGGTGTCGGTACGCGGCCGGGCCTGGCGAAGCTCGCCGGCATCCTCGTCGAGGGCCGCCCGCAGGAGGGCTGGGCGGTGCTCGGGATCGGACTGAACGTCGCCGTCCGCCTGGAGCAGCTGCCCGCAGAGCTGCGTCCGAGCGCGGCTGGAGCCGCGGCCGAGGCCGGCGCCACGGACGGGACCGGCGCGGCGGGCGTCGCGCGACCCGACAGCGGCCTGCCGGCGGCGACGCTGGGCCTCGACCCCGCCGACGTCGAGCCGACGCTCGCGCAGCTGCTCGACGCGCTCGAGCGGCGCCTGGCCGAGCCGGCTGAAACCACGCTCCAGGCCTGGCGCGCGCGCGACGCGCTGTACGGACGCGAGGTCGCGTGGGCGCAGGGGCACGGCCGCGCGGAGGGCATCGACGGAACCGGGCGGCTGATCGTCGCGCTGGCGGACGGCGGGCACACGGCGCTCGGCGCCGGCGAGGTCCACCTGCAGCAGATCGACTGACGGGCCTTAAGCGGGGTTCTGGTCGAGCGCGTCGCGCACGTCGCGGCGCAGCTCCGCGTCCGCGGCCGCCTGCACGGGCGCCGCGTCCTGCTCGCGCTGCATCTTCGCCGCCGTCAGCTGCCCGTCTAGAGCGGCGCCGTTGTTGGCGCCCTTCGCGCCTTTGCGCCTGCGCCTGGTGTTGCGCGCGCGGCGTTTGGGGAAGTTCCGCAGGAGCTCGCGCGCGAGCGCCGGCGGCTTGCGCGCCATGCGCGTGCGCGCGCCGCGCAGCGCCTCCTCGGCCTCCGGGGTGTGCGCCAGCGCCGCGGCGAGCAGCGCGGCGGCCAGGCGGCGGTCCTGCTTGCGCGCCGCGTGGATCAGACGGCGGGCGTTGCGCGCGTGCGCGCCGCCGGCCGAGTTGACCAGCAGGCCGAGCAGCCGCTTGGTCTCCGGCCAGCGCTGCACCGCGTACTCCTCGTGCACGTCGCGCGTGTACTCCGCCAGGCGCCAGATCCACGCGTTGGCCTGATCGCGGCGGCCGATGCGCCGCTCGACGAGCGCGCGCAGCATGATCTTCGTCGCCTCCTTGCGCTCTTCGCGCGGCCAGCCGCCGATGATGTCGATCGCCTCGTCGAACGCGTCCGGGTCGCGCAGCGCGGCGATGTCGGTCAGCGCCCGCAGGCGCAGCTGCGAGCTCTTGTTGCGCTTGACCGCCGTGATCAGGAAGCGGCTCTTGAGCTCGCCCGTGCGGTCGAAGTGCAGCATCGCGCGCGCCCGACGCCAGCCGTTGGGCGCCACGCGCGCGCCCGCCAGCGCCGCCCACAGGTGCTGCTCGCCGTAGTCGAGATGCTCGACGGCGATCCGCCACAGCTCGCGCTCGAAGACCTGGAAGCGCCGCTCCTCCTCCGCGCACACCGGCAGCACGCGGCGCTCGACGCGCATCCGCCGCCCGCGCCCGCGGCGCACCGGGCCGACGACGATCGCGCCGCCGCGGTAGACGTCGCGGTCGAGCAGCGAGTGCAGCGTCACCACCGGGTCGTCGTGCTTGGTCGCAGGGTGCACGAAGTCGACGACCAGCCCCGCCTCCTTGCCCGGGTGGCGGCGCGTCACGCGCCCGACCCGCTGCTGGTAGATGCGCTTGGAGGCCGTCGGCGCGAGGTGCACGCAGACGGTCGCGCGCGGGCTGTTCCAGCCCTCCGCCAGCAGCTGCGCGTTGATCAGCACGTCGATGTCGCCGCGCTCGTAGCGCGCGAGGATGTCCACCAGCTCGCGCTTGGGCGTCTCGCCGGAGACGCCTTCCGCCTTGATCCCCTCGGCGCGGAACGCTTCCGCGAGGTTGTACGCGTGGCGCACGCCCGCCGCGTACACGACCCCGGGCACGCCGTTGAAGCGCGTTTTGTAGAGGTTCGCGACGGCCAGGTTGAACGGCTGCTGGTCGAGCAGTTTCGCCAGCTCGTCCTGGTCGAACTCGGTGTCCACCTCGCCGCGGCGCAGCGGCACCTTGGCGATCGTGCGCACGCCCACGCCCGGCGAGATGCGCACGCAGCGCAGCGGCGCGATCACGCCGCGGCGCGCCGCCTGCGCCAGGTCGAAGCGCGAGGTCTGCGTGGGGAACAGGTCGGTGACGTGGCGTGCGATCAGCGCGCCCGTGGCGGTCATGCCGATGAAGATCGGACCCGTCCACTCGCGGATCGCCGCGCTCGTCTTCTCGCCCAGCGCCGTGTGCGCCTCGTCGCAGATGACGATCGTGTAAGCGCTTGAGATCTTGCCCGCGTTGCGCACGAACCACTGGTAGGTCTCGACCGTCACCGGGCCCTTGACCGAGTCCTCGCCCTTCAGCAGCGGGCGGCTGATGCGCTTGGAGTAGCCGCGGTCGCGCAGCTCGCCGAGGAACTGGTCCACGAGGTTGCGCCGGTGGGTGAGGATCAGCACGCCGCCCGTGTGCGAGGCCTCCACGAAGCCGAGCGCCGCGACCGTCTTGCCGGCGCCGGTGGCATGCTCGAACCAGAAGCGCTTGGCCGCGTTCGGGTCCTCCGGCTGCTCGGCGAGCGACTCCTCCTCGTCCTCGTCCTCGTCGACCCAGTCGCGCGGCTCCTCGTCGGACTCGCCCTGGAGCTCCTCCTCGGCCTCTTCTTCCTCCTCGGCCTCCGCCTCCTCCTCCAAATCGTCGTCCTCTTCGTCCTCTTCGTCCTCATCCTCGTCGGGCGCAGCGCGCTGCACCGGGCCGAGGTCGTCGTCCTCGTCCTCGTCGTCCTCCTCGTCCTCCTCCTCGTCCTCGTCCTCGTCCTCCTCGGCCGCGTCGCGATCGCGCTCGGCGACGGCCGCGCGCGCGTCCTCGCCGCCGTTGGCGGGCTCGACGTCGTCTCCTCCGAGGATGTCGGCCGAGGCGAGCAGCTCGGGGGATGCGGCGCCGAGGCCGTTGCCGCTGGGAGCGCTGCGCTGCTGAGCCTCCGCGAGCAGCGCCGTGAGCGTCCCCGACAGCGCGTCCACCTGGTGGGCGGAGAGCACGGTGCCGTCCACGAGCTTGGGCTCCTCCTCGGAGAGCAGCCGCTCCAGGCCCAGCAGCAGCGAGAACTCGCGGCGCCACTTCGTCGACGGGTTCTTCGCCTTCGGGTCCTCCTGCAGCTCGGCCAGCGCCCGGTCTAGCGCCCGCCGGCGCGGCGTTCCCGGCGCGAGCGCCACCGCCGGATCCTCGCCCTCGTGCAGGAAGCGCTCGCGCACGAACTTCTCCGCACGCTTGATGTCGGCGGAGCTGGGAATGGTCGCGGCCGCGAGGGCCACTGAGGTGGACTCGGCCATTGAGGCTGTGGACTTCGAGACAGAGCCGCTGTCGAAGCTGCGCTCCGATGCGGCCCGAAAGAGAGGCGCCCCACGGCGCCCGTCGCCGGATGCCCTAAGCGACCCGGCTCTGACGTACCTCCAGGATATAGCACGCGGAGGCGCGATTGAAGTTGGCGCGATCTGGCACCCTTACGGCGATGACGCCCAAGCGCCTGACGATCGCCCTCGCCACGGCGGCCGTCCTCGCAGTGCTCGTCGTCGGCCTGCTCCAGCTCGGCGACTCCTCCTCGCCGCCCGCGGCGCCGTCGACGCTGTCGCTCGCGCAGATGCGCGCGCGCCTATCCGGCTCGCCGCCTGCGCTCGCGGCCCTGCACGCACAGGCCGGCGAGCTGCTCCCCGGAGGGCTGCCCGCGCTGCGCGCGCGCCTGGCCGCGCTGCGCGGCACGCCCGTGGTGATCAACAAGTGGGCCTCCTGGTGCGAACCCTGCCGCGCCGAGTTCGGCGTCTTCCAGCGCGTCTCTGTCTCGCGCGGGCGCGAGGTGGCGTTCATCGGCATCGACTCCAACGACTACAGCCGCGCCGACGCGGACGCGTTCCTGCGCTCGTTCCCGGTCAGCTATCCGAGCTTCTACGACGGGAGCGGGCAGATCGGGCTGGCGATCACCGACTCGACGTTCACGCCGGTGACCGTCTTCATCGACCGCCACGGCAGCAAGTTCATCCGCCAGGGCCCCTACCCGAGCGTGGCCAAGCTCGAACAGGACGTCGAGCGCTACGCGCTGGACGCTTGACCTTGCAGGAGCTGCGGATCGACCCGCTGAGCGGGCACAGGACGATCGTCGCCGGCGAGCGCTCGCGGCGCCCCGGGGGCGAGCCGCGATGCGAGCCGCCCGTGCCGATCGACCCCGAGCAGGACCCGTTCGCCGACGGCCACGAGGACCGCACGCCGCCGGAGCTCTACGCGGTGCGCCCCGGCGGCGGCCCCGCCGACTCGCCTGGCTGGACGGTGCGGGTCGTGCCCAACCTGTACCCGGCGCTGACGCCCGCGGATGAGCCCGCCGCGCGCGAGCGCACACCGGAAATGCGCGGCGCGCCCGAGCTGCTCACCTCGCTGCCGGCGAGCGGCGCGCACGAGGTGATCGTCAACGGGCCGCAGCCGGTGCTGTCGCTGGCGCAGCTGCCGCTCGAGCAGGTCGTCGCCGCCGTCGAGACGTGGCGCCAGCGCATGCGCGCCCACACCGGCAGCGCCTGCCTGCAGCTGATCGTCAACGAGCGGCGCGAGGCCGGCGCATCGCTGCCGCACACCCACGCGCAGCTGTACGCGCTCGACTTCGTGCCCGCGGCGATCGCGCGCGAGCGCGAGCGGGCGAGCGCCTACACGACGCGCACGATGGGCCAGAGCCTGCTCGGCGATCTCGTCGCCGAGGAGGTCCGCCGACGCGAGCGGATCGTGGCGATCGACGAGGAGGCGGTGCTGATGGCGCCGTACGCCTCGCGCCTGCCGTTCCAGCTGATGCTCGCGCCGCGCACGCCGCGCGCGCGCTTCGAGGACGACGGGCCGACCGGCGCGGCGCTGCTGCACGACGGCCTGTGCCGGCTTGCGCGCCACCTCGGCTCGAGCCCGCCGCTGAACCTGTGGGTGCGCACCGCCCCGCGCGGCGCCGAGGACTTCTGCTGGCGGATCGACGTCGTTCCCCGCCTCACGCACCTGGCCGGCCTCGAGCTGTCGACCGACGTCAACCTCAACATCGTCGCGCCCGAGCACGCCGCGGCCGTGCTGCGCGACGCGTAGGCTGCCGGCAGCCATGCCCCCCGAGGAACGCTTCGTACCGCGCTTCGCCGCCGAGCCGCCGCAGGAGGATCTCCCGTACGGCCGCTGGGAGGAGCGCCTGCGCCAGGAGCTGCTCGGCGCGGCGCTGGAGCTCGACGCCGAGCCCGAGGACCTGGGCGAGCCCGGCGCGATCGCGTGGTATCCCGACCGCACGTGGCACGGGCACACGTACGTCCCCGCGACGACGCTCACGTCGACCGGATACGAGCTGTTCGGCTACGTGCGCTTCCTGCCGGGAGTCGACGACGGCGAGCCGAGCGACTTCACCGCGCACGTCGACTTCACCGACGAGACCGCCGAGCGCAACCCCGACTGGAAGCTCGACCTGTGCGACGAGCTCATCGGCGCCTGGCGCGGCGAGGCGGGAGCGGTCGCGGCGATGACGCTCGTGTGGGGACGCCCCCTGATCTCCGGCGGTCGCATCGTCACCGCCGAGCTGGCCGACCTCGCGGTCGACCAGTGCCCGCTGATCGAGGAGCGCTTTACGCTGATCGCCCCCGACGACTACCGCCGGGATCTGCTCGAGATCAAGCTGTTCGACGGCAAGCTGCGCGAGCTCGCCCGCGAGTCGCTGTACGCGGGCGAGGACGATGACGAGGGGGAGTAGGCCGGACTAGGTCGCTTTGCACTCCGCGAGCGCTTTTTCCTTGGCCGCGGTCGGGATCGGCGAGGCGTTGATCACTTCCACGCACACTTCTTTGGCAGCCGCTCGTGCCCCGGCCTCATCGCCGCTGGCGGCTTTCGCGCAGATCCCTTCGACCTTGCTCTTGACGGCCGACGAGAGCGTCGGCTCGCGCTGGACGATCTCCTTGCAGATCGCCACGTACTCCGCCACGCCGGCGGCGCTGGTCGCGCCGGCGGCGGTGCTCGGGGTGGTGCTGGGGGTGGACGTCGTCGCCGTGCTCGCCTGCGTGCTCGCCGTGGACGCCGTTGTCGCGGCCGTGGTGGCAGCCGGTGTCGACGTGCTCGAGCTGCTCGAGGTGGAGTTGCTGCTCCCGCACCCGGCGAAGAGCGCTCCGGAGAGCAGCGCGACGGCGAGCAACGGAGATCGCCTTCCGATCATTGGTCCCCCTTGAATTAGGAAAAACACCCGTCGCCCCCGTGCGGCGAAGCGGCGAACGCCTGATCCGGCAAGGCTACTCGACCGGTCGGCGCTGGCGCGATGAGTAGCATCCCGCGCATCAGCCAGCCGAGCCTGAGAGACAGGGTGCCCGGGCTGCGCAGGGTCGTCGGGTCTCGGCGCGCGCAGTACGTGATCCGCAACGCGCGAGCGGCGCGGGCGGTGCGCGAGCCGCTGCGCTTCACCGCCCTGCAGCTCGGCCCGCCACGCACCGCCGCGTACCGGCTGCGCGGCTCCGGCCTGCGGATCTACCTGCGCCATCAGACCCGCGACGTCGACATCTTCAAAGAGATCTTCGGCACCGGATACGGCCCGAACAGCTACGACCCGCCCGCGGCGATCGCCACTGCCCTCGACGCCGCTGGCTCGCCGTCGATAGTCGACCTCGGCGGCAACATCGGGCTGTTTGGCGTGTACGTGCTCGGCCGCTGGCCGCGCGCGACCGTCAGGAGCTTCGAGCCGGACCCGACGAACCTGCCGATGCTCGAGCGCGTGATCGCCGTCAACGAGCTCGGCGATCGCTGGTCGGTGGCCAACGTGGCGGTGGCCAACGACGTGGGCGAGCTGCCGTTCCTCGCCGGCCTGTTCGCCGAGTCGCAGCTGGCGGCGGTGGCCGACCCGGCGTCGAAGACGCCGGACTCCGCGCGGATCGAGGACGGCGAGACGATCATGGTGCCGACGGTCGACCTGTTCGAGCAGGACGTCCACGCGAACCTGATGAAGATGGACATCGAGGGCGGGGAGTGGTCGATCCTGACCGACCCGCGCATGCGCGAGCTGGACGCGGACGCGATCGTGCTGGAGTGGCACGCGAGCGGCTGCCCGGAGCCGGACGCGCGCGCGACCGCGCTGCGGCTGCTGCGCGAGGCCGGGTACGACCGGATCGAGGAGTCCGAGAACTTTCCCAACCGGGGACTGCTGTGGGCGTGGCGCGCGAGCGGCGACGCCGGCCGCGGCGACGGTGAGGGGCCGCGCGCCTGAGCGTGACCCCGCTCGGCGCTGAGAACCTGTTTCAAAGAAGCGGGTTCTAAACGGTCGAGTTCACCTCCACGTCTTCTTCGCTCATCTGGGTGCTCGCGAGCGTCAAGCCGACCGCTTCGAAGGGCGCGCCCGCGAACGACGCTTCGAGCACGTCGTCGGGTTCTCCGACGAAGCCTTCCGGCTTCTGCCTGCCCTTCGACGCCTTGAACTCGAGCTTCGAGGACAGCGCCATCTTGTTCGACCTCACGGGCACGATCACCGACCCGCGCACCGTCACGGATGTGGGACCGCAGCTGAATTCCATGACCGGCCCGGACCGCCCGACGGGGAACAGGTCGAGGCCGAGCTTGTTCTTGCTTTCGCTCGCGCCGAGCTCTTCCACGCCGAGCGCGCCTTCGAGCGAGCTCGAGACGATTTCGCCGGCGCCCGCGCCGGCGCTCGCGCACTGCTGGCCGGCGAGCGCGCAGCCGGTGAGCCGCAGGACCACGCCGCCCACGGTCTTGTCGCCGGTGTAGCCGCCGCCGCTGGTCTCGCCCGCGCACGTCAGCTTCGAGCCCTTGACGGTCTGGAGCGTCGCCGAGCCGGACGCGAGCTTCGTCGTGAACCCGGCCTTGACGACACCCCGCGACCATTCGTAGCTGTCGCTCTTGCCCGAGCTCGTGCAGCTGGCGCTCGTGTACTTGCCCGTGCCCTTGGCGACCTTCACGCACCTGCCGAATTCCGGCGCGCTGGGCGGCGGCGTGGTGTTGACGAACGCCGACGCGGAGCCGACGCAGGCTTTGTCGCATGGCGAGCCGACGAGCGCGGTGTTGCCGTCGCCCGACAGCGCGACGCTCCAGCCGAACTCTTCGCGGTTGGCGGTTTCTTCGCTGCCCGTCAGCTTTTCGCCTTCCTGCGCCCACGTCGAGCCGGAGCGCTGGAACGCCCACGCGGCGCCGTGGAAGTCGTTGTCGACGCGACCGCCGAGCAGCGCGGTGTCGCCGTCGGAGGACAGCGCGGCGCTGTAGCCGAGTTCGCCTTCGCCGACCTCGCCGCTGCCGCTCAGCGGCTCGCCCTGCTGCATCCACGTGGAGCCCGAGCGCGTGAACACGTAGCCGGCGCCCGCGTATCCATCCGCATGGGGTGCGCCGACCAGCGCCGTGTCGCCGCTGCTCGACAGCGCGACGCTGTAGCCGAACCAGCTGTAGCCGCTGCCTTCGCCGCCGTTCAGTTCGCCGCCCTGCTTGGTCCACGTCGAGCCCGTCCGCGTGAACACCCACGCGGCGCCGATGCCGCCGCCAATGCCCCATTCGCCGACCAGCGCGGTGTCGCCGTCGCCCGACAGCGCCACGCCCCAGCCGAAGAAGCCGAGGTTGCCGCTGCCGGTGAGCTTTTCGCCCTGCTGAGTCCAGGTGGAGCCCGTGCGCGTGAACACCCACGCCGCGCCCCGGTGTTCGTTGTCGTTGTAGCCGCCGATGAGCGCTGTGCTGCCGTCGCCCGACAGCGCGACGTTCTTGCCGAAGAACGCTTCGCCCTGCTCGCCGGCGCCGGTGAGCTTTTCGCCCTGCTGAGTCCACGTGGAGCCCGTCCGCGTGAACACCCACGCGGCGCCGACCTGGCCGTTGTCGGTGGGGCCGCCGATCAGCGCCGTGTTGCCGTCGGCCGACAGCGCCACGCTTTCGCCGAACCAGGCGCTGCCGACCTCGCCGCCGCCGGTCAGCTTCGGGCCCTGCTGCGTCCACGTCGAGCCCGAGCGCGTGAACACGAACGCCGCTCCGTGGTATTCGGTGTAGGTGCCGTCGGCGGAGGCGCCGACGAGCGCGGTGTCGCCGTTCGCGGACAGCGCGACGCTCTGGCCGATGTAGCCATACGGCCCGCTCAGGCCGCTGCCGTTCAGCTTTTCGCCCTGGTGGATGAACGGGTCGATCCGCAGCGGGTAGCGCGCGCCGCGGGCTTCGACGCGCAGCAGCAGCCGCGCGCCCTGCAGTTCCAGCCAGGTGCGCAGCGGGTGTCCGCTCGCGTCGGTGGCGCTGAGGCCGCTGTAGCGCAGCGCCGGTCCGCCGGCGTGGCTGAGCGCGACGCTCCGCCCGCCCGAGGCGAGCGACGCGCGCGCGTTGCCGGCGAGCGTCATCGCGAGCGTCAGCGGTCCCGTCGCGCGGCCGGAGGGCGCATGCTCGACGGTGAAGCCCTGCTCGACGCCGAGCGGTCCGTTGGCGTACCACTCGCTGAGGCCGCCGTGGGCGTAGAGCACGCGATTGGCCTTCGCGGTCGGTGCCACGGCGCCTGTCGCACGCAGCCTGCTGCCGTAGCCGACGGCCTGCAGGCTGAACGCCACGCGCGTGGTTCCCGAGCTGAGCGAGATCCCGTTGCGGTCGAAGCGCGAGCTGAGACGCTGCGCGGGGTTCATCGCGGCGAACCCGCCGCTGACGGCGCTCGCGCGGTAGACCGGGGCGTAAGCGCCGAGGGTCGCCGAGACGGGGCCCCGGGCGGCCGGCGGCAGGCTGAGCAGCCCCGCGTGGGAGAAGCCCGCGGGGCGCGCGGCTGCTGCGGCGGGCGCCGGCGAGCGACGCCCGCCGGGAAGGCTCTGCACGAGCGCGATGGCGAGCAGCGATGACAGCGCCGCGGCGGTCGCGAGCGCGCGCCACGACACCCCCGCCCGCTCGCTCGAGCTCCGGCGTCGCGTGTGCGTCTGCGGCGCGAGGTACGTGGGCACGGTTGACATCTCCAAGCCTCCTTCGGATTCCGGTAGGGGCCCCTGGCACAGCCGTTCTCGTGCGTCCCGGCAACCGCAGAGTATGCACAGGTCAAGCCTGCTCGCGGCGCTTTTCGCGCGGCGCTGGACGATCGTTGCGGGAGATCGATGCGAGAGGTGCGGACGGCTCGCGCGGGCGGGAGCTGCCCGGCGATAACTTGAACGCCGTGAGGGGCACGAACACAGCGGCGCCCGCGCCGGCGGGTCATCGCCGCGGCCAGGCGTACGCGCTGGGCGCGGCGCTGGCGTGGTCGACCGGCGGGATCCTGCAGCGTCAGGTCTCCGCCGGCGCCGCCGACCAGATCGTCGGGCGCGCCGCGTTCGCGTTCGTGGGAGTCGTCGCGTTCCTGGCGGTGGGGGGAGAGGTCGGCCTGCGCGCGGCGTTCAGGTCGGTAGCCAACCCCGCGGGCGTGGCGGTGGCGGCCGGCATCGCGGTCGCGTCGGCGAGCTTCATCGTCGCGTTGAACCACACGAGCATCGCCCACGTGCTCGTGATCCAGGCGATCACGCCGATCCTCGCGGGGCTGTTCGCGTTCTGGACCCTGCGCGAGCCGCTGTCGGCGCGCACGTGGGGAGCGATGATCCTGGCGGTCCTCGGCATCGGCGTGATGGTCGGCGTCCCCAGCGGCGGCAGCGCGCTGGGCGATCTGATGGCGTTCATCTCGCCGCTCGCGTTCGCGATCGTGATCGTCGTCGCGCGGCGGCAGAGGGCCGTGTCGATGACGCCGGCGACCGCGCTCGCGCAGGTGATGCTGGTCGTGTTCGGGCTGCCGTTCATCCACGCGGGCCAGCTCCACAGCGGCGACATCGGCTGGCTCGCGCTGCTCGGCCTCGGCCAGCAGGGCTTCGGGCTGGTGTTCTTCACGATGGGCGCGCGGTTGATCCCGGCGGCGTCGATGGGCCTGATCCTGCTGCTCGAGTCCGTGCTCGGCGCGGCGTGGGGCTGGCTCGGCACCTCCGAAAAGCCCACCGTCGCCACGATCGTGGGCGGCCTGATGGTGCTCGCCGCGGTGACGATCAAGCTGCGCTTCGACGACGCGCGGGGCGAGGAGGTCACGGCGGGGGTGCTTGCGGAGGCCGTGGCGCGGGAGATGTGAGGGGGTTGGGCGGCGGAGCGGAGGCGAGCCTTATCGAAGCTCGACGCCGTGGCTGCGTAGCCAGACGCGAGTGCTCTCGATCAGCCCCGGGAGCTCTCGGCGGAGTCGTTCGACGGCGTCGCGCACTTCCTCGGCATCGACGTCCGGGGAGGCGTGCTCGAGCCGCCCCTCGAGGCCGTAGAGCTCGTTCAACAGCTCACCCTGAGCTTTGCTCAGTCCGCCGTCGGCTACGACCGCCTGAAAGACCTGCTCGGCGTGTGGACGACGATATGGGAGCAGAGCCGTCAATCGCGATCCGGCGCTGGCCTTGAGGATCTCGACGTAGGCGTTGAGCATCGCTGAGTGATCGCCAGTGACGACCATCGTGCGGTTGGCATCGTGCGGATCGTCGGACTCGAACGCATCTCTCCATTCGGCCGGATCGAGCCTGCCGCTGAAGTTCTCCTCGATCGCCAGGTCGAGAGCCTTGCGATGCTTGTTGATGGTCTGAAAGAAGCGGGCGAGCCGCGCCTGCTCGATCACGAGGGCCTTACGGCCGATCTTTGCAGCCAGGTCGTCACTCACGCTGTCAGTTCCTCGATCGCACGAGCCGCACCGGCCATCTGGCGGCGGTGGGAACGCAGCGCGCGTGCGCGGAGCGCAGGGCGGTGCTTGCACAACCGGTCCCACTCCCCGTCGCGGTCGATCAGGACGCGGCCCTCATCGAGGACGCAGTCCAAAAGAAGCGGCGCCTGGACCTCCACCCTTTCCAGATTGGCGATGTCTACCCGGCGACCGCTCAAGCTCTGCAAGCGGATAGCGAGCCTAGAGCCCGCCAAGGGCCGATCGTCAGCGAACGAGATCAACAGATCGATGTCAGAACCCGCGTCCTCGTCGCCTCGCGCCAGTGAGCCGTATAGGACGGCTAGGCGAACCTCGTGCTCGGTCCGCAGCGTCCGGCGAAGCTCCGAGAGAAGCGACCAGTGAGTGCGGAGGTACTCGCGCTCACCGGGCGCCAGTTGCAGCCGGCGGGGCCCGGTTCGGCTGGCGCGTAGGGCACCTTGAGCAACTGCGCGGCGCAAAGTGCGCTCCTCAACATCAAGGTCAGCCGCCAGCTCTTGGATCACGCCCACGGTCAGGAGGCTACTAGGACGTATGTCCGTTACGCGACTCGTCTGCCCTCGATTGGCAGGCAAGAGTGCCCCCGCCAGGAGTCGAACCTGGATTTACCGCTTAGGAGGCGGTCGTCTTATCCATTGGACTACGAGGGCGCCGGCCACCGCGCTGGCGATGGCTACGCGAGAAGGCTACCGACGCTCCTACCGCGAGCGCTACGGGCACCCGCGCATAGCGACATGCGCAGCGCCTCGACGCTCCCCGCCGCCCCCGATCACCCACCCTACCGGTCCGGCCGCCCTGGGTAGACATCGTCGATCGTGCTGAGCGCCCGGTACGGCGCGCCGGCCGCACGCTCGATCGCCTGCCCGCCGCCCGCCAGGCGATCGAGCACGCTGACCACGCCGCAGATCTCCTGTCCGGCCTCGTGCAGCGCGGCGATCGCGGCGAGCGTCGAGCCGCCGGTCGTGACGACGTCCTCGACGACCACGCAGCGGTCTCCCGGCTCCAGTGGGGGACCCTCGATGCGCCGCTGCAGCCCGTGGGTCTTGGCGTCCTTGCGCACGAAGAACGCCTTCGCCTGGGCACCGCCGGCGAGCGCCGCGCAGGCGAGCGGGTCGGCGCCCATCGTCATGCCTCCCACCGCCGTGCCGCCCCACTCGGCCACCTGCGCGGCGAGCAGCGTGGCGAGCGCCGCGAACCCCTCTGGCCGCAGGATCGCGCGCTTGGCGTCGACGTAGTACTGCGCGACGGCGCCGCTGGTCAGCGTCACCTCGCCGATCACCAGCGCGTGCTCGCGCAGCTCCGCCACCAGGCGTGCGCGCGCCTGCGCCAGCTCGCTCGTATGTCCGTCCGCGACGTCCACCACGGCGCCTAATCTACTGATGTGATCTCTCCTATCGTGCGATTGCTACGCCTTGCGTCATTGGTGATCTGCATGATCGTGATCGCGTCGTTCGCGATCTTCGTCGTCGACCAGTCCAAGAGCGCGTCGGCGCACCAGACGCAGGAGATCGTCAACGGCAGCCTCTCCGCCACCCCGAGCAAGCCTCGCTCGACGGCGAGCGAGGGCACCGTCCACAGGACGATCGACGAAGCATCCGAAGAACTCACCTCGCCGTTCGCGGGCGTGGTCTCCGGCTCGAGCAGCGAATGGGTCGTCCGCGGCGTCAAGCTGCTGCTCGCGCTCGCCGTCTATGGCTTCGGCTTCGGCTACCTCGCGCGGGTGCTGCGCGTCAGGGTGTAGAGGCCCCGCCGGCTACGGTCCCGCGTTGGCGCGCACGCGCGCGCTGCCGCCGCCGTCTTCGTTGTACACGTCCACCGGCGTGCCATTCTGCACCCACGCGTAGATCGCCGGCGCATCGGGGATCGGCACGCGCAGGCAGCCGTGGCTGGCCGCGTACGTGGGAACTTCCGCGTAGCCGTGGATGGCGTAGCCGCGGATGAAGTAGTTGGAGTCGACCATGCCCTCGCTGTTTTCACCGGGGGTCTTCAGGTAGACCTGGAAGCGCCCGATCACCGTCGGCGTCGAGGGCTTGCCCGAGCTGATCGTGTAGATCTCGCGCACCCGCCCGCCCGGTTCGATCTCCGCGAGCACCTGCTTGGTCAGATTGGCCTCGACGTGGCGGCCGTCGCGGGGGTAGCGCACGTGGAAGCTGCCCTCGCGGCGCGCCAGCAGCTCGAACACCTGCGTGCCCGCATAGGGGATGCGTTCCAGGCCGGTCATCTTGCGGTAGGCGATCAGCGCCTGCCCGGTGCCTTCGTCGAGCACCCCCGTCAGCGGCACCGCGTAGTGCAGCGCGTCGAGCTCGGACTGCAGCAGGCGCACGGACTGGCCCCGCGCGCCGAGACCGAGGTCCGGGTGGACGATGCGCGCGCTCGGCGCGCTTGCGCTGAACGCGCCCTGCTGGGCCGTCGCGGCGTGCGCCGCGCGCACCCGCAGGAGCCCCGCGTAGCGGCTGGAGAAGTCGACGCGGAACTGCCCCTTGCCGTGCGCCGCGGGGAGCACGCTCGCGGAGCTCAGCGCGACCCTGCGGCCGTCGAGGTAGAAGCTCACCGCCACCGTCTGCCCGGCGACGTACGGCGTGACCGTCCCGCGCACGACGATCCTCCGTCCGACCAGCGCAAACGTCGGGCTGCCGCCGACCTTCTCGAGCGCCAGCGCCAGCTGTCCGGCCGGTGTCGAACCGGGCGCGCTCGAAACGACCGGCGTCGCCGATGTCGGCGCGGACGGTGTGGCCGCCGTTTCAGCCGCTGCCGCGCCGGGCGCGACTGCGATCGCGAGGAGCGCCGCACAGAGCGCCGCCGCCGGCGTACACGCACGACCGGTACGGGCACGACGGATGCTCGAGGCGCGGGGACGTGGCACCGGCAAATCCTATGCGCCCGGGCGGGCGAGGCCGGGCTCCGGCGCGATCAGGCCGACGCGCTTGAACGCGAGCACGAGCAGGGCGATCGCGGCGAGCGCGCTGACGATCAGCACCGGCGCCTGCCATTCCCAGTTCTCCAGGCTCGAGAACGCCAGCGAGTTGTTCAGCGAGTGCGCGGCGATGCACGGGTACAGGGAGCCGGTGTAGCGATACAGCAGACACAACCCGAAGCCGAGCGCCGCGAGCGGCACGAGGTCCAGCACAGGCGCGGAGCCGTAATGCACGCCGCCGAACACCAGGCCGGTGATCACCGCGGCCGGCAGCGTGCCGCGCCAGTTGCGCAGCGACGTGAACATGAAGCCGCGGAACAGGAACTCCTCGCAGATCGGCGCCACCACGCACGTCAGGCCGGCGCTCAGCACCAGCAGCGCCGTGCCTTCGTTGGAGCCAAGCTGTTCGAGCAGCTTCTCTTCGCTCGGGTGGACCGCCGTCGACCACGCCGCGCTGAGCGCGATGAACGCGACGAGCAGCAGCAGGACGAAGCCGCTGGCCGAGCGCCAGCCGGCGCCCGGGCGGCGCAGGCCGAACTGCCATGCGCTGACCGCGCGCCCGCCGAGCTGCGCGAAGAACACCGCGGCGAGCACGAAGCCGATGTCCTGGACGACCGTGTCGGCGATCGAGATCCCCGGGGGCGTGTGCGAGCTCGTGATCTTCACGCCGAGCGCGAGCGCCGGCAGATCGACGATCAGCCCGCCCACCGCCGCGAGCACGAGGCCGCCGAGCAGCGCAGCCGGACCCGCCCACGGCGGCCAGCCGGTGGTCGGCGAGCGCGACCGATCGCCCTCCGCCACGGTGGCGTCCTGCATCGCGGTGGCGTCGTCCATCGTCTAGGCGACCCAGTGCCAGGTGGCGAACTGGGCGAGGAAGAAAGCCATCAGCAGTCCCGACGCCGCCAGCGCCGGGCGCTGCAGGCGGGGCCGCTCGGCGAGCCACGCCGCCAGCCAGATGCCGAGCGGGAACAGCACCAGCAGGAAGCGCGGCAGCGACATCAGCGGCTGCGAGCTGACCGGGTCCGAGAGCGGCAGCGCGAGCGCGGCGATCACGTACAGGCCGTACGCGAGCGGCAGCCTGCGCACGACCCCCACGACCGCGGGCACCGCCGCCGCCAGGAACGCGAACAGCATCAGGTTGTGCCCAGCGCCGACGAACGGGCTGTCCGCGCCGGTCGGGAAGTACACCTGCCGGCGCTGGAAGGAGAGCAGCTGGCGGGCGCCCTCGAACGCCGCCTTCAAGCCGTCCCACACGCCCACGTACGGCCCCGCGAAGTGCCTGCTCCACGCTTCCTGCGCGTGCAGCGGCGCCAGCGCGCTGCCGCCCGCGAGCGCGAGGTAGGCCCCGTACAGGACCACGCCCGCCGGCAGCAGGCCCAGCCACAGCGCGTCGCGCCGCAGCCGGTAGCGCGGAATCGCCGCGGCCGGCACCCGCAGGCGCGAGCGCCACGCAGGCTGGCCATCGGCGCTGCGATCCGGCGGCCGGTCCTCGCGCGGTCCGTACAGGTAGATCGCAAGCGCCGGCAGGATCAGCACGAGGCCGGTGCTGCGCGTGGCGCCGGCGAGCGCGCCGAGCACGCCGACCCACATCCAGCGCCCGTTGCGCGCGCTCCAGAAGAGCCCCACCGACAGAGCCAGGTACAGCGACTCGGAGTACACCGCCGAGAGGAAGAACGCCATCGGCGCGAACGCCGTGAGCAGCACCGCCAGGCGCGCAGCGTCGGCGACGCGATCGCCGGCCAGCGCAGAGCGTGCGGAGCGCGTCAGCTCGAGCGTCGTCAGGCGGTGGATGCCGTACAGCGCGAGCGCGAGCGCGGCCACCGACAGCAGCACGCCGGCGAGCACCGGCGGCACGCCGAACGACGCGATCGTGCGCAGGCCGAGCGGATACAGCGGGAAGAACGCGGTGCGCGAGGCCGTGTACGCGCCGAGGTCGGGACGGTAGCCGTAGCGGGCGATCACCAGGTACCACGCCGCGTCCCAGCGCGCCGCCGGAGCCGCCAGCAGGTTGCCGAGCCAGCCGAAGCCGCGCGTCACGCCGGGCGGATCGAAGGCTTTGCGCGTCGGGCCGAAGCCCAGCGCGAGGACGGTGCCCGCGCCGGCGACCCACACGAGCAGGCGCGAGCTCCACAGCGCCAGCCAGCTCTCGCGCACGGCGAGCATCCGCGCCGGGTCCGCGCGCAGACGCGCAAGCCACGCCGGCGCCAGGGCGCGTGAGCGATCGACGCTCGCCCCGCCGGCCGTCAGCCGGCCGATCTGCGCCCGTTCGAGCGGCGCGACCAGTTCGCTCCGGTCGTCCACGATGGTGAGCTCGGCGGTGTCGGAGTCCATAGCGTGGGATCGAGCGTAGAGATCGCCGCGATCGCAAGCGGCAGGAAACCACACCGCGCACGGTAACCTCGAATCCCGGAGATGTCCCTGCAAACACGCAAACGCCGCCACAACCGCCGCGGGGGCACGCGGATCCTCCTCCTCGCGGCCGTCGTCGTCGCCGTGTCACTCGTCGTCGGTGTGATCGCGGCGGTCGGCTACGTCCTGAACGTCGCCCACAGCACGGGCGGTCTGGCCTCGCGCCACGCGCGCATCGGCGGCGGCACCTCGGAGGTGTACGCGGCCGACGGCGCGCGCCTCGGGGCGATCCAGTCCGACGAACTGCGCACACCCGTCGGTTGGAGCGAAATCCCGGCGGATCTCAAGAACGCGACGGTCGCGATCGAGGACCAGCGTTTCTACAAGGACGACGGCATCGACCTGACCGGCATCTTCCGCGCCGCCGTCAAGGACCTCGTCCACGGCCAGGCTCTGCAGGGGGCCTCCACGATCACGATGCAGCTCGTGCGCAACCTCTACCTCGGCGGCGACGAGCACACGTTCAAGCAGAAGATCGCAGAGGCGAAGCTCGCGATCGAATACAACGAACACCACAGCAAGCGCTCGATCCTCAACAGCTATCTCAACGACATCCCGTACGGCACGATCGGCGGCCAGACGGCGATCGGCGTGCAGGCCGCGGCGCGGACGTTCTTCGACAAGCCCGTGTCGCAGCTGGACCTCGAGCAGTCGGCGCTGCTCGCCGGCCTGCCGCAGGCGCCGTCGCAGTACAACCCGCTGCTGTACCCCGCCGCCGCCCGCGAAAGGCGCAACGAGGTGCTCGCGAAGATGGCGGAACTGCACTACATCAGCGAGGCGCTCGCGAAGCAGACGGAGCGTGAGCCGCTGGAGACGCACCGCGGCTACTACTACTCCGAACGCATAGAACAGTTCTTCTTCGAATACGTCCGCCAGCAGCTGATCGAACGCTACGGCGCCAAGACTGTCGAACAGGGCGGGCTGAGGGTGTACACGACGCTCAACCTCAACATGCAGCGCCTCGCCCACAAAGCGATCGCGGAAGTGCTCGACGAGCCCGGCGACCCCGCCTCGGCGATCGTCACGCTGAACCCGCACAACGGCGACATCGAGGCGATGGCCGAGTCCGAGAGCTACGAGCAGTCCCAGTACAACCTCGCCGCCGACGGCCATCGCCAGCCGGGCTCGACGTTCAAGGCGATCGACCTCGCCGACGCGCTCACCCGCGGCATCGATCCGTACAGCACCGACTACTTCTCGCACACGCTGGAACCGGGCTGGCTGGCGGCGGAACCGAAGTACAGGGTGGAGACGTTCGAGGGCACCTCGCTGGACAAGTCGATCAACCTCGTGCAGGCGACGCTCACCTCCGACAACACCGTCTACGCGCAGCTCGCAGCCGACCTGGGCGAGGAAACGGTCACGCACACCGCGTATGAGATGGGCGTCAAAACTCATCTCTCCAGCTTCCCGGCGGAAGCGCTCGGCGGTCTGACGCTCGGGGTCACGCCGCTGGAAATGGCCGACGTGTACGCGACGCTCGCCGACGGCGGCTATCGCAACACCCCGATCGCGATCACGAAGGTGGTCTTCCCTGACGGCTACGTGGACGAAAACTGGGGCAAGCCCCAGCGCGTGAAAGTCCTCAGCGAAGCGGTCACCTCCGTGGAGACGAGCATCCTCCACGAAAACGTCGAGAGCGGCACCGCGACGCGCTCGGCGATCGACTGCCCGACGGCGGCCAAGACGGGCACCACCAGCGAACTCGTCGACGCGTGGCTCGACGGCTACACGCCGGACTACTCGACGGTCGTGTGGATGGGCTACCCGAACAAGCGCGTGTCGATGACCGACGTCCACGGCGAGCCCCAGCAGGGCGGCTACCTGCCGGCGGAAATCTGGCACGCGTACATGGCGGCCGTCACGGAAGGCAAGCCGTGCGTCGAATTCCCGCCGTCCAAGGAAGCGATCTCCTACGAGCCGTTCTACGGCAAATACGCGAGCACCGGCCTGGCGCTTGCGGCTTCGGAAGCCCGGACGGAACATGGCTCGCAGCCGAAGCCGAAGAAGCCCGCCTCGAAAGGCAACAGCGCGCCGAAAGAAGCGCCCGAACCTCCTCTGCAGGTGGTGCCTTCGCGTCCCGCGGAACCCCCCGCCAAAGAACCGAGCGTGCCGCCTGCGCAGCACACCGCCGAAGAACCCGTGGACAAGCAGACCGGCGGCGCGGCCCCCGGCTAGCAGGTTCCAAGGCGCCGCCGGCGCCCCACCGAAGCCGCTTCGCGGCCCGTGCGCTGGTAGTTTGAGTCCCATACCGACAACGAACGGCCGTGCTCGCGGAGCGCGGATGGCCAGATGGGGTGTGCTGTGGCGAAGGAGGACAAGGTCGAATTCGAGGGCGAGGTGATCGAGGCCCTGCCGAACGCGATGTTCCGCGTGAAGCTGGACAACGACCACGTCGTGCTGGGCCACGTCGCGGGCAAGATGCGGCGCTTTCGGATTCGCATCCTCCCGGGCGATCGCGTTCGCTGCGAGCTCTCGCCCTATGACCTCGACCGCGCGCGGATCGTCTACCGGCACCGCTGAGCACCGGACTCGCGAGCACCGGCATCGCTGAGCGCTCCCTGATCGAATCGATCGAAGCCGAGCTGGCGGACTCGCCCTCGGCGGACAGAATCCTGCGGGGCGCCGGCGACGACGCGGCGGTCGTGCGCGCGCGGGCGATATGCGTGACGTCGGTCGACGCGATGGTCGAGGGCGTGCACTTCCGCCTGCTGGACGGCTGGGCGACGCCGGCGGAGATCGGCCACCGGGCGCTCGCTGGCGCGCTGTCGGACCTGGCGGCGATGGGGGCCGACCCCGGCGAGGCGTACCTGGTGCTGGGGCTGCCGGCGGACTTCGGCGAGGAGAGCGCACTCGGGCTCGTGCGTGCCGCGCATGCGCTGGCGGCGCAGACGGGCACGGCGATCGCCGGCGGCGACGTCATCCGCGCGCCGGTGCTCACGGTGTCGGTGACCGCCGTCGGCTGGACCGACGGCGTCGAGCAGCTGGTCGGCCGCGACGGCGCGCGCGCCGGCGATCTCGTCGGCGTGACCGGCGGCCTGGGCGCCGCGGGCGCCGCCCTCGCGGTGATGGAAGGGAGCGCCGCGCGCACGCACGCAGCCGTCGCTGCGCTGGAGCGCGCGCGCGCGCCGATACCGCGACTGGCCGAGGGCCGCGCGCTGGCACGCGCCGGGGTCCACGCGATGATCGACCTGTCCGACGGCCTCGCGACCGACGCCGTGCACATCGCTCGCGCCAGCGGCGTGCGGCTGGACATCGCGCTCGCCGCGCTGCCCCTGCACGAGGGCGTGGCGGAGGTCGCGGCGGAGGTGGGCGTGGCGCCGTGGCGCCTGGCGGCCGCCGGCGGCGAAGACTACGAGCTGTGCTTCTGCGCCGCCGCGGAGGACCGCGAGCGCGTGGAGGCGGCGGTGGACGAGCTCGGCGCGGTGCGGGTCAGCTGGGTCGGCGAGGTGCGCACGGGAGAGCCCGGCGCCAGCTTCTCAGACGAGCGGGGAGACGCTGTTCGGATCGAGGGATACGAGCATCGCTGGTAGAACGCGCGCCGCGGGCACCGCGTGCGGCTGCGCTTCGATCGGCTGCGGGATCGCACCGCCGGGGAGCAGCCGCGCGGCGCCGACCGGCACGGTGCGCGTCAGCCGCGCGTACACCAGCAGGCGTTTTTCGGCGGTGAACACGGGGGTGCACGCCGACAGCACCAGCCGCGTGTAGCCGACCTCCGAGACGACGGCGCCGACGTCGTTGGGGGAGACGACCCGCTGGCCGATGACGGTGTACGTGAAGTGCGCGTAGGGCATGTACAGCATGATGTGGTTGCCCGGTTTGAGGAAGTTGATTTCGCGGAACGGCGCCAGCCAGGTCGTGCGGTGCCCGGCGATGGCGGTCGTGCCGGGGATGCCGGGGAAGCGCGTTTCCGAGTAGATGCCCGGGCCGCTCTTCAGGTCTTCGGTGTCGGTGCCCTTGACGACCACGTAGTTCGCGTCCACGCGCGGAATCCAGATGCGACCGACGGGCGCGCCGTTGGCGCTGTGGCGTTCCTCCGCGCCGGCGAGGTAGGAGATGCGGGCGCGCTCTTCGGTCAGGCTCGCCAGCGCGCGCCGCTCCACGGGCGTGGGCGCCGCGCGTTCCACCTGGCGCAGGTCGCTGCTCAGGTGGTCCTGGCGGATCAGCGCGACCAGCGCCGTGATCGGCTCCTGCCATACGAGCGTGACCAGCCCATCCAGCAGCGCGAGGGCGCCGGCCGCGATCATCAGCACGGCGAGCGCGCGCAGCGAGCGCGCCGCCGGCGAGCGACGATCGTGCGATGAAACGGCCTCGGCGCCGGGCGCCGTGGAGGTGAGCGGCTCGGACACTGCCCGTTATCGTCGCAGAGCGGACTCCGTACCACCAAGCGATCCGGGGCCGGCGTACGACAGCGGCCCGCGGATCGTAACCTCGGCGCGGCCGGCGCCGCGGATCTCCAGCGGCGGCGAGGCCGGCCACACGGCGAGCATCACGGCGGCCGCGGCACACCCGAACGCGAGGCTCCACAGGACCGCCCCGAGGAACCCGACGGGGCCGGCCGCGAGCAGCAGCACCGCCGTCCACGCCACATCGCCCACCCCGAGTCCGAACTGGTGGGCATAGAAGACGATCAGCAGCGCCAGCGGCAGCAGCCCGAGCACGACCAGCGCGAATGCGAGCAGGCGGCGGGCGGCGGGGCCGAGAGCGAGTCGATCGGGCTCGGCGAACAACAGCCACAGATGCGCCGCCGGCAGCGCGAGCAGCGCTGTGAACGGGTTGCCCAGCCACGCGACGACGCCGACGGGGAGCAGGACGAGCAGCATCGACAGGCCGGCGACGTCGGGATCGGGACGCACGCTCCAACGCAGGCGCCGGACGAGCACGCCCCACAGCAGCCACGCCAGCGCGAACGTCAACGCGACGGCGACGACCGCGGTGGCGGCGCGCCCGTCGAACGGCAGCGCGCCCGGCAGCACGGGCGCGGCGGGCGCGGCGCCGAGCACCCCGAGCCAGCCGAGCACGTACGCGAACACCGCGCAGATGAAGAACGGCAGCGCGCAGCTGAGCGTCCACAGCGTCCAGCGTCCGACGGGCAGGCGCCGGCGGCGCGCGCGGGCCAGTCCGTCCAGAGCGGCCGCCAGGGGGGGCAGCAGCAGCGTCAGCACGAGCAGCCGCAGCGCCCATGCGGGCAGCGTCTTGTGTCGCAGCAGCACGCTCGTCTGCATCGCCTGCGGCACGTCCGGCGCGGCGTCGAGCGCGTCGACGGCGCTCAGCACCGCGCGGCCGAGGCCTTCCAGGCGTTCCGCGCCGACCGCGTCCGCGGGCGACGGTCCGCGCTCTCCGGAGACCTGAACGAGCACGGCGGGAACGCCCGCGGCGTTGAGCACGCCCTCTTCGCCGACGGTCATCGGGAAGGCCAGGTGCGCGAGCTGCCCAAGCGTGCTCGGCGCGCCCGGGTCGATGCCCGCCTGCGCGGTGATCGCCTCGTCGACCGTGCGCTGAAGCTCCAGCGGCGCCGAGCCGAGACCGTTCGAGAACGGCACCACGAACGGCGCACGCTCCTTTGCGCCGGCGAGGTCGCCGAGCACGATCGCCGCGTCGAACGAACCACCGCCGCCACCGGGTGCGGCGGTGCCGCCGATCGCCGGCAGCTGGGCCAGCAGCCACCGGACGCCTTCGTCGCCGCCGCTGCCGCCGCTGGTCGACGCGAGCACGATCGTGCGCTTGGTCTCGCGCGCGGCGAACACCCGTGCGAGCTCCAGCAGCGCGGCGGTCGCCGACAGTTCCGCCTCTGATGAGGTCCCCGGGCGGGCCTCGGCACTATCGCGATGCGCGAGGATCAGGATCGGCGCGGCGCTGGTCGAGCCGGGCCGCTGTGCAACGACGGTGCTGAGCTGGCGTTCGCCGTCGATCGTCTGGGCGGCGAAGCGATACGTGTGCACGGAGAAGCCGCCGCCGGCCGCGCCGCCGAGCCCTTCCAGCTTCTGCGCGACATACCGCGCGAGCGCCTGGTCGCCGGGGCTGCCGGGACGGCGCCGCGGGAAGTCCCGGGACAGGCGCTGCAGTTCGGCGAACGCGGGGGCGCCTTCGAACGCGTCCGGCGCGAGCGTCGAGGTGTACGGCTGCGGGCGAGAGCCCAGCGAGAACGCGGCGATCGCGAGCGCGAACAGGAAAGGCACGAATGCCACGCGGTACAGGCGCCCGTTGAGCATGCCCCTAGACCATAGTCCGCGGGTCGGCTTCGCGGGCGAGCTCGCGGCCGGCAAGCCCGCTCGCACCGGCTTTGGATCCCGGGTCCGCGCGTCCGGTTAGGTATCGTGCCGGCGCGTGCTGCAGCCCGTTGCCGTCGCAAACAAGACGCTTGCCGACTACACGCACATCTGCGGGCGCGAGCTGATCGCCGAAATCCGCGAGCTCGCCGAGCCGCTGCAGGGCCAGCGCGTCGTGCACGTGTCGGCGACCGCGTTCGGGGGCGGCGTCTCCGAGATCCTGTACACGCTCGTGCCGCTGATGCGCGACGTCGGCCTGGACTGCGAGTGGCACGTGATCTACGGCCGCGAAGAGTTCTTCAACGCGACCAAGCTGATGCACAACGCCCTCCAGGGCGCCCCGCAGGACCTCGACGAGGAGCAGTGGGCGACGTGGCGCAAGTACAACGAGATCAACGCGCGCGAGCTCAGCGACGGCTGGGACGTGTGCCTGATCCACGACCCGCAGCCGGCGGCGCTGTGCCAGCTCGTGCCGGAGAAGGCCAGGGGCTGGGTGTGGCGCTGCCACATCGACCTGTCGACCCCCAACCCGGACACGATCGCGCAGCTGCTCCCGTACCTGGAGCACTACCCCCAGTCGCTGTTCCACATGCGCGAGTACGTGCCCGCGGGCATGCAGGGCAAAGTCAACGTGGTGCCGCCGGCGATCGACCCGCTGACGCCGAAGAACATGGCGCTGTCGCCCGAGGACGGCGCGTTCGTGTGCGGGCAGTTCGGGATCGACGTCGACCGGCCGCTGATCTGCCAGGTATCGCGCTTTGACCCGTGGAAGGACCCGCTGGGGGTGATCGACGCCTACCGCCAGGTCAAGGAGACGATGCCCGACGTGCAGCTCGCGCTGGTGGGGTCGATGGCCAGCGACGACCCGGAGGGGTGGGACTTCTTCAACTCGACGATCGCCCACGCGGACGGCGACACCGACATTCACATCCTCAACAACTTCAACAACGTCGGCGCGATCGAGGTCAACGCGTTCCAGTCGCACGCCGACGTGCTGATCCAGAAGTCCACGCGCGAGGGCTTCGGGCTGACGGTCTCGGAGGCGATCTGGAAGGCGCGCCCGTTCGTCGGCGGCAACGTCGGCGGCATCCCCCTGCAGATCGAGGACGGCGTCACCGGCTACCTGGTGTCCAGCGTCGACGAATGCGCGCAGCGCACGATCGAGTTCCTGCGCGACCCCGAGCTCGGCCGCACGCTGGGCAGACGCGGCAAGGAGCACGTGCGCCAGCACTTCCTCACGCCGCGCTACCTGCGCGACTATCTACGCATCTTCAACGAGCTGCGCGAGGCATGACCGGCGACCCGGCACAGCGGACTCCGCTGGTGCTGGTGAGCAACCGCGGGCCGGTCACGTTCCACGCGCACGGCGAGATCCAGCGCGGCTCGGGCGGGCTGGTGACCGCGTTGACGGGCCTGGCCTCGCACCGCGAAGCGATCTGGATCGCCTCGGCGATGAGCGAGTACGACGTCGCGGCCGCGCGCGAGCACGACGGGCGCGCCTTCCCGGTGCGCTCTCCCGCCGGCGGCGAGTACCAGGTGCGCCTGGTCGTCAGCGACGCCGACGCTTACGACCGCTTCTACAACGTGTTCGCGAACCCGATGCTGTGGTTCATCCAGCACTACCTGTGGGACCTGTCGAACGCGCCGGACATCCGCCGCGAGGAGATCGAGGCGTTCGAGTTTGGCTACAACGTCGTCAACGAGGACCTCGCGCGGGCGGTCGTCGAGCAGCTGGAGGGCGCCTCCGAGCCGGTGGTGATGGTCCACGACTACCACCTCTACACGCTCCCGGACCTCGTGCGCAGGGCCCGCCCGGACGTCTTCCTGCACCACTTCATCCACATCCCGTGGACGCAGCCGGACGCGTGGCGGGTGCTGCCGACGCGCATCCGCGAGGAGATCTACTCGGGCCTGTTGGCCAACGACATCATCGGCTTCCACACGCGCTCCTACAGGCACAACTTCCTGCAGTGCTGCCGCGACCTGATGGACCTGGAGGTCGACTTCGGACGCGGCGTCGTCCTGGTCGGGGATCGCGAGGTGTGGGTGCGCGCGTATCCGCTGCCGATCGACCACCAGGCGACGCGCCAGATCGCGCAGAGCACGCGCGTGCGCGAGTTCGAGGAGGAGCTGCTGCGCCGCCGCCGCGACTTCCTGATCCTGAGAGTGGATCGGGCCGACCTGAGCAAGAACGTGCTGCGCGGCTTCTCCGCGTTCGACCTGTTCCTGGAGGAGCACCCCGAGTTCACCGAGCGCGTCACGTTCATGGCGCAGCTGATGCCGTCGCGAACCGACGTGCCGCAGTATGCGGAGTACCTCGAGCGGATCGAGGCGCTGGTGGCGGTCGTCAACCACCGTCACGGAACCCCCGACTGGATGCCGATCCAGCTGAAGCTGCGCGACGACCTCGAGGAGGCGATGGCCGCCTACAAGCACTACGACGTGCTGCTGGTCAACGCGATGTTCGACGGCATGAACCTCGTGGCCAAGGAGGGACCGATCGTCAACGAACGCGAGGGCGTGTCGATCCTCTCGGAGAACACAGGCGCGCACGAGGAGCTCGGCGAGTACGCGCTGTCGGTCAACCCGTTCGACATCCAGGAGCTCGCCAACTCGATCTACGCCGCGCTGACGATGGACCCACGAGAGCGGCGAGCGCGAGCGGAGGGCCTCGCGCAGATCGTCACCTCGCGAGACCCCGGCGACTGGATCGACGAGCAGCTCGCGGACATCCGCGCGAAGGGCGCCTCGCGGTAGAGCAGGCGAACTTCGCTACTCTGTGGGCCGCATGACCCTGCCCGCACCGACATACGACCTCGTGCTGCTGCTCGACCCGCAGGCGGAGGACAGCGTGCGCGCGAAGATCGTCGCCGACACGCGCGCGGCGATCGAGGCACAGGGCGAGCTGCTGCGCCACGACGAGTGGGGCGAGCGCCCGCTGGCCTACCCGATCGGGAAAAAGGCGAGCGCCGAGTACCACCTGCTGCAGTTCCACGTGGGCAACGTCGCGCTGCTCGACGAGCTCGACCGCACGCTGCGGATCACCGACGGGGTGATGCGCCTGCGGCTGATCAAGCTGCGCCCGGGCGTCCCCGACGCGCCGGACATGCGCTCCTCCTCGGCGCCGGCGCGGCGCGTCGAGGCCGAGGCGCCCGCCGAGGCGCAGCCCGCCGGCGAGGTCGAGGTCGAGCTCGTCGCCGCCGAGCCTGCGTAGGCCCGGGGCTCGAGCGGATACAGGCCAACCCCCCTTACGCCGCGGACGCGAGCGTAATAACATCGGCCCATGGGCTGGGCCGAGGCTGAGGACATGATCGACAGAAACGCCAGCAGGACGGACGTGTTGCGCGCCTCGCCGCCGATGTTCGACTCGAGGGTGCTCGACGCGCTCTCGCGCGTGCACCCGGCGGTACCGGTGATCATCTTCCTCCCGGCGATCGCCGCGATGGCCGCGTGGGGGCTGTCGAAGATGAGCGCGCTCGCCGTGATCTGGCTCGCGGTCGGGGGCTACGCGCTGTGGACCCTGTTCGAGTACTGGCTGCACCGGCTCGTCTTCCACTTCGAACCGGACGACGGGCTGGGGGCGCGCATGCACTGGATCATCCACGGCGTGCACCACGACCATCCCAACGACCCGCTGCGCCTGGTGATGCCGCCGGCCGTGAGCGTGCCCCTGGCGGCCGCCGTGTTCGGCGTGCTGTACCTGATCTTCGGCGCGCGCTACGCACCGGCGATCGGCGCCGGCTTCTTCACCGGCTACCTGGTCTACGACATGATGCACTACTACCTGCACCACTTCCGGCCCCGCGGGCGGCTGGGCAGGATGCTGCGCGAGCGCCACATGCGCCACCACTTCCAGGACGACACCCGCGGCTTCGGGATCAGCGCGCCCTACTGGGACGAGGTGTTCCGCACCTCGCCGCGGGCCAAGCGATCTCCGCAATGAGCGGCATCGACGCGTGCCGGAGCGAGAGTCGCGCCCGCAGGCCGCTCTAGACTCGACGATCGAGCACCGAAGACCCACCGCTCCTCCGCAGAGGAGACGAGAGACAAGCCGAAAGGAAGAGCAGCCGTGGCCGCCACCAACATCAACCGGGTCGTGCTGACCGGAAACCTGACCGCCGACCCGGAGCTGCGCTCGTTGCCGAGCGGCAACTCGGTGTGCAGCCTGCGCGTCGCGTGCAACACGCGCCGCAAGAACGGGAGCACCGGCGAATGGGAGGACAAGCCCAACTACTTCAACATCACCGTGTGGGGCGCGCAGGGCGAGAACGCCGCGCGTTTCCTGTCCAAGGGACGCCCGGTCGCGATCGACGGACGCCTCGAGTGGCGCGAGTGGGAGGCCCAGGACGGGACGAAACGCCAGGCAATCGATATCATTGCCGACTCGGTGCAGTTCCTGGGCTCGCGCGATGACGCCTCCGGTGGGGGCGGGTTCGGCGGCAACGGAGCCTCCAAGGGCAGCGACATCCCGGTCGACGAAGGGGATTTCCAGCCCGCACCGGTCGCCGGCGCCGCCGGCGACGACGACATTCCGTTCTAGCCATCACAGCGAGGTCCCAGTGTTTTCCAGCGTAATCACGCCCGATCATGACCGCAGCCGCGGCGGAGCACGCTGATGGCCAAAGCACGCGGACGCGGCAAGCCGGTGCGCCGGCGCGACAAGAAGGGCGGACCGGGCAGCGGGCGGCGCAAGCCGTGCCAGCACTGTCGCGACAAGGTCGAGCAGGTCGACTACAAGGACGTAGCGTCGCTGCGCAAGTTCATCTCCGAGAAGGGCAAGATCCGTTCCCGGCGGATAACGGGCTCCTGCCGGCGCCACCAGGTGCAGATCGCCCGCGCGGTCAAGCGCGCCCGCGAGCTGGCGCTGCTGCCGTACGTGAACGAGGGCGGTCGCGACGACGCCCCCGGCGGCCGGCGCGAACGCGGCGACCGAGACCGCGAACGGTAGCCGAGCGATGCCCGAGGCGATACTCCTCAAGGACGTGGACACGCTCGGCGAGCAGGGCAACGTCGTCGAAGTCTCCAAGGGCTACCTGCGCAACTACCTGATCCCGCGCAAGCTCGCCCAGCCGGCGACGAAGGGCGCGATCGAAACGGTCCGCCAGCGCCAGGCGGCGGTCGAGCGGGCCGCGCGCGAGGCGGTCGAGCGCGCGCAGGAGAACGTCAACCTGCTCAACCGGACGGTCCTCACGATCCCGCAGCAGGCGGGGGCGGACGGGCGGCTGTTCGGCTCGGTGACGGCGCAGGACATCGCCAGCGCGATCCGCGAAGCGCGCGGGCTGCGGATCGACAAACGCAACGTGCACATGCCCGAGCCGATCAAGAACGTCGGCACGTACATGGTCGTGGTCGAGGTGGTCGAGGGTGTGACCGCCACGATCAAGACCATGGTCGTGGCGAAGAAATAGCGCTCCGCACTTGAGCCGATCGGTCCCGGCCGCTTCGCGGCGGGGACCGAGTCGTCTCCAGTGCTCCGCTTGGCCGAGAACTGCAACCGTGCGTCGCGGCTCCGTCCTCGCCCGGTGCGAACATGTGTTCGTGGGCGGTATCGCATCTTTTTCAGGCCGCATTTGCGGGAACGGCCGCCGGGACGCGCCCGCGCCGCGCCTAGACTCGCGCTTCTAGATGAGCGTCGTTTCGACAGCCAACGGCACCAATGGCGCCGGCGCGCGCGTGATCACGCCGCCGCACAACCTCGACGCCGAGCAGTCGGTGCTGGGCGCGATCCTGCTGTCGGACCGCTCGCTGTACGCGCTGGTGATCGAAGAGGGGCTGCGCGCGGACGATTTCTATCGCGAGCGCCACGGCACGATCTACGAGGCGATGCTGGCGCTTTACAACGACAGCGAGCCCGTCGACGTGCTGACCGTCACCGACCGCCTGCGCCAGATGGGCAAGCTCGAGCAGGTCGGCGGCGCGGCGACGGTGGACGAGCTCACGGGGGTGGTGCCCGCCGCGGGCCACGCCCGCCGCTACGCACAGATCGTGCGCGAGAACGCCCTCCTGCGCCGCCTGCTGAAGAGCACGTACGAGATCCAGGAGAGCGTGCTCGGCCACGAGGCGCCGCCGCGCGAGTTGGTCGAGCAGGCGGAGAAGGCGATGCTTGAGGTCGCACGCGACGACCGCCAGCAGGACTTCCGCGCGATCGAGGAAGTGCTGCACGAGGAGCTCGACAAGATGCACCGGCTGTCGCTGGAGGGCACGTCGCTGACGGGCACCCCGTCGGGCTTCAAGGACCTGGATGAGATCACCGGCGGCTTCCAGCCTGGGAACCTGATCATCATCGCGGCACGTCCGGCGATGGGCAAGAGCGCGCTCGTGTGCAACATCGCCGAGAACGCCTCGGTGGAGCACAAGAAGCCGGTGGCGCTGTTCTCGCTGGAGATGGCCGAGGCGGAGCTCGCGCAGCGGTTCGTCGCCTCGCAGGCGCGCATCAAGGGCGAGGAGCTGCGCAAGGGGCGCGTCTCCGAGCAGCGCTGGCCGAAGATCCTCGCCGCCAGCCAGCGCCTGGCGGCGGCGCCGCTGTGGGTGGACGACTCCAGCGACGTCGGGATGCTGGAGATCCGCGCGAAGGCCCGGCGCCTGCACAGCCAGTGCGAGAACGGCCTGGGGCTGATCATCATCGACTACCTGCAGCTGATGCGCACGGACAGCCGCTACGACAGCCGCGTGACCGCCGTCGGCGAGCTCAGCCGCGGCCTGAAGATCCTCGCGCGCGAGCTCGGCGTGCCGGTGATCGCGCTGTCGCAGCTCAGCCGCGCGGTGGAGACGCGTCCGGACAAGAAGCCGCAGCTGTCGGACCTGCGCGAGAGCGGCAACCTCGAGCAGGACTCCGACCTGGTGATGTTCATCTACCGCGACGAGTACTACAACGAGGAGTCCGAGCGCCCCGGCGAGGCCGACCTGATCATCGCCAAGCATCGCAACGGCGCCGTCGGCAAAGTCACGCTGACCTTCCAGAAGGAGTACCCGAAGTTCATGAACTACGCCGGGGAGCGCTACGCGCAATGAGCGATGAGCTGTTCGGCGAGCAGGCGTCCGGCTCCCTGGAGCCGCTGGAGCTCGTGGCGCGACGCGCGGGCGCCGGCAGGGGCGGATGCCCGCTGGGCATATGCGACGGCAGCGGCTTCGTCGTGGACGAGGCGACGAACACCGCCCGCGACTGCGAGTGCCGCGCCGCGCGCATCGCCGCGGCAAGGACGGCGCGCCTGGAGGGGCGGATCCCGAGCCGCTACAGGGGAGTCTCGTTCGATCGACCGCCCGTCAGCGACATCGCCAGGAGCGCGCCCGATCAGATTCAGCTGATCCGCCGCTACGTGCGCGCGATCGGCGAGCAGCTCGACTCGGGGAAGGGGCTTTGGATCCAGGGCGACGTCGGTACCGGCAAGACGACGCTGGCGATGCTCGTGTCCAAAGCGGCGCTGGACGCGGGGCGCTCGGTCGCCATCTACTCGCTCCCGCGCCTGCTCAACCTGCTGCGCGAGTCGATGCAATCCGACGGAGGCATACTCGACCTGCTCGACAGGTTGAGCGCGGTGGACCTGCTGCACATCGACGACCTCGGCGCGGAGAACAGCACCGACTGGGTCCTGGAGCAGCTGTACTCGATCGTCAACTCGCGCTATGAGGCGCAGCGAGCGATCGTGGCGACGACCAACCTGATGCCCGACGAGCTCTCCAACCGGCTCGGGGCGCGCACGGTCTCCCGCCTGGTGGAGATCTGCGGCAACCCGATCCCGCTGTGGGGCGAGGACAAGCGCCAGGAGTTTCGCGCCGAGCACGCCGAGATCGTCCGGCCCGCCGGCTGAGGCGAGCTGCGGCGCGCCCTAAACTCCTCTGCTCATGCCAGGCATAGTGATAGTGGGCGCCCAGTGGGGCGATGAGGGCAAGGGCAAGATCACCGACCTGCTCGCAGAGCACGGCGACGCGGTCGTGCGCTTCCAGGGCGGCAACAACGCCGGGCACACGATCGTCCGGGGAGACCAGGAGTGGAAGCTGCACCTGATCCCTTCGGGCATCCTGTATGCGGGCAAGCGCTGCGTGATCGGCAACGGCGTCGTGATCGACCCGAAGGTGCTGATCGACGAGCTCGATGCGCTGCGCGCGCGCCGCGTGGACGTCAGCGGCCTGCGCATCTCCGCCAACGCGCACCTGATCATGCCCTACCACCTGCTGCTGGACTCTGCCGGCGAGGCCAAGCTCGGCAGCCTGCAGATCGGCACCACGCGCAGAGGGATCGGCCCGTGCTACGCGGACAAGGCCGCGCGCCTGGGCATCCGCGTGCAGGACCTGCTCGACGAGAAGATCCTGAAGAAGAAGATCGTCGCCGCGATGGAGCCCAAGCGCCTGTCGCTGCGTCCGTTCGAGAAGGACCCGACGCTGGATCTGCACGCGATGACCGAGGAATACCTGACCTACGGCCATCGCCTGGAGCAGCACATCGCCGACACCTCGAAGCTGATGTGGGAGATGCTCGACGACGGCCAGACGGTGATCCTCGAGGGCGCGCAGGGGGCGATGCTGGACATCGACCACGGCACCTATCCGTTCGTCACCTCCTCCAACCCGCTGTCGGGGGCCGCGTGCGTCGGCAGCGGTATCGGCCCGAAGGCGATCGACGAGATCTGGGGCATCTCCAAGGCGTACACCACGCGCGTGGGCGCCGGCCCGTTCCCGAGCGAGCTGCATGACGAGATGGGCGAGACGATCCGCCAGCGCGGCGGGGAGTTCGGCACGACCACCGGACGCCCGCGCCGCACCGGCTGGCTGGACCTCGTCGCGCTGCGCTACGCCGCGCGCCTGAACACGCTGACCGCGCTGGTGGTGACGAAGCTCGACGTGCTGTCGGGTCTCGACCGCATCCAGGTGTGCACGAGCTACCGCGGCGCCGACGGCGCCGAGTTCGAGGACTTCCCGTACCACCAGACGGTGCTGCACCACACCACCGCGCAACTGACCGAGCTGCGCGGCTGGAAGGAGGACCTGGGCGAGTGCCGCACGCTGTCCGACCTGCCCGACGGCGCGCGCGAGTACCTGGAGTTCATCGCCGAGCACACCGGCGCGCCGGTCGCGCTGATCGGGGTCGGGCCCGGGCGCGATCAGACCGTGTGGACGGACGCGGGCCGCGCGACGATCATCGGCGGCAATGGGCTGCGGCCCGACTCCTGAGCTGCCTGGGCTCAGCCGGGCCGGCGCGGCCGGCGCGGCAGCCGCTGACGGCCCCTGAGATCCAGCGCCCTGAGCTCGCGCTTGCGCCGCTGCGCATCCTCACGCGCGAGGTCGTGTTCTTCGCCGAGGCCGATGTCGAGGAACACAAGCAGCAGCCCGCCGACGAGACCGCCGGAGATGAGAACGATCGTCAGGACTTCGCCGACGATCCCGCCGACGAGCGCGGCGCACGCGCCACCGGCGATCACCAGCGCGCCGGCGAGGGCGAACATGACGATGCGTGAGCGCTGAGACACCTCTCAACGGTACACGCACACCGGGGCCGCGCCCGTGGGGATCGCGGGGAAGGCCCGACGCGGCACGGGCCGGACGGTGCGCCGAGACGCGCCTCCGGACCGTGCCGCATGGGTTGTGTCAGGCCCCTGTCGGCTGTACTAGAGGCCGAACGGCCCACCCCACCCGTGGTCAGACGGCCACGGGAACTGGTAGGCGCGGTAGGTGTTCACCCCGGCCGGGAACTGCGCGTTGAAGATCAGCCTGCCGGACTGGCTGAACTCCGAGAAGTACGGCAGCGCTCCCCAGCCGACGACGAGGTTGCCCTCGCGTGTCGTCTGCGCGTTGCCCTGCGACGGCGCCGACAGCCCCTCGGGCTGGCTGTCGGAGGCCAGCAGCGTGGCGACGTGGTCCCACGGGTTCAGCCTGACCGTGATCGCGCGGCTGTACGGGAGCAGCGGCGTGCCGGCGGAGTCGTTGTCGAAGAACGTGTACACGCCGTTGCCGAGCGCCTCCGGGTCGTGCTGCCAGGCGAAGATCTCGCCTGCGCTGTCGAGGACCTGCCCTGGAGCAGCCTGCAGCGCGAAGCTCGAGTCCTTGCCGCCGAGCTGCCAGATGATGCTGCCGTTGAAGCGGTTGACCTTGTATGTCGTCCACGTGTCGCGGGCGTCGATCAGGAGGTTGCCGTCGGTGTCGAGCTTGACGGCGTTGATGTGGAACCAGTCCCACGGCGTGCTCGCCGACGCGGGCAGCGGCTGCTCGCTCTGGCTGAACGGGACGTGATCCTCGCTGTTCCACTGGAACAGCACCCTGCCGGTGGCGATGTCGATCTCCTGCACGACGCCGTTGATCACCGTCTGGTCAGCCGGGCCACCGATCGACGTCAGATTTGCGGTGGCGGTGGTGTACGAGAGGATCAGCGCGGTGTTCCAGGGCGTGATCAGGAACTCGTGCCCATCGGCGCTGAGCCCGTTGCCGGCGTTGACCGCCGCGATCTGCTGGAAGTGCTCGTTGTAGATGTAGTCGGTGCCACTGGAGAGGCCGCCGAGCCCCGTTCCCTGCCACCACGTGAGCACCGGCTGCCCGTAGTAGGTCTGTACGCGGAAGTCGCTTGCCTCCTCGCCGGCGGGGACGGCCTTGAACCACACGACGTCGCCCTGGGCGTTGACGATCTCCGGGCCGTTGGCGTAGGTGCTGCTGTCGCCGAACGGCGAGATGAAGAAGTCGCCGCCCTGCCCGACGAACGGCGAGGACGTGAGGATCGTGACCGGCGGGGGGGACGTGGGCGTGACCGCCAGTGCGGAGCTGGCGGCTGTCAGGGCGATCACAGCCGCTCCGACGGTGATCGCGACGGCGCCGATGAGCCGCTGCAGCCGCCGTTGCAACCCGCTGCGGGGTGCGCTCGATGAGATCAACTGAAGCATCGTTGTCTTCCTTTGTTCGGGTTTGGCTTGGTATTCGAGGGCCTGGAAACGGTGGGGTTCTCAGACCTCGTGAGCACCGTAGGACATATTCTCGATATTTTCAACTGGATTTGTGATCTTTATTCACGAGGGCTGACCGAAAGCCTCTCACGATCGTGAATAACGGGAGAGGGGGCCGCCCGGGCGCCTCGCCGATCTCCCGTGCCATCCCAACCCGCCGCTACGGTGCCCAGCATGCCGGACACAGCCCAAGCGATCCTCGTCTTCCTAGCGGTCATCGTGCCCGGGTTCCTCGCGATGAGCGGCTACCGCGCCGGGCGCGCGGTACCTGAGCACCCCGAGGGGCTCGTGACGACCGCGCGCGTAATCACTGTCAGTGTGTTCATCGCCCTGATCGCCTGGAAGCTCGGTGGTCGCGCGCTCTACGAAGATGCCCAGGCAGGAACCGCACTCACGAGCCACGAGGCCAACACGTATCGTCTAGTTCTCGGCCTTCTGCTGATCCCGCCGCTGGCCGCATTTCTGCTCGCGCAAGTCGTCGACGGCGCAGCCAGCCGAGTATGGAAAGCACGCGAGAAGCTCCCCGAAGTGCCGGGCGACCTACACCCCAAAGAGGAGCCGTCGAAACGGCTACGACGCTGGCTGCTCATGTCGCTCTCGACGCGCCTGCTGCACGAGGGCCCCACGACATGGGACCGGACATGGAAACAGATCCGTCGCACCCAACCGTACGTCTTTACGCGGATCACCACCAAGGGCGGACGAGAGATCATCGGGACCGTCGCCAACCGCTCACGGGTCGCTGCATCGCCCCAGCCGCGCGATGTCTTCCTCGAGCAGATATGGCGCGAAGGCGACGACGGTAGGTACTACCCGACGGCCTATGGACTCGGCGCATTCGTCGCCGGGAGCGAGACCGAGACGGTAGAGTGGGTATCCGAGCAAGGAGCCGTACCAAGTGCCCAGTAACAGGCAGATCAGTGAACGTGAGCTGCGCGAGTCCGAGATCAAGATGACCGGGCAGCCACCAGCTGCGACCGTGGCCTTCATCGGGTTTGTGCCCGCACCGCCACCTTCCCCCACGCCGACCAGCGCTAACGGGGTCGCGTCGTCTGGAAACCAGTCGCCACCGCCACGCGACTGATCCAGAAAAAATGGGCCGTGCAGGAATCGAACCTGCAACCTTGGGCTTAAGAGGCCCCTGCTCTGCCGGTTGAGCTAACGGCCCGTGAGGGCGCCGGCGGGCTGAGCCGGCTCGAGCTGATTCTATCCAAGCCGAGCCGGCGCCAGCACCCTCGGGCGCGTAGCGCGCGTGCGCGCGCGGAGTCGTGCGGCAGGCGCAGTCTGGGGCGCCGCCGGGCTACTTTTTCTTGGTGGTCGACGTCGTCCCGGTCGACGTTGTCCCAGTCGACGTCGTCGACGACTTCGTCCCCGACTTCGGCGTCGTGACCTGCTGAACCGCTTTGATTTCGCCTTTGGAGTTCAGTTTGCCGACGTACGTCTTGCCGTTGGTCGTGACCGTGTAGGCCTTTTCGCCGGAGGGGTTGGCCTTGACTTCGGCCAGCGCGTTCTTGACGCGGGTGCGTTCCGATGAGGGCGAGAGGCTGACCGCCTTCCGCGAGGCAAGGTCGCCGACGCGCGTGTTGTTCGCCCTGTACGCGTAGATGGCCAGCTGCGAGTACCAGGCCGCGCTCGTCGGTTCGGCGGCGACGACCGTCTGCAGGGCCTGTACTGCCTGCGCGGGCTGGTTGAGGTATTCGCCGTAGATGCGCGCCATCTGCTTGGACAGTTCGAGGCTGGGCGTGGGCGGGTTCAGGCTGTTGTAGCTGGTCCATGCCTGCGCCGCCCGGTTGAAGATTTCCTTGCCTTTGCTGGTCACGACCCCGGCAGAGGTCACGTACTGTTCGCCGCCGGCTTCGTGCAGCAGGTTCTTCGTCAGGTTTTCCCACGCGCTGAGGCTCTTGGGCTGCTCTCGGGTGAGCTTTTCGTACTTCTTGATCTGGGCGGAGAAGCTCGTGCCGCCGCCTTCTTCGCCGTTTTTGAGCGACGTGAACAGCCCGCCGCCGCCAAAGCCGCCGCCGATCCCGAACCCGACCAGCCCGACGCCCAGCAGCAGCGCGAGGAAGGTGTAGATGACGCGCACCGTGCGGCGGCGCCCGCGACCCCTGAGATCGAACAGCATCAGTCGGAAAGCCCTGGGTCTATGTGGTCGATCAGGTCCTGCACGGTCGGCTCAGCTGGATCCTCTGGTGGTGGTGACGCCTGATCCCCCGGGGGATGCCCGACGCCTGCAGTGGTTGCGCCTCCCTCCGCGGGCCGGGCTCGCTCCGCCCGCCCGACAAGCGCAGCTATCAGGATACTGACCTCGTAGAGCAGGTACAGCGGCACGGTCTCCAGCACGAGCGTGATCACGTCGCCGGGGAGGAACGCGGCGACCGCCGCGCAGGCGACGACGGCGTAGCGACGACCCTTGCGCAGCTGCTTCGGCGTCACCACCCCCAGGCGCGTGGCGCCGATGATCGCGACCGGCACCTGGAAGACGAGCCCCATCGCCAGCAGGATCGTGGCGGCGAAGCTGTAGTACGGGTTCGCCTGCACGAGCGTGTTGAACTCGCTGGCGTTGAAATTGACGAAGAAATGGATCGCGGCGGGGAGCACGACGAAGTACCCGAACGCGACGCCGGTGGCGAACAGGAACGGGACGGCGATCAGCAGCGGCATCGCGACGCGCCGCTCGTGCGGCGCGAGCGCGGGCAGGATAAAGCCGTAGAGCTCGAACAGGATCACCGGCAGCGAGATGATCAACGCGAAGTACAGCGTCACGGTGATCGTCGTCGTGAACGGTTCGCCGATGCCGAGTGTCGCCGGGTTGTCTCCCACCGCGGCGCGCGGGATCTTCGCGACGTCCGTCTTGAGCTGTTTGATCAGCGGCGTGAGCTGCGCGCGAGCTCCGGCGGAGATGCCGCTGCCGGGCTTGACGAGCACGCCGAGCGCCGTCTGCGTGCTGGCGGCGATGCCCAGCAGTCCCCGCTGGGCGAGGACGGCCTGGCCGACCGTGCCCTGGCCCTTGGCCACCTGTTTGGAGGTCTGAGCCTGCAGTGGTTTGTTGATCACCCGCAGCAGCGCGTGGTTCTGCCACAGGCAGATGCCGAACGCGACGGTCAGCACCGCGACGCTGACGATCAGGCGGGTGCGCAGCTCTTCGAGATGGTCCACGAGGCTGAGTCGATCCTCGTGACCGATCGTGCGGATCGCGCTGGCCATGGGCCTTATGAACCTACCACCGCGCCGGGATCGGCCCGCGCGGCTAAAGGCTCCAGCCCTACGCGTCGATGGAGACCCAGAGCATCATGGAATCCGAGAAGAACCCCGACATCGAGCAGCGCCCGCAGCAGCAGGTCGGCCAGCCGACCGGCGCCGTCTTCGGCGCGCCCGGCCAGGCCGCCGACGGCACCTGCGCCCCCGCTCAGCTGCACATCTGCTTCCACTGCGCCGGCGAGCTGGTGTTCCCGCTCGACTGGTCGGAGGAGGGTCCGCGGCACTGGCGCATCGTGCTGCGCTGTCCGGAGTGCGAGTCCAGGCGCGAAGGCGTGTTCGACCAGACGGCCGTCGAACGCCTCGACGATGAGCTCGACCGCGGCTCCAGCGCGCTGCTGGGCGACCTGCGACGGATGACCCACGCGAACATGTCCGAGGAAATCGAGTTCTTCGCACGCGCGCTCGATGCCGACCTGATCCTCCCCAGCGACTTCTAGACGGCCGATAGGCGGCGCGAGGCTGCGTCCTCGGTCGCTCGCGTGCTACTCGCACGCCACGCTCCCTGCGTCCTTGCCTCGCTTGCCTCTCGACCGTCTAGTTCTGGCCGCGACTCAGCGGTAGCGCTCGACCACGGCGTCGGCAACGAGACCGAGCAGCGCCGAGCGTCCGTCCGGCAGGATCGCCGGCAGCGCCTCCTTGGCCTCGGCGACGACCGCCAGCGCCCGCTCGCGAGCCTCGTCCAGCGCGCCCGTGGCGGCGATCCGCTCGCACAGCGCCTCGGTCTTCTCCGCCCCACCGACCCCGCGCAGCGAGGCGAGGTCGAACGCGGCCAGCTCCGGGTCGCGCTCGCGCGCGAGGATGAACGGGAGCGTGACTGTCCCGTCGAGCAGGTCGGTGCCGCGCGACTTGCCCGTGCGCTCCACCGGCCCGGACACGTCCAGCACGTCGTCGAGCATCTGAAACGCAAGCCCGATGCGTCGCGCGAACGCGCCGAGCGCGTCGGCGAGCGCCGCCGAGCCCTGTGCCGCCGTCAACGCGCCGAGCCGGCAGGCCGCCTCGAACAGGGCCGCGGTCTTCAGCTCGCAGCGCCTGAGGTAGCGCGCGACGGGCACGTGCGACGCGTACGCGTCCTCGCGCTGCAGCAGCTCGCCTTCGGCGAGCGCAGAGCTGGCGTCGGAGAGCGCGCGTAGCTGCGCGACGTCGTCGTTGCGCGCGAGCTCCGCGAACGCCCGTGAGAACAGGAGGTCACCGGTCGCAACCGCCATCTGGCGCCCGGCGACCGCTGCGACGGTGGGGTGGCCGCGACGCAGCAGCGCGCCGTCGATCACGTCGTCGTGGACGAGCGTCGCCGAGTGCACGAGCTCGACCGCGACGGCGGCGCGCACCAGGCGCTCCTCGCCGTCGGCGTGGTTCGATTGCCCGCCCACCCCTCCCGCGGACTCGGCGGCGAGCACCACCAGCAGCGGACGCAGCCGCTTGCCGCCGGCGACGACGGTGGCGTTGGCATGCAGTGCGAGCGGGGTGCCGGCGTGCGCGGTGACCCGCTCGAGGTGGCGCTCGGTGCGCTCCATGCGCCGGCGCAGACCGTTGCCGCCGCGGCGCATGATCGCGTCGAGCCCGTCCACCTCCTGCACCGGAACGCTGGCCGCCGTGCTGTGCACTGCGCTCATGATGACCGTTCGTCCGGGACGGTGCCCGCGTGAATGGCCACAATGCCACCCGCCGTGAGCACGTATCTGATCTGCGACAGGCCCGCGCGCTGCAGCTCGGCGGCCAGCGCGACCGGGCCGGGAAAGCGCTTGACCGAGCTCGGCAGATAGCTGTACGCCTGCGCGATCGTGGCGCTGCCTGTGCCCGCGCGCCGGCGCGAGCCGGGTGCCAGCGCCCCGGCCAGCCGCCCGATCGCGGGTACGATCCGGTCGAACCACAGCCGGTAGAACAGCGACAGCGGCGCACGCGTGGGCGTGGTGATCTCGAGCACGACCACGCGCCCCCCGGGGCGCACCACGCGGACCATCTCCGCCAGGCCGCGGCCGAGGTCGTCGAAGTTGCGGGCGCCGAAGCCGACGGTCGCCGCGTCGAACGAGTCGTCGGGGTAGGGCAGCTCCATCGCGTCGGCCCATTCGAAGCGCGGGCGCACGCCGCCGCCGGCCGCGGCGGCCTTGCGACGGGCTCGGTCGAGCATGCCCTCGGCGAAGTCGCTGCCGACGACCTCGCCGCTCGGCGAGACGCGGCGTGCGAGCTCGATCGCGAGATCGCCGGTGCCGGTGGCGACGTCCAGCACGCGGCTGCCCGGGCCCACGTGCGCCAGATCGGCGGCGCGCTCGCGCCAGCGATGATGCAGACCTGCCGTCATGGCCGTGTTCAGCGGGTCGTACACGCCGGCGATGCGGTCGAACATCGCGCGCACCTCCGCCGCCTCCAGCCTGCCCGCACTCCCGCGGGCGGTCCCGTGAGCCGTTGCCCCGTCGTGGGGTGCGCCGTCTCGGGGACGAGCGGGCACGGACGCGGCTACTTGAGCTGCGAGAGGAAGTTGACGATCGCTTCGAACTTCTTCGGCGGCAGGTTCTTGAACGAGGGCATCGGCGCGGTCGGGTTCACGAGCGTCCGCGCGATCGCCTGGCGGGGGATGCGCGAGGCGATCTGGGTCAGTTCGGGTCCGGGCCCGGAGTTGCCGTTGTCGCCGAGTTTGTGGCACGCCAGGCAGCCCGACTGGGCGACCACCTTCCGGCCTTCTTCATAGCCGGCGAGCACGGTTCCGCCGGCCTGCTTGACGGCTGCCGGCGTCGCCATTTCGATCGCCGTCGGCGAGCCGACGTTGGCGCCCGAGTAGGTCAGGTAGGCCATCGCGCAGATCACGAACACGCCGGTGATCGTCGCGATCGGGCGCCGCTCGGGCCGGCGCTCGGGGCCGCGGTCGTAGAACGGCAGCAGGAACAGCAGGATCATGCCGATCGTCGGCACGCCGATCGTGGCGAGCGGCACGAGGCTCGGCGTCCTGATGATGCGCAGGAGCTCGAACAGGAAGAAGAAGTACCACTCCGGGCGCGGCACGTACGTGGTCGTCGTCGGGTTGGCCTTGGAGCCGAGCTCCGCCCCGAGCACCAGCGACATCGCGATGATGACCGCCATCACCACACAGGCCATGATCGAGTCCTTGGCGACCGCGTACGGGAAGAACGGTTTGCCCTGTGACTTCAGGATCGCGTACTCGCGGAGGTACTCCTCCTTCTCACGCTGATTCACCCCCTACACCTCGGTCTCGCGCAGCTCTTTGCGTTTCTCGGCTTTCAGCCACGGCGGCGCGGTCGTGCCGAGCTTGGCCACCAGGTACAGGTGGGCGCCCAGCAGCGCGGCGATCAGACCCGGTACGAGCAGCATGTGGATGGCATAGAAGCGCGACAGCGTGGTGGCGCCGAATTCCGAGCCGCCGCGCAGGAAGTCGCTCAGGTACGGGCCGACGAGCGGGCCGGTGCCGTTGATGTTGACGCCGACGATCGTCGCCCAGTAGGCGCGTTGGTCGAACGGCAGCAGATAGCCGGTGAAGGACATCACCATCGTCAGGATCAGCAGCACGACGCCGATCACCCAGTTGAGCTCGCGCGGGTACTTGTACGCGCCGAAGAAGAACGTGCGCCCCATGTGCAGGAAGACGAGCACGACCATCACGCTGGAGCCCCACTTGTGCATGCCGCGGACGAACTGGCCGAGGAACACGTCGTTGGTGACGTAGCGGATCGATTCGTAGGCGCCGCCTGCCGGGTCGGGCCGGTAGTACATCGCCAGGAACACGCCGGTGACGGCCTGGCTGAGGAACGCGAACATCGTCGCGGAGCCGAGCGTGTAGAACCAGTTGGTGCCCTTGGGCACCTTGCGGAACATCAGCCAGCGGGCGGCGCCGCTGAGCGAGGTCCGCTCGTCGACCCAGTCGACGACCGTGATGCCGGCCTGTTTGGCGTCCTCGACGGGGCCGCTCTTGCCGTTGCCCTGGCCGGGGCGCGGCGGCGGCGTCCTCAGGGGAGCGGGGAGCGGGGGGGCGGGAAGCTTGGGCACGGTCGGTGGGGAAGCGGCTGGGGACTAGAGTTTCTGGGCGCCGGGGCGCGACGGGTACAGGTACTGGCCGATCCCGTCAAGCGGCTCGCCGGGGTCGCGTGGGGAGAAGCGGCGCAGCTGGCTGTTGACGCTGAAGCGCGGGCCGACTTCGACGTTTTCGCCGTTGACGCGCGTGTAGAAGCGGTCGAGCGGGCGGACCGGGGGCCCACCCACGCGCCGGCCAAGCAGGTCGTAGACGCCGCCGTGGCAGGGGCAGATGAAGCGCTCGGAGGCGTCCACCCAGCGCACCGGGCAGCCGACGTGCGCGCAGCGGCTGGAGATCGCGATGTACGGCGTGTGCGAGTCCACGTCAGCCGCGTCGGTGTCGATTTCGGGGTTGAACTTGCGCACGTACACGGTCGTCTTGCCCGCCTCGCCGATGTTCGGCGTGACGGTGAGCACTACCGGGATGTAGTTGTTGTCGGGAAACAGGTCGACGTTGCCGACGACTTCCCAGCGGTGCGGCGTGCTTTTGAAGATCGGGCCGAACGCGAAGCCGAGCGCGGGCAGCGCGAACGAGGCAGCGGCCACCGCTCCGGCGCCGTGTGCGGTGCCGGTCATGAACCTGCGACGGGTGATCGTCTCGCCCTCGAAGGCGCCCGGCATACCCCGGTCGAGCGTGTACTTGGACTTGTGCTTGTCGCGCTTGTCTGGCACCGGGCGCTAAGAATACCGACGCGCGATTCAGCGCGGCGCGGCCCCACCCAATGCGCTTGTGCGCATCGCCTCGATCGCGTTGGGGGCCCCCGCCAGCACGAGGTCCTTGGCGCGATCGTGGGCGACGCTCGAGCCGTGCCCGACGGCGCGCGCGCCGGCCGCCCACACGGCGTCCGCGAGCTTGCTCTTGCCGGCGCCCTGCGCGAGCGCGCTGAGGGTGATCGTGTCGGCGAGCTCGGCGACGGCGAGCGTGTCGCCGAGCGCGACCAGGCGCGCGAGCCCGATCGCGTACAGGCGATCGCCCGCCAGCAGCTTCAGGTCGGCTTCGGGCATGCGTACGACACGGGGCGCGCCGTAGTGCAGCAGGTAGCCCTCGTAGATCGCCTCCACCAGCAGCTCGTACTCGTCGCGCCGGCCGGCGGCACGCGGCCCGTTCGCGGCGATCGCACCGGGGCTGGCGCCGTGCCCGTTGCGGACGTCCGCGCCAGCGCTCGCGGACGCCCGCGGATCGGGCTCGACGAGCGTCGCGATCAGCCCGCCTTCGTCGCGCAGCAGCGCGCGCAGGCGCGCGAGCGCGTCCTCGCCGGCGGGCTCGTCGGCGGCGCTCATCGGCTCGCCGCCGGCTCCGGAAGGCGCGCGAACGCCGCGGCGGCGGCCTCGACGGTGCGCTCCAGCTGCTCGGCGGTGTGCGCGAGCGACGGGAACCATGCCTCGAACTGCGACGGCGGGGGGTAGACGCCGCGCGCGAGCAGCTCCCGGCACCAGGCGGCGTGCGCGCCCATATCGCATGCCTGCGCGTCGGCGAACGAGGACACGGGCTGCGGGCTGAAGAAGACGGTCATCAGGCCGGGCATGCTGACGATTTGTATGGGATACCCGCCCGCCGAGCCGGCCGCCTCGCGCAGGCCCTCGGCGAGCCGCTCGGTGATCGCGGCGAGGCGCAGGTACGCGGGCTCGTCGAGCAGCTCGAGCGTGGCCAGCCCTGCGGCCACCGCGAGCGGGTTGCCCGACAGCGTGCCCGCCTGGTAGACGTCGCCACTGGGAGCGAGCATGCGCATCAGATCGGCGCGGCCGCCGACGGCCGCGGCAGGCAGGCCGCCGCCGATGATCTTGCCAAGGACCACCAGGTCGCCGCTCACGCCGAGCAGCTCCTGCGCGCCGCCGCGGGCGACGCGAAAGCCGCTGATGACCTCGTCGAGGACGAGCAGCGCGCCGGTGGCGTCGGCGCGCTCGCGCAGCAGCGCCAGGAAGCTCTCGGCCGCCGGCACGAGCCCCATGTTCGCGGGCAGAGGCTCGGCGATGATGGCGGCGAGCTCGTGGCGCTCGGTGGCGGCGACGAGCGCTTCGGGGTCGTTCCACGGCACGACGATCGTGCCCGCGGCGGCGCTCGCGGGCACGCCGGGGCTCGCGGGCAGGCCCTGCGTGGCGAGGCCCGAGCCGGCGGCCGCGAGCAGCGCGTCGGAGTGGCCGTGGTAGGCGCCGGCGAACTTGAGGATCGGCTCGCGGCCGGTAGCCGCGCGCGCGAGGCGGATGGCGGTCATCGCCGCCTCGGTCCCGGAGGAGGTCGTGCGCAGCATCTCCACGCCCTCCATCCGGCGCGTGACCTCGGCGGCGAGCTCGACCTCGCCGGGGGTCGGCGCGCCGAAGCTGGTCCCGCGCGAGGCCGCGTCGGCGATCGCGGCGAGGATGTGCGGGTGGGCGTGCCCGTGGATCAGCGGCCCCCACGAGCAGACGTAGTCGACGAAGCGGTTGCCGTCGACGTCGATCAGCTCGGCGCCCTCGCCGCGCGCGATGAAGAGCGGATCGCGCCCGATCGCGCGCATCGCGCGCACGGGCGAGTTGACCCCGCCGGGGATCAGCTCCAGGGCGCGTCTGTACAGCTCCTCCGAACGGGTGTCGGTGAGCGACGCCGTCAAGCGCGCGTGCGCTCCCAGTCCTTGAAGTCCTCGGTGAAGTACAGCAGCCGGATCTTCTTGAACTCGGTGGAGGAGTACAGCGTCGCGCGCTCTGAGATGCCGGTGCGCTCGGCGATCGAGTCGAGGACGGCGTCGCACTCCTCCTTGGAGCGGCCGTGGGCCATCGTGAAGACGGAGTACGGCCAGTCCTCGTAGGTGGGGCGCTGGTAGCAGTGGGAGACGCCGCGGACGGCGGCCATGCGGCAGCCGATGTCGAAGATCTGCTCGTCGGGCACCTTCCAGACGCCCATGCCGTTGGCGGAGAAGCCGGCGCGGCGGTGGTAGAGGATGGCGGCGACGCGGCGCAGCAGGCCGCGCTCCTGCATGCCGGCGAGGTGGTCGAGCAGGCGCTCCTGGGTCATGCCGAGCTCGGCCGCGGCCGCGGCGTAGGGCTCCGGGGTAACGGCCATGTCGCCCTGCAGCGCGCGGATGACGGCGATGTCGAGCTCGTCGTAGGGCTGGGGCTCGAGCTCGATCGGCTCCCTGACCTCGGCGGCGCTGGAGAGCGCGTCGGTGTCGCCCTGCATCTCCAGGTCCATGCGGATCTTGAACAGCCGCAGCGTCGGCAGCTGGCGCACGGACTGGGCGCCGGCCTCCCGCGCGAGCACCTCGAGCGTGCCCTCGAGGCCGAGCTTGGAGTCGGGCTCGGTGGCGATCGTGAACCACAGGTTGAACTCGTGGTTGCGCAGGTAGTTGTGCGAGACGCCGGGGTGCTGGTTGATGACCTGCGCGGCGCGATGCGGGTGCTCGGGATCGACCTTGGCGGCGACGAGCATCGAGGAGTAGCCAAGCGCGCGCGTGTCGAAGATCGGCGTGACCTGGCGGATGATGCGCTTGTCGAGCAGGCGCTGGACGCGCTGCATGACCTCGAGCTCGGAGACCTCGCCGAGCTCGGCGACGCGCCGGTAGGGGCGCGGCGCGATCGGGAAGCTGCCCTGCATCAGGTTGAGCAGCTTGCGGTCGACGTCGTCGAGCGCGATCGCGGCGCCGTCCTTGCGACTGCGGATCTTCGGTGTGGCTACGTCTGCTCTGCCAGCCATCGTGCGGCGTCCTTTGCGTGGTAGGTGATGATCGTGTCGGCGCCGGCGCGGCGCAGGGATGTGAGGATCTCCAGGACGGTGGCGCGCTCGTCGAGGTAGCCGGCGGCCGCGGCGGCCTTGACCATCGCATACTCGCCGCTGACGTTGTACGCCGCGACGGGCAGGCGCGTCGCGCGCTTGACGGCGCGGATCAGGTCGCCGTAGGCGAGCGCGGGCTTGACCATGACCATGTCGGCGCCCTCCTGGACGTCGAGCAGCGCCTCGCGCACGGCTTCGCGACCGTTGGCGGGATCCATCTGGTAGCCGCGGCGATCGCCGAACGCGGGCGCGGAGTCGGCGGCTTCGCGGAACGGCCCGTAGAAGGCGGAGGCGAACTTGGCGGAGTAGGCGAGGATCGGCGTGTCGCCGAAGCCCTCGCCGTCGAGCTCGGCCCTGATCGCGCCGACGCGCCCGTCCATCATGTCCGACGGCGCGACGATGTCGGCGCCGGCGCGCGCGTGGCTGACGGCGGTCTGCGCGAGCAGCTCGAGCGACGCGTCGTTGTCGACGCTGCCGTCCTCGCGCAGGACGCCACAATGGCCATGGGAGGTGTACTCGCACAGGCACACGTCGGTTAGCACGAGCAGCTCCCCCTGCGGGGACTTCGCCGGCACGGCCTGCTTGATCGCGCGCGTGGCCAGCTGCACGATGCCGTCCTGGTCCCACGCGCCGGAGCCATGCTCGTCCTTCTCGGAGGGCAGGCCGAACAGCATCACCGCGGGGATGCCGAGCGCGGCCGCCTCCTGCGCCTCCTCGACAACCGCCGGCAGCGACAGGCGATCGACGCCGGGCATCGTCGCGATCGGCTCGCGTCCGTCGTCCGACGCGCAGGCCTCGGTGACGAACAGCGGCAGCACGAGCTGGACGGCGCGGACGTCGGTCTCGCGCACGAGCCCGCGCAGCCCGGCGGTCGCGCGCAGCCTGCGCATGCGCGTCTGGGGAAAGGCCATCGCCTCCGAGGATACCCCGCCATAAGCTATTTATGGGAGCGCCTGCCGGCGCTCGGGGGCGTTCGCAGTTGCCCTACTCGACCGATCTCAAGCCGACGCGCGCGAGCGCTCCGAACACGGCGCTGAGCACGGCGAGGTGCACGAGCGCGAGGCCGATCGAGGGCGAGGCGCCGTTGACGGCCGCGTCGAGCGCCTGCAGCGCGGCCTTGAAGGGGAACGCGAACGAGATCGCGGCGATCGCGTCGTAGAAGCCGCCGGACACCGAGCCGGCGGGCACGAGCGCGAGGAAGGCGAGCGGCAGCGACAGCAGGAAGGCGAGCAGCGAGGCGGCGCGCACCTCGCGCGCGAGCGCGCCGATCGCGACGCCGAGCGCGCCGAACGCGATCGCGCCGAGAGCGAGCGCGGCCAGCCACTGACCGACGCGACCCCAGTCGAGCGCGACGAACGCGCTGATCCCGGCGAGCATCGCGAAGGCGATCACGAACGCGCAGCCGGCCGCGAGCAGCGTCTTCTCGACGAGCAGCGTCTCGCGCGTGACGAGGCCGCGCAGGAGGCGCGAGAGGGCGTGCTCTTCGCGCTCGAGCGCGACGCCGCCGGCGGCGAGCAGCACGCACACGAGCATCAGCGAGAGGCTGACGGCGACGACCACGGCGAACGTGTTCAGCGGCGTGCGGCGGCCGTGCAGCAGCATGCTGTTGACGCGGATCGGCTGGCCGATGATCGACAGCACGCGCCGGGCGAGTGACAGGTTCTGCGCGGCGAAGCCGGCGAACGCGTCGATCCGTTCGAGCTGCGTGCGGTCGCGCCCCGGCGGCTGGCGCGCGATCACGCCGGCGAGCGTCGGCGGTATCTGGGTCAGCCCGATCAGATTTTCGGGCGCGCCGATGCTGCCGAGGTTGCCGCCGCTGAGCAGCGAGCCGATGACGCTGCCGGCGGCCTGCTGGATCTGCGCGGAGAAGCCGAGGTTGGCCTGCGCGAGCGCGGAGTCGAGCGTCGACTGCACGAGCGACTGCTCGAGCGCGTTGCCGTTGTACAGGACTTCCAGCTGCGCGGCCTCGGTGTCGGAGGCGACGCGCGCGGCGATGTCCGGCGGGATCACGACGGCGGCGAGCACTTCGCCCGAGTCGACCTTCGCGACCGCCTGCGCGCGCGTGGGGACGTCGACGGCCTGGACCTTGTCGAACAGCTGCCGGGCGTACTGGCTGACGAGCACGCGCTGGTCGCCCACCTTGACGGTTTCCCCGGGCGGTGTCTCGTCGACGATCGCCACGCGCGGTCGCGACGGGCTGCGCGAGATCGCCAGGCCGATCAGCAGCGCGATCGCCACCGGGTACACGATCAGCAGCGCGAGCAGCAGCCGCGAGCGCCCGAGGATCAGCAGGTCCTTGCGCAGCAGCCACCTCACGGCGCGCCCTCCGCCGCGGAGCTCGCCGGCGTGCGTGCGTCCAGGAACAGCACGAGCGCCCGCTCGAGATCGCCGCCGGCCGGCTCGCCGCCCTGCGCGAGCAGCGCCTGCGGAGCGCCGTCGAACAGCAGCCGGCCTTCGGCCAGCACGAGCACGCGGTCGGCGTAGCGCTGCGCCTCGCTGACGTTGTGGGTGGAGAACACGACGGTCGTCCCGGCGGCGACGCGCGCGCCGACGAACTCCCACAGCCGCTCGCGCTGGCTCGGATCGAGCGACGCCGAGGGCTCGTCGAGCGCGAGCACCGGCGGGTCGCCGATCAGCCCGAGGGCGACGTTCACGCGCTGGCGGTTGCCGCCGGACAGCCGCCCGACGGGCTCGCTCGCGCGCGCGGCGAGGCCGGTCTGCTCGAGCATCCGCGCGACCGCCGCGCGCGGATCCGCCACCCCCTCCAGTCGCGCGAACAGCTCGAGGTTCTCGGCGACCGACAGCTTCGAGTAGAGCGCGGGGGCCTGCGGCGCCCAGCCGACCCGCCTGCCAACGTGCCGCCGCGCCGCGGCAGAGACGCCGTCCGGGGCGGCATCGACAGTGCCCGTGCTCGGCGTCTGGATGCCGACGATGATCGACAGCAGCGTCGTCTTGCCGGCGCCGTTGGGTCCGACGACGGCGATCAGCTCGCCCGCATCGGCGTGGAAGCTGACGTCCCGCAGGGCGTCCAGCTCGCCGTAGCGCTTGCCGAGCGCGCTGACGCGCAGGACGGCGCTCACAGCAGTCCGCTGTCGGGCCGATCCCAGGATTCGAACGTCAGGTGCCGGCCCAGGTAGACGGCCGTCTCGCGCACGACCGCGAGGATCGGCAGCGCGATCAGCGCGCCGAGGATCCCGTAGACCTGCAGCCCGAGCAGCAGCGCGAAGATCACGAGCACGGGGTTGATGCGCAGCGTGTGCCCGAACACCTGCGGCGCGACGACGTGCCCCTCCAGCTGCTGCAGGCCGACGAACAGCAGCGCCACCCACAGCGCGGTGATCGGTTTGGTGAACAGCGCCACGAGCACCGGCGGGATCGCGCCGAGGATCGGGCCGACGTATGGCACGAGCTCCATCACGCCGTAGAACACGGCGAAGGCGACCGCGTAGGTGCGTCCGTCGGGGAACACGCCGATGACGCCGAACACATACAGCGCGAGCCCGGTGGAGGTGCCCATGATCGCGCTGAAGAGCAGCTGGCCGCCGATGTAGCGCGAGACGGCGCGCTGGACCAGGTGCGGGAAGTCATCCGCCCTGGTGCCGTCGCCGTCGGGCATGAATCGCCGTACGAGCGTCCCGATCTGAGCGCCGTAGAGCAGCAGGTAGACGGACAGCACGAACACGAGCACGAGATCGAAGATCGCGCTGGCGACTTCGCTGGCCAGCGCGCCCCCGAACGACGCCAGTTTGTCGGCGCTCTTGGCGACTTTGCCCTCGATGCTCTGCAGCGCGGTCTTGCCCTGTTTGACGAGTTCGATATGGACGCCATGGTGGTTGAAATAGCGCTGGATGTTTTCGATCGACCTGTTGGCTTCCTTGACGAGGTTGGGGAGGTTGTGGGCGAACGTGCGCACCTGATCGGAGATAGGGTTAGCCAGCAGGAAGCCGATACCGGCGAGCGTCAGGAAGAATCCGACGTAGACGGCGAGCACCGCAAGCCCGCGGGGAAGGCGCGAGCGGTGCAGGAGGGAGACGGCCGGGTTGAGGATCAGCGCTATGAGACCGGCGACGATGAAGATCACCAGCACTTTCCCCGCGGCTTTCGCGAGCGCCCACAGCGCGAGCACCGTCAGCGGCAGCAGCACCAGCTGGACCCAGCGCGGGACGACCACGCGGGGAACCTTCTCGGAAACCTCCTTCACCTACCTCCCACCATCGCCAGAGTATGGCTGAGCCCCAGGCGGCCGCTCAGGGCGCGGGCGCCGCGCGCATCCTGTTCGTCGGCGACGTCGTGGGCGGAATCGGGCGGCACACGCTGCTCGACTGCCTGCCCGTCCTGCGCGAGCTGCACGCGCCGACGTTCGTCGTCGTCAACGGCGAGAACGCGGCCGGCGGCCTGGGGATCACGCCGAAGATCGCCGACCAGATGCTCGCCGCCGGCGTCGACGCGATCACGCTCGGCAACCACACCTACCACCGCCGCGAGATCTACCCGTACCTGGCAAGCGGCAAGCCGATCGTGCGCCCCGCGAACTTCCTGCGCAGCCAGCCGGGGCGGGGCGTGTGCGTGGTCGAGCACGACGGCGTGCGCCTGGGCGTGGTGAACCTCAGCGGCAACCTCTACCTGCGGGCCGGGCGCTCGGCGTTCACGGAGATCGAGGTCGCGCTGGGGGAGCTGGGCGAGGTCGAGCACATCCTCGTCGACATGCACGCGGAGGCGACCTCCGAAAAGGTGGCGATGGGCTGGCACCTGGACGGGCGCGTGACGGCGGTGGTGGGCACGCACACGCATGTGCCGACGGCAGACGCGCGCGTGCTGCCGGGCGGGACCGCGTACATCACGGACGTCGGCATGACCGGTCCGCGCGGCGGCGTGATCGGCGTCAAGCGCGAGCAGGCGATCGAGTCGCTGCTGACGATGATGCCGATCCGCTTCGAGACCTCCGAGGAGGACCCGTGGCTGATGGGCGTGCTGATCAGCTGCTCAGCGCCGCTGCGGGCCGACTCGATCGAGCAGGTGCTGATGCCACGGCCGGCGGCTGGCTCGACGGATCGCTGAGCGCCCCGAACAGCGCGACGATCACCAGCCCGAAGAACCACGGGATGTACAGGTAGAACCAGTGTTCGATGCCGAGCTGCTCGGCGATGATCACCGCGGCGCACGCCGCCGCGAGGCCGACGACATCCGGGCGGCGGGGGAGGATCGCGAGCATCACGGCGAGCGCGACGGCGGCGATCTCGACGAACGTCTCCACGTCCTGCAGGCCGTACAGCCCCCACACGGAGAACGGCGAGCCGCGGTTGGACTGGTAGACGAACGTGCGCTCGTAGATCGTGTGCAGCGAGTCGTGGCTGAGCGCGGGAATCGACACGAGCGCGACGGCGAACGCGAACGCGAGCGCGTACAGCGCCAGCGCGCGAGCGCGGCGCGCAAGTGAGAGCTCAGCCAGGCCATGCGTGGCGAGCAGCGGTGCGAGCGCCAGCGGCGCGAACTTGGTCAGGCCGGCGAGCGCGGCGAGCACGCCGCGGCCGGCGGTGGCCAGGCGCGCGCGGTAGCTCGCGGCGAGCACCGCGGCGAGCACGAGCGCGCCGACGAGGCTGTCGTTGGAGTTGCTCTCCAGCGCGAACAGCGTGAACGGGTAGGCGACCCACGCGTAGGCGAGCGCGACGCCGAGCGTCGGCCCGCGCATGCGCCGCCCGAGCAGGAACAGCAGCGCCGTCGCGAGCAGGTCGAAGAAGATCGCGGCAGCATGCGCGGCCGGCAGGTCGTCCCACTTGCCGCTCCAGCCGAAGATCTGCTGGAAGGGCACGTACGCCTCGTAGTTGACGGGACCGTACGTGTCGCCGTGTTCGTTGGTCGACGGCCACTTGCCGTACAGCGGTTCGTCGTGGGCGATCCTGCTCGCGCCGATCACGCCCGCATAGCCGACGTCGATGACGTTCGAGTCGGTCACGTTCAGGCCGATGCGAAAGCCGAGCAGGAAGATCACGCCGAGCGCGAGCCACGGCGCGGGCACGAGCAGGCGCAGCGGCGGCTGGCGGCGGCCGTCGCGTGGGCGGCGCAGCAGCGCGAGCATGCGCGCGAGCAGGTACAGCAGCGGCGGGTAGGAGAGCGGCACCGACGCGTAGATGTGCGCGTGGTTGAAGAACGCGAGCGACACCGAGAAGGACAGCATCGCGATCAGGTCCAGGTGCAGCAGGCGGAAGGGGCGGCGGAAGTCGAAGAACGGCAGGATGAACAGCACGCACAGCGGCAGCCAGATGTACAGCGCGTTGACGTGCCTGCCGAACGCGCCGGGATAGCCGCGCGCCATCGACCACGCGACCTGGAAGCCCGTCCACTGTTCGACCACCCGCCCGGAGAGGTCGTTGATGATCACCAGGCCGATCTCCTTCTTGCCGCCGCGCGTGAAGTAGCTGACCTGCCACTGCGCCGCCCCTTTCAGGTACACGTCGCCGAAGGAGCCGCGATATTCCTTGCGCAGCGCGCGCATCTCGGGCAGGCGGTTGGCGATCGCCAGGACCTTTTCCGAGGACAGCAGGCGCCCGGCCGGCGGCACGTTCGACACGGCCACCGGGATCGGTGTTTCCGAGCTCGTCGAGGACGTGGTGCTGGACGCGTGCGTGCTCGCGGCTCCCGCGGTCGTGCTCGACGCGTGCGTGCTCGCGGCTCCCGCGGTCGTGCTCGACGCGTGCGTGCTCGCGGCTCCCGCGGTCGTGCTCGACGCATGCGTCCTCACCGCCCGGGCGCGCCCGGTGCTCACGCTCGCCGCGGCAGCCGCCGAAGGAGCTTGGGGGGCGAGCGAGGCGAGCAGCGCGAGCGTCGCTATCGCGAGTGATCGCATCGCGCGAGCGTAACGACGTCAGCGCGACGGATCGAGCCCGAAGTGGCGCAGCACGAGCGGCGCGACGTCGCGGATCGCCCATTGGGCGGGCTGGGGCTCGGGCAGCGCGACCCCGTGCAGCACGAGCGCGCCGAGCGAGTCGGAGGCGTGCAGCGAGCCGTGGCTGCCGCCGCCGACGTGCGCCTGGCGGCCCCAGTCGATGAACTCGAAGCCGGGCGCCGCCGACAGCAGCACCTCGCCGGAGGTCCGGCACGTGAGCGCCGTCCACGCGCGGGCGAGCGCGTCCGGGTAGGCGGGGCTGAGCAGGCGTCCGTCCTCGATCGTGGCGTCGATCGCGTCGAGTGCGCCGTCGACGCTCCACGACAGGCCGCGGGGGTCGACGAGCGGACCATCGGGTGCGAAGCGCAGCTCGCCGTGGCGGGGGCTGGCGATGACGCCCTCGCGCGGCGCGTCGTGGGCGTCGCGCTCCAACCACAGCACGAGGTCGACGCCGTCGATCGCGAGCGCGCGCGTCACCACCGACGCGCGCATCGCGTCGCGCTCGGACTCGTGCAGCGCGTACACCATCGCGGCGCGCTGGGAGGGGCAGACGGCGATCCGCGGCTCCGCGTCGGATGCGCCCTCCGAAGAACGGACCGGGCGGTTGGGGGTTGGGCGGGTGGGACCTAGAACTCCCAGCTCGGCGAGCTCGTCCTGGAGCGCGATCGTGGCGGTGACGGGCGCCTGCGAGTGGTCGGCCATCACGATCATCGCGTGCTCGGCGAGGAACTCCTCGACGCCGCCGGCCGCGTTCATGACGCGCGCGAGCTGCAGGTCGGCCTGCCCGATCGAGTGGACCTGCCCGTCGGGACCGCGCTTGTGCGAGTACCAGTCGTTGTCGGGCAGCGACAGCAGCAGGAAGTCGAACAGGTCGTGCTCGACCATGTACGCGGAGACGCAGCCGGAGTGACGGTCGCGCACGCCCGGCATGCCCAGGCCCGAGCGGCAGCCGGTGGGCTGCGAGGCGAAGATGTCGGCGTAGAACAGCTCGCGCGGGCCCATCACCGGGTGGCGTATCAGCGCGGAGGCTACGCGCGTGAGGGCGGTGTCGCGCTGGGGCTCGTGCAGATGGCGCCCGCGGTACATCAGGTAGGTGGTGCCGGCGGTGCGCACGTCGGCGTCGTCGAGCGTCTCGAACACCGTCGACGTCTGCTGGGAGAGGTGGGCGCGGTTCATGTTGTAGACCGTGTCCGTCAGCTGGCGCGCGATGCCGAAGCGCTGGGCGGCGCGGAAGCTCGAGCCGTACTCGACGTAGCGGTGCTCCTCGCGGTGAAACCAGTTCATGCCCGGGATCTCGTGCTCGTCCTGACTGGTCCCGGTGACGATCGACGCGGCGCACACGGGCGTGACCGACGGGAACGCGGCGACGCAGTCGGGCACGTAGCGCCCGCCATTGACGAGCCGCTCGAGCACCGGCGCCGCGCCGGTCGCGATCGCGCGCTCGAGCATCGCCGGCGCCATCGCGTCGATCACGCACAGCACGAGCTTGGGCGGCGAGGAGCTCACGATCCGCCGGCCTCAGCGGCGCAGGATGCGCAGCCCCGCGTACTTTTCGTCGCCGCGGCCGCGCCCGCGCCAGCCGAACCACGCGAGCAGCGCGAGCAGGACGTAGCCGAGCGGATGCAGCAGCGCGGCCAGCGCCGCGAACAGCAGCGCGGCGGCGTCCAGGTAGACGGTCAGCGCCTCGCGCGCGGAGCGGTCGCTCAGGCGCCCGCGGGCGCGGATGATCACCGGCCAGGACGCGCGCTGGGCGAGCCCCGCGACGGCGATGCCGCCGATCAGCCCCGGCCACGGCGAGTCGCCGTGCGCGGCGAGCGTACCGGCGAAGAGAGCCGCGCCCGCGCCGAGCCCGAGGCCGGTGACGGACGCTGCCAGCGGGTCGTTGCGACGCTTGCGATCGCCCGGATCGATGATCGGCGCGAGCCTGAGCACGATCTGCAGGACGTACGCGAGCACCAGCGCGACCGTCGCCGCGAGCAGCCACCAGCCCGACTGCAGGAAGCGAAAGGGAGCGTGCGCGAAGCTGACGCCGAGCACATGCGAGGACGCGAGCGCGCCAGCGAGCAGCACGGGCAGGAACGGACGCAGTCCGCAGGCGGCCGCCAGGCCGGCGCCGAGGCCGATGTAGAAGAAGATGCCGTTCATGCAGAGTGCCCCAGGCGGTGCGCTACCGTGCGAGGATGCGTACCCTAACGGGCACCACCCACGGCGGGTGGCAGGCGGGCGGGAATGGACGATAGACGACGGACCCGGCCGGCAGCACACGAGCTGACGCGCTACGAAGCGCTGTTCGCGGCGCGCACGCGCGGCATGAAGAGCTCGGCGATGCGCGAGATGATGGCGCTGACCGAGCGACCGGACGTGATCTCGCTCGCCGGCGGGCTGCCCGACACGAGCACGTTCGCGCCCGAGCTGTACGCGAAGCTGATGGCGCAGGTGGCCGCCGAGGGGACCGCGCGCGCGCTGCAGTACGGGCCGACGGAAGGGATGGCCGCGACCGTCGACTGCATCGTCGAGGTGATGGCCCAGGAGGACACGCTCGTGGACCCCTCCGAGGTGATCGTCACGACCGGCGGCCAGCAGGTGATCGACCTCGTGTGCAAGACGCTGATCGACCCCGGCGACGTGATCGTCGCCGAGGCGCCCACGTACCCGGGCGCGGTGCCGACGTTCAGCGCCTACCAGGCCGACGTCGAGCAGATCGAGATGGACGGCGACGGCATGCCGATCGACGCGCTGGAGAGCACGCTCGACCGCCTGCACGAGCAGGGCCGCCGGCCGAAGTTCATCTACACGATCCCCAACTTCCAGAACCCCGGCGGGGTGACGATGTCGCTGGCGCGCCGCCGGCGGCTGGTGGAGGTCGCGCGCGAGCGCGAGCTGCTGGTGCTCGAGGACAACCCGTACGGCCTGCTGCGCTACGACGGCGAGGCGCTGCCGACGCTGTACTCGCTCGACGCGCAGGCCGCCGGCCGTGGCGGCTCCTCCGACCTGGTGATCTACCTCGGCACGTTCTCGAAGATCCTCTCGCCCGGCCTGCGCCTCGGCTGGGCCGTCGCGCCGCGGCCGGTGCTCGAGAAGCTGAACCTCGGCAAACAGGGCGCCGACCTGTGCTCCTCGCCGGTCACGCAGATGTTCGTCGCCGCGTACTTCGGCGAGCGCGACGCCCACGGAGGCGCCGCCTGGATCGACTACGTGCAGCGGCTGAGGGACCTGTACCGCACCCGCCGCGACGTGATGTTCGATGCGCTCGCCGAGCACTTCGGCGAGCACGCCGGCTGGACGCGGCCGCAAGGCGGGCTGTTCATCTGGGCGACGCTCGACCCGCGCATCGACACCACCGACCTGCTGGCGCTCGCGCGCAACCAGGGCGTGGCGTTCGTCCCCGGCCGCGCCGCTTACGTGGACGGGCACAACGGCGCCTCCTCCATGCGCCTGAACTTCGCCGGCGTGCCGGAGGCGGACATACGCGAGGGAATCCGCCGGATCGGCAAGGCGATGCGCGAGCAGCTCGGCCTGCTCGGGTCGCTCAGCGGCGGGGGAGCGCCCGCGGGCGCGGGGAAGCGAGCGCAGAGCGCAGGCGGCGAGGGCGCCGCGGCGACGCCGGAGCTCAACGCCGAGGATGCCAGCCCGACGCGAGAGCCACAGCCCGACGCCGGCGACAGCACCCACCTGGCGGACGTCGTCGCCCTGCCTCGGCGCGACGAGGCGCCCTCGGCGCGCCGGCGCCGGGATCGATGACGGCGGCCAAAAGGGTCGCCGTCCTCAAGGGCGGGCGCTCGCTCGAGCGCGCGGTGTCGCTGCGCTCCGGCGCGCAGGTGCAGGAAGGGCTGCAACGGCTCGGTCACGAGGTGATCGGGCTCGACGCCGGCGAGCGGCTGGTGCCGGAGCTGCTCGAGCTCGGCCCCGACGCCGCGTTCATCGCCATGCACGGGCGCGAGGGCGAGGACGGGACCGTGCAGGGCCTGCTGGAGGCGCTGGGGCTTCCGTACACCGGCTCCGGGCCGGCCGCGTGCATGCGCTGCACCGACAAGCTGCTCGCCAAGTACCTGATGCGCGAGGCCGGCATCCCGACGCCCGGCTTTCACGCGCTGCGCGAGGACTCGATCAAGGAGCTCGGCGCAGCCGCCGCGCTCGCGCCCGTAGAAGCGGACCTCGGCTTCCCGCTCGTCGTCAAGCCCGCCAGGGGCGGCTCCGCGCTGGGGGTCAAGTTCGCGAGCAGCGGCGACGAGCTCCCCGGCGCGATGGTCGGCGCGTTCTCCTACGACAGCACGATCGTGCTCGAGCGCTTCCTCGACGGCCGCGACCTCGCCGTGTCCGTGCTCGACGCGCCCGCCGCAGGCGAGCGCGCGACGGCGCTGCCGGTCGTCGAGGCGGTGCCGCGCGAGGAGGGCTTCTACGACTACGAGTCGCGCTACGAGATCGGCATGACCACGTTCGTGTGCCCCGCCGAGCTCCCGCCCGAGACGACCGCCCGCGCGCAGGAGCTCGCGCTCGCCGTGTACGAGCTGCTCGGCTGCCACGGCGTCGCCCGCGTCGACCTGATGCTCGAGCAGGGAAGCGGCGAGCTGTGGGTGCTCGAGACGAACGTCGTGCCCGGCATGACCGAGACCAGCCTGCTGCCCCAGGCCGCCGACGCCGCCGGCATCGGCTTCGAGGAACTGGTCGAGCGAATCCTGTCGAGCGCCTTCACCCGCTGACGCGGCACCGCAGGCTGTGGTGACCGGCGCCTACAGGTCTGTACGGAGCACGCGCGAACGCGTCTCCCACAAAACTAGGAGTCGCCCGCCGCGAAGTCCTCGGGACTGACCTGATCCAGGAACTCCTTGAACTTTTCGACGACGTCCTCGGACTCCTCGACGTCGTGCTCGAACTCGATCGCCGACTCGGAGATGACCTCCTCGGCGGCGTAGATCGGGGCGCCGGAGCGCACCGCCAGCGCGATCGCGTCGCTCGGTCGCGAGTCGATCTCCAGCTCCCTGCCGTTGACGCTGAGCGTGATCGACGCGAAGAACGTGTTCTCGCGCAGCTCCGTCACCGACACCTGCGTGCACTTGACGTCGAGCTCGCCGAGGATGTCGCACAGCAGGTCGTGGGTCATCGGCCGCGGCGTGCCGGCGCCCTGGAGCTTCATCAGGATCGACGCGGCCTCCGGATGCCCGATCCAGATCGGCAGGAACTTGTTGCCGTCGACCGTCTTCAGGAGCACGATCGGCTGCTTGCCAACCATGTCGAAGCTGACGCCGTAGATCACCATCTCCTGCACAGGGGTCCTCCGAGAGGGGGGGAATCAGAGTATAGGTACCGACTGGGCCGCCGACCAGCGGCTCGCGGCGCGGCAGAGGGGCTCAACGGGGCCGTGCGCCAGAGCGTCTCAGCGGAAGCTCCACAGCTTGTTTCCGAGGAAGTTGAGCGGCATCGACGCGCCCACCGCGAGCGCCTGCGCGGGAATCTTCGCGAAGCCCGCTCCCTGCACGAACAGCGTCAGCAGCAGCAGGCTGAAGGCCTCCGCAACCAGGCTCACGACGAGGAAGCGCATCGCCTGGAAGTGCGCCCGGCCCTCGCGCGCGTCGAACGTCCAGCGGCGGTTGAGCACGAAGTTGTTCATCACCGCCACCAGCCACGCGACCACCGACGCCGCGCGGTAGTCGAGCCCCGCCGAGTGCACGCACAGCGCGTACACCGCCACGTTGACGACGAAGCCGACACCGCCGACGAGGCCGAAGCGGACCAGCTGCAGCCAGTTGGCCGGCCGGCGCATCCCGTGGAGCAGGCGGACATGCGGCCGGATCTCCACGGCCGAGGCTTCCTCGCGCATCGCCTCAGGTTAGCGACCCTTCACGGCGGACCGTATCGCTAGCCTAGGTGCATGACCTTCACGCGGAAGGCAATCGCCGCGATCGGATGCCTGCTCGCCGCCGCCGCGCTCGCCGCCTGCGGCGAAGCGACCGTCGGAACCGGCGCCACGACGTCCAGGACCGCCGCCGCCGCGGATCCGCCCGGCGTCAAGTCCGATCCGCCCGGCGTCAGGTCCGATCCGCCCGCCAGCGCGGCGGGCGACCCCGCTACCAGCTCCGCCACCGCCACGACCTCCGGGGTCGCCAAGGAGGTCGCCGACCCGCTCGAAGGCGACAGCTATCCCGCCCCCGCGTCGGTCAAGCACGCGAGCGCCGCCACGCCCACCAGGGCCGGCGAAGCGATCGTCGCCGCCGGCGCGCCCTCCAACGCCGAAATCCGCAGCGAGCTCAAGCAGATGCAGGCCGTCGAACGGAGCGCCAAACAGGCCCAGCACCTGCGGCTGACGCCCGTCCCCGGCGGCGAGTCGATCGGCGGCAACGGCACGATCCCGATCCCCTCGGGCGTACCCGAAGTCGTCCAGAAGGTGATCGCCGGCGCCAACGAGATCGCCGACTTCCCATACGTGTACGGCGGCGGGCACGCGTCGTTCGTGGACAACGCGTACGACTGCTCCGGGTCGGTCAGCTACGCGCTCGCCGCCGGCGGGCTGCTCAGCTCGCCCGAGACCTCCGGCCAGCTGGAGAGCTGGGGCGCGCCCGGGCCCGGCAGGTACATCACCGTGTACGCGAACGCCGGCCACACGTACATGTACGTCGACGGCATCCTCTACGACACCGCCGGGCGCAGCGGCGTGTACGCGTCGCGCTGGCAGGTGCAGCCCACCGACAACGAAGGCTACGTCGTGCGCCACTGGCCGGGGCTGTAGCGGTGGCAGTCGCGCTCGCGCACGCGGCCGGCCTCGTGCTGTCGCTGCCGATCGCCCTCGGCGGGGAAGCCGAAACATCCGGCAACCTCGGCCTGGGCGTGCTCTCGATCGTGTCGATCGCCGTCGGCTACGTCGGCCTGTTCGCCCTGTGGTTCTTCGTCTTCCGCGACAGGTCTCGCTCGAAGCGAAAGAAGGACTCCTCCTCCGACTGAACGTCGGGCGGCTGAGGGCTGGCCGGGCGCTCGCGGGGCGAGGCGTGCGTCAGTGGGTCAGCGTCGCGCTGGTGACGACCGTCGTCGTCGCCGGGCTGACCGTCGCGGCGTTGCGAACGATCAGGCGCAGCATCAGCGAGACCTTGTGCACGTGCGCCAGGCGCGCGGCCGCGCTCCTGGAGAACTGGATGTGCACCGCGCTGCGACCGCCCTTGGTCGTGACCAGGATCTCTTTGCCGACCACGATCTCGGCGGGTGAGCCCGCGGGCAGGCCGGTGGCAAGCGGGCCGCCGATCCCCAGCCGGTGAGCAACCGCGCGGCTCAGCAGAAGCTCGAAGTGGCCTGCGACCTGCTCGTTGACCGAGTAGCTGACGACCAGGCCCTTGCGCAGGGCGGTTCGCAGGCTCTGGCGGAGGATCGCCTCTGCCGCGATCGGCGTGGGGATGGCGCCGTGGCCTGCGGCTGCGCCCGCGCCGGGCGTCGCGCCGGCGGCACCGGCGCCCGCGCCCGCCGTGGACGCTGACGGGCCGTCGACGGTGAGCGGTTCGGTGATGCTCTGGGTGTTGCCGCCGACGTCCCTGACGGTGAGCGTCACCTGATAGGTCCCGCCGTACTCGTAGGAATGGAACACGCTTCCCGCACAGGGGCTCAGCCACGGCTCTTCGCACGGCGCCGATCCGGGCGCGTAGCCGGATACCTCGGGCGTGCCGTCACCGAAGTTCCAGGTGTAGGTCGCGTAGTCCGGCTGCGGCGAGCCGCCGGCCGAGTAGCCGATCCCGGCGTCCAGCGCGATGTCGGACTCCATACCGTCGAAGCCGACGATTTCGCCCGAGTTGACGGTGTTCGGCGCGGTGAACTTGGGGACGAGGTTGACGTTGTTGAGACAGGCGACGCCCGGGTACGGAAGTCGTTCGGCGGCGAGGTCGAAGGCGTCGTTGAGGTAGTAGTTCCCTCCCGCCAGCGACTGGTCGTACAGCGTGCCCGCGAACGTTTCCGGGTTGGTGCTGACGGAGCCGCCGTCCACGGGCCCGAACAGGAAGCGGCACTCGTCCGTGTTCTCGAAGTGCTTGGAGTCCTGCCACGCGTTGAGCAGCGGGTCGGTGACCATGTTCTGCTGCTCCAGACTGATCTGGTTGATGATCAGATCGGACAGCCCGTAGTCGCAGGTCCCGTTGGTCTCAGGGCACGGCACCTTCTGGTTGGGCTCCTCCTCGTGGGGGCCTTCCAGGACTTCGCGTTCCACGATCGCCGCTTTTTCTTCTTTGTCCTTCGTCGGGAATTCTTCTTCTTCCTTTTCCGTCCTCGGTTTGGCTTTCTCGAGTTCGTATCCGTGTTTGCCCGACGGGTTTATGCCGCCGTCCTGGCATTCCCAGCCGGCCGTCCGATCGATGCCAACGAGATCCCCGTCGCCATAGCCGCCGGCCACCCACGGAATGACCGCGTAGACGATCGTGTTGGCTTCACCCGTCGGCAGGCCGGGGTCGATCGCCGCGTGGTAGCTGCAGAAGCTGTTTTCGTAGCTTTGTTTTTCGTTGGTGTGGTCCGAGCAGTGGCCCGTTTTCCCGCCGCCGTCGAGGCACACGGTCACACCGGGGGGAGTGAGCACGTAGTAGACGTCGCCGAGACCCTTCGGCAGGTGGTTCGACGTGACGTACGCTTCCAGTTCGGCTGCCACCTGGACGCTCGTCAGACACACGGCGGTCGGTGTACCCCCGAATTCCAGCGGGATCTGATCGACCAGTTCGAAGGGGTCCGGGTCGGTGCAGCCGGAGGCCGGGTAGGCGTGCTCGTCGACGGCGGCGCCCTTGAACGTCTGGGCGTAGCTCGCGGGCCGGTTGGACTTGTCGGTGTACTGGCTGTCCACGGCGAAGACGCTCGAGAGCTGGCCGCTCGCTTCGCCTGCGTCGTGGAAGTAGGTGTCGATCGCTCTCTGCCATTCGCTCCAGTAGTGGTCGGTCGGGTCCCAGTAGATCGCGTAGACCCCCGCACCGTGGAGCACGGGGCTGCCGGCAGGGTTGGCGAAGCTCTTCGGTTCCCCCGCGCTGGCGTACGCACCGGAGCGAGGCTGCAGGCCCACGGTCACCGGGCCGATCGTCGTCACAACCGCCCCCGCGGGCGCGGCGCCCAGCAGCGCAGCGGCGCCAGCCAGTGTCAGCCCGCCCGCGAGAATCCGGCGCCAGATCGAGCTCAGCGGGGCCAGCGGGGAGAGCAAGCGCGCAAAGATGGTCACGAGGCCCTCATCGGCACCCGCGGCCGGTTCCCTTAGCCCGCTGGACAGCCTTCCGGGACCGCGAGCAAACGCCGTTGCGACCGGCCGCGCGCAGCGGCGCTCGCCGGCCCCGCCATCCGTCCAGGGGGCGATCCAGTTCGACAGCAGCAGCGGCCCCCGCCCGATCCCTCGCCCAGGGCGCGATCTTGCATGCCCCAGCTCACAACTGCCGATACAGATACCGCGTGACCGAGAACTCAACCCCCGAGCCACCGCCGGCGCCCGACCCGGGCTTCGCGCCCGCGTCCCCGGACGGACGGCTCGCGGGCGTGCGGGGGCGCGTGAAGGCGCTTGCGGTGGGACGTCGCAGCTTCTGGGCCGCCGCCACCGTGCCGCTCGTGATCGCAGGGATGCTCGCGTCCGTGCTCGGCGCGCGCGCAATGGCCCACTCCGACGCCGACAAGGCGCGGCTCGCGTTCCACCTGGCCTCGGCTGAGATCGCCTCGACGCTCACGCTCGCGATCCAGCACGAGGAAGACCTAATCGTCTCCGCGAGCGCGTTCGTGACTGGCAACCCTCACGCCTCCGCCGCCGACTTCGACATGTGGGCCGAAGCCGTGCACGCCATGCGCCGCTACCCCGAGCTGCAGAACATCGGGCTCGTGAAACTGGTGCCGGCAGCGCAGTTGGGCGCGTTCGAGACACAGCTCGCCGCCGATCCCGTGCGCCCGCTCGGCCCCAGCTCACCCGGTCAGACCGGCCCGCTGGAAATCGTGCCGGCGGGCCAGCGGCCCTACTACTGCCTCGCTGTGGCCGGGATGACGCGCAGCGCTGCCAGCTACCTGCCCGCGGGACTCGACTACTGCGCGATCGCCCCCACGCTCGTCGGCGCGAGCGAAACCGGGCAGGCGAGCTACGCCCCCGTCGCCGGTCGCAGCGGGACCGCGCTGGGAATCGAGACGCCCGTCTACAAGGGCGGGGGCACGCCGTCCACCGCCGAAGCCCGCCGGCGCGCGTTCGTCGGCTGGCTGGGGGAGCTGCTCGAGCCGGGCGTCGTGCTGCAGCAGGCCCTGCAGGGCCATCCGAACGTCGCCGTCGTGTTCCGCTACAACTCGCGCTTCTCGCACGTCGCCTTCTCCCGCGGGGCGGCCCCCGCCGGCGCGCAGAGCACCGACATCGCCATCCGCGTCGGGCGCGAAGCCGGGCTCGGCAATACCGGCGAAGGGTGGACCGTGCAGACCTTCGGAGCCGGGGTGAGGAGCGGCGTGTTCGGCAATCGCGACGCCGTCACGCTGCTGATCGGGGGGCTGCTGCTCAGCGGCATGCTGGGGCTGCTCGTGCTCGTGCTCGCCACCGGGCGCACACGCGCGCTGTCGCTCGTGCGCGAGAAGACGCGCGAGCTCTCCCACCTGGCGCTCCACGACCCGCTCACCGGGCTGCCCAACCGCGCGCTCGTGCTCGACCGGGCCGAGCAGCTGCTGGCGCGCACCGCGCGCCAGCACGGCACGGTGGCCGGTGCCCTGTACATAGACATCGATGGCTTCAAGCACGTCAACGACAACCTCGGCCACGCCGCCGGCGACAGGCTCCTGCGGATCACCGGCGAGCGGCTGCAGGGCGCGGTGCGCGAGCAGGACACCGTCGGGCGGCTGGGCGGCGACGAGTTCGTCGTGCTGGTCGAGACCACGCCCGACGAGGCGACACCCGACGTTCTCGCCGACCGCCTGACCGAGGCGCTGCGCGAGCCCGTCGAGCTCGGCGACGCGGGCAAGTCGTTCTCGATCACCGCCAGCATCGGCGTCGCGATCGGCAACTACGCCACGCCGGATGAGCTGCTGCGCGACGCCGACCTGGCGCTGTACGCCGCCAAGGCCGCCGGCAAGGACCGCTACGCGCTCTACGACGCGGGCCTGTACGGCGGCACGGAAGGCCGCCTGGACCTCGAAGCCGACCTGAGCGCCGCCGTCGACGCCGACCAGCTGTTCCTGCTCTACCAGCCGATCTTCGATCTCGCGAGCCAGCGGGTCGTCGGCGTCGAGGCGCTCGTGCGCTGGCGCCATCCGCAGCGCGGCGTCGTGCCGCCGGCGAGCTTCATCCCCCTGGCCGAGGAGAGCAGGCTGATCGTCCCGATCGGCCGCTGGGTGCTCGAAGAGGCCTGCCGCCAGGCGGCCGCGTGGCGCGCGGAAGGCCTCGAGCTCGGCATCTCCGTGAACGTGTCCGCCTACCAGCTCAGCCGCAGGGAGTTCGCCGAGGACGTCCACAGAGCGCTGCGGAGCTCCGGGATCGAGCCCGCGTCGCTGACGCTCGAGATCACCGAGACGACGCTCGTGCGCGACGTCCCCGCCGCGTGCGAGCGCCTGGAGGAAGTCAAGGCGCTCGGCGTGCGCGTCGCGATCGACGACTTCGGCACGGGCTATGCCTCGCTCTCGCACCTGCAGCGGATGCCCGTCGACGTCCTCAAGATCGACAGGAGCTTCGTCGCAGCGTTGAACGACGGGGGTCGCAGCCGCGAGCTGCTTGCCGCGATTCTCGGCGTCGGCCAGTCGCTGTCGCTGAGCGTCGTTGCCGAGGGCATCGAGGAGCTCGAGCAGCGCACGATGCTCGAAGAGATGGGGTGCGAGATGGCGCAGGGCTTCCTGCTCGGCCATCCCGGCGCGCCCAGCGAGATCGAAGGCCTGCTCGGCCCCCGCGCCTACAGGCGCCCCGTCGGCTCACCCGCCAGCTGACGCGGCGGCGAGAGCGAACTTATACTTCGCCGCTCTGATCTGTGGGGGGTCGTGTCAACTCGAAATTGAGGAGGTCCCAATGAGCAAGCTGGTCGCCCGCATCGGGGTGCCCGCGCTCGCCGTTCTCGCGCTCGCCGGGTGCGGAAGCAGCAGCAACAACAGCACCAGCTCCTCGACCGGTACCACCACGACGGCGGCCTCCGCCGCGACGAGCGAGGTCGCCTCGATCGCCGCCCAGGTGCCGGCCGCGATCAAAGCGAAGGGCACGCTCACCGTCGCCACCGAAGCGCAGTACGCGCCCAACGAGTTCCTCGCATCCGACGGTCACACGATCATCGGGATGGACGCCGACATGGTGAAGGCGCTCGGCGAAGTGATGGGCCTGAAGGTCCAGCTCGTCAACGCGAACTTCGAAGCGATCATCCCCGGTCTGCAGGCGGGCCGCTACGACCTCGGCGCCTCCTCCTTCACCGACACCAAGGAACGCGAGAAGGTGGTGAACTTCGTCGACTACTACAGCGCCGGCATCTCCTTCTACGCCAAGAGCTCGGCCAACCCAGGCGTCAACGAACTCGCCGACCTGTGCGGCAAGACGACTGCCGTCGAGAAGGGGACCGTCGAGCAGGAAGAAGCCGAAAAGCAGGGCAAGACCTGCGCGAAGGAAGGCAAGAAGTCCGTCAGCGTGCTCGTCTACACCGGGCAGAACGCGGTCAACCTCGCCGTCTCCAGCGGCCGGGCGGAACTGGGCATGGCCGACTCGCCGGTCGTCGCCTACCAGATCAAGCAGTCCGGCGGCGAGTTCAAGCTGATCGGCAAGAGCTACGCGTTCGCCCCGTACGGCCTGGCGATCCCGAAGACCAGCGGCATGACGCAGCCGATCTTCGCGGCGCTCAAGGAACTGATCGCCGACGGCGCCTACCTGAAGATCCTCGAAAAGTGGGGCATCCAGTCAGGGGCGATCAAGGAAGCGAAGATCAACGGCGCGATCAGCTGAGCGGTAGACGGTGTCCTCGGTAAAGGACACCGCAGAGAGGGGGCGGCCCGAAGAGATCCGGGCCGTCCCCGTCCGTCATGTAGGGCGGTGGGTGGCGGGCGCGATCGTGCTGGTGGTCGCGGTCGCGCTGGTCAACTCGGCGGTCACCAACAGCCGCTTCCAGTGGAGCGTCGTCGGCAACTACCTGTTCGACCACCGCATACTCGAAGGGCTCAAGGTGACGCTCGAGCTGACCGTCGTCGCCATGGCGATCGGGATCGCGCTGGGGGTGCTGCTCGCGGTCATGCGGCTATCGCCCAACAAGCTCGTCTCAGGCGCCAGCTGGCTCTACATCTGGTTCTTCCGCGGCACGCCGGTGCTCGTGCAGATCTTCTTCTGGTACTTCATCGCCGCCCTGTACCCGATGATCGACCTCGGCATCCCGTTCGGCCCGGCGCTCGTCCACATCAACGCCAACACGGCCATCACGCCGTTTACGGCGGGCATCCTCGCGCTCGGGCTGAACGAGGGCGCCTACATGTCGGAGATCGTCCGCGCGGGCATCATCTCCGTTGACGAGGGGCAGGCCGACGCGGCGCGCTCGCTCGGCATGACCCGCCTGCAGACGATGCGCCGCATCGTGCTGCCACAGGCGATGCGCGTGATCATCCCGCCGACCGGGAACGAGACGATCTCGATGCTCAAGACGAGCTCGCTGGTCAGCGCGATCGCCGTCGCGGAGCTCCTCTACGTGGTCCAGGCGATCTACGCGGTCAACTTCAAGACGATCCCGCTGCTGATCGTGGCGAGCATCTGGTACCTCGCCTGCACGAGCGTGCTGTACGTCGGCCAGTACTACCTCGAGCGCCACTACGGCCGCGGCTCCTCGCGCGAGCAGGGCGCCACGCTGCCAGGGATGGTGCTGCGCGGGGTGCTGAGCTTCCGGCGTCCGGGCGAGAGCGCGCGACCCGGCGGAGGGGAGCACCGGTGAGCGAGCCGATGGTCAAGGCCGAGGCCGTCCACAAGCGCTTCGGCCGCAACGAGGTGCTCAAGGGCATCGACCTGGAGGTCGCCGCCGGCGAGGTCATGTGCCTGCTCGGGCCGTCGGGCTCGGGCAAGTCGACGTTCCTGCGCTGCATCAACCACCTCGAGAAGATCAACTCGGGGCGCCTGTCGGTCGACGGCGAGCTCGTCGGCTATCGCCAGGTCGGCGACAGGCTCCACGAGCTGCGCGAAGCGGAGGTCGCCCGCAAGCGCGCCGAGATCGGGATGGTCTTCCAGCACTTCAACCTGTTTGGCCACATGACGGCGCTGGGGAACGTGACGTGCGCGCCGATCCTCGTCAAGGGGATCGCCCGGGAGCAGGCGCGGGCGCGGGCGCGCGAGCTGCTCGACCGGGTGGGGCTCGGCGACAAGCACGACTCCTACCCCGCGCAGCTCTCCGGCGGACAGCAGCAGCGCGTGGCGATCGCGCGGGCGCTCGCGATGGACCCCAAGCTCATGCTGTTCGACGAGCCGACCTCCGCGCTCGATCCGGAGCTCGTGGGCGACGTGCTGGAGGTGATGAAGGGACTCGCGCGCGACGGCATGACGATGGTCGTGGTGACGCACGAGATGGGATTCGCGCGCGAGGTCGCCGACGAGGTCGTGTTCATGGACGGCGGCGTCGTCGTCGAGTCGGGCAGCCCGGCTGACGTGCTCGCAAACCCGCGGCACGAGCGCACGCGGGCGTTCCTGTCGAAGGTGCTGTGAGCGCGCGGGCGAGCGAGCTGCGCACGTACCTCGAGCGCTCGCCGGCGACGCCCCCGGCGGAGGTGCTCGAGGCGATCGCGGGTGGGCCGATCGGCCCCGCGAGCGCGGTCGCGCTCACCGACGTCAAGCGCCTGCTCGACCCCGCGCCACTGGCGGTCGAGAACGGCTGGTGCACGCTGGCGGACGGCGTCGGCTACGTGGCGGTGCGCACGGCGATGCCGGCGGTCAGCGGCGAGATGGTCGACTGGTGGTTCGACTGGCACCCGCGCGATTCGCTGCGCTACCGCGTGTGGCACCCGGCCGCGCATCGGGCCAACTGGCTGCAGGCGCCCGCGCACAGCGGCGCGAAGGCCCACTGGGGGGCGGTGCACCACCCGGTCGAGGATGTCGGCACCGGGGTCGTGCACGCGCGCATCGAGCTCTTGCGACCGAGCGAGATGGGCTTCGCCGGCGACGCGCTGGAGGACCGGCGCGTCGCGACGATCGTGTGCGGCTACGTCGGCGACGATCGCCGCCACGTGCGCCACACGCCGATGTACCACGTGTTCCTGCGCGCGGGCGACGGCGTGGTGCTGCGCAGCCGCTTCTGGCTGGGCGCCGTGATCCGGCCGTACGGTCCCGCCGGCGCGATCGGCGAACGGCTGCTCAACAACGAGCGCGTGCGACGAGCCGCGCTGCCCGCGCAGCTGCCGCGCGCGCTGGCCGTGCACTGCGCCGAGGAGTACGCGAACCTCGCCGCGCTGCTGCCGGAGCTGTACGCCCGCTTCGGGCCCGGCGCCTCGTAGGTGGCGCCGGGGAGCGCTCGCGCAGGCCGTAGAGTGCCAGGCGCTCATGCTCGACACCGACACACACGTCGCTGTCATCGGGGGAGGCGTCGTCGGTTGCGCCGTCGCGCACGCGCTCGCGCGGCGGGGAGTGGAGGTCGTGCTGCTCGAGGCCGAGCTCGGCCTGGCGCTGGGGGCCAGCGGCACCAACTCGGGCATCCTGCACACCGGCTTCGACTCCACCCCCGGGGAGCTCGAGACGCGGCTGATCCTGCGCTCCGCCGCGCTGCGCGAGGACCTGCTGGACGAGCTCGGGGTGGCCGTGTGGCGCTGCGGCGCGCGGCTGGCGCCCAGCGGCGAGGAGGAGCGCGCCGCGGTCGCGCGGCTGGCCGAGAACGCGCGCGCAAACGGCGTCGAGGTTCGTCTCGACGAGGATGGCTCGCTGACCGTTCCCGGCGAGACCGTCAGCGACCCGGTCGCGTACGCCCACGCGCTCGCCGGGGCCGCGCAGACGGGCGGCGCCACGATCGTGCTGGGCGTGCGTGTCAGCGGCCTCGCGGCGGCGGGAGCACCCGGTGAGGGTCTCGTCGTGACGTTGGACACCGGCGAGCGATTGCGCGTGCGCGCCGCGGTCAACTGCGCGGGGCTGTACGCGGACGAGCTCGCGCGCAGCGCCGGCGACGAGCTGCCGGACGTGTATCCGCGCAAGGGGGAGTTCCTCGTTTTCGCCGCGCCGCAGGACCCGCCGCTGGAGCGGATCCTGCTGCCGGTGCCGTCGGCGCTCGGCAAGGGCGTGCTCGTGTTCCCGACGCTCGATCGCCGCGCGGTGATCGCCGGGCCGACCGCGCGCGAGCGCATGGACAAGCGCGACCGCTCGGTGGAGGCGGACGCCGCCGAGCTGATCCTCGCGAAGGCGCGGCGCATGTATCCCGCGCTCGAGGGACTCGAGCCGATCGGCTCCTACGCGGGCCTGCGGACCGCCGGGCGCGACGCCAACTACGTGATCGAGCGCTCGCGCGCGCTGCCCGCGCTCGTCCACGTCGCCGCGATCCGCTCCACCGGGCTGTCCGCGTCGCTCGGGATCGGCGAGCACGTCGTCGCGATGCTCGCCGAGGCCGGCGCCATCGCACCGGGAGACGTGCGCGCGCTGCCGACGCCCGCACCGGCCGCAGCCGGCGACCGCTGGTGGGAGCGCGCGACGCGGGCCAGCCACACGGAGGCCGCGCCGTCCGAGACCGCCGGACCGCCGGTAGCGACGTGAGCTCGGGGCTGCTGCTCGGGATCGACGAGGGCACGACCGCCGTCAAGGCCGCGCTGTTCGACCTTGAGCTGCGCGCCGTCGCCGAGGCGCGGCGGCCGGTGCCCGTCACGCACCCGCGACCCGGGTGGGTCGAGCAGGATCCCGAGCTGATCGTGCAGGCGGTCGTCGACGCGGTCGCCGACGTGCTCGAGCACGCAGGTGGGCGCGAGGTGCTCGCCGCGGGCCTCGACCACCAGGGCGAGTCGGTGCTCGCATGGGAGGCCGGCAGCGGCCGCGCGCTGACGCCCGTGATCGTGTGGCAGGACAAGCGCCAGGAAGCGCTGCTCGCCGAGCTCGAGCGCAGCGGAACCGGTGACCGCATCGTGGAGCGCTCGGGCCTGCCGCTCGACCCTTACTTCTCTGCCGGCAAGCTCGCGTGGCTGCTTGCGAACGACGATGCCGTGCGGGGGGCGCGTGACGCCGGCACGCTGCGGCTGGGGACGGTCGACGCGTTCCTGGTCGAGCGCCTGGGCGGGCGCTTTGCGACGGACCTCTCGACCGCATCGCGGACGCAGCTGCTGGCTTTCGGCGGGCGCGCCTGGGACGAGGAGCTGCTGGATGCGTTCGGGGTGCGGCGCGAGTGGCTGCCTGCGATCGGGCCGACGTTCGGGGCATTGGGCGAGCTGCGACACGAGCGCTGGCCGGTGGCGCTGCCGCTCGCCGCGCAGCTCGTCGACCAGCAGGCCGCGCTCGCCGGCTCGGGCGCCGTGCGCGCCGGGGAGCTGAAGGCGACGTATGGGACGGGCGTGTTCGTGCTGGGGCGGACAGACAGGTCGACACGCACCGAGGGCCTGCTGCCGACCGTCGCGTGGGCCGCGCCGGGCGCCGCCGGACATGCGACGGCCGACGAGGCGCCCGGCGGCGGTACCGATGAGCGCCTGGGCGAGATCTCCTACGCCCTGGACGGCGGCGTCTTCGCGGCGGGGTCGCTGCTGAACTGGCTGGCAGAGGGGCTGGGCTTCGCGCCCGATGCGTCCGCCCTTGCGAGCGTCGCCGCGAGCGTGCCCGACAGTGCCGGCGTGCTCGTGCTGCCGGCGCTCGCCGGTCTTGGCGCGCCGTGGTGGCGCCCCGACGCTCACGGTGTCATCGCCGGACTGCACCCAGCGGTTCGCCCTGCGCACGTCGCCCGGGCGGCACTCGATGCGATCGCGTGGCGCGTGGCGGACATCGTCGAGGCGATGGCGCAGAGCGCGCCCGTCGAGAGCCTGCGGGTGGACGGCGGCCTCACCAACGACGACACGCTGCTGCAGATCCAGGCCGACGCGCTCGGCCTGCCACTGTTCGCCGGGCGCTCCGACACGACCGTGCTCGGCGCCGCGATGCTCGCCGGGGTTGGCGCTGGCGTGTTCGCGAGCGTGGAGGACGCGGCGCGGAGACTGCCGCGGGGGCGCGCGATCGAACCGGCCCTGGGCGCTACCGAGCGCCTGGCACAGCGTGAGCGCTGGCGCGAGTTCGTGCGTGCCGGGGAGGCATTGTGAGGCGGCGCCCGTTGGGCCTCAGGCGATCGACGCGTTGCGGTTCCACTCGACCCAGGCCACTCCCTTGCGTCCGTCCTCGGCGAGCACACGGCACATCGCGCGGGGAAACTCCGAGACGCGCCCGTCCGGGGCCTCGAGCCTGAGCGGGCCGAACGCGAGCGGCTCGACGTGCAGCGTCAGCTCGCCGTAGACGATCTCAGCAGTCGTGATCAGCCCGTCCGCGCCGACCTCCTCCGAAGCGCTGACGCTGTCGAGCTCGACGACCCCGCCCTCCGGAGGCTGGAGGTAGCCGACGCCCAGCGGCGGCGCGCCCGGCAGGCGGAACTCGACCCCGTGAAAGCGCGTGCCATCGTCGAGGTGCCCCGCCGACCACATCCACTCCGCCGACCACCAGTCGCGCGTGCCCCATGAGTGGTCGCGCTGGCCGACGCCGCGCAGCTCGATCGTCTCGTCCCCGACGCGCACCGTGCCGCTCACCCGGCAGGGAATCTCATAGCGGGTGGCAACGCGGTAGCCGTACGGCTCACCCAGGGTCTCCCACACAAGGTCAAAGGCGGCGGAGACCGGATCGCCTGCGTCGCCGCGCAGCAGCGCCGCGGGATCGGCGTGCGTCTCGCCGGTCGCCTCCAGTCGCACGCGGAAGCGCTCGAGCGGCGCCTCGCAGACGTGCTCCGCGTGCAGTCCCTCCAAGTCGACCGTCAACTCATCGCCACCGGGCAGCGGCGCCGCGAAGTCGACGATCGCGACGGTGAGGCGGTCCGGGCCGACGACGAACGCGGTCAGCCACGACACGCCGAGGTTCGGGTAGAGGCCAAGACGCGCGTAGACGCCGGTGCGGCCGTCCTCGGAGACGGCGTCGAAGTACCAGCTCTCATTCCACAGCTGCTCCGGTCCCGGCACATGCCGTCCCTCGTCGCCGGGCTCCGGACGCAGGGCCGGCGGGCGGCCCGATCCCGCCTCGGGGAGCAGCTCCAGCGCGTCGAGGTCGAGGATCTGCTGGGCGTAGCGCGCCAGGGTCACGAGGAACATCTCATCGCCGCGGTCTGTGCGCGCCACGAGCATCGCCGGGCCGACGGTCATCAGGACCCCCAGGAAACTCTGGCGCCGGTACCCCTCCCAGCAGCTACCCCAGTCGAAGCCGCGCACCCCGTGCGCGTGCAGCGCGTCGTAGTACTCGCGCACGAGCGCCCGCTCGTTGGCGCGTCGATCCTCAACCGCGAGCGAGCCGCCGAGGAAGTACGAGACATCGGTCATCACCTGGCCCCAGCCGACGGTCTGCCAATCCACGACGGCGAACCGCCGCGGCGCGTCCTCGGCGCCGAAGAGCATGTTGTCCAGGCGGTAGTCGCCGTGCACCAGGCCGAGCGGCGGCCGGCGATCGGCCACCCAGCCGTCGAGGCTCGCGATGAAGCGCCCGCACACCTCCTGATGCTCGGGCGCGACCCGATCGCCGTGGCGCTCGATGAAGCTGGGCAGCAGCTGCGTCATCAGCGCCTGGCCCAGCACCATCTCCTGGTTGAGCCACGGGGTCGCGCCGAGCTGCGGGTCGCCGAACACCGGCGCGTGCAGCTTCGCCAGCTCGTGGATCGCCAGGCGCGCCTGCTCGACCGTGCAGCCCGCGATCTGGTCGCCCTGGACCGCCGGCGCGACGTCCTCCAGCAGCAGCGTGAACCATCCCTGCGGGTCGATGACCGCCGTGTAGCACTGTGGGAGGGGCCCGCCGATGCGCGGTGCGAGCTCGCCGTAGAAGCGGACCTCGCGCTCATAGACACCCAGCCCGACGCCGGTCGAGCGGCTGTTCTCATCGGCCGACGCGGTCTTCAGCACCACGGTCGCAGGCCCAGCGTCAGGACCCGGGGCGTAGTCGATTCGCACCCGACGGCTCTCGCTCATCTGGCCGGTGCCGATCGGCTCGACCGCGAAGTCGGCGATCGCGCCCGTGCCGAGGGCCTCGGCGAGCCACTCGCTCGTGAGCTCCTCCGGACGCCGCAGGACCGGAACCTCCCCTCCCATGCGCGACTTCTATCACGCATCGCACGCCCTACTCCGCGCTCACCTCATACCCCGCCGTCGCCAGCGCAGCCAGCACCTCCTCCGTGTGCCCCGGCCCGCGCGTCTCGAGGGTCAGCTCGATGCCCGTCTCGCGCACGTGCAGCGGCACCGCTTCGCGCACGTGCTCGACCGTCACCAGGTTCGCGCGGGTGCGCGCCACCAGCTCCAGCAGCTCAGCCAGGCCGCCGGGGCGGTCCGGCACGCGCGTGAACAGGCGCACGCGACGGCCCTCCGCCGTTTCGTGGCGCAGCAGCAGGCCAGCCAGCAGGCCGCTGTCGACGTTGCCGCCCGACACGATCGCCACCGTCGTGCCCGGCAGCGGGCGCAGGCGCCCGCTGCGCAGCGCCGCCACCGCCACCGCGCCCGCGCCCTCCGCGACCAGCTTCGCGTGTTCGGCCATGAACACCATCGCCTCCGCAATCTCCTCCTCGCTCACCGTCTCGATGCCGTCCAGCAGCTCGCGCAGCAGCGGCAGCGTCAGCGCGCCCGGGTGCTTGATCGCGATGCCGTCCGCGATCGTCGCGCCCGCCGCCAGGTCGAGAGCGTCCACGAGACCGCCGTCTTCCTCCAGCGCCTGCACGTACGGCGCGCACGCGCGCGCCTGCACGCCCACCAGCTCAACGTCCGCGCCCGCGCGGCGCAGCGCGATCCCGATCCCGCTCGCCAGGCCGCCGCCGCCCACCGGCACCACCACGCGCGCCAGGTCCGGCACGTCCTCCAGCAGCTCCAGCGCCAGCGTGCCCTGGCCCGCGATCACGTCCAGGTCGTCGAACGGGTGCACCATCGCCGCGCCCGTGCGCTCAGCGCGCTCGCGAGCCAGACCGAGCGCCTCGTCCACCGACGCGCCATCCAACTCGACGTTCGCGCCCAGTCGCTCCACCGCCGTCACCTTCGACACCGCCGCGTCGCGCGGCATGAAGACGTCGCAGCCCACGCCGCGCAGGCGCGCCGCCTGCGCCACCGCCCGCGCGTGGTTGCCCGCGCTCGCCGTCACCAGCCCCGCCGACGCGCGCTCGCCCAGCGCCGCCACCTTGCTCAGCGCGCCGCGCAGCTTGAACGACCCCGTCCCCTGCAGGCACTCCGCCTTCAGCGCCACCGCCGTGTCGGCTATCTGCGCGAGATCCGCGCACGCGATCGTCGGCGTCCGCACCGCCGCGCCCGCGATCGCCCGGCGCGCGCCGTCCAGGTCCGCGGCCGCGATCAGCTGCGCCGCCGAGCGGCCGTCGCATGCGGACCCACTCACCCCGTCCGCCGCCTCGCCGATGCTCATGTTGTTGAAGGTATAGGTTGCATGCCTTATGGCGCAACGGTACGTTGCAAGCGTGAGCACGCTGGAGGAGATCCTGCAGCGCCTGGAGCCCTCGCTCGGCCCCGTCGCGGGTGAGCCCGCGCCGCTCTCCGGCGGCATCACCAACCATAACTTCCGCGTCACGCTCGGGGGCGAGGAGTGCGTCGTGCGCGTCCACGGCAAGGACACCGACGCGCTCGGCATCGACCGCCAAGCCGAGCGACTGGCGAGCGAGACAGCCACCGCGCTCGGCATCGCGCCCGCGCTGCTCGCCGCGGACGAGGACTGCCTCGTCACGCGCTTCGTGCCCAGCGACCCCGTCGACGCGCGCGACATCTCCCAGCGCGCCGGCGAGCTCGCGCGGGCGCTGTGCAGCTTCCACGACTCGCCCGCCGTCCTGCCGGCGCGCTTCTGGGTCCCCGAGCTGCTCGACCAGTACGCCGCGCAGGTCCACGCGCGCAGCGTGCGGCTGCCCGACTCCTACGGAGAGGCCGCCGCCGTCGCCGCGCGCATCGCCGCCGCGCTCGCGCCATGGCGCCCGCGCCCCTGCCACAACGACCTGCTCGCCAGCAACATCATCCGCGCGCACGACCGCGACCGGCTGCTGATCGTCGACTGGGAGTACGCCGGCATGGGCCACCCCTGCTTCGACCTCGGCAACCTGTCCGTCAACAACGACTTCGACGAGGCCGACGACGAGCGGCTGCTGCGTGCGTATCGGGGCGTGCCGCCGTCCGACGCGCACCGCGCGACGCTCGCCCTGATGCGCATCCTCTCGGACGCGCGCGAGGCCGCTTGGGGCGTCGTGCAGGCGGAGGTCTCCGAGCTCGACTTCGACTTCGACCGCTACGCGCGCACGCACTTCGAGCGCCTGCGCGCGGCCGTCGAGCAGCCGCAGCTGGGCGAATGGCTCGCCGCCGCAGGCGCCGGCGCATGGGAGGAGCACCGTGGTCAGACCGCGTGAGCTGCCCGACCGCGCGCGCGTGGTCATCGTCGGCGGTGGCGTCGGCGGCGCCTCCATCGCCCACCACCTCGCCAAGCTCGGCGAGCGCGACGTCGTGCTGCTCGACCGCAACGAGCTCACCAGCGGCTCCACGTTCCACTCCGCCGGGCTCGTCGGCCAGCTCAGATCCAGTGTTTCGCTGACGCGCATGATGATGGACTCCGTCGAGCTCTACCGCACGCTCGACTGCGGCTGGGTGCAGTGCGGCGGCATCCGCCTCGCGTGCACGCCCGAGCGCGAGCAGGAGGTCCTGCGCCAGGTCGCCTGGGCCAAGACCTTCGGGCTGCCGCTCGAGCTGATCTCCGCCGAGCAGGCGCGCGAGCTGTTCCCGCTGATGAGCACCGACGGCGTGCGCTGCGCCTCCTACCTGCCCAGCGACGGCTACCTCGACCCCTCGCTGCTCACCACCGCGCTCGCCGACGGCGCGCGCGAGGGCGGCTGCCGCATCTTCACGCACACGCGCGTCACCGGCATCGACGTCGACGACAGCGTCCCCGGCTACCCGCGCGTGCGCGGCGTGCAGACCGAGTGGGGCCCGATCGAGGCCGAGGTCGTCGTCAACGCCGGCGGCATGTTCGCCGCCGAGCTCGGGCGCCTCGCCGGCGTGCGCGTGCCGATCGTGCCCTTCGCCCACGAGTACCTCGTCACGCAGCCGTTTCGCGAGGTGGCCATCGGAGAGGAGCGCGTCCACCTGCCCACGCTGCGCGACCCCGACCTGCTGATCTACTTCCGCGAGGAGGGCGGCGGGCTGATCATGGGCGGCTACGAGCGCCACTCCGCGCCGTGGGCGCTCGACGAGCACCTGCTCGACGCGATCCCGCCCGACTTCAACGGCCGCCTGCTCGAAGAGGACTGGCCTCGCTTCGAGGAGATCGCCGCCAACTCCCGCAAGCGCGTGCCCATCATGGACGACATCACCGTCACCAAGCTGATCAACGGCCCCGAGGCGTTCACGCCCGACAACGAGTTCTGCCTCGGCGAGAGCGACGTGCGCGGCTTCTTCGTCGCCGCCGGCTTCTGCGCGCACGGCCTCGCCGGCGCCGGCGGCATCGGCAAGGTGATGGCCGAGTGGATCCTCGCCGGCGAGCCCTCCATCGACGTCTGGGAGATGGACATCCGCCGCTTCGGGCCGCACTTCCGCTCCCCCAGCTACACGCTCAAGCGCACCAAGGAGGTCTACGAGACCTACTACGACATCCGCTACCCCGGCCACGAGCGCCTCGCCGGGCGGCCGCTGCGAACATCCAGCGCCTACCCGTGGCACGCCGAGCACCGCGCCTACTTCGGCGAGAAGTCCGGCTGGGAGCGCGTCAACTGGTACGAGTCAAACGCCGCCGACGGCGACGAGTCGCTGCGCCCGCGCGGCTGGGCCGGGATGCACTGGTCGCCCGCCATCGGCGCCGAGCACCGCGCCACGCGCGAGCGCGCCGGGCTGTTCGACGAGTCCTCGTTCGCCAAGCTCGAGATCGCCGGGCCCGGCGCCGCCGCCTTCCTCGAGGGACTTTGCGACAACCACGTCGCGCGCGAGGTCGGCGCGATCACCTACACGCAGATGCTCAACCGCCGCGGCGGCATCGAGTGCGACTTCACCGTCACGCGCGTCGAGGAGGAGCTGTTCTCGATCGTCACCGGCACCGCCTTCGGCAATCACGACCTCAGCTGGATCCGCCGCCACGCGCCGCACGACGGCAGCGTGCGCTGCGTCGACGCGACCGCCCGCTCGGCCTGCTTCGCGCTGTGGGGCCCCCGCGCCCGCGACATCCTCGCGCCGCTCACCGACGATCCGCTCGACTTCCCCTACATGCACATGCGCGACCTGGCCATCGGCGACGTGCCCGTGCGCGCGCTGCGCGTCACCTTCGTCGGCGAGCTCGGCTGGGAGCTGTACTGCCCCACCGAGTACGGCGCCGGGCTGTGGCGCACGCTGTGGGCGGCCGGGCAGGAGCACGGGCTCGTCGCCGGCGGCTACCGCGCGATCGACTCGCTGCGCCTGGAGAAGGGCTACCGCGTGTGGGCCGCCGACATCACCCCCGACGAGACGCCCTACGAGGCCGGCCTCGGCTTCTGCGTGCGCAAGGACGGCGGCTTCATCGGCGCCGCCGCGCTCGGGGTGGGCGCCGGCTCCGACGGGGAGCCCGCCGCGCCCGACAAGCGCCTGCGCTGCGTCGTGCTCGAGGATCCGCGCTCGGTCGCGCTCGGCAACGAGCCCGTGCGCGTCGACGGTGAGATCGTCGGGCGCGTGACCAGCGGCGGCTACGGCTACACCGTCGAGCGCTCGATCGCATATGCCTACCTGCCCGCCGACGTCCCGCTCGACACCGCCGTCGAGATCGACATCTTCGGCCGCTGGGTTCCCGGCCTCATCACACGCGAGCCGCTGTTCGACCCCAAGGGCGAGCGCGTCAGGGCAGCGTAGGCCGGCCCGGCACGACGAGGCCGCGCGCGGGCGGTCGCGTGGACGCGGCGTGGACATCGGCGTCGGCATCGGCGATTGCCACGATCGGCCCCGGGCGGCCGAGGTGGTAGCCCTGGGCGAGGTCGACGCCGAGCTCGCCCAGCAGTCGCAGCGTCGCCGCATCCTCCACGCCCTCGGCGATCGTGCTCTGGCCGAAGCCCCCCGCCAGCGCGACGATGCCCGACACCACCGCGCGCGAGCGCGGGTTCTCGACCAGGTCGCGGACGAAGTCCATGTCGATCTTCAGGTAGCGGATCGGCAGGTGCTTCAGGTACGTCAGCGCCGCGTAGCCCGTGCCGAAGTCATCCAGCGCGAAGTGGCAGCCGATAGCCTCCAGCCGCTCGGCGAAGCGCGTCGCCTGCACGATGTCCGAGACGACCGCCGTCTCCGTCAGCTCGAACGTGATCAGCGACGGCTCCAGGCCCTCGCGCGTCAGCGTCTGCTCGACCACCTCCAGGAACGACAGCGTGCCGACGGTGCGCGCGGACACGTTCACCGTCACCGAGCGCCCCTGCGCCGCGATCGCGACCGCCTGCTCGAACACCCAGCGGTCGAGCGCCGTGATCGTGCTGTGGCGCTCGGCCGCCGCGAGGAAGCCCGCCGGGCCGGCGAGCGTCCCGTCGACCGATCGCATCCGCACGAGCAGCTCCTCCAGGACCGTCTCCCCCGAGGCGATCGCGACGATCGGCTGGGAGTGCAGCAGCAGGCGATCGGCGTCGATCGCCTCCTCGACTTCGAGCGCCACGCCCATGTGGCACAGCTCCGTGCGTATCCGCACCTCCGCCGCCCGCTGCTCGGTCACGTCCTCGAACACCGCCACCGCCCCGCGGCGCCTGCCGCGCTCGTCGTTCACCGGGTTCGCGCTCGTGCTCAGCAGCACGTCGCCGGCGGCGCCGCGCAGGAGCACGTCGACGCCGTTCACCACTTCGCCCTCCAGCGCGCGCATCAGCGGCAGGTCCTCGAGCACCAGCGGCAGCCCCGACGGCGTGCGCGGCACGAGCCTGCCGATCCACCCCGCCACATCCGTCCCCGCCGCGCACTCTCCCCCCAGCAGCTCGCGCGTGCGGCGGTTTACGTGCGTCAGGCGCCCGTCGACGGCGCACGCCACCATCGCCACCTCGACACTGTCGAGCAGCACGTCCAGCAGGTTGTGCTCGTCGCGCAGCCGCTGCCCCGCGCGACTCAGGCGGCCGACTGGGAGCGCAAAGGGCATGCCTATTCTTCGGCGCCAGCGGCTGCTACCAGCATCCCCCACACGTGTTATTCCGCCGCCACGCCCTCCCCCACATGGGGTAGGTGGATCAGGCTGTCGTTGCACAGCGCGATCGCCACCAGCTGCGCGCGGGTGTGGGCGCCGAGCTTGGCCATCGAGTTGCGCACGTGCGTGCGCACCGTCTCCGGCGAGACGTGCAGCTCCTGCGCGATCTGGCTGGTCTCCAGTCCCATCGCGATCAGCGTCACCACCTCGCGCTCGCGCGGCGTCAGCGCGCTCGCCAGGGATTGCGACGTGGAGGGCGACGGCCAGGAGTCGTTGATCGCCATCAGCACGTAGATCGCCAGGCGCCGACCGTCGACCGTCGCCAGGCGCGCGGCGAACTCGATCGGCACCGTCGAGCCGTCCGCGCGGAGCACGTCGCGCGTGCCCGCGTATTCGCCCACGCGCAGGAACGCCTGCCACTGGCGCGCCGACTCCGCGCGCTCGGACGGGTCGATCACCTCGACGATCGACGTCCCGATCAGCTCCTCGCGGGTGCGGCCCACCAGCTGCAGCGCCGGTTCGTTCACCTCGACGATCCGCCGCTCGTCGTCCACCAGCAGGATCCCGTTCGACGAGCGCCGGAAGACCAGCCAGAAGAGGCGCTCCCATCCCGTGTCGGGGCCAGGGGCATGCATGTGTTTGAGCCTACGCCATTCGGGGTAGCCACGACATGACAGGTGGCACGGGTCGAGCGCAGTCGCGGCCGATCAGGGCGGCGGCGCGCCGTGCGCCTGCGACGCCTGCGCCGTCGGGCTGAGCTCCGCGAGCGTCAGCAGTCGCGCGGGCGGGCCGTGGAGGATCCGTCGCGTGCTCACCTCCAGCGTGTCCGAGATGTGCAGCAGCTCCCCCTGCGCCAGCATCCGCCAGCCGCGGTCCGCGTCCATGCGCTCGCTTGCGAGCACCACCAGCGGACGCGCCGCTCCTTCGTCAGCGTGGACGCGCGTGCCGAGGCTGCTCGCGTGCCTGAGCGGCTCGCCGGCCGCGCGCTCCAGCAGGTACAGCGGATGCGTCTCCGGGTAGCGCAGCGCCCACAGCCCGTCCGGGCCCGCCAGCACGAGGTTGATCGCGTACAGCGGCAGCTGCGCCGCGACCCAGGCGCACGCCGCCTCGATGCCGGCCGCCACGTCCCCGCCGCGGGCGGCGATCTCGCGTGTGATCAGCGCGAACAGGCGCTCGGAGTCGGTGTCGCCTTTGACCAGCCTCAGGTCCTCGCCGAGGTGCGCGTCGAGCTCCGGCAGGTCCTCGACCACGCCGTTGTGCGCGAACAGGCGCCCTTGCTGCTCGAACGGGTGCGTGTTGCGCAGCTCCAGCGCGCCCGTCGAGGCGAAACGCACGTGCGCGACGAACGTCGTCGAGGACACCTCGCGCGCCTCGCGCGCGAAGCGCCTGTCGCTGTAGGCGGCGAGCGCCTGCTTGCTCACGTGCGGCTTGCCCTGGTCGTCGAACCAGCCAAGCCCAGTGCCGTCCGGCTCGCGGTGGCTCTGCGTCGAGAGGCTGTCGGGGGCCTGCAGCAGCCAGAACGTCGCCCGCGCGGGCTCGCTGCCAGCGCTCATGCCGAACAGGCGACACACGCCCATGAAGGTTACTCGCGGCCCTTACTCGCTGGCCGCGCCCAGCTGCCACTCCGCCCGTTTCTCGAGATACCCCGGCGGCAGCACGCCGTCGAGCCGCTCGATCACCTCCAGCCACTCCAGCGCCGAGTGGAAATGGCCGTCCGCGCCGTCGCGGTCGGCGAACGTCAGCGCCAGCTCGCGCGCCTCGTCGTGCAGCCCCCGGACCTTCGCCGGATCTTGGCTCGACGGCGGCAGGTCGGCGAGCGTCTCGTTGCGCGTGAGCGGATTGCGGCCGGCGAGATACGGTGCCAGGTAGCGCCCGGCGATCTTGCCGGGCGGCCACCACAGCGGGTTGACGGCCGCCTCGAAGGAGACGCCCGCGGCGCCCGCCGGCTGCGCGCGCAGGTAGGCCGGCGCGATCCCCGTCAGCAGCATCCCGCGGAGCGTGTGCACCGCCGGGGACGGGACGATCGCATCGCCAAGCTGCGCCGCTATCGCTTCGGCCGCCGCATCGGCCTGCTGCGCGGCGATCCCGCCCTGCTTGATCGGGTACGTCGTGCCGTCGCCAGCCGCGTATACATCCTTCACGCCCTCGACGCGACTGTGCGCATCGACGGGGATGAAGCCGGACGCATCGCACGGGAGGCCCGGAAACGCGGGGCCTCCCAGCTCGGCGAGCGCCACGACGCGGTCGACCTCGATCGCGCCCTCCGTCTCGAAGCACAGCCTGCCGTGCTCGATCCGCTGCGCCCGTGCGCCCGTGCGCAGCGCGATCCCGCGGTCCGCCAGCAGGTCGCGCAGCATGCGGCCGGCTGCCGGCCCGAATGCCGCCAGCGGGTCCGCCTCCGGCGTCGCCACCGTCAGCTCCACGCCGATCACGCCAAGGTCGGCCAGGTATGAGGCGGTCAACAGCGCCAGCTCGTACAGCGGCAGCGTCCAGCTGACCCCCGCGGGCCCGACGAACGCCAGCCGCTGATCGGCGCCCGAGACGAGGCGCTCGAGCAGGCCGCGAAAAGCCTTCACGTCGGCCGCCCCGCCAAAGTGCAGCGCTCCCTCCAGCCACTCGCGCCGGCGGGCGCCGACCGCGACCATCAGGGCGTCGTACGCGAGCTCGCCGCCGATCGCCAGCCGGATCTGGTGGGCATTGGCGTCGACGCCCTCGAGCGAGTCCTCGTGCAGCGTCGCTTCGTGCTCGCGTGCGATCTCGGCCAGCTCGAGCAGATGCGTCTCGGCGAGGTCGAACGGCGCCGCCACCGCGAGCGGCTGGTAGACGAAGTGGCGATTCGGCGCGACCACGTGCAGCTCCGCGCCCACCTCCAGCAGCGCACGCAGCGCCAGCAGCGTCTCCACCGCCGCCACGCCCCCGCCGCAGATGACGACACGCCTGGGAGTCCGCAATCCGTACATAACTGGGAGGCTACGTCGACGCGCCACGCGCGCCAGCCGAGGAAAGCCGCCGTCCTGGCGCGGGATAACTACGTAAACGAGCGCCGCCCGGAGCTGCCACGATGATCGGGTGGATGCGATCGTGCCCAAGACGGTGCCGCTGCATGGGCGTCCCATGACCTTCTTCGAGGCGGGCAGCGGCCCCGTGCTGCTGCTGATCCACGGCATGGCCGGCACCTGCGAGAACTGGCGCGAGGTGATCGAGCCGCTCGCCCGCCACCACACGGTCATCGCGCCCGACCTGCCCGGCCACGGCACCTCGGCGCCGGGCGGCGGCGACTACTCGCTCGGGGCGCTTGCCGCGGGCCTGCGCGACCTGCTGATCGCGCGCGGCCACGATCGCGCCACGCTCGTCGGACATTCGCTGGGCGGCGGCATCGCGATGCAGTTCGCCTACCAGTTCCCCGACGCCACCGAGCGGCTGGTGCTGGTCTGCAGCGGCGGTCTCGGGCCGGAGGTCAGCCCGATCCTGCGCGCCGCCGCGCTCCCCGGCGCAGACCTGTTCATCGCCGCGACTTCAGGCCCTGGGCGCGTCGTCGGGTCGGCGCTCGCGCGCGGGCTCGCCGCCGTCGGGTTCAAGCCAAACGCCGACCTCGCGGAGGTCGCGCGCGGGTACGCGTCGCTCGCCGACCCAGACCGCCGCGCCGCGTTCCTGGCGACCCTGCGCGCCGTCGTCGGCACCGAGGGCCAGCGCGTCCATGCCGGCGATCGCCTGTATCTCGCCGGAGGGGTGCCAGTCCTGATCGTCTGGGGACGAGGAGACCGGATGATCCCCGTCAAGCACGGCGAAGCCGCCCACCAGGCGATCCCCGGCAGCCGTCTGGAGATCTTCGACGAGGCCGGGCACATGCCGCAGCTCGAGGCGCCCGCCCGCTTCGTCACCGTGCTCGAACGGTTTCTCGAGGAGACCCAGCCAGCGCAGTGGAGCACCGAGCAGTGGCGCGAGCGGCTGACCGCCGCCGGCGAGGGCTAGCAGCGCGCGAATCCGAGCGTCAGGCGAGCTCGCCGCGAAGCTTGGTCAGGCCGAGGCGCATACGCCCCTTGACGGTGCCCGGCGGGAGCGCCAGCCGGCGCGCGATCTGTCCGTGGGTGAGACCGTCGAAGAAGCCGAGCTCGATCACCTCGCGCTGTGCCGGCGGCAGTCGCGAGAGCAACTGCCGCAACTGCTCGCGCTCCGCCTTCGCGGCAAAGTCGGCGGGCACGTCGTCGCGTGCGGGCTGGCGGTCGAGTCGCGCCGGCCCCTCCTCGCGTCCGGCGGCATTCGAGCGCCGGCGCGCGAGGTAGATCGCGCGGTGACGGACGATCGTCATCGCCCATCCTGCGACCGAGCCGCGCGCCGGCTGGTAGGTCGCCCGCGAGGCCCACATCGAGACGAACGCGTCCTGCACCGCCTCCTGAGCGCAGTCGCTGTCATGGCAGACGGAGAACGCGGTGCGAAAGGCGCGCCGCGCCAAGCGGTCGTACAGCTCCGCGAGAGCCCGCCGCTCGCCGGCCTGGACCTCGCGCATGAGCACGGCGTCGGTGTGCCGCAACGAGATCGCGGCCCTCATGTGGCTGCCTCGACCGGCGCCAGGAAGAACATCTCGCACGCGATCCCCGGCGAGGTCTGGTTGGCGCTCAGAAACGCCACCACGCGGCGCAGCGTCAGGCGTTCGACGGCCGCGCTGAATTCGTCCCCGCGATCGGCCTGGAAGGCCATCCGCTGAGGACTATACCCGCTCGGAATCGGCGCCCGTGCTGGCGCCTGTGACCGCAGCGGCGCCGCCGCTGCGCTGGAAGAACGCCTCGATCGCCGCCGCGTCGAGCGGGCGCGCGAACAGGAAGCCCTGCCCGTTGTCGCAGTCCTCGTCCCTCAGCAGCGACAGCTCGTGGTGCTGCTCGATGCCCTCCGCGAACGTCTCTATCGAGAGCGCCTTGCCGAGCTGGACGAGCGTGCGGATCAGCGTCTCGCCCTCCTTGTTGTGCCTGAGCCCGGAGATGAACGAGCGATCGATCTTCAGCGCGTCGACCGGGAACTGCTGAAGGTGGGCGAGCGAGGAGTAGCCCGTGCCGAAGTCGTCGATCGCGATGCGCACGCCCAGCTGCTTGATCTCTCCCAGCCGGCGGACGGTCTCCTCGATGTTGCGCATCAGCGTCGTCTCGGTGATCTCGATCGTCAGCGCCTCCGGTTCCATGCCGCTGTCCGCGAGCGCGCCTTCGATGTCGGCGATCAGCTCGTCGGTGTCGAGCTGGCGCGCGGAGACGTTGACGGCCATCGCGATCGGATACCCCGCCCGTCGCCACGTTGCGCCCTGACGGCACGCCTCGGACAGGACCCACCTGCCGACCTCCACGATCAGCCCCGTCTCCTCGAGCAGCGGGATGAACGCATCCGGCTGCACGATCCCGCGCGTCGGGTGCTGCCAGCGGATCAGCGCCTCGACGCCCGTGGGCGTCATGTCGGTGAGCGTGAACGTCGGCTGGTAGGCGAGGAAGAACTCCTCCTTCTCGAGCGCTTCGCGCAGGTCCATGTCGAGCTCCATCCGGTTCTGGACCGTGTCCTGCATGCCCGACTCGAACACCGCGTAGCGGTTCTTGCCGTCCCACTTGGCGCGGTACATCGCGATGTCGGCGTCGCGCAGCAGTTCCTCGGCCGAGACCCGCGGCCCCGCCGCGATGCCGATGCTGGCGGTCACCGTCAGGCGTGTCTCCTCGTCCTCGCCGAGCTTGAACGGGTGCTTGAGCGCGTCGAGCAGGCGCTCGGCGACGAGCTCCGGGCCGGCCGCCAGGGACAGCTCCTCGGCGATCACGACGAACTCGTCGCCGCCCAGACGCCCGAGCGCGTCCGCGTGGCGCACGACCCCGCCGAGCCTGGCGGCGACCGCGCACAGCAGTTCGTCGCCGACGCCGTGGCCGAGCGTGTCGTTGATGCTCTTGAAGTTGTCGACGTCGATGAACAGCGCCGCCACCGGAGCCTGGTTGCGGATCGAGCGCGCGAGCATCTGCTCGACGCGGTCGAGGATCAACGTCCGGTTCGGCAGGCCGGTCAGCGGGTCGTGCGTCGCCAGGAACGCCAGCTCCTCCTCGCGCCGCGTGAGCTCCGCATCCACCCGCAGACGCTCGGACTCGAAGCGCTCGCACACGCGAATCAGGCTGAACTCGAGGCTCAGCTGCACCATGTTCAACGCCTCGGCCAGCGCCTCGGCGGAAACCTCGTATTTCGCGGCGCAATCGCGCAGCACATCGGCCATCACGTTGCGCCACCACAGCGAGCGCCGCGTGACCTCGCCCAGCGACGCCGCCCGATGGGCGGCGAGCTCGCCGAAGATCTTCGACGTTTCCCGCGCGGCGCCGTTGGTCACCTCGATGCCCTCGCCCGCGATCCAGCGGGCGACCGCGTCCGTGGAGCTCTGGCAGATCCGTTCGAAGCTGTTCTGCACCATCGCGTCGACGACCTCGCCCGAGTCCGCGGTGCGCGCGACCGTCTCGCTCAGCACATCGTCGGCGCGAGCGAGCAGCAGCTCGCCGAGCAGCCGCAGCCCCTCCGCGGGCTGCTCGGGCAGAGCGGTCGGCGGCGAGGGGACGCGGACCTCACCTGCACCCGGGCTCGTTCGTTGATCCGCCATATCGCCCCAAGGCATCGGCCGGCGCGGACCCCGCCTAAAGGCCCGGTTCTCGCGTTGCAGACAGATGTCGCGCGCCGTTGTCGCGATTTACAACGTGAAGACAACGTGAAGATCCCGTGACTCTTGTCACGGTCTGAAATCCAAGCTGGTAGAAGGCGCGTGTTCATCTTCAAGGATCGGAGACTCCGTGCGTCGTGTAAGTGCCCTCCTCTCTCTCGTATTCGTGCTCGCCGGTGCGAGTGCGAGCAGCCTCGTCCTGTCCGCGACGCCCGCCGCAGCCGAATCTGGCAGCACCGCCTACACGCCGCAGACGCCCGTGGTCGACAGCATCTCCGGAGGCCCGTGGAACACCTCGCAGGGCAATCCGTCGGCGGGAGGCGAATACGCGAGCTCCGATCTGCTGCCGGCATTCAACTTCGGCGGCAGCGAAACGACGCTCGGCGGCGTGAGCGAGCCGAACGTCGCCGTGTATCCCGGCGCGGAAGAACCGAAAGTGCCGCCGTACCCCAGCGGCGTCGCGGGAACCCCCGGGCCGCTCTCCGGCTACTGCGACAAGCAAGAGAGCGAAAACGAGACCGGCTCGCCCGTCTCGCAGCCGGCGGGCAGCACGCTGCCGTTCTCCCCTTACTACTTCCCGGATGTGGTGCGCAACGCCGACGGCTCGCTCACCGGCTACTTCGACTACCGACCGAAGGACGCCGACGAGGCGATCACGGTCGCGCACTCCACCGACAACGGCAGGACATGGGTCGCCGAGGGCAAGGCGCTCGAGCAGAACCCCGGCTACTGCCCCACGGCCGACACGAACGACGACGGGCAGGGGCACCCGTTCGCGATGAGCACCGGCTCGACGACCGACCTCTACACGCTGCAACGCCAGGCCGGCGACAACCCCGGCATCGGTCTGCTCGTCCACCAGGTCAACCCGGCGGCCGCGAACCCGCTGTCATCGGTCCCCGCCAGCCAGCCCGTCGGGATCGACCCGAACACGTTCGTGACCGCCGCGACCACGGTGCCGAGCAGCGGCGGCGCCCCGATCCCCGTCTCAACCCTGGGGACCGCCGGAACCCCGGAGCAGATCGTCGACGGCAGCTACGAGGACGTGCCAGCCGGAAGCAGCGCGCCGTCGTCGAGCACGATCATCAACTGCACCGGGCCGACGTCGGCCCCGAGCACCCCCGGGCCCGGGTCGCTGACGGGCTGCACCTCGGCGACCGGCGGCTCGGTGGAACTGAATCCGGGCGACGATCTCATCCAGGTCATCGCGACCGGCAACCCGACGAGCTCGACGGGCTCCCGGGATTGCGCCACGATCGGCAACCACGTCCCCTCGGGCCCGAACAACGCCGAAGGCACAGGCGGCATCTCGGCCCTCTGCTACAGCCAGCCCAGCACGCCCGTCGCCCCGATCACGGACTACCTATGGGGCTCGCTCGCGCCCAACCGGGTTTACATGAACGGAGAGACCGTCTACTGCAACGGTGTGAGCTCTGGGCGGGTCAAGCTCGAGAACTGCACGACGACCGGCGCCCCGTTCACCTACACGGCGGCATCCGAGATCACGGGCGACCCGATCATTCCGCCAAATGCGACGATGACGACCGGCCTCGAAGCGCCGGACGGCATCATCGGGTCGCTGGGCACCGACCTCGCGACCTACAACGGGCACAGCGTGCCGGCCGGCGCCAACGTCGTTCTCTACACCGAGAAGATCGTCAACTACTACGACGTCGGCATCGTAAACGGAGACATCTCCAAGAGCGGCAACTACGCCAGCGGCAAGGTCACGCTGCCGCTGAGCGCCTCGTTCACACCACCGCAGACACAGGCGCAGTGGCTCAACTATCAGCCATCGCCCACGTCGAACGAGGGGGTCCCCGCCGCCGACGAGGCTCCGGCGAGCGGCTCGTTCACCGTCTACGTCGGCGTCACCGACGCGGGCGGCAACTTCATCCAGCCGCTGAAATGCACGAGCTGGGAGCCCGGCTCGCTGACCACCGGCACGAAACCGCCGGCGGGCAGCATCAACCTGATCGGCTGCAACGAACAGGGCACATCGGCGGAGTCGATCGCAGAAGAAACCGAGATCGGCGGCCCGAACGCGGCGGTCGTTCCCTACTCGGTGCTCAAACAGACGGGCGAGGGCAAAAACGGGAAAACCTCGGGCCCGACGGAGCTGTTCGGCAACAACGAGGACCTCTCGCTGCTGCGAGCCGCGTACACCACCGACGGCGTCAGCTTCACCGACCTGGGCGCGATCAGCAGCGAAGCGCCGACCAACAGCGGCGAGGACAGCGGCAGCTACACCGACCTGTCCAACCCCAACCAGCAGGAGAGCCCCGAGAACAGCGCGAACCCGACCGTCGCGACCACTTCTCCGACCGCGCCGACCAACCTGGCGCCCGGGAGCCCCGACACGGTCGAGCTTCGCTACATCGGCTCGCGCGGGACGATCATCACCAACCCCGACGGCAGCCTCGGCATGTTCCTGTCCGGATCGTGGCCGACCGACGGCGACAGCGATGCGTTCAACCAGATCTTCTACACGTCCTCGACCAACGGCGGCCAGACATGGTCGGTCCCGAAGGTCGTGCTGAGCACCGAATACGAATTCAACGCCTCCCGCGAACAGGACGAAGCGCTCGCCAAAGAAAAAGACGAACCGCTCGGGATCAGCGCCTACTACTCCGGCCGCGCGTACGGGCCGGCCGTGGTGCAGAACCCGAACGGCTCGCTGACGATGGTCTTCTCCGGCTACCGCCTGCCCAAACCCGTCACGGCCGTCGGCACGGAACTGGGCACGGGCGCATCCAAGTACAAGATCGGCGCCAAAGACCCCGCGATCTACCGCAACATCCTGACGATGCAGCTCACGTCCGCGACCTCGCCGGGCGTGGCGAGCGGAACGACGGTGAGCTCATCCGACGAAGGCACCGGCGTCGTGGGAGCCCCCGTGACCTACACCGCAACAGTCGCTCCGCAGGCGCCGGGCACGGGCACGCCAACGGGCAAGGTGTCGTTCTCGGACAGCCATGGGCCGATCGCCGGGTGCGCAGAAGCGAAACTGAGTGAAAGCTCGCCCGACACCGCCACGTGCGCGACCACGCACGGGCCGGCCGGCAGCGACGAAGTGACCGCGACCTACGCGGGCGACTCCAACTACGCCGGCTCCTCCGGCAGCACGACCGAGAACGTGACCGAAGCACCGGCGATCACCTCCGGTGAAAGCGCGACGTTCACGGACGGCTCGGAAGGCAGCTTCGAAGTGACCGCGACGGGCACCCCGAAGCCGACCCTGACAGAGTCAGGCGCGCTGCCCGAAGGCGTCGGCTTCGACGCCGCGACCGGCAAGCTGTCGGGCACGCCGACCCGGGAAGGCGTGTTCCACATCGAATTCACCGCCGCCAACGGCGTCGGCTCGAACGCCGTGCAGCGCTTCACGCTGACCGTCAACGAGGCGCCCGCGATCACCTCGGCCGACGAAGAGACATTTGGAGAGGGCTCCGAGGGAAGCTTCCCGGTGACCGCCACCGGCACGCCGACCCCGACGATCACCGAGTCCGGCACGCTGCCCGAAGGCGTCGAGTTCAACGCCGCGACCGCCACGCTGGAAGGAACAGCGACGGAGACGGGTGTCTTTCCGATCGAACTCACCGCCGCCAACGGCGTCGGCTCGAACGCCGTGCAGCATTTCACGCTGACCGTCAACGAGGCGCCCGCGATCACCTCGACCGACGAAGCGACATTCACCGAGGGCGACTACGGCAGCTTTCCGGTGACCGCCAGCGGGTTCCCCAGCCCGAGGCTCTCTGAGTCCGGTGAAAAACTGCCGAGTGGGGTCACGTTCGAACCCTTCAGCGGCACGCTGTCGGGCACTCCCACCCAGGAAGGCGTGTATCACGTCGCCTTCGAAGCCGCGAACGGCGTCGGCGCGAATGCCATCCAGCAGTTCACCCTTACGGTGGATGCGCCGCCGGCGATCACGTCCGCGTCGGACGCCACGTTCACCTACGGCGCGTTTGGCAGCTTTACGGTGAAAGCCAGCGGGACGCCGTCGCCGTCCATCGAAGAGTGGGGCAACCTGCCGGCAGGCGTGAGCTACTCCGATGGCGTGCTCTCGGGTACGCCGACGCAGATCGGCACGTTCGAGCTCACGTTCACCGCCGAAAATGGGATTGGGGCGGACAGCGTCCAGCGGTTCACGCTAACGGTCCTCGGGCTCCACGTCACGACCTCGTCGCTGCCCGAGGCGGCCCCCCGCGTCGCCTACTCGCAGCAGCTGGAAGCGGTCGGCGGCGTCGCCCCGTACAGGTGGAGGGTGACGGCGGGGAGGCTTCCGAGCGGGCTCCGGCTCAGCTCGACGGGCGTCCTGGAGGGCAAGGTCAAGCCCAGCGTCGGCGCCGGCTCGTTCCCGATAACGGTGAGGGTCACCGACCACACCCCGAAGGTGCACCAGACGGCGAGCGCCGCGTTCACGCTGCTGGTGTCGTGACAGCGCCGCTGACGGCCTGATCGAGTCAGCCCGCGGGGGCGCCGAGCCCGAACACGCGCAGGCCGCCGTCGAAGCCGCCGACGTACACCCGCCCGTCGGCCACCGACGGCGCGGGCGCGCCGGCTGACCCGGCGGCGGGCGCGCCCAGGCTCCCGCTGAAGAGCGGCGCGCCCGTGGAGACGTCGAGCGCCTGCAGGCTGCCTTCGTCCTGCAGCGGACCGGGATCGGCGACCAGATAGGCCACGCCGTTTGCGACCGCAGGGCTTGTGTCCTCGATCGGACCCGGGCTGGCGGCGGACCAGAGCTGCTTGCCGTTCTTGACCGACAGCGCGAGCACCCCGCCCGCTTCGTCCGCCGCTATCACCGACAGCGGTGCGAGCTTCACGACGCCCCTTCCCGTGACGCTCTTGTTGAAGTTCACCGCGACACCCCCGGTTACGGGGGCGGCTGTTGGATGCGACCACACGACCTCGCCGTTCGACGCGTTGAGCTCGACGATCTCGGACCCCGCCCCGTACAAGATGCGTGCCTTCGCGAGCGTGCCATATGCGGCGGGTCCCTCATCCGGTGCCGGATCCGTGTGCGACCAAACCTGCCCGCCCGTGGCCATGTCGAAGGCGGCGGTCACGTCGCCGAAGCACCCGACGATCAGCGTGGCGGTGGCGCCGCCGGGGAGCTCCACGTCGGGGACCGCGAGCGGCGCCTGCACCGGTCCGGAGTAGGGGGTGCCCATCGACCACAGGGGCATGCCGCTGCAACCGTCGAGCGCGGTCAGGGTGCCGCCGGCGCCCGCGAAGATCACTTCCTGCCCATTTGCGACGGGCTGGCTGGAGATGAGGCCAGCGCCGTCATACGACCACAACCGTGCGCCGGTGGCCGGATCGACGCCAATGATCGAGCCGTTGCTCGAGGTGGCCGCGATCGAGCACGGGTCGGCGGACTGTGGCGGGGCGCCTGCGGCGAACACGGCGATCGGCGAGCCCAGCACCTGCCCGCCCGCCTCGAAGCTCCACAGCTGCTCGCCGGTGGAGGGGTCGAAGGCGCGAACGGTGCCGTCGTCGGAGCCGGTCACGACCATGCCGTTCGTGTAGATCGGCTCGGAGCGCACGTGACCTTCCCACGACGCCGACGCGATCACTCCGAGCCCACCCACGTTCTCACTCGAGAGGACGTTTTCATAGGGGTCGAAGCCCCTGGCCAGTTCGTAGCGGGGTTCGTTCCAGTTCGTGCGAACGGTGAAGACTTCCGAGATGCTGAAGCCATCGTTGGCTTCGACGGTCACGGTGTGCACGCCCGGCGTGGCGGCGGCGGACACGTTGAACTTGGAGCGGAACAGGCCGTGCGGGCTCGTCTTCCCCGATCCGACGACGGTCGTGTCGAAGCTGACCGTGACCGGCGTGTTGTTCGCCGGGATGCCGGCTTCCACGACGACGAGTGTGCTCGGCGGGCCAACGGTCGGCGTCAGGCTCATGCCCGGAAGCGCCAGCGCTGTGGGCGACCACAGCGCCAGCGCCGCGATTGACGCCGCCACTGCCAACAGGACACGAACTCGCATCGGGCCTCCCCAGCTGGAAGATCTCATCGCCAACGGCCTATGTGGATCGTAGTCCAACGGCGGAGAAACAGGTGCCACCGCCGAGTATTTCTGCCCGTCGGTTTTCAGCAGCGCGGAGGCGTGGCGGGCCTTCGAGGTCGGGAACGTATTCACGGCCGTGGAGTTTGAGTCCTCTCGGGCGCACCATATGATGCACGTGCGTTTCTTGGCCATACATGGTCTCTCTTCCTCCTTGTCGGGCTGCTGTTGTTGGCTGGCGAGTAGTCCGAGAAGGAGCCGGCCCGCTCTCTCGCGCCGCGTATAATTGACGTCCATGCGGCGGATCTACTCTGGCGGGCTCTTGGCGGCCGCAGGAGTTGTGTTGATGATTGTCGCATTCGCTGATCCGCCGGTTGAAGGCTTCTGGATAGGCGACCGCCCTCCCCGTTATGTACCGCCGCGCGGTCTGTCCGAAGATGTTCAATCGTTGATGCTTCTCGCTGGCTTGAGCTTCGCCGTCGTTGGGCTCCTGATCATTCGACGTGCCACCCACCGACCGACGTAGGTAATAGAAGTCGTTGGCGAGGCCGATCGTCGACGGTCGCTGGCGGCGTGAACGCGCGTCTCACCGAGTGAGCCGGTCCCGCCGCGAACGAAGCGGGCCCGGAACGGCCTTGACACGGCTTGGTCGCTGACGGTCGATGTGGAACAGGCATTCCATCTGACTGGCAATTCTTCGGCTGAAAGCGAAAGCCTATCGGCAACGCGTTATAACGTGACCGTAAGCACAGCGGTGGCGCGTTGCGCATCACGCAGATAGCCAATCTCGAAGCGTCGAGCAACCCCCAGCCGACTGCCGGAGCCCCAGCTGTCCCAATCGAAGTTGGCAAACCCATGGGACACGCGGAATACGTTGCCGCGATGAGAGCATTGAGGCCCGGATCTGCAATTGCAAGCACGGCGCGTCGGCGGGTCAAATCACTGAGAGCTTCACTAAGGGCGCGTGCTGCCGGTGCCTACAACTGGCAAGCGGCGAAAGCCTATGCCAAACAGTACTGGTACCACTACAACCCGGACTATGCTAGCTATGAAAACGATTGCCAGAACTTCGCATCGCAGGTCATCACTGCAGGCGGCGAGCCGTGGTTCGGCAGCATCGAAGGCGATTGGTACCCCGGGCAATATCCTTGGTACAACGTGGTCGGGTTTTACGGATTTGCCCGGTCCAAGAACAATTCCTACTACCGACTAGTGGGTTGGTCAGAACTCGGGGCTGGCGACGAGATCGAGCTAGGCTGGAACGGCTCGACCACCCCCGATCACGCGGTTGTTGTGGATGATTACGAAAGCAGCGAATATTACATCGCAGCACACACCGAAAGCAGGTGGCATTATCCGCTGTCGGACGAGGACGCAGGAAATACAAATCTCTGGTTCATTCGCCCGCTTTACGGCTGATCGCCCGCCGGCCAATTGAGCCTGACCGTTGGGCCACTGCCGAACACGAGATGGGCGATCCAGGATTCGAACCTGGGACCTCTTCCTTATCAGAGAAGCGCTCTAACCAACTGAGCTAATCGCCCGAGACCTGAGGACGCGCGCCGCGCATCCTCACATGCCTGGGATGACCAAGCCATCTTATCGCCGCTTCCAGGAGAGCGTCTGGGATCACGATGGCGCTGTCTGTCCGTATATCCTGACATTGCGGCATGTCGCTTTATCCCAGCATTGCTACAATGTCTGATTATGTCGACAGCGCCCTCGGGAGACGGCTCCAGCGGTCCGTTTCGGATCTACACGCCCGCCTCGATCGGGAACGCGATCCGCCACTACCGGGCGGCGGCCGGGCTGACGCAGGCGCAGCTTGCCGAGATGTCCGGGCTGCAGCGCAGCTACCTCTCCGAGCTGGAGGGCGGCAAGGAAACCGAGCAGCTGAAGCGGATCCTGAGGGTCCTGAGGCAGCTTGGCGTGCGCATGACCATCGACCAGGCGGACTGGTAGTGGCGGACGAGCTGGCCGTCTGGTTGTACGGCGAACTGGTGGCGATCATCGACCGCGACCGCGGACGTCCACGCCTCGCCTACACGAGCGACGCGCGCGAGCGGTATGCCCTGGGCGCGCCGCTGCTCTCTCTGTCGCTGCCGGTCGACGACCGCCGCTACACGCAGGGCGTCGTGCGCCCGTTCGTCGACGGACTGCTTCCCGAGGGCGAGTCGCGCAGGTCGATCGCGCGAGACGTCGGGGTGCGCGCAGACGACAGCTACGGCCTGATCCGCGAGCTCGGCCGAGACTGCGCCGGCGCGGTCGTCGTCCAGCCCCTCGACGACCCTCCGCCACCCCAAGCCACCACGGTGACCGCAGAGCCTCTGGACCTGAGGGAGCTCGAATCGCTTGTCAGGAACCTGCGCAGCGCGCCGTTGGGCGCCGGGGGACGAGTGCGGGTCTCGCTTGCAGGCGTCCAGGAGAAGCTGCTGCTCACGCGGATGCCCAATGGTGGGTGGGGTCGGCCGGTCGACGGCACGCCGTCGACGCACATCCTCAAGCCCGAGATCGCCGCGTACCCGCAGACCGTCGAGAACGAGGTGTTCTGCATGCGCATCGCCAGAAACCTCGGACTCGACGTCGCACCCGTGGAGACCTCAGAGATCGCCGGGCGGAAGCTGATCGTCGTCGAGCGCTACGACCGCGCCGTCAGCGCCGACGGCTCGGTCGAGCGCATCCATCAAGAGGACTTCTGCCAGGCCACGGGCACGGCACCCGAAATGAAGTACGAGGAGGACGGTGGCCCGTCGCTACGACGCATCGCCGGCATCGCGCAGTCCGTCGCGGCCCCCGATTCGCTGGAGCGCCTGCTGCAGGCGATCGCGCTGAATGTGCTCGTGGGCAACGGCGACGCCCACGCCAAGAACTTGTCGCTGCTCCATCATCCCACGGGTGCGTTGACGCTGGCTCCCCTGTACGACCTCATGTGCACGCTGCACTACGGCGACCGGCGGCTGGCGATGTATATCGACGCCGTGCAGCGCACGGACCGCGTCACGGCGAAGCGGATCGTCAACGAGGCCGTGCGATGGGGGATGTCGCGCGATCGCGCGAGGGCGACGATCGACAACCTGCTCAGCCATGCGCCCGCGGCATTGGTGGCTGCTCGCGTGGAGACGGATGGAGTGCCGGACGAGCTGGTTGCCACCATCGAGCGTCAGCTCGAGCAGCTGGGCTCCGCCGACTGAACTGCCGCCGGCCCCGCGCCGGCGCCTACGCCACCGCGCGCGGCCGGATCCGCTGCGCCAGCTCGAGCGCCTCCTCGGGCGTCGCAAACGAAAGCTGCGCGCTGTAGCGGCCATCCGCTGTCGGCTTGACCCGCACGTCCGCGCCCAGAGCCGCGCCCAGCGTCTGTGCGATCTCCTGCGCGGCCTGCTCCTGGTCGGGGTGCACGCGTGGCGTGGCGCCGCCATCGCCTGTGCTCCCACCCGGGGAAGCCTCGGCGTTGCTGTCGCGAGCGCGCTCTTCGGTGACCCGCACCGACCATCCCTGCTCGGCCGCCTCGCGCGCCAGCCGACGCCGCTCGCCATGCTCGTGGGCCAGCAGCAGCGCGCGTCCGTGACCCTCGCTGAGCTGGCCCTCCTGCATCAGCTCGATCGCCTCGTCGGGCAGGTCCAGCAGGCGCACGAGGTTGCTCACCGCGACCCGGCTGCGCCCGACGCGACGCCCGACAGCCTCGCGCGTGAGCCCGAGCTCCTCCACCAGCGCCGCGCACGCGCGCGCCTCCTCGATCGGATTGAGGTCCTCGCGCGCCATGTTCTCGACGAGCGCCGCCTCCAGCGCCTCGGCGTCCTCGCGCTCGCGCACAATCGCCGGGATGCTCTGCAGGCCGGCGATGCGCGCCGCGCGCCAGCGGCGCTCGCCCGCGACGAGCTCGTAGCTGCCGCCGGCGCGCGGGCGTACGAGCACCGGTTGCAGCACGCCGCGCTCGCCCAGCGACCCCGCGAGCGCCTCCAGCGACTCCTGGTCGAAGCGTCGCCGCGGCTGCTTGGGGTTGGGGGAGATCAGCTCCACCGGCAGCTCGCGCAGCTGCTCCTCGCCCTGCTGCACGCTCTCCGTCGAGACCGACAGGATCGCGCCGAGGCCCCTGCCCATGCCCGGCTTCGGCTTAGCCACGCGCGGCCACCTCCTTGGCCAGCTCGAAGTACGCCTCCGCGCCGGCGCTGTGTGGGTCGTGGTGGGTCACCGGCAAACCGTAGCTCGGAGCCTCCCCCACGCGCACGTTGCGAGGGATCACCGTGTCGAACACCAGGTCGGGGAAGTGCGCGCGCACTTCGCGCTCGACGTCCTGCCCGAGGCGCGTGCGGCTGTCGTGCATCGTCAGCAGCATCCCCGCCACCGTCAGGCGGGGGTTCAGCTCGCGCTGTACCAGAGCGAGCGTCTCCAGCAGGCCCGCCAAGCCCTCCAGCGCGAAGTACTCGGTCTGGACAGGCACGATCACGCGATCGGCCGCGGCAAGCGCGCTGACCGTCAGCGGGCCGAGTGACGGCGGGCAGTCGATCAGGATGTAGCGGAAGCTGTCGCGCAGCGGCGCCAGGCACTCACGGAGCCTGTACTCGTAGCCCTCGATGCGAGGCAGCTCGATGCTCGCGCCCGCTAGGCCCGGGCCCGCCGGCAGGGCGCGCAGGCCCGCGATCGGTGTGTCCACGAGCGCCTCCCGTGCCGACGCCGCGCCCGACAGGACCTCGTAGAGCCCGGGCGTCCGCGAGCGCGCGATGCCCAGTCCCACGGTCGCGTTCGCCTGCGGATCGGCGTCCACGAGCAGCGTCTCGTAGCCCGCCTCTGCGATGCACGCCGCCACGTTCACCGCGGTCGTCGTCTTGCCGACGCCGCCCTTCTGGTTGGCGATCGCGTAAACCGTGCCCATCGCCCGCACGCTAGCGCCGATCGCCTCCGCGCGGCTGCCCGACGGCGGCTGCGTCCCGCAACGTCCGCCCCGTGGCCGGCGATTCAGCCTCCCAACGGACGCTTGCGCGCGATCCCAGCGCGCCTCGGGAACCGCGCCGGCGTCTCGGCCGTCTTGACGAAGACGTGCAGGTGGCGGTCGGTCGCGCCCTCGAACGGGACCACCCGGCGTATCTCCACCCGCTCCAAGCCCAGCATCGCCGCCGCGCGCTCGCCCGCCTCCTCCGCTGCCTGCTCGCGCCTGCCGCGCCAGTCGACCATCGTGCCGCCCATCCGCAACAGCGGCGCCGCGTACTCCAGCACCACCGGCTGCGGCGCGAGCGCCCTTGCCACGACCACGTCGCAGCTCGACTCACCCTCACGCCACTCCTCCGCGCGCGAGCACACGACCCGCGCGTTCTCGATTTCCGCGGCCGCAAGCAGCCGCGCGAGGAACTCGCACTTGCGACGCTGGCTCTCGACCAGGCTCACCACGGTCGCGGGGAGCGCGACGGCAAGGGCCAACCCCGGGAAGCCGGCGCCACTGCCCAGGTCGGCGATCCGCCCCGCCGTCCTCACCGCATCCAGGCTCAGCGCCACCAGCGAGTCGGCGATGTGCGTGTCCGCGGCCTGCCCGGGCTCACGGATCGCCGTCGGAGCATGCTCGTCACCCGCGAGCATGCTCAGGACTGCGTCCAGCTGCGCTCGCTGCTTGGCGTCCAGATCCCGGCCGGCCGCAAACGGCCCCTCGGGTGTCCCCTCGTCGCTCGTCACGTCCCGGAGCTCACGGTGGATGTTTCCCGTGAAACGCTCTGCGCGGTTCCGCGCGCCGTCAATCCGCCAGCGGCGTGATGACGAGATACCGCTCGGGCTCGTTGCCCTCGCTGTGCGTCTCCACGTCGCCGCGCTCGCGCAGGTACTCGTGCACGATCCGCCGCTCGAACGGCGGCAGCGGGTCGAGCTCCACGGCTTTGCCCGAGCTCAGCGCCTCGTCGGCCGCGTCGTCGGCTTCCCCGCGCAGCGCCTCGGCGCGGCGCTCTCGGTATCCGTTGGCGTCGATCACGACGCGCACGGAAGACGGACCCTCCGGAAAGACGATCCGCTGGGCCAGGTGCTGCACCGCGTCGATCGTCTGGCCGTGCCTGCCGATGAACAGGCCCACATCCTCGCCCTCCAGCCGGCCGCTGAGGACCCCGTCTTGCTCCTCGACCTGGACCTCGACGTCGAGGCGCAGCCCGTCGGCGATCTCCTCCAGCAGCTCCTCGAGCGCCTCCACGGGGTCGAGGTCGACCTCGTCGAGATCCTCCGCGTCGCGGTCGTCGTCCGGCTCGCTCATCGCCGCCTACCGGAGCGTTTCTTCTTCTTGCGCGGAGGCCTTGGCGGCGGCGGGCCCGACGCGATCGAGCCGGACGGGCCGGCGACCTCCGCCTTCGGCGCCGGTGCGGCCGCGCCCCCGGCAGCGTCGACGATCGCCTGGCGCACCGAGCGGGTCGGCTTTCCGTTGGCCTTGGGCGCGGGCCGTTCCGGCGGCGGCAGGCGACGGCGGATGAGGAATTGCTGCCCGACCGTCCACAGGTTCGTCGTGATCCAGTACACCAGCAGGCCCGCCGGGTAGCGGTAGAGGATGATCACAAAGATGATCGGCAGCACCAGCATCAGCCGGCGCTGGTTCGGGTCGGCGGTGGCGGTCGCGATCAGCGTCGATGCCAGCTGCGAGCCGACGTAGAGCACTATCAGCACCACCAGCACGATCCCGGTCGCCTTGTTGGTGATGTCGGGGATGAACAGGAACTTCGCCGAGTGCGGGGCCACCGAGTTGCAGGTCGCTTTTTCGATCGCTTTGGACGAGACGATGTGGTGCGCGGTCAGCGCCGGCCCGCAGATGTGCTTCTTGAGGTCCGTCCGCAGCATGTAGAAGAGCGAGACAAACACGGGCAACTGCAGGAGCAGTGGCAGGCAGGATGCCAATGGGTTGATTTTGTGCTCCTGGTAGAATTTCATCATCTCCTGCTGCTGGCGCTGTTTGTCCTCCTTGTACTTCTCTTTGATCGCGCTCAGCTCGGGGGCGTAGCGCTGCATTTCCTGCATCGACTTGAGCTGCTTGTAGGTCAGCGGCACGAGGACCGCGCGGATCAGCACCGTCAGGCCGACGATCGCAAGCCCCCAACTCCCGCCCACGACGTGGGCATGGATGAAGACCAGGATGCTTTCGAAGACGCTGATCAGGGGCGAGAACGCGTCCTGAATCACGTTGGCGAAAATCGGCATGCTCTATGGGTTCTCGGCGGTCGTGGTGGTCGGCACGTAGGTGGTGCCCGGTGCGATACGGCTCTCAGCCCGCTGCGGTAGGCCTTCGCGCGCCCGGTCAGCCGGCATGATCGGGACTCCCGGTGGGACTCCCGATCCTGAACACACGCTGGGCCTCGACGGGATCGTATCCGCCGTGGCTCCACGGGTTGCACCTCAACAGACGCCACCCAGCGAGTACCAGGCCCCTAAGTATGCCGTAACGGCCAATCGCTTCCAACGCGTAGCGCGAGCACGTCGGCTCGTACTTGCAGCGCCGTGGGATCGCCGGCGAGATCAGGCGCTGATAGAGCACGATCGGCGTGACGGCGACCATACGGGCGACCCGCGACGCGGCATGCGGCGACCGCGGCGCTCCGTGCGAAGCGGACGAGCTCATCGCCCCGCCTCCTCCGTCGGCTCTGGGGCGCCATCAGCCGCGCCCGTGCGCAGCCCCGCCTTGGCGAGCAGCTCCGCAAGCGAGGCGTCCATGCCCGCCAGACCCTCGCGCTCGGCCAGCTCTCCGGCTCCAGGCCGGGCGACGACGACCAGATCCTGGCCGCCCGCCAGCTCGCCCTCGGCGTGCGCGAACGCCTCGCGCAACAGACGCTTGACGCGGTTGCGCTGCACCGCGCCCCCGACCTTGCGCGACACCGACAGTCCGAGCCGCGGACGCGACGACGACTCGTTCGGGAACGTGTACAGCACGAGATGACGGTTGGCGATTGAGCGGCCCTGGCGGTAGACCCGCTCGAACTCGGCGCTGCGCGACAGGCGCCCGCGCGCCTGCGGACGGGGGCTCATCGCACGTCCACCGGCCTCGGAGCTCGTGTGACCACGTCGCTCAGGCGGAGAGGCGCTTGCGTCCCTTGCTGCGACGCCGCTTGAGCGTGAGCCGACCGGCGCGCGAGGCCATCCGGGAGCGAAACCCGTGGGCACGGGCTCGCTTGCGCTTCTTGGGCTGATAGGTGCGCTTCATGCGCGCTGAAGTATAGGACCGCAAGGCCGCCGCGGGTTTTTTCCGCCAAATGCGGCCAGCCCTCAGGAGCCCCAGCGGGGGTTGGGTATAGTCGCCAGACCGGGCCCCCGGGCCCTCCTTCGAATAGTTCTTCAGCACTGCCCCTGGGAGAGGAGCGGACCGACGCTGCCGTGAGCCATGAGCTCGATCACATATGGTCGCGGGTGCAAGCACAGCTTGCCCTGGTCGTCGACGAGCCCACCTACCGCATCTGGCTGGAGCCGCTGCGAGCGCTCGAGCTCGAAGAGGATCGCCTGCTCGTCGAGGCATCGCCGCATGCGTGTCGTTGGATCCGAGAGCGCTTCGGCAGGGTGATCCAGGCCAGCGCCGAGCTCGTCCTCGGCCCGCAGGTGCGCGTTGAGCTGGCGCCGTCCGGCGACGGCTCCCACGCGGCACAGCTCGCGCCCGCCGCCGGCTCACGTGCCTCGACACCACTTGCGAGCAGACGCACCAGCCCTCGAGGCGAACGTAGTCACAGCGCGAGCACGGGCGCCCTTGGCAACCCGAAGCTCACCTTCGAGCAGTTCGTCATCGGCGACTGCAACCGACTCGCGCACGCAGCCGCGCTGACCGTCGCCGAGCTGCCGGCGCAGGCATACAACCCGCTGTTCATCTGCGGCCCTCCAGGGGTCGGCAAGACCCACCTGCTGAGCTCCATCGCCGACCTGCTACTCACCCACAACCCCAGCCTGACGGTCCGCTGCACGACCGGCGAGGCCTTCACCAACGAGTTCCTCGGCGCCCTCGCCGGCGGCGGCATCGACAGCTTCAAGCTCCGCTTCCGCGACGTCGACGTGCTGCTGGTCGACGACGTCCAGTTCCTCGAGCGCAAGACCAAGACCGAGGAGGAGTTCTTCCACACGTTCAACGCCCTGCACGACGGCGGGCGCCAGATCGTCCTCACCTCCGACCGGCCGCCCGCCGACCTGCAGGCGCTCGAGGACCGCCTGCGCGAGCGCTTCGCCGCCGGACTCGTCGCCGACATCGCACCACCGGACCTCGCAACCAGACTCGCGATCCTGCGCAAGCGCGTCCAGTACGACCACATCGAGCTCGATGACATCAGCACGCTGTCCGTGATCGCCGAGCGGGTCAGCTCCAACGTCCGCGCCCTCGAGGGCGCGCTCATCCGCGTCGTCGCGTTCAGCTCGCTCACCGGCAGGCCCCTGACGGCAGACCTCGCGCGCGAGGTCCTAGACAGCCTCTACCCGCGCGCCGTCAGCCCCGGCCACAGCACCCGCACCGTCGCCGAGATACAAGCCGCCACGTGCGAGCACTTCGGCATATCCCCCGACGAGCTCCTATCCACAGCCCGGGTCGCGCGCATCTCCAAACCGCGCCAGCTCGCGATGTACCTCGCACGCGAGCTCACGGGCGAGTCCCTGCCAGCAATCGGCCGGCAGTTCGGGGGCCGCGACCACACCACCGTTCTGCATGCCTGGCGGCGCACCTCCGCCCGCATCACCGAGGATGACGCCACCCGTCAGGCTGTGGAGAAGCTGTGCCAAGCCCTGCACTGCGCACAGCCGTGATCGGCCGTGGCACCGCCGACCGCCCATCCTGAGAGACTTCGCCAGATCCGTCCACAGCTCCGTCCACCGGCCCACACGTCGTTCCACCTCTGTTCACCCCAAATCCACATATCCACACCCCCTACTGGTACTGATCTCCTTCTAGAAACGCATTCATGAAGCTCTCCCTCTCATCAGCGGATCTGCTGGCGCAGCTGCAGACCACAACGCGCGTCGCCTCCTCACGCAGCGCCGTGCAAGCGCTCTCCGGCGTGATGGTTTCCGCGCCCGCGGACTCGACCCCGGAGCTGCTCGCCACCGACATGGAGATCGGCCTGCGCGTCCCGCTCAAAGCCGACGTTGCGCGTCCCGGCTCGGTCGTGCTCCCCGCACGGCTCTTGCTCGACGTCGCCCGCTCGCTGCCGTCGGAGACGCTCACGATGGAGCTGCGCAGCGCCGAGCAGGACGTGGAGATCATCTGTGGGCCCACCACGTTCCATCTGCGCACGCTGCGAGCCGAGGACTTCCCCTCGCTGCCCTCGCCATCCGCGGACACGCGCGTGGTGCTGCCGGCCGAGGCGTTCGTGGAGACCGTCGCCCGTGTCGCCCGCTCCGCTTCTCGCGACGAGACGCGCCCGGTGCTCACCGGCATCCTCATGTCGGCCTCCGGGCAGGAGCTGCGCATGGTGGCGACGGACTCCTACAGGCTGAGCGTGAAGGAGACGGCGCTGGAGTCGCCGCTGCAGGGGAGCCTCGAGGCCAACGTTCCCGCCCGGGCGCTCCAGGAGCTCGTGCGCATCGCGCAGTCGACACCGAGCGAGTCTGTCGCGGTGAGCGTCGGGCAGAACCAGGCGGTGTTCGAGATCGGCGACGTGGTGCTGTCCTCGCGGTTGATCGACGGCCAGTTCCCCAACTACCGCCAGCTGCTGCCGGAGACGGTCGAGCACGAGCTGCGCCTCTCCAGCGCGGAGCTGACCGACGTCGTGCGCCGCATCAGCCTGCTCGCGCAGAAGAACGCGCCGCTGCGCCTGAGCTTCAGCGAGGGCACGCTGACGGTCTCCGCACAGACACCCGACGTTGGCGAGGCGAGCGAGGCGATCCCCGTGCCCTTCCACGGCGAGCCGTTCGAGATCGGCTTCAACCCCGAGTTCCTGCGCGACGGGCTTGAGAGCATCGAGTCCGAGGAGCTCGTGCTGAAGCTGATCAGCCCGCTGCGCCCGGGGCTGATCGAATCCCCCGATACCGGCGATTTCGTATACCTCATCATGCCGATCCGCCTGAACGTCTGAGGTGGGGTCGTGCGCGTGCTCAGCGTGCAGCTGCGCGACTTTCGCACGTATACGCGCGCGGAGGCGGCGCTCGGCGAAGGCCTGACTGTCGTCCATGGCCCCAACGGGGCGGGCAAGTCGAACCTGCTGGAGGCGCTGTACTACGGCTGCACGGCGCGCTCGCCGCGCACGCGCAACGAGCGCGAGCTGGTGCGCTTCGGAGCGCAGGCCGCGCGCGTGACGGTGCGACTGGCCGACGGCGCGGACAGTCACGAGCTGACGGTCGCGTTCGGCTCGCTCGGCGACGGCGCGCAGCCGGTCAAGCGCATGACCGCCGACGGAGCGCCGGTCGAGCGCCTGCTGGACGTCGAGACGCGACCGCTCGTGAGCGTCTTCCTTCCCGACCGGCTGGAGCTCGTGAAGGGCCCGCCGGCCGTGCGCAGGGCACACCTCGACCAGGTCGTTGCGGCGATCTGGCCGCTGCGCGCGGAGGCGCGCCGTCAATACTCGCGCGTGCTCGCCCAGCGCAACGCGCTGCTCGGGCGCATCCGCTCAGGGCGCGCATCGGATGCGACGCTGTCCACGTGGGACCGGGAGCTGGCTGGTCGCGCGCTCGAGCTGCGCGCCCACCGCTCGGCGGCGGTCGACCTTCTCGCCGAGCCGTTCGCCGCGCGCGCGGCGCAGCTGGGGTGTAGCGGCGAGGTCGTGCTCGAGTACCGGCCCCGCTCGCGTGCGCCCGACGCGGAGGAGTACATGGCCGAGCTGCGCGAGCGCCTGCCCAGCGACCTCGAGCGGGGCTTCACCGGCCACGGACCCCACCGCGACGAGCTGGCGATCCTGCGCGATGGGCGTGAGCTGCGCGTGTACGGCTCCCAGGGAGAGCAGCGCTTGGCGCTGCTGGCGCTGCTGCTCGCCGAGCGCGCGGTGCTCGCGCAGGAACGGCGACGCACGCCGCTGATGCTGCTCGACGACGTGATGAGCGAGCTCGACGCCGAGCGGCGCGAGCTGCTCGCCCGTGAGCTGCGCTCGGGCGGGCAGAGCGTGATCGCCACGACGGACCTCGCCCACGTTCCAGGCGCCATGGACACCGCCGTCACGCGCCTGCGGATCTCGCCGGGGGCGATCCTGCAGGAGGCGATCGCAGCGTGAGCAGGACCGCCCCGCGCCCGCTGACAGCGGCTCTGTCGCAGCTCACCGGAGTGCTCGCGCCGGCGAGCACGCTCGCGCGCGTGCAGGAGGTGTGGGAGGGCGCCGTCGGCCCCGCGATCGCCGGCTCGGCGCGCCCCACCGCGGAGCGCGACGGCGTCCTCACGGTCACGTGCGCCGCCGCCGTGTGGGCGCAGGAGCTCGACCTCATGGCCGGTGAGCTGATCCCCCGTCTGAACGCGGCGCTGGGCGGCGACGGCGTGCGCGAGCTGCGCTGCCGCACCGGCTGACGGGGAAGCGCTTTTGCGTCGATGTTGTGCTGACAAACCATGCATCGCGAGCCGCCCGACATCCCCTAACCCCGAGCCGGTTATGCCGGTGACCTGCATGGCGTCGGGGGCCGACCATAAGTGTGGGAGGGCGGCACGTCAGGCCTCCCTCGCTGAGCTCGTGCTAGCGCTAGCGAGCTACGACCTACGCGGCCGGATCTCGTGGATGCCCAGGCGCTCGGCACGCGCCTGAGTCAGGCGGCGCTTCGCGTTTTCGCGCTGCGTCTGCTCCGCCTTCTCGATAGCGTCCGCTAGGTCGAAGATCCTTTGGAGAACTGCGTCGATCTGCTCAGGATGGTTGATGCTCCACCGGAGACCGGGAGTATGTGGCCTTGCGACCTCGTGGCTGATCAACCCTGCGTTCGCGAGCCTTCGCAGGCGGCGATGAACTGTGGGCTGCGTCGCTCCGATCGAGTCCGCGAGAGAGGCCTCGGTCGCGGACTCAGCGAGCAACTCCAGCAGCAGTTCTACGCCTACCGGATCGAGTGCTTCGAGGAGTCGTGTCGTCCGGTCGTCCACCTAGTATGCAGATTCTGCATACTTCTGAAAACAAAGGGTTCCTCATGGCGACAGAGACGCTAGGTACGAGCAAGAACGGAGGGTCTGTCGAGGCACGAGACGCAATCAGTCTCGTGTACACCAACTATCGGGGAGAGACGTCGGTGCGACGAGTAATCCCGAAGCGCATCTGGTTCGGCGCGACCGACTGGCATCCGGAGGATCAGTGGATGCTCGACGCGGTGGATTTGGACAAGCAGGCTGAGCGCTCTTTTGCGCTTAAGGACATTAGGACGTGCTTCGGCTAGCTGGTGTACCTATCCGACCATGATCTGCGGATCCTGCTCCCAGATCTCGGGGTCCATGGGAGCGATCCCGGGTACGAGTTCGACGCGGACGAGCAGATCCAGCCATGCTCGATCGACCTACGTCTGTCAACGGTGTTCTGGAGGCCAAGGCGTCGAGCACATTGGCTGAGGAGGCTGCTCCGAAGGGGCACGACCGTCGACCTCAGGCGAGCCCATCTTCAAGAGATCAAGCCGCACCGCGATTGGAAGCGCATCGAGCTACATGAGGGAGACTCGATCACCATAGGCCCCGGGCAAGTGCTCATGGGGCGCATTTATGAGCGATTCGCGATCCCTCCAGAGTATGCGGGGAAGGTGGAGGGGCGAAGCAGCTTCTCTCGGCTAGGTCTCAGCGTCCACTGCACCGGGGACTTCATCAACCCAGGCTGGAGCGGATATATGCCGCTACAGCTTTTCAACGCCAGCCCCTTCCCGATCCGGGTGCTGCCATACCTACCGATATGTCAGCTGATGATCGTTAGCCTGTCGTCGCGGCCCGAACATACCTACGGCGATCCGGAGCTGCAGAGCAAGTACGTCAACGACGACGGGGGTCCTTCGTACTGGTGGCGGGATCGAAGGATCACGAAGATTCACGAGCGCCTCGGGCAGGTCAGCGTGCCCGAGCGGATCCAGAACGACATCATGGAACTCGTTAGGTTCCGCGACCCGGATCTCCTTGAGCGATTCGAGCGATTCGTGGGGGCCCAGAAGACACGGCACGTCGAGAACGCGGACGTGATGCTTGAGGACTTCTCGGGGAGGGAGGACCGTCGGCGGTGGCTGGATCGTCTCGCGGCGGGTCCGTTCGCGGTTGGGCTAGCCGCAACCATCGGCGGCTTGTTTGCGCCCTTGAGCCTCTGGCAATACATCGCCTGGGCCGTGACCGCGCTCGGGATCGCCCCGGCTATTTACGCTGCGGATCGACGGGACGCCGACTATCTCGGGCAACGAGAGCTTGAGAGGGCTCGGGCCGAACAGCCACCATCGACCTGAGGCCTTCCCAGTTTTCGGCACCGACTCCACGCCCGGATGCCGGGCGCGTCCACGCGGATCAGGCCGTTAGGTTTGCAAGCGTACGCATCAGCGAAAACCGCTTGTTTCCGGCTATTTTGCAGGCATTTACGACCATTGGGAGGCCCGGTCGCGGGGTCCGTCGTGCTATCATTTCAGCCATAGGCAACCCGCCCCGGCCGTGGACTCAGCGCCCCGGAATCCGGGGCGTTCTCACGTCATCGGAGGGCCATTGGCAACAGGCAGCAGCAGCTCTGGAGAGAGCACCCCCCAATCCGGGGCGCAGGCAGGCAAGGGCGGGGTCAACGACCCGTCCGTGAGCGGCGACCCCGCCAGCTACGACGCCCAGGACATCACCGTCCTCGAGGGCCTGGAAGCTGTCCGCAAGCGCCCAGGCATGTACATCGGCTCGACCGGAGTGATGGGACTGCACCACCTCGTCTACGAGGTGGTCGACAACTCAGTAGACGAGGCCCTCGCCGGCTTCTGCACTGAGGTGTCCGTCACGATCCACCCCGACAACTCGGTCACGGTCGTGGACAACGGGCGCGGCATCCCAGTGGCGATCATGGAGAAGGAGGGCCGCCCGGCCGTCGAGGTCGTGCTCACCGTTCTGCACTCCGGCGGCAAGTTCGGGGTCGGCGGCGGCTACAAGGTGTCCGGCGGGCTGCACGGCGTCGGCGTGTCGGTCGTCAACGCCCTGTCCGAACGGCTGTCCGTGGAGATCCGCCGCGACGGTTACGTCTACTCCCAGGAGTACGCGCGCGGCGCACCGCAGGCGGAACTCGCGCAGGGAGAGGCGCTGCCCAAGGGGGCGCCGACGGGGACCTCCGTCACGTTCCTCCCGGACGCGGACATCTTCGAGTCGCTCGACTTCGACTTCTACACGCTCGAGGAGCGCCTGCGCGAGACCGCGTTCCTGACGCGTGGGCTGAAGATCTCGATCGTCGACGAGCGCGGCGAGGGCCACGCGGCCGAGTTCCAGTACGACGGTGGGATCGAGGACTTCGTGTCCTACCTGAACGAGAACAAGGACACCGTGCACCGCAAGGTCGTGTTCTTCGCCGGCGAGTCCGAGGAGGGCGCCGCGGAGATCGCGATGCAGTGGAACTCCTCCTACCAGGAGTCGACCCACTCGTTCGCCAACAACATCAACACCAGCGAGGGCGGCTCGCACCTGAGCGGCTTTCGCTCGGCGCTGACGCGCACGCTGAACAAGTACGCGCGCGATCACAGCCTGCTCAAGGAGAAAGAGGACAACCTCTCGGGCGAGGACGTGCGCGAGGGCCTCACGGCGGTGATCTCGGTCAAGCTGCGCGACCCCCAGTTCGAGGGGCAGACGAAGACCAAGCTCGGCAACCCCGGCATGGCCGGCTTCGTCGAGTCGATCGTCAACACCGGCTTGGGCGAGTTCCTGGAGGAGAACCCCAGCGAGGCGCGCGCGGTGATCATGAAGTCCGTCCAGGCCCAGCGCGCCCGCGAGGCGGCGCGCAAGGCGCGCGACCTGACCAGGCGCAAGTCGTCGCTGGAGAACTCCACGCTGCCGGGAAAGCTCGCCGACTGCGCGATCAAGGACCCGTCGCTCGCCGAGCTGTTCGTCGTCGAGGGCGACTCCGCCGGCGGCTCGGCCAAGCAGGGCCGCGACCGTGAAACGCAGGCGGTGCTGCCGCTGCGCGGCAAGATCCTCAACGTCGAGAAGTCGCGCATCGACAAGGTCCTGCAGAACACCGAGATCCAGGCGCTTATCACCGCCATCGGCACCGGCGTGCGCGACGAGTTCAACATCGAGAACGCGCGCTACCACAAGATCATCGTCATGACAGACGCAGACGTCGACGGCGCTCATATCAGGACCCTCGTGCTCACGCTGCTGTTCCGCGAGATGGAGGAGCTGATCAAGGCCGGTTACGTGTACATCGCCAAGCCGCCGCTGTACAAGCTCAAGCAGGGCTCGCGCGAGCGCTACATCGAGAAGGACTTCGAACTCGAGGAAATCCTGCTGGCGGACAAGTGGGACAAGCTCGAGGTCTTCGACCGCCATGGCACCCAGTTCAAGCTCACCGAGGCGCGCTGGCAGCGCTTCTCCAGGCTGCTCAAGCAGTACGCCGGCTGGTCGCTGTCGCTGCGCGGGCACTACGGCCACGACGTCGTGCAGTTCCTCGAGGAGTCCTCGCTGCTCGGCGAGCAGGCGCTCAGCGCCGACGCCGCGATCGAGCAGCTGTCGCGCGCGGGCGTGCACGGCGACACGCACGCGACCGAGTTGCTCGAGTCCGACCCGCTCGAGCTGCGCGTGCGCGCCGTCGAAGAGAAGACCGGCTTCGCCCGCGTGCACCGCATCAAGCGCAGCCTGTTCGACTCGCAGGAGTACCGCCAGCTCGCGCGCGTGCACACCGAGCTGATCGCGCTCGCCGGCGTCCCCGCCTTCGAGGTGCGCCTCGGCGACGCGCACGAAGCCGCCCCGTCGTTCGAGGCGCTGCATCCGGCCGTCATGGCGGTCGCCCAGAAGGGCATCAAACTGCAGCGCTTCAAGGGTCTCGGCGAGATGAACGCCGACCAGCTGGGCGAAACGACGATGGCGCCCGCCACCCGCACCCTCGCCCAGGTGACGCTCGATGACGCCTTCGCCGCCGACCGCATCTTCTCGATGCTGATGGGCGACCAGGTCGAGCCGCGGCGCGCATTCATCGAGGACAACGCACGCACCGTCATGAACCTGGACGTATGAGGAGGTGACCCAGCATCGCTAGTGCAGATGTCATAGGCGGCGGCAACGTCGAACCGCGCGCGCTCGAGGAGGAGATGCGCACTGCCTACCTCGACTACGCCATGTCGGTGATCGTCGGGCGCGCGCTGCCCGACGTCCGCGACGGTCTCAAGCCCGTCCACCGCCGCGTCCTCTACGCGATGAACGAGCTCGGCCTCGGGCCGACCCGCTCTTACGCCAAGTGCGCCAAGATCGTCGGCGAGGTGATGGGCAACTATCACCCCCACGGCGACTCCGCCATCTACGACACGCTCGTGCGCATGGCCCAGGAGTTCTCGATGCGCAACGAGCTCGTCGACGGCCAGGGCAACTTCGGCTCGATCGACGACGACCCGGCCGCGGCGATGAGGTATTGCGTCGCAGGAGACACGCGTGTCCGCACACGCTCGGGCACCGTGCGGATCGATTCGCTGGTGGCGGATGCCGCGGCGAACTCCGACACCCCCATCGACATCGAGGTGCTCGACCGCCTGGGTCGACCCGTTCATGCGTCGGTTCTGTTCCACTCCGGCGAGCACCCGACGCTGCGCCTGCGGACTCCTGAGGGCTATGAGCTGACGGGTACCGCAAACCACCCGGTGTTGTGCATCGTCGACATGGCCGGCGTGCCGCTGTTGATGTGGAAGCTGCTCGAGGAGGTCGGCCCGGGCGAGCGTGTGCTCATCCATCGCGCGCCGACCGCGAGCCCGGTCGAGGAAGAGCTGGACGAACGCTCTCACATGCTCGCGCTGCTGGCGGGAGCTTTTGTGGCAGAGGGCTGGTTCGGCGCCAGGCGCGCAGGCTTCAACAACGTGGACGAGGGTTTCTTCGATGTGGTGATCGAGGCGTACGACCGTGTCGTGGGCGGCGCGCGCTACACGACCTCGCGCACGATCAGGTCGGGCAGCCTCTGCCACGAGCTGGATGTCCAGAACCTCGCGGCGCTCCGCGAGAGCCCGCTGGCGGAGCTGGAGGGGCTGACAAGCGAGCACAAGCGCGTCCCCGAGTTCGTCTGGTCCGCTTCCTCCGCGTTCAAGCGCGTCTTCCTCCAGGCGCTGTTCGAGGGCGATGGCTCTTGCTCGTTGCTTCCTCGCAGCACGATCCAGATCTCCTACTCCACGCGCAGCCACGAGCTGGCGCGCGGCGTGCAGCAGCTTCTGCTCGAGTTCGGCGTCATCTCGCGGCTCAGCCTGTCGAGCAGAGGCGAGATCAAGGTCGTGATCACCAACCGCCGCGATGGACGCCTGTTCGCCGAGCGCGTCGGATTCCTCGGCGCGAAGCAACCCAAGCTCGAACAGGCGCTGGCGGCAATTCCGACCGCAAGCCGGGCTCTCAGCCACGACCACGTCCCGCATGTCGCCGGCTACATCCGCTCCGACGGGGGATCTACTTACGCCGAGCGCGACTGGCTGCGGCGTCACAACGTCGATCGGATCGAGCGCTGGGAGAGCGGCTCGACGGCGATTCTCGAGCGGATCTCATCGCAGGAGGTGCGCGATGTGGTCGCTCCACTCGTCACCGGCGACTACTACTACGCCGAGGTCGCCTCGGTCGAGCCCGCCGGCGTGCAGCCCGTGTACTCGCTCCGGGTCGACACCGACGACCACTCGTTCCTCACCAACGGCTTCGTCAGCCACAACACCGAGGCCCGCCTCGCGCGCATCGCCACGGAGATGCTGCGCGACCTCGACATGGACACGGTGGACTTCGTGGCCAACTACGACGGCTCGCGGCGCGAACCGCTGGTGCTGCCGTCGCGCTTCCCGAACCTGCTGGTGAACGGCTCGTCGGGGATCGCGGTGGGGATGGCGACGAACATCCCGCCGCACAACCTGCGCGAGGTGATCGACGCGACGATCGCTTACATCGACGACCCGGAGATCGACACGGCGGGGCTGATGCGCCACATCAAGGGCCCGGACTTCCCGACGGGCGGCATCATTCTCGGCCACGGCGGCATCAAAGACGCGTACGAGACCGGCCGCGGCCGCGTGCGCGTGCAGGCGCGAGCGCACATCGAGCCGCTGAGCCACGGCAAGGAGGCGATCGTGGTGACCGAGCTGCCGTTCATGGTCAAGAAGGGCGGCGAAGGCAACCTGATGACGAAGATCGCGGAACTCGTCAACGACAAGCGCATCCCGGAGATCTCGGACCTGATCGACCAGTCGGACAAGCGCGGCATGCGCCTGGTGATCGAGCTCAAGCGCGACGCGATCCCGAAGGTCGTGCTGAACAAGCTGTACAAGCACACGCCGATGCAGACGACGTTCGGCGTGAACATGGTCGCGCTCGTGGACAACGTGCCGCGCACGCTGAACCTGCGCGCGGTGATCCACAACTACGTCGCCCACCAGCGCGAGGTGATCGTCAGGCGCACCAAGCACGAGCTGTCCGAGAAGGAGGCGCGCGCGCACATCCTCGAGGGGCTGCTGACCGCGCTCGAGCACCTCGACGAGATCATCGAGCTGATCCGCGGCTCGCGCGACCGCGAGAGCGCCCGAGAGCAGCTGATGGCGCGCTTCCAGCTCAGCGCGATCCAGGCGACGGCGATCCTCGACCTGCGCCTGTCGCAGCTGACCGCGCTGGAGGCGGACTCGATCAAACAGGAGCACGCCGACGTGACCGAGCGGATCGCCGAGCTGCGCGCGATCCTCGGCGACGAGACGCGCGTGCTGTCGGTGATCAAGGAGGAGCTGACGGAGATCTCCGAGCGCTTCGGCGACGAGCGTCGCACCGAGATCAGCCACTCCGAGGACGAGATCGACATCGAGGACCTGATCGCCGACCAGCAGATGGTGATCACGATCACGCAGACCGGCTACATCAAGTCGCTGCCGCTCGCCACCTACCGCCAGCAGCAGCGCGGCGGTCGCGGCGTGACCGGGATGGACATGAAGGACGGCGACTTCATCGAGCACCTGTTCGTGTGCTCGTCGCACGACTACCTGCTGTTCTTCTCCAACCGCGGCAAGGTCTACCGCTCGAAGGTGTACGAACTGCCGGAGGCCCAGCGCACCGCCAAGGGACGCGCGCTCGTCAACATCCTGCCGCTGCGCGAGGGCGAGCGGATCCAGGCGGTGGTCTCCACGCGCGACTTCTCCGAGACCCAGTTCCTCGTGTTCGCCACGCGCAACGGCACCATCAAGAAGACCGAGCTGCAGTCCTACAACACGCCGATCAAAGCCGACGGCATCATCGCGATCAACATCCGCGACGACGACGAGCTGCTGGCCGTGCGCATGGTCGACCCGGGCGAGGAGGTCATCATGGTCTCCCGCGCCGGCCTGACCGTGCGCTTCGCCGAGTCCGACGCGCGCTCGATGGGGCGCGACACGACCGGCGTGCGCGGCATGGACGTCGGCAAGGACGGGCGCGTGATCGCCATGGACGTCGCGCGCGACGACATGGACCTGCTGGTGGTCACCGAGAACGGCTACGGCAAGCGCACGCAGATCGCGCAGTACCGCAAGACCAACCGCGGCGCCAAAGGCGTCAAGACGATCAAGCTGACCGAGCAGAAGGGCGCGCTCGCGGGCGCGCTCGTCGTGCGCGAGCACCAGGAGCTGGTGTTCATCAGCGTCGGCGGCATGGTCCAGCGGACGGCCGTCGCCGGCATCTCCCAGCAGGGCCGCTCGGCGACCGGCGTGCGCGTGATGAACCTCAAGGACGACGACGTCGTCAGCGCCGTCGCGCTGGTGGTCGACACCGACGCCGACACCGCCGAGGACGCGAGCGCCGTCGACGCCGCGGTGCCGGCAGCGGCTGACGATGGCGCGGTGGCGCTCGGCGACGGCGCCACCGACGGCGCCGAGCCAGCCGCGTAGTCTGCCCCAGCCGTCCTTCCGGGAAACCGACGCCCCGGGCGGGGAACGTCGCAGAGTTCCTTCAACCCGTCCAGATTCACCCGCACACGCTCAGATGGATCGGCTGACCGGCCGAGACCTTGAGGGTGAACGCTCCCCGCAAGCTTCTCCTAACAGCCCTGTCAATCGTCTCCTGCGCCGCTCTCACGGCCGGCCCGGCCGCCGCCTCGCAGTCCCCGGCCACCCCCGCGCGAGCACACGCCGCCGCCCGCGCCGGGGCCGCCTGTGCGAAGAAGAGCTCCGCCCACGCCGCGCGTCGCAGCGCCACTCGCGCATGCCGCTCGAGCGTCCGCAAGCAGCGCGTCCAGAGGGCGGCGAAGGTCCGTCCCGTGCGGACTCGCACGGCGACGCCCAAGTCGGCCCGCACGCACCCCGAACGCACCCGCACGACGAGTGCGAACACGCCGCCCGCCACCTCCGAACCGAGCCCCGCGTCCGTCCAGGCGTCCGCCGCCGCGCGCGACGCAGCGACGATCGCAGCGGTGCTCGCCGCCCCCTGCCAGAACACGGAACTGACGCCGGAACCGGGCAACATCGCGCTCGTCCGCGGCGCCGTCCTGTGCCTGATCAACCGCAAGCGCGCGGAAAACGGCGAGGCCCCGCTGAAGACCAACCCGCAGCTCGAACAGGCGGCCGAAGGCCACTGCGAAGAACTGATCGCAGACGACTACTTCGCGCACGTCTCGCCCAGCGGCGAGACGCCCGTCGACCGCATCCGCGACACCGGCTACATCCCCAGCCCCGGCGACGGCTACGTGATCGGCGAGAACCTCGCGTGGGGCACCTACCAGCTCTCCACGCCCGCGGCGATCGTCGCCGCATGGATCGCCTCCCCCGGCCACCTCGCCAACATCCTCGAATCGCAGTACACCGAAACGGGAATCGGCATCACGCCCGCCGTCCCGTCATCGCTCGCCGCAGGCGCCCCCGGCGCCACCTACGCCCAGGAGTTCGGCGTCATCATCCAGTGATCGCCGATCGTCGTTGCGAAAGCGCCCCGCACGTCATCCACGTCCGCTACTCTGGCTGGACCAGAGAAAGGAGGTGGTCCAAACGTTGAGTGACAGTTCTTACGGGACCCTGGAGGTGACCGGCCGCTAGGTCGGGAGGCTGGTCCGCTTAGCGGAATCCAACCCGGGACACCCCGAGACGACCGCCGGCTCTGGTCCCTCCGGCCTTGCTCCGTCGCTCTCGGTCTTTCCAGTCAGAGAAGCAGGCGAAGGGCGCCCCGTGGTGGGCGCCCTTCGTGCTTCTCAACCCTTGCTTTGCTCTGTCTGAAGGCCATGCCGCATGCGGCATGGCCCAGGGGCGCACATGTGCGCCCCTGTCGGTCGGCGCATGCGCCGACCGGAACAGCGGAGACCAAGCGGTCATGCTGCCTAATGCGGGCGGCGAACGCTCAGGCGGCCTGCGGCAGGTACGCCAGCCACGCCTGCGGGATCGTCGGGCTGGCGACGTGGATGAAGATCTCCGCGCGCGGGGTGCGCGGGGTGTGGCGCGGGTGCATGCCCGCCTGGCGCGGCAGCCGGTCGCCCTTGCGCCGGTTGCACGGCGCGCACGACGCGACGATGTTCTCCCAGCTCGACGTGCCGCCCTTGGAGCGCGGGATCACGTGGTCGACCGTCAGGTTCGAGCGCGACCCGCAGTACTGGCAGGTCCAGCTGTCCCTCGCGAACACAGCCCGGCGGGTGATCTTGCGCCGGTGCGCGTCGCGCGGGACCTTCACGTAGGTGACCAGGCGGATCACCACCGGGCGCGCCAGCGTCGAGCTCTCCGAGTGCAGCTCCCAGCGCCCGCGCTCGAGCAGCTCGGCCTTCTCCTTCAGCAGCAGCACCACCGCCCGCCGGACCGTGCACACGTTGATCGGCTCATACGTGGCGTTCAAGACGAGCACCCGGCCGCTCATCGCCGTGGTGGGCGACGTGCTAGGTCCGTGCCGCTGGTGCTCTGAGGGCGACACGGACCCCACCGGCTCGGGTGGGACTGTGCACTCCATCTTCAGGCCAGCAGTCTAGCGTGGGCGCCGCCCGCTCGCGCTACCGGCCGGTGAACACGTGGCTCACACACGCTCGCGCGCGGGCTCGGCGGCGGCGCGGTAGGAGCCGAGCACGCGCACCTCCTCGCACTGTCCGCCGACGCCCGCGATGGCCTGCGCCACCTGCGGATCCTGCTCGCGGCCGGCCGCCTCGACGAAGAACATGTAGCTGCCGAGGCCCTCCCGCCGCGGACGCGACTCGATCTTCGTCAGGTTGATGCCCCTGCGCGCGAACTCGTCCAGGCAGCGCACCAGCCAGCCCGCGCGCTCGGCGCCCGCGCCCCAGAAGACCAGCGATGTCTTCCACTCCCCACCCTCGACGGGGCGCAGCGGCGGCGTGTCCGTCCGCCCCCGCGCCAGCCACACGAAGCGCGTTTCGTTGTCCTCGCGGTCCTCGACGCCCGCGCGAACGATCGTGCCGCCGTAGATGCGCGCCGCGAGCTCCGTGCCGATCGCCGCCTGCGCGCGGCGCCCGTCCGCCACCACGATCCGCACCGCCTCCGCGGTCGAGCTCGCCGGCAGGACGCGCGCTCGCGCCAGCTCGCCGCGCAGGAAGCGCGTGCACTGCCCCGGCACCTGCGGGTGCGTCAGCACCGTGTCGATCTCCGCCGGCGCCACGTCGCCCGCCGCGATCAGCGAGTGCCGCACGCGCAGCAGCGTCTCGCCCACGATCCTCACGTCGCCCGCCTCGCCCGCCAGCAGGTCCAGCGTCACGTTGATCGATCCCTCCAGCGAGTTCTCGATCGGCACGATCGCCCAGCGGACCCGCCCCTCGCGCAGCGCCGTCACCGTGTCGTAGATGCTCGCCAGCGCCACCGGCTCGACCGCGCCCGGCGCCGCGTCCGCGAGCAGCGCCTCCTCGCTGAAGGTCCCCGCCGGTCCCAGATAGCCGACCCGCTCGCGGCCGGCCGGCGTCTCAGGCGGGCCGCTCATCCCCCGCCGGCCCCACACCGTGGCCAGCGCTGGCCCGTGGAGCGTCGGCCTGCCGAGGACCGGCCAGCGCCAGGCGCACAGCCTCAGCCTCCTCCGGCGAGAGCTCCAGCTCGCCGCGTCCGCCGTACACCTGCTTGCCGTACACGCGCGCCTGATCGCGGTGGTGGATGCACGACAGCACGATGCCCGACTGTTCGTCGTCGAGCAGCGCGATCGACATCGACTGCTGCCCCGACAGCTCGTTGTACGCGTCGTAGCGCACCAGCGCGCGGTGCGCGATCCGGCCGCGCAGCGCCGTCTCCACGCCCGCCAGGCGCCCGTCCAGGCGCACCGCCGTGTCCTGCACGTACGCGCGCAGGTCCTCGAACGCCTCCTGCAGCGCGGCCGCGTGGCCGATCACGTCCTGCTCCCCGCCCGCCCCCAGCACCAGCCGCTGGGCCCGGCGCAGGCGCCGCAGGCTCACGCTCAGCGCCGCGCACGACACGAGCGCGATCAGCGCGACCGCGCCCGCCGCGATCGCGACGATCCCCTGGGTGTCGGTGATCGATGCCTCCATCGATCACAAGTTAGCCGCTGGCGCCGCCGGCGCGCTCAGCGCCACCGGACGTGGCCGGTATGTCCGACCTATTCGCCGAAGATCGCCAGGAACGTGTCGAGCGTGTCTTCGTGGTTGGTTTCGCCCGGCACCGGCAGCACGTGCGCTTCGACCTTCGCCGGCACGCCCAGCGGCACTCCCGGGATCGGTATTTCCACCGTCGCGGCCTTCCCCGGTTCGGTCGTGTTGATCACGTGCGACGCCGTGATCTTCTTGCCCTCCGCCGTGACCGTCACTTCGACCTTGACGTCCGTCTCGGAGAATTCGCCCGCGTTTTCGACCATCACCGAGAACGTCGGGTTGGCGCCGGCGTTGATGTGGTTGAGCGCCGGTTCCGCTTCCAGCGCCGTCGTGCCGACGCTCACGCCCTTCAGCGCGCTGCCGTGATGGCCGGGTTGGACACCAGTCGACGAGGAGCTGCTGCTGGGGGACTGCCCGGTCAGGCGCGCGAGGACCGTCGTCGCTTCCAGCCAGCCGAGGTTCGGCAGGAAGCGCGTCGAGGCCGTCGTCAGGCCCGTGACCCCGCCTTCCGTGAGCGTCTGCTGGATCAGCGGCGCCACGCGCTGGGAGTAGACCACGTCGGAGGCGAGGAAGATCTCCATGTCGCCGGCGATCTTCGTGCTCGCCTGCTTGGCCTGCCCGCCGAGCGCCGACGGCAGCAGTTCGGTGAGCTTGGACATGCCTTCGACGCGCATGTCCAGAGCCAGCAGCAGGGCGCGCTGCGCGGAGGCCATTTCGCCCGGCACGCTCAACCCCTTCGCGCGCGTGGCCAGCGCCTGCGCCTGTTTGAGCAGTTCGTCCACCTGCTGCTCGACGTCCAGCGCCGACTTGCTGGCGGAGCCGTTCAGCGCGACGAACAGAGGATTGGAGACCTGCGAGTCCGATTCCGTCGCGATCGTGCCGACTTCGCGGTTGTACGTCTTCAGCGACTGCTGCTTTTCGCTTTTCAGGCAGCCGTTGACCAGCAGCACGATCAGGATCAGCAGCACGATCGCCACGCCCGCGGCCACCCGCCGCCGCACCATCAGCGTGTGCTGGTCGATCCCCGACGGGCCCCCGTGCTGAGGCCGCCGCGGCCGCGGCCTTGGCTGGCGGGGCGCTGCGCCCGCGGGCCGATCCCCGACCGGCCGACGGGGCGCTCGGGATGACGGGCGCGCTGCTGTCTCCTCGTCATCGTCGAAGAACGACAATGCCAACCGCTCCTTTGCAGGGACTTTAGGAAGAGCGCAGTATGACTGGCGGCCACCCCTCTCGTCAGCTTGCAACTTCTCGGTCAGCGCGGCTTTTCCTGCCGCACGCGGCAGGGACAGGAGCAGCACGCGGCGAACGCGGGAGCCGGTGGAGTCGCCACACACCCTCATCCAGCCGTCCCGCGAGCGCGAGATCACCGCGCAGGAGCCCGCGCGCCGGCGCATCGCGCGCCGTGGCGACGGACCGGCAGCCGAGGATCTCGTGCTCGATCGCTACCGCCTGCTCGAGCAGCTCGGCTCGGGCGGCTTCGGCGTCGTCTGGCGCGCGCACGACGAGCTGCTGCATCGCGACGTCGCGCTCAAGCGCGTGTGGCTGGGGGTGGGTGGGCTCCAGATCAACGCCGAGCGCGCCAGTCGCGAGGCGCTCGCCACCGCGCGCCTGTCGCACCCCGCGATCGTCGCGCTGCACGAGGCGTGCGCGCAGGACGGCGCGTTCTTCCTCATCTCCGAGCTCGTCGACGGCGACACGCTCGCGCGGCTGATCGCCGAGGAGGCGCTCGAGGACGAGGAGATCCTCGAAATCGGCGCCGCCCTCGCCTCCGCCCTCGCCCACGCGCATGCCCGCGGCGTGATCCACCGCGACATCAAGCCGCAGAACGTGCTCGTCCCGCACCCTTCGTCGGACACGCCGCAGTCGCCGCAGGCGCTGCTCGCCGCCGCCAAGCTCACCGACTTCGGCGGCGCCGCCCTGATCGGCGAGGACGCGCTCACGCGCACCGGCGACGTGCTCGGCACGCTCGCCTACATGGCGCCCGAGCAGAGCGAGGGACGCGACGTCGGCGTCGAGGCCGACCTGTACTCGCTCGCGCTCGTCGTCTACGAGGCGCTCTGCGGCGTCAACCCCGTGCGCGGCGCCACGCCCGCCGCCACCGTCCGGCGGATCGGCCGCGACCTGCCGCCGCTGGCGCGCGCCAGGCGCGACCTGCCCGCGGAGCTTACCCGCGCGATCGACCGCGCGCTCGCGCCCGCGCCCGACGATCGCGGCACGCTCGAGGACCTGCGCCTGACATTCGAGGACGCGCTCGACCGGGGCCTCAGGCGCTCGCGGATCCTGCGCAGAGGCGCAGGCTGGCGCCGCGAGCGCGGCTCCGACGCGCACGAGTCCGCGCCGGGCCAGGCCCCCGACTTGGATGCCGTCGCGACCCCCGACGGAACGCTGCTCGCGCCCGCCGGCGTCACCGCGCCGCCGCGCACGCGCGAGCCGCGCCGGCCCGCGCCACACGTGCGGGAGCACGACGAGCACGAGCGCAACCTCGGCGAGCCGGACCGCGCTGCTCGCCCGCGGCGGATCCGCCTGCCGCGCGGCGCGTGGGGCGCGTGCGCCGCCGCGGTCATCCTGTGGCAGGCGTTCGCCGGGCGACCGGGCGTCGCGCTGCTCCTCTTCGCGGCCCTCGTGCCGCTGGCGGTGCTTCCCGCCGAGCGCGAGGACGGGCCGCTGGGAGCGGGCTGGCTGGGCTGCGCGCTCGCGCCGGTGCTCGGCCTCGCCGGTCTCGCCGGGGCGTTCCCCGCGATCGCCGGGCAGGCGTCGCGCTGGCGCGATCGCGCGGCGCTCGGCGCGCTCGGATACTGGTGGCTGGCGCTGGCGGCGCCGCTGCTCGGACGGCGGCTGTGGCTCGCCGAGAGCGCGCACACGCCCGTCCGCGCCGCGTGGGAGGGCTCGCTGAGCGTCACCGCGTCGCATGTGATCGCGCCGCTGCTGGCCCTCGGCGTGCTGCTCGGCGCGCTGCTGTGGGCCCTCGGCGCGGCTGTGCTGCCGTGGATCGTGCGCGGGCGCAGCGCGGCGCTCGACGTCGTCGTCGCCGCCGTCTGGTCGGCCGCGCTCGTCGCGTTCGCGCCCGTCGTCGACGCCGGCCTGAGCGCGCACGCGGCGCACCCCAGCCCGCGCGGCGCCGTGCTCGGCGCGATCCTGGGGGCGCTGGTCGCGGTCGCCGCCCGCGCCCTGCGTGGCCCCGTCTGAGCGCCCGCCCGCGAGCCTGTCGGGCCGGCTCCCGAGCGAGGGTGCGTAGCATGGCTCACGGCTGCCGGCCGATCGGCGTAGATCGGCGCCGGCGCCGAGCGCCGATGAACCCCCTCAAGAGCGTCGAGACCATGATCGCCAGCCTCGTCGAGGGCACCTTCGGACGGCTCTTCCGCGCGGAGGTCCGACCGATGGAGCTCGCGCGCAAGCTCGCCCGCGAGATGGACGCGCACCGCACCGTGTCGGTCTCGCGCGTGTACGTCCCAAACGAGTACTCGGTGTGGCTGTCCCCCAGGGACCGCGAACGCTACGAAGGCGTCGAGCACGAGGTCATCGACGAGCTGTGCGCGTATCTGCTGGAGCACGCTCGCCGCGAGGACCTGATCCTGTCCTCGCCGCCGCACATCGCCTTCCACACCGACGAGCGCCTGTCGCTCGGCGAATTCGGCATCCAGGCGCGGTTGGTCCGGCCCGACGATAAAGATGCGGATGACCGCCCGCCCGCACGACCGCCCACCTCGCGCCCCTCGACACCGCCCGCGTCCCATCGCCCCCAACCCCCGGATCCGCAGGAGCACGGCCAGACGATGATCTACAGCAGCTCCGCACGCGTTCGCGACGCCGTCGAGGACGCGCACGCGCACATGCCCGAGCGCGTGCTGCTGGCGGTCGGCGGGCGACGGCTGCTCGTGCCCCCCGGCGGCGGCACCGTCGGGCGCAGCCGCGACTGCGACGTGGTGCTCGACGACGCCGGGATCTCGCGCGTGCACGCCGAGCTGCGCCCGGGGCTCGACGGCTGGACCGTCGCGGACCTCGGCTCGACCAACGGCGTGCGCGTCAACGGCGCGCCCGTGCACGGCGCGCAGCCGCTGCGGTCGGGAGATCGCCTCGAGCTGGGCTCGACGGAGATCGTCTTCGAAGTCTCATGAACACGCTCGCGCCCGTATCCGTCGCGTTGAAGTTCGGCTTCGTGGCGGTGCTGTACCTGTTCCTGCTGTGGATCGCGCGCAGCGCGCGCCGCGACCTGCGCCGCGGCGCCGGCGCGCTGGACCCCGCCAACTCCTCCAGTCCCGTGCACGCCGCCGCCGGGTCGATCCCGCCGGACGCCACCGGCATGTACTCGGCGTCGGCGCTCGGCACCGCCGACGTCGCGCACCGGGCGCCGCGACTGGTGATCGAGCGCGCCCCCGGCCACGACCCGGGGATGATCTACGACCTCGACGGCGACCTCGTGCTCGGCCGCGGCGACCGTGCCGAGATCAGGCTCGAGGACCCGTTCGCGTCCTCGCGCCACGCGCGTGTCTACGAGCAGGGCAACATCGTCGTCATCGAAGACCTCGGCTCGACCAACGGCACCTACCTCAACGAGGAGCTGCTGCAGACGCCCAGGCCGCTGCACCCGGGCGACAGGGTGCGCATCGGCGACAGCGAATTCACCTTCGAGGTCGACTGATGCTGCGCGTCGCCGAGCAGTACGCTGGCACCGACACCGGGCGCCAGCGGCGCGCCAACGAGGACTCGCTGCTCGCGCGCGCGCCGCTGTTCGTCGTCGCCGACGGCATGGGCGGCGCGCAGGCCGGCGAGGTCGCCTCGCGTATCGCCGTCGAGAGCTTTCAGCCGGGGCTTGCAGACACCTCGCACCCGGAGCTGGAGCTGGCCGCGCTCGCGCGCGCCGCCAACTCCCGCATCCACGAGCTCTCGCACGCGAACGCCGAGCAGGCGGGCATGGGCACGACGCTCACCGCCGTATACGTCGGCGAGCAGGAGGTCGCGATCGCGCACGTCGGCGACAGCCGCGCCTACTGCCTGCGCGACGGGCAGCTGCTGCGCCTGACCGACGACCACTCGCTCGTCGACGAGCTCATGCGCCAGGGCCGGCTCACGCCCGAGGAAGCCGTCGAGCATCCCCAGCGCTCGGTCATCACGCGCGCGCTCGGGCCGGAGGGGATGGTCGAGGTCGACACGCGCTCCTTCCGCGCGCGCGCCGGCGACGTCTACCTGCTGTGCAGCGACGGCCTCACCACGATGATCTCCGAGGAGCTGATCGCCTCGACGCTGATCGCCCACCCCCGCCTGCGCGACGCCGGCGAGGCGCTGATCGCCGCCGCCAACCAGGCCGGCGGGCGGGACAACATCACCGTCGTGCTGATCCGCCTGGAGGAGGTTCACGTCGCGGACGGGCCGGCGTCGCACGAGCACGCGACGATGGTCGGGGTGCCGGCCGTGCCCGCGCCGCCGCCGGCTTCGATCCCGGACGCGCCGGCCAACCCTACCGACGCATGGGCGGCCCCGTCCACCGCCGGAGGCGTGGTGATGGTCGACGCGCCGGCGATCCAGCGCGCGCCCCGCGTCCCGCGCACGCCCGCGCCGGGGACCGACGCGTCCGGCGGCCGGCGGCGGCGGATCCGGCACGCGGGCGCGCTCGCGTTCGCGCTGGTCGTGCTGGGGCTGCTCGGGTCAGCCGCCTACCTGGCAGTGCAGTCGGTGTACTTCATCGGCACCAACAGCCGCGGCCTGATCACGCTGTACCAGGGCCTGCCGTACAAGCTGCCGGGGAACCTGACGCTGTACAGCAGCCAGTACGTCTCCGGCGTCAGCGCCTCGACGCTCAGCGACGAACAGCGCCACAAACTCCTTGACCACTCGCTGCGCTCGGAAGGCGACGCGGGCTCGCTGATCCACAGCCTCGAACTGGAACAGCTCGAATGAGGCGCGCGTACCCCATGACGGTGCACCCCCCACGGCGGGGGGCGGGCAGGCCATGAACCGGCCGATCATCCGCCTGTATGGGCTCGTCGCCGTGCTGTTCGCGCTGCTCGTCGCGTTCACCTCGCGCTGGGCGGTCTTCGAAGCCTCCTCGTTGCGCGAAAACCCGCTGAACGCGCGCCGCGTGCTCGAGCAGGAGCGGATCGCGCGCGGCGAGATCACGGCCGCGGACGGGACCGTGCTGGCGCGCAGCGTGCGCAACGCGGAAGGCACCTACGAACGCTTCTACCCCACGGGCGAACTGTTCGCCGCGCCGATCGGCTACGACTACATCGACCTCGATCGCGGCACCGCCGGCCTGGAGCGCTATCGCAACAGGGAACTGAACGGCCAGAGCGCCGCCAACCTGGAGGGCCTGCTCGAACAGCTGCAGGGCAAGGAACCCCAGGGCGAGAAGGTGATCACCACGCTCGTCCCGCGCGCGCAGCGCGCGGCGGTGGCGGCGCTGGGCGAACACGAAGGCGCGGTCGTCGCGCTGGACCCCCGCACGGGAGCCGTCACGGTGATGGCCTCCAAACCGAGCTACGACCCGAACGCGCTGCGCGCGACGTCCGCCCAGCAGGAACGCGAAGCCAGCGCCGGCTCCTCGAGCCGCTCGGAAGTCAACCGCGCGACCCAGTTCGGCTACGCGCCGGGCTCGACGTTCAAGGTCGTCACCGCCACCGCCGCGATCGACACCGGCGCCTACACGCCCGAATCGACCGTCAGCGGGCCCAACGGCCTGCTCGTCTCCGGCCTGCCGCTGGACAACGACAACGGCGACAGCTTCGGCCCGATCACGCTCACGGACGCGCTCGCGCACTCGGTCAACACGGTGTGGGCGCAGGTGGCCGAGCACGTCGGCAAGCGCACGCTCGGGCGCTACATGGAACGCTTCGGCTTCGACAGCAAGCCGCAGCTCGACTACCCGGCGGAAGAGATGTCCGCCAGCGGCGAGCACGTCGGCGAAAGCGTCGTCCCGCCGACGAGCCCGCTGGTCGACGTCGGGCGCATGGGCATCGGCCAGGACAAACTCGCGGTGACGCCGCTGCAGATGGCCGAGGTCGCCGCGGCGGTCGCCGATCGCGGCACGCTGATGGTCCCGCACCTGACGCAGCGCATCGTCGACTCCGAAGGACGCACCGTGCAGAGCATCTCGCCGCGCGTGCAGTCGGCCGTGATGAAACCGTCCACCGCCACCGCGGTCACCTCGATGATGGAAGCCGTCGTCAACGAAGGCACCGGCACCGCCGCGCAGATCCCCGGGATCCAGGTCGCGGGCAAGACGGGCACCGCGCAGACGCAGTTCGGCGACGCGATCAACAACGTGTGGTTCATCGCCTTCGCGCCGGCGTCGGACCCGAAGGTCGCGCTCGCGGTGACGCTCAAGGCCGTCCCCGGCGAAGGCGCGACGTATGCCGCTCCCGTCGCCAGGGCCGTGATCGAAAGCCTGCTCCGATGATCGACCCCGGCACGATCATCGACGGGCGCTACCGGGTGATCTCGCGCCTTGGCTCCGGCGGCATGGCCGACGTGTACCTCGCGCAGGACCAGCTGCTGGGCAGGGACGTCGCGGTGAAGGTGCTGCACCACCACTTCGCCGAAGACCAGGAGTTCGTCGAGCGCTTCCGCCGCGAGGCCTCCAGCGCGGCGGCGCTGTCGCACCCGAACATCGTCGCGATCTTCGACCGCGGCGAGTGGAACGGCACGTACTACATCGCGATGGAGTACGTGGCCGGGCGCACGCTGAAGACGATCGTGCGCGAACACGGCGCGCTCGACCCCGCGACCGCGATCGAGATCGTCGTGCAGATCCTGCGCGCCGCGCGCTTCGCCCACCGGCGCGGCGTCATCCACCGCGACCTCAAGCCGCACAACGTGATCCTCGACGAAGAGGGCCGCGCGCGCGTCACCGACTTCGGGATCGCGCGCGCGGGCGCCTCGGACATGACGCTGACGGGCTCGATCATGGGCACCGCGCAGTACCTCTCCCCCGAGCAGGCGCAGGGGCTCGCCGTCACCGGCGCCTCGGACCTGTACTCGATCGGGGTGATCCTGTACGAGCTGCTCACCGGCGTCGTCCCGTTCGAGGGCGAGACCGCGGTGGCGATCGCGTTCAAGCAGGTCTCGGCCGAGCCGGCGCCGCCGAGCGCGCTCAACCCCGCGATCCCGCCGTCGCTGGACGCGATCGTCCTGCGCGCGCTCGCCAAGGACCCGGCCGCGCGCTACGCCGGCGCCGACGAGCTGATCGCGGCGCTCGAACACGAGCGCGAGCAGCTGCCGGCGCTCTCCGCCGCGGCCGCCGCCGCGGGGCCCGACGGACACGTCCATCACGCGCAGCCGCCTCCGCGGGCGGGGGCCGGCTCGATGCTGCTCGCGCAGCCGGGTACCGGGGAGTACGAGATCGAGGGCGCGCCGGCGTCCGCCGATCGTCGCCGGCGCTGGCGGCGAGGCCTGCTGTGGGCGCTCGCCGCGGTGCTCGTCGCGGGCGCGGCGGTGGCGGCGGTGCTGCTGCTGACGCAGCCCACCAAGTCGGTGACCGTGCCAAGCGTGACGGGCCAGACCGAACAGGCCGCCGGAGCCGCGCTGCGCGCCGTCGGGCTGAACCCGGCGCCGTCGCTGGCGCCGAGCGCGACCGTCCACAGCGGCCTGGTGATCAGCCAGACGCCGGCCGCGGGCGCCGCCGCGAAGAAGGGCTCGCGCGTGGGCATCGTCGTCTCCGAGGGACCGCAGACGGTGCCGTTGATGGACGTCAGCGGGCTCAGCGAAGCGAAGGCGGTGGCCAGGCTGCGCAAGGCGCACTTCAAGACGAAGACGAAGCCGGAAGCCAGCAAGACGGTCGAAGCCGGTCGCGTGATCGGCACCCAGCCGTTGGCGGAAACGGAGGTCCAGGAAGGCAGCCTGATCACCCTGCTCGTCTCCAGCGGCCCCGCGCCGGTGCACGTCCCCGACGTCGTCGGCGAGACCGTCGAAGCGGCCGAAGCGACGCTCACGAACGCCGAACTCGCACTGGGCACCGTCACCAAGCAGGTCTCCAGCTCACAGCCCGCGGGCACCGTGCTCGCGCAGTCGCCGGCCACCGGCAACTCGGTGCGCGCCGGCACGAAGGTGAACGTGACCGTCGCCAAGGCGCCCAAGGAAGTCGCGGTGCCGACCGTCGTCGGCGCGGCCGAAGCGGTGGCGGTCGCCCACCTCAAACACGACGGGTTCGTGCCCAACACCGAAACCCGTACGACCAGCGAACAGGCTCAGGTCGGCGTGGTCCTCGAACAGAGCCCGGAAGGAGGCGCCCACGCACGCAAGGGCGCGACCGTGACGATCGTCGTCGGCAAGCTGGGCACGACGACCACGACGACCACCACGACCACGCCGCCGACGACCACCACGACCACGCCGCCGGCGCCCGGCGAATGACCGGGTCGCTCACCGTCGCCGTGCTCGCCGGCGGGCGCTCCTCCGAGCACGACGTGTCGCTGTCCTCCGGCGCGGCCGTGCGCGAGGGGCTGGGCGAGGCCGGGCACACGGTCGTGGCTGTGGAGATCGGCCGCGACGGCGTGTGGCGCCGCGAGGGGCAGCCGCTGAGCGTCACCCCCGCCGGCGGGCTGCTCGGCGTCGACGTCGTCTTTCCCGTGCTGCACGGCCCGTTCGGCGAGGACGGCACGGTCCAGGGGCTGCTGGAGATGCTCGACGTCGCGTACGTCGGCGCGGGCGTCGCCGCCTCGGCGCTGTGCCTGGACAAGGTGCTGTTCAAGGAGCTGATGTCGGCGCTCGGCGTCCCGCAGGTCGACTATGTGGGCGTGCGCGCCGGGCGCTTCAGACACGCTCGCGCGCAGGTGCTCGGCGAGATCGCCGCGCTGGGCCTGCCGGTGTTCGTCAAGCCCGCGCACCTGGGCTCGTCGACGGGCATCGTCAAGGTCGCCGCTGCCGAGGAGCTCGCCGACGCGCTCGAGCAGGCGTTCGCGCACGACGGGCTGGTGATCGTCGAGGCGATGGCGTACGGCGTCGAGGTCGAGTGCGGCGTGCTCGGCGCGCTGGGCGCCGAGCACGACGGCGGCGAGGAGGCGCACGCGTCGGAGCCCGGGGAGATCGTGTTCGAGGGGGAGTTCTACGACTTCGGCGCGAAGTACGCGCCCGGCGGCATGGAGCTGAAGGTGCCGGCGCGGGTCTCGCCGCTGGCGCGCGAGGAGGTCCGGCGCCTGGCCGTCCGCGCGTTTCTCGCCGCCGGCTGCGACGGCCTGGCGCGGGTGGACTTCTTCGTCGACGGCGAGCGCGTGCTCGTCAACGAGCTGAACACGATGCCCGGCTTCACGCCGACGAGCGTGTACGCCAAGCTGCTCGCCGCCTCCGGCGTTGCCTACCCGCAGCTGCTCGATCGCCTGTGCCGCCTGGCGCTCGAGCGCCACGAGGAACGCCGCGCGTACAGCTACTGAGCTGCGCCGCGCCGAGCGACGCCACGCGATTGGGTGTGACCGCGCGCCCCGCGCGCCCGCGCTACTTGAACAGCGTCAGCTCGTTGAGCGACGCCGACTCCATCCCCGGCGGCAGCGTGGTCAGCCACACCAGGTAGTAGCGGTGCGGATGCCCGGACAGCTTCAGCGGGATGCGTTCGCCATCGTGGACGTCCGCGCTCGCGCCCACCGGTCCCAGCCAGCCGCGCGCGCTCAGCGGCGTGGAATTGCCGTACGGCAGTTCCAGCTCGATGTGATCGGCGGCGTAGACCTGCGCGGCGAAGCCGGGCGTGGCCGTCTGGATCTCCAGCGCCTTGGCGAGCACGCGCGGGGCCGCGTCGAGGTAGACCCCGAGGCCGGTGCCGCCGGGCTTCCTGAGCGTGCCTTCGTAGTACTGCTCGGTGTTCCACGTGGTGTTCGGGTCGCCGTCGACGAGGTTCTCGATCTGGTCGCGGTTTTCCGGTCCGGTGCCGAACGGGTTGTAGCCGTGCGCGGCCGTCTGGCTGAGCTGGACCGGTTCCAGGCCGGCGTGCGAGGCGATGCCCGACGCGACGCCCGTGCCGCGGTGCGTGCCGAGGCCGCCGGCGATCAGCGCGATCGCGACGATCGCGACGAGCAGCGCCAGCGACACGACCCAGCGCGCGGGGTGGCGCATGCGCCACGGCAGCCGCCGCCGCGCCGGTGCGGGCAGCGTCCGCAGCACGCTCGTGACCTCGCCGGTGGCCTGGCCGGCGCGGGCGGCCTCGATTGCGAGCACCTCCTCCAGGTCGGCGAGCATGCTCGCGGCGTCCGGGTAGCGCCGCGCGAGGTCCTTGGAGACCGCGCGCTCGACGACCGCGGCGGTGGCCGCGGAGACGCCCGGGCGCAGGCGCTGCACGTCGGGGACGTCCTCGCGCACGTGCTTCATCGCCACCGCCACCGGCGAGCTCCCGCGGAACGGAACCTCGCCGGTGAGCATCTCGAACAGCACCACGCCGAGCGAGTACAGGTCCGACTGGCCGGTGACGTCCTGCCCGAGCGCCTGCTCGGGCGAGACGTAGTCGGTGGTGCCGAGCACGCGCCCGTCCATCGTCAGCCCCTCCTCGGTGAGCGTGCGCGCGATCCCGAAGTCGGTGATCTTGGCGCCGCCTTCCTCGCTGATGAGCACGTTGTGGGGCTTGACGTCGCGATGCACGATCTGGCGTTCGTGCGCGGCGCCGAGCGCTCGCGCGATCTCGATCGCGTATGCGATCGCCTGCGGGATGTCGAGCGGGCCCTCGCGGCGGATGACGTCCTTGAGCGTCTCGCCGTCGACGTACTCGAGCACGATGTACGGCGTCTCGAATGCGTCCTCGCCGCCCGCTCCGTTGCTCTCCGCGGAGGGCTGCTCGCCGGCGTCGATCACGGTGACCACGTGCGGGTGGTTGAGCTGCGCGACCGAGCGCGCCTCCCGGCGAAAGCGCTCGAGCTGATCGGAGTCGGCGGCGATCTCGCGGTGCATCAGCTTGATCGCCACCGGGCGCTCGAGCACCGTGTCGAAGGCGCGGTAGACGGTCGACATGCCGCCGCGCCCGATCTCGGCGTCGAGCCGGTAGCGCCCGCCGATCACCGTCCCGAGGAGAGTCATCGGCCTCTATTGTGCGCGCAGGCTAGGCGGCGTCGCGCCGGCGTGCGACGACGAGCGCCGCGAGCAGGCAGCGGTAGAGGGCATATGGCAGCAGCGAGCGCTGCTCGCGCCGGAGCCGGCGCATCGCCGCGGCGCTCGCGAGCGTCGACAGGAACGCGCTGGCGCCGCCCACGGCGAGCGCCATGCGCTGCTCGCGCGCGACGCCCGTGCCGCGCATGCGCGCGCCCTTGAGCATGCTCGCCCCGAGCATCACCGGCAGCCCCGCGTGCCACGAGAGCGTCTGCGCGGCGCCGCGCCCGAAGCCGCGCGCGCGCGCCGCCGTCAGCGTGGCGCCGTTGCGAGAGACGCCGGGGATCAGCGCGGCGGCCTGGGCGAGCCCGAGCGCGAGTCCGTCGCCCGCCGTCGCATCCTCCTGCGCGCGGCTTCGCGCGGCCCGCGCGTCAACGAGCGCCATCGCGACGGCCCCCCCGGCGAGACCCGCGGCGATCGAGCGCGGTCCGCCGAGCCGGCGCTCGATCGGGCGCCCGAGCGCGTAGCCGGCGAGCACCGGCGGCGCCAGCGCCAGCGCGATCACGCCCGCGCGGCGGGCATCCAGGTGCGCGAGCTCGTGCTGCAGCTCGCGGCGCATGTGCAGCGCGAGCGCGAGCCCGGCGCCGGCGTGCAGGGCGACCTCGAAGGACTTGCGCCGCTCGCCGTCCAGCCGCGCGTACGGCCAGCCCGCAAGCCACGGGACCAGCGTCGTGTGCGCGGAGGAGGAGATCGGCAGCAGCTCGGCGGGGCCCTGCAGCAGGCCCAGCGCCACGGCGTGGCGAAGCGACGGCGCGGCCTCAGCCGGCGGCATCCATCTCCGATGACGACGCTGCCGCCGGATCGCGGCGCGCTCGCCGCCGGCGCACGATCGCGTAGACGATGCCCACGACGACCAGCGCTACGACCGCGTAGTCGACGTACTCGAAGCCCTTGCGCACGCTCGTCCAGTCGCCGCCGAGCGCGTGACCGGCGAGCGCCAGGCCGAGCACCCACGGGAACGTGCCGATCAGCGAGAACAGCGTGAAGCGCCCGAGCGGCATCCTCGCGACGCCTGCGGGCAGCGACACGAACGCGCGCACGACGGGGATCACGCGCCCGAACAGGACGGCCGCCTCGCCATGGCGCTGGAACCACTGATCGCCTCGTTCGATCTGCTTGGGTCCCATGTGGAGCTTCGCTCCGTGGCGTTCGAACAGCTCCAGGCGCCCGCCGCGGCCGACCGCGTAGGCGAGCCACGAGCCGACCATCGTCCCGATCAGCCCCGCGAGCACGATCCCGACCATCGTCAGGTGGTGGTGGGAGGCGCTCTGACCGGGGTCGGCGACGGCGAACCCCGCGAACAGCATCACGACCTCCGACGGGATCGGGATGCAGGCGCTGGAGATCGCCATCAGCGCAAAGATCCCCGGCAGCCCCGCGTCGCGCACGAAGTGCGACGTTTCGTTGACCAGCGTTTCGGATATCGAGGCGAGGACGAGCACCGGCCGGGCAACGATAGCGGCGATGCGGCCCCGCCCACCCGATCGCCGCGCATCGTTACCGTCTGGGCGCGCATGCGCATCTGGATCGACCTGACGAACAGTCCCCACGTGCTGGTGATGCGCCCGGTGATCGAGCGCCTGCGCGCGGACGGACACGACGTGCGCGTGACCGCGCGCGACTTCGCGCAGACGCTCGAGCTGTGCGAGCGCTTTCAGATCGCGCACACGCAGATCGGCCGCCATCGCGGCGAGCGTCTCGGCGCGAAGGCCGTCGGGCTGGCGTCGCGCTCGGCCGCGCTCGTGCGCTGGGCGCGCGCCGAGACCCGCGCCGCCGGCGGGACGGGCTTCGACATCGCCCTCGGTCACGGCTCCAACGACGTCAGCGTCGCCGCTGCCCTGCTGCGCATCCCCAGCTCGACGATGTTCGACTACGAGTGGGCGACGGTGCAGCACAACGTCAACTGCCGGCTGGCGCGGGCGGTGGTGGTGCCCGACGCGATCCCGCCGGCGCGCCTGGAGCGCTACGGCGCGCGGGGCAAGCTGCGCGCGTACGAGGGCCTGAAGGAGGAGTACTACCTGGCGGACTTCGAGCCCGACGGCGCCGTCCTGGCGGAGCTCGGGCTGGACCCCGCGCGGGCGATCGTGGTCGTGCGCACGCCGCCGGAGGTGTCGCTGTACCACCGCTTCGAGAACGACCTGTTCGCGCGCGTGCTGCGGCGGCTGGCGGACGCCGCAGCCGAGCAGGGCACGCAGGCGGTGGTGCTGCCGCGGGTGGCCTCCCAGCGCGAGGAGCTGCGGCGCGTGGCCGGCTTCGTGGTCCCCGAGCACGCGATCGACGCACAGTCGCTGATCGCCCACGCCGACCTGGTCATCTCCGCGGGAGGCACGATGAATCGCGAGGCGGTGGCGCTGGGCACGCCCGTCTACACGACCTTCCAGGGCCGTCTGGGCGCGGTCGACGAGCGGCTGATCGCCGAAGGCCGCCTGCGCATGCTCGCGGCGCCCGAGGAGCTCGACCTGGGGCGCCGCGGGGGCGCCGAGGGCGTCGGCGAGCGCGCGAATGCCCTCTCCCGCGTGCGCCGCGACCCGCGCGTGCTCGTCGAGCTGCTGCTTTCGCCCGTCTCCGGCTGAGACAAAGCGATGCGGACTGCGACGCCGCAGTCGTGGCCGGCGCCTACAATCTCCGCAATGCGCCGACGGATCCGCTCGGCGGCCCTACCCCTCCACCGTCACTCGCTGCCGCAACTCGCAGTGGACGGGGCGCTGGTCGCGCTCGCGTACTACCTCGCCTTCCAGCTGCGCTTCACGACAAGGCTGCCGGCGCACTACTCCGACCTGCGCGCCGACACGATCTGGTGGGTGCTCGTGGGCAGCCTGCCGGTGCTGGTGCTCTCACGCGTGTACCAGCGCAACTGGCGCTACGCGGGTCAGCGCGACTACGAGGCGGTCGTGCTCGCGGTGCTGCTGATCGTGCTGTTGACGGTCGCCGGCGTCGAGATCCTGCGCCCGGTGCATCGCTACATCGAAACGCGGCATCGACCCGGCCATGCGACTGCGGTCCCGCTCGTGCTCCCGGACACCGTGATCGTGCAGTTCGGACTGCTGTCGCTCGTCTTCCTGGTGGGCGTGCGCGCGGTGGCGCGCACGCTGTACGAGCGCAGGCCGCTCGCCGCGTTCCGCAGCCCGCGGCGCGACCAGCGCACGGTGCTGATCGCGGGCGCCGGCGACGGCGGACGGCTGGTGGCCCGCGAGATCCTGCGCAACCGCGACCTCGGCCTCGTGCCGGTGGGCTTCCTCGACGACGACCCGGCGAAGCGACGGCTGCGCATCGAAGGGCTGCGCGTGCGCGGCAACACCGAAGGCGATCTGCCGCGCATCCTCGACGACGCCGAGCCCGACGAAGTGATCATCGCGATCCCCTCCGCCCCCGGATCGACACGCGCGCGGATCGTGCGCGAGTGCCGGACGCGGGGCATACCGGTGCGCACGCTGCCGACGGTGTTCGAGCTGCTGCAGACGCGCGGCGCGCTCGCCCGGCAGGTACGCGAGGTGCGCGTCGAGGACGTGCTCGGACGCGAGCCGGTGCACATGGAGCTCGAGCGCGTCGGCGCCTACCTGGCCGGCGAGACGGTGCTCGTGACCGGCGCCGGCGGCTCGATCGGCTCGGAGCTGTGCCGGCAGATCGCGCGCGTGGAGCCGCATCGGATCGTGCTGCTCGACCACGCCGAGGACAACCTCTTCTCGATCCAGCGCGAGCTGGAGGAGGAACGCCACGTGCCGCCGTCGATGCTCGCCGCCGTGCTCGCCGACTGCAAGGAGGAGGAGCGCATGCGGGAGGTGTTCGAGGCGCACCGGCCGACGATCGTCTTCCACGCGGCCGCCTACAAGCACGTCGGCCTGATGGAGGCCAACCCGGTCGAGGCCGTGCGCAACAACGCGATCGGCACGCGCGTGGTGGCCCACGTCGCCGGCGAGCTGCAGGTCAAGCGCTTCGTGCTGGTGTCGACCGACAAGGCGGTCGCCCCGGCGACGGTCATGGGGGCGTCCAAGGCGCTCGCGGAGTTCGCGCTGGAGGCCGCCGCCGTGCGCTGGCCGGGCACGTGCTACAACGCGGTGCGCTTCGGCAACGTGCTCGGCTCCTCCGGCAGCGTCGTGCCGATCTTCCGCCGCCAGATCGAGCGCGGCGGCCCGGTGACGGTGACCGACGAGCGCATGACGCGCTACTTCATGACGATCCCCGAGGCCGTGCAGCTGATCATCCGTTCGGGCTCGCTGGCCTCCGCGCGCGCGGAGCTCGAGCGCGAGGGGGCGCGCGCCGGCGGTCGCATCGCCTCCGGGCAGCGCCGGTCGCGCGGCGCCGAGGTGTTCGTGCTCGACATGGGCGAGCCGGTCTGCATCATCGACCTGGCCCGCGCGATGATCGACCTGTCGGGCCTCGATCCCGACCGCGACATCGACATCGAGATCGTCGGGCGCCGCCCCGGCGAGAAGCTGCACGAGGAGCTGTTCAACGTCTACGAGCGCCGGCGCACGACCGCTGCCGAGAAGATCCTGCTGGCCGAACGCGAGCCGCTGGGAATGGAGGAGGTCGAGTCGATGTTCGCGGAGATCGGCCTGCTGGTGCTCGAGGGGGATGCCGCGGGCCTGGCGGCGAAGGTGTCCGAGCTCGCCGCCTCGCGCAGGGACGCCCTGCCGGACGAGCACGGCGAGACCGGGTCCAACGGCGCGTCCGGGTCCAACGGCGATGCTCCCCAGCCCGAGGAGGACGCCGACCGTCGCGATGCGCCTGCGCCCCTCGTACACTCCCCGCATTCATGATCTCTCTGCCGGTCGCGCTCTCGCTATCGAGCACGTTCACCAAGATCGGGGCAATCGCAGCGTTCGCCGCGCTGGTCGGCATTGCGGTCCTCGCCCTGCTCGTCTTCTCCCAGGCTCGCGAGCTCAAGCGGCTGCGTGAGTGGGCCGGCCGCGCGCCCGAGCGCGCGGCCGAGCTCGAGCAGCGCGTCACGTCCGCGGCTGCTGTACGCGTCCAGCAGCAGGCGCCCGGCCATATGGCGCGCCCCGTCCCGCGTGCGGCGCCGATCCCCGCCGCCGCGGCAGGCGCCGCCGGCCCGGCCACGCGCGTGGTGGGCGCCCCGGTCGTCCCCGCCGGCGCGGCGGCTGCCGCCGGGCAGGCGCTGAACGCCGGCGGCGCGCCCGCGTCGCCGGTCGCGCCGGGCGCCGCGACGCCACCGATCGCGCCCGCACAGCCAGGCATCGCCGCGGCTGTGCCCGTGCCCGCACAGCCAGGCACCGCGGGCCAGCCGCCGCTCACGGGGCGCCCCGCGACCCCGGGCGCGCCGCCACCACCTGGCGCTCCCGCAGCCCCCGGCGTGGCACCCGCGCCCGGCATGCCCGTCCCGGCGGCCCGGCCCGGAGCAGGACAGCCCGGACTGCCGGCGCAGCCGGCCGTGGCGGTCGGCGCCGCCAACTCGGCCGCTGCGCCTCCCGTGGGCGCGCCGGCGTCGGTGGCCGGCGCCGCGGCCCAGGGCCGTCCCGCTGCCGCGAGCGCTCCCGCGGGACTCGCCGAGCCGCCCTCGCCGGCGCCCGCGACCGCGGCGGCAGCGGCCGGCGTCGCAGCGCCGCCTCCGCGCGCGCCGAGTCCGCCGCGCCCGCCGGCCCCGCCGGCGGGGCAGCTGCCATCCGTGCCGTCCGCTCCGACTCCTCAGGCGGCGCCCGCCGTTCCCGCCTCCTCACCGCCGCCGGCTGCTCGCCGCCCGCCCGCCCCGCCGGCGTCGTCACCGTCCGGGGCGCCGCCGCGACCGCCGGAGGGCCAGTCGATCCGCGCCGGGGGAGCGCCCGCCGGGCGCGGTCCGAAGGTCGTCGCGCCGCCGCTGGAGGGCCGCTCGGTGTACTCCGCTCGGCGCTCGCCCCGGAAAACGGTGGCGCTGATCGTGGGGGGAGTGCTCGTGGTGGCCGCGGCGGCGGTCGTTGCGCTGACCTCGCTCGGCGGCTCCAAGGGGGGCGGCAAAGCGGCGAGCGACACGGTGACGACGACGGCCCGGCGCGCGGCGACGCATGGCGCCAAACACGCGCACAAGGCCGCGTCGAAACCGGCGCCGAAAGCGCCGGCGGTCAGTCCGGCGGAAACTACGGTGGCGGTGCTGAACGCGACCGAAGCGGAAGGCCTCGCGCGCCGGCTGGCGAGCACGCTGCAGCAGAACGGCTACTCGCAGGCCACGGCCCTGTATGGAAAACCGCCGGGCTCCGATCAGGTCAGCGTCGTCGAGTACGCCAGCGGCCACCAGGCGGAAGCCGAAGGAGTCGCGCGCTCGATCTCGGTCGCGCACGTGCTGCCGATCGAAGCGGCCGTGACCGCGCTCGCGGGTCAGGCGTTCGTGGTGGTCATCGTCGGCGCCGACAAGGAAAAAGAAACGTCGAGCCCATAGCCGGCTTCCTCGACATCCCGGCGCGGTCGGCGAAGCCGCGCGAGCGCGGCATCACGCACGTGATCGACAGGGGGCTGTCGGTCGCCGACGTCGACGGCCTGCTGGAGGTGGCCGGCGACAGCGTCGACATCGTCAAGCTCGGCTGGGGCACGGCGGTCGTGAGCGCCAATCTCAAGCCCAAGCTCGAGCGCTTCGCCAGCCACGGGATCCCGGTCGTGCTCGGCGGCACGCTGACGGAGATCGCGATCCGCCAGGGGCGGGTCGAGGGGCTGGTCGCGTGGCTGCGCGAGCTCGGCCTGCGCCACGTCGAGGTCTCCGACGGCACGATCACGCTCGAGGCCGACGTCAAGCGCGAGCTGATCGAACGGCTGTCGCGCGAGTTCGTCGTGCTCGCGGAGGTCGGCAACAAGGACGCCGACTTCATCATGGCCCCCTACATCTGGGTGGAGCAGATCGAACGCGACCTGGCCGCGGGCGCCTGGAAGGTGATCGCGGAGGCGCGCGAGTCGGGAACCGCCGGCATCTACCGCGCCAACGGCGAGGTGCGCACGGGCCTGATCGACGAGATCGCGCACGCCGTCGACACCGACCGCCTGATCTTCGACGCGCCGCTTCAGCAGCAGCAGGTGTGGCTGCTCAAGCGCTTCGGCACCGAGTGCAACCTCGGCAACATCGCGCCCGCCGACGTGCTCTCGCTGGAGACGCTGCGGCTGGGGCTGCGCTCGGACACGGTCGAGCGCTTCGCGCTGGGCGGCGGGGATTGAGCGAGGCGGAGCCGGGCGGCGATCCGCTCGCGCGGGCGGTGTTCGCGCTGCTGGTGCTCGCGTGCCTTGCGGCGTTCCTGATCACGCAGCGGCTCAAGCACACGCCCACGGCTGTGGCCGACTTCAAGCTGGCGACCGCCTTCTCCCCGTATCCCGGCGGCAGCAGCCCGCTCGAGGCGATCTCGTTCAAGCTGGCCAACGCGGAAGACGTGACGGTGACGATCGTCGACTCCGCCGGCGACACCGTGGCGACGCTCCTCACCGACCACCCGGCGCCCCGCTACAAAACGTTCTCGCTGCGCTGGAACGGACGCCGCGGGATCGCGCGCCGCTACGGCCACATCGTGACCCCCGACGGGCGCAGCATCCTCGTGGCGGAACCCGAGGGCGGGCTCGCGCCGCCCGGCGAATATCGCGTAGACCTCAACCTCCGCCACCGCGGCCAGCAGGTGCTGCTGCCGCGCAGCTTCGCGCTGGTGAAGCCGTGAACGCGCTCGCGACCAGCCTGCCCAGCGCCGGCACGCTCGCCGTCGGCCTCGCTGTCGCGCTGGCCGTGATCGCGGCGCTGGTCGCGGTGATGCGCCGCCACCGCGACGCGTTCCCGCTGCTGGCCGTCTTCGCGCTCCCGTTCAGGCTGCCGATCGCCACCGGCGGCAGGACCGTGAACCTGCTGATCCCGCTTTACCTGGTCGTCGCGGCGGGGACGCTCACGTATCTGCTGCCGCGGCTGCCGGCGTGGCTGGCCAGCCGGGACGCGGACGCCGAGCGCCCGGCGCGCGATTCGGCGTCGCGCGAAGCCGGCGGCTCGCCGACGAGCCCGCGCTGGTGGGCCTCGCCACGCGGCGTGGAATGGCTGCTGTTGATCGCGGTCGCGCTGTACGCGCTGCAGGCGCTGTACTCGAGCGACCGCGCCAAGGCGGCCGAGAACGTCGCCTTCTTCTACGTGCCGTTCGCCTTGCTGTTCCTGATCCTGCGCGACGTGCGCTGGACGCGCGAGCTGCTGCTGCGCTGCCTCGGTGTGCTGGTCGCGCTGGCGGTGCTGTTCGCGGGCGTCGGCTTCGTCGAGTACTACCGCAAGTCGCTGTTCCTGAACCCGAAGGTGGTCGCGGCCAACCAGTACGACAACTACTTCCGCGTCAACTCCGTGTTCTTCGACCCGAGCATCTACGGCCGCTTCCTGGCGCTCGTGATGATCGCGGTGATGACGCTCGTGCTCGCCGGGCGCTCGGCGACGGAGAGCTCGATCGCGTGGCTGCGCGAGCGCCGGCGCCAGCTGCTGGGCGGCGCGGCGGTGCTCGCGTGGCTGCTGGCGGGCCTGGTGACGAGCTTCTCGCAGTCGAGCATCGCCGCGCTGCTGCTGGGCCTCGCGGTGCTGGGCGCGTGGTGCTGGGGCGTGCGTCCCACGCTGTACGTCGCGGGCGCCCTGCTCGCGCTCGCCGCAGCGGTCGTGCTGCTAGCGCCGGCGAGCTTCCACTTCGGGCTGAAGGGCTCCAGCGGCTCGGCGAGCAACGCCACGAGCGGGCGCGCGACGCTGATCGGCGGCGGCCTCGAACTGTTCGCCAAACGGCCCCTGGAGGGCTACGGCTCGGGCTCGTTCGAAACCGAGTACAAACGCCACAGCTCGCTCGCCACGGCGAGCGCGGAGAACGCCACCTCCGCCTCGCACACGATCCCCGTGACGGTCGCCGCCGAGCAGGGGATCGTCGGGCTGGCCGTGTACTTCGCGCTGCTGGCCGCGGCGTTCGTGGTCCTCTTCCGCGGCGCCGGGCGCTCGCCGCCGCGGATCGCGATCGCGGCGTGCTTCGCGGCGCTCGTGCTGCACACGTGGACGTACGCCGACTTCCTCGAGGACCCGTTCACGTGGACACTGCTGGCCGTCGGACTAGCCCTTGCCCGCCAGGACGCCGGCGTGGCGGGCAGTAGCGTCTGAGCCGTGCTCGGCTACCTCAAGCGCCTGGTCACGACGGGGGCGGCGTACCAGTTCGGGGACATCCTCGCCAAGGGGCTGGCGCTGCTGACGCTGCCGCTGTACACGCGCCACCTCAGCACCGAAGCGTACGGCGCGGCCGAAACGCTGCTGACGGCGGTGATCCTCGCGAGCATCCTGCTGCGAGCGGGCGTCGGCGAGGCGTTCATCCGCTTCTACTTCGACGACGAGGACACCGCCAGGCGCGAGCGGATCGCGCGCACGGCGACGGCGACGGTCGCGTGGACGACGACGCTCGGCTCGCTCGTCGCGGTCGCGTTGGCCGGTCCGCTCTCGCGTCTGGTGGTGGGCTTCGAGGACCCGCTGCTGTTCGACTGCGCGGTGCTCGGCCTGTGGGCGTTCACGAACCTGGAGATGGTGTATGCGCAGCTGCGCGTGGACGAACGCAAGCGCGCGTACGTCTACGCGTCGGGGGCGAACGTGGCGATGACGGTCGCGTTCATGGTGGCGCTGGTCGTGTTCGCCAACCAGGGCGCGCGCGGCCTGCTGCTCGGCAACTTCGGCGCGTCGGCCGTCGTCGTGCTCGGTCTGTGGTGGGTGCTGCGCAGGCGCGTGTCGCTGCGCGTGCGGCTCGCCGACCTGCGCGCGATGCTGCGCTTCGGGCTGCCGACCGTCCCGGCGGACGCGAGCGTGTACGCGCTGCAGGTCGCCGACCGCTTCTACCTGTTCAGGGTGTTCTCGCAGAGCGCCGCCGGGCAGTACGCGATCGCGATCAAGCTCGCCACCGTCGTGTTCGTCGCCGTGCGCGGCTTCCAGTACGCGTGGCCGCCGCTGGCGTACTCGGTCGAGAGCGACGAGGACGCCGCCCGGCTGTACTCGCTCGTGACCACCTACTACGCGCTCGCGACCGGCGCGGTCGTCTGCGCGGTGGAGCTGCTCGGGCGCTGGATCGTGCGGCTGCTGGCCGCGCACGAGTACTTCGGCGCCTACCGCGCGCTGCCGTGGCTGGCGCTCGGATGGGCGCTATACGGGCTGTATCTCGTGTTCGTGGCGATCGCCGGGCGTGCGCGCGTGACCTCGCGCAACTTCCCCGCCGCGGCCGCCGGCCTTGCGGTCAACGTCGCGCTGCTGATCGTGCTGGTCCCGCGCGGCGGCGCCGACCTCGGCATCGCGGGCGCCGGCATCGCGCTGTGCGGCGCGTACGTGGCGATGCTGCTGGTCATGTACGCGCTGACGCGAACCCTCTTCAGGGTCGGCTTCGAGTGGCGGCGCCTGGCGCAGCTGGCGGCGATCCTGCTGGGCGTCGGCATCTCCGGCGAGCTGCTGCTCCCCAGCCACGGGCTCGCGGGCCTGGCATTGCGCCTCGTCTGGCTCGCGCTGGTGCCGGCGCTGCTGCTCACCACGCGCTTCTTCCACCCCCACGAGCGCGCCCAGGCCAGGGCGCTCGTGGCCGACGGGCACAGGCGCGTGCGGGCCTTCCGGGCCGGGCACGGCGACGTCGAGGCATACGCGGAGGACCCCCTCAGGGACATCTGACGGACGCCAGATGAGTCGTGAGGGTGTCTAAGCGAACGATAATTGGCTCAAGAGCGCGACTTTTGCGGCCGATGGCTGCCCTGTTGTGGCCGAGCTCACCGCCAAGTCCCCGCCGCTTGCGGGTGCCAAGGAGCGCCGCAGGCGCGCCGAGGCGCTGCGCCGTCATCGCGCCGACGCGCGCGTCAAGAGCATGGCGGTCGCGGGCGAGGTGGCCTACCTGCGCGAGCAGCTGCGCCTGGCCGCGAGGCTGACGGCGAGGCTCGCGACCAAGAGCGACGTCGAGGAGCTGGCGCAGCTGGTCGTCGACGAGCTGCACGAGACGTTCGCGTTCTATCTGGCGGCGATCCAGCGCCTCGACGGCGACGGCGTGCTGCGGCTGGTCGCCGGTCGCGGGCCGCTGGCGGAGGTGATGACCGAGTTCCTGCTCACCGAGCAGTCGGTGTCCGAAGGCATCAACGGCAAGGTCGCGCGCTCCGGCCACACGGCGCTCGTGGCGGACACGCGCACGGACCCCGACTACATCGTGCGCGACCCCAAGACCGACCCGCGCGCGGAGCTCGCGGTGCCGGTGCTCGTGGACGGAGCGGTGTGGGGCGTGCTGAACATCGAGGCGACCGAGCCGGGCGCTCTCGCCGAGGCCGACGCGGCGCTCGTCGAGGCGGTCGCCACCAGCTTCGGCGTCGCCGTGCACCGCGCGCGGCTGGTGGCCGACCTGGAGGGCGCGTTCACGACGGCGCTGGCCGCGCTGACGAGCACGGTCGAGGCGAAGGACGACTACACGGCCTGCCACGGCGAGGACGTGGCGGTGCTCGCGGAGCGGATCGCGCTGCGCATGTCGCTGTCGAGCGCGGAGGCGCGCGACGTGCGCTACGCGGCGATGCTGCACGACATCGGCAAGGTGGCGGTGCCGAGCGAGATCCTGTTGAAGCCGGGTCCGCTGACGGACGAGGAGTGGGTGACGATGCGCAGCCACGCCGCGGTCGGCGGCGAGCTCGTCGGGCGCATCGACGCGTTCGCGCACCTCGCGCCGGCGGTGCGCGCGAGCCACGAGCGCTGGGACGGCGGCGGCTACCCCGACGGCCTCGCGGGAGAGCAGATCCCGCTGGCGGCGCGCATCATCGCCGCGTGCGACACCTACGACGCGATCGTCACCGATCGGCCGTACCGCGCGGCGCGCTCGCCGCGCGAGGCGTGCGAGGAGCTGCGCCGCGTCGCCGGCGCGCAGCTCGACGCCGAGGTCGTGCAGGCGGTCGTGGCGGAGCTCGACGAGGCCTGAGCTCAGAACCTCTCAGGCGGCGGCGCGGTTGTACTCGGCGGCGGCCTCGCGCAGGCCCTCGCCGCGGTCGGGATGCAGCGTGGCGGTGACGTGGCGCCAGTAGCGGCGCGGATCGTGCCCGGGCAGCGCCAGCGCGGCGAGCGCGCGCAGCGCGTAGCTCCAGGCGGTCAGCCAGCGCACGGCCCGCGCCGCGGCGGGGGAGTGGTGCTTGCGCATGTACAGGTCGCGCCCGCGGGACAGTTCGACGATCCGCCGCTCGGGCAGCGCGCCGGTCGCCAGCTGCTCGTGGTGGACCGCCCGCGCCTGCGGGACGTACACGCTGTGCCAGCCCGCGTCGCGCAGGCGCCGGGCGAAGTCGACCTCGTCGGAGTACACGAAGAAGTCGGGGTCGAGGTAGTCGACCTGCGCGGCCGCCTCGCGCCGCACGAGCAACGCGGAGGACTGGCACCAGTCGACCTCGCGCACGTGCTCGCCGCGACTCTGCACGGTGTATATGCGGTGCAGCACCAGCGCGCCGGCGAGCGCGGTGGCGACCGTGGGGAAGCGCCACGCGCAGGCCTGCCCGCGCCCGTCGGGGCGCAGCAGCCGCGCGCCTGCGCACGCCGCCTGCGGGCGCTCCTGCAGCGCCTGCCACAGCGTGAGCGTCGCGCCGGGCTGCAGCTCGGAGTCCTCGTTGAGCAGCAGCGCGTAGCGCCCGCGCGCGCGGCGCAGCAGCTCGGAGTCGTTGGCGGCCTTGCCGCGGCGCTCGTCCAGCGCGATCGTCTCGTCCACCGCCGGGTGCTCGCGCGCGGCCTGCGCGGAGCCGTCGCGCGAGCCGTTGTCGAGCACGAGCACCTCGGTCGCGAACGGCACGCTGTCGCGCTCGCAGGCGATCGCGTCGAGCCCGCGCAGCAGCAGCTCGCGCTGGGAGGTGTTGACGACGCAGTAGCTCAGCTCGATCTCGGGCACCCGCAGGACCCTACTTTCAACGTCCCGCCCGCTCTGCTCGCCGCCCTACTTGCCGGTCGTGCGGTGCATCGTCCCCCGTGCGTGTCCGCGGCTTCCATGTCCGGCGGCGGTGCCGCCGCCGGCCCTGCCGTGGACGGGCGGCGGGGTGCGCCGGATGAGCAGGCGCAGCGCCCGGTCGTCGGGCCCCTCCTCCGTGCGCTCGCTGAGCGCGTCCGGATGAACCGTTCGCAGCACGGGGCCCTTGGTGCGGTCGACGACGGCCACCACCACCTTCGTCCGGCTCGGCGTGTCGAACACGATCCCGTCGAGCCCCGGGCCGCCGCCTGCGACCTTCACCAGCTCGCCTGCGCTCGTCGACTCCATCCCCACAGCCTACCGGCACGATCGCGTGCGACCGCGCAGCAGGCCGGCTGTCATACCCTCTAGCCCGTGCAAGCAATGCAGAAGCTGCGCGCCCGCATGGCCGAGCTGGCGGATCTGGCGGCGATCGGGATGCTCGCCGGCTGGGATCAGCTGGTGATGATGCCGGCGGACGGCGCGGCGGCGCGGGCGCAGCAGCTGGGCACGCTCGCTCGCCTCACTCACGAGCAGGCGACCGCCGCTGAGATCGGCGAGTGGCTGGCGGAGATCGACGCGGCGGGCGCCGACGCGGAGCTCGGCGAGATCGACCGCGACATCGTGCGCCTGGCGCGCCGCGACTGGGAGCGCGCCCGCCGGGTGCCGGAAGAGCTCGCGGTGGAGCTGGCGCGAGCGAGCGCCGACGGCCAGGAGATCTGGCAGAAGGCGCGGGCGAACGACGACTTCGCTGCGTTCGCGCCGGCGCTGGAGCGCAACGTGGAGCTCGCGCGCGCGTACGGGGAGTGCGTGGCGCAGGAGGGCGAGAGCCGCTACGAGGGCCTGCTCGCCGACTACGACTTCGGGCTGCGCACGCAGGAGCTGCGCCGCGTGTTCGGGGCGCTCGCGAAGGCACTGCCGCCGCTGGTGGCCGAGGCGCGGGTACGCTCGCCGCGCCGCACGCTGGAGGTGCCTGTGAGCGCGCAGCAGGTGGCGGTGGCGGGCACGCTGCGCCGGCTCGGGGTCGACGATCGGAGCTGGCGCGTGGACGTCTCCACGCACCCGTTCACCGCGTGGGTCGGCCAGGGCGACTCGCGCGTGACCACGCGCTACAGCGACGGCGAGGTCGAGTCGCTGCTGAGCTCGCTGCACGAGTATGGCCACGCGCTGTACGAGCGCCAGATCGATCCGGCGCTGGATCGCACGAACCTCGGCACGGGCACGTCGATGTCGATGCACGAGTCGCAGAGCAAGCTGTGGGAGAACCACGTGGCGCGCAGCCCCGCGTTCGCCGAGGTCCTGGCCGCCGAGCTCGGCGCAGGCGGCTTCGCAGTCGCGCCCGCGGAGTTGCACGCGGCGCTCGTCGGCGTCGAACCGGGCCTCGTGCGCGTGTCCGCCGACCCGCTGACGTACCCGCTGCACATCGTGCTGCGCTTCGAGCTGGAGCTCGCGCTGATCGACGGCGACCTCGCGGTCGCCGACCTGCCGGCGGCTTGGAACGAGCAGATGCGCAGCCTGCTCGGCGTGGAGGTCCCGTCGGATGCGCTCGGCGTCCTGCAGGACGTCCACTGGAGCGGCGGCAGCTTCGGCTACTTCCCCAGCTACGCCCTCGGCTGCCTGATCGCCGCGCAGCTGTGGGAGGCGATGCAGGCGCAGATCGGCTCACGCGAGGATGACCTCAGGCGCGGAGAGGTGGCCCCGATCCAGGGCTGGCTCGGCGAGCACGTGCACCGCTACGGGCGGCGCATGGACACGATCCCGCTGCTCGAGCGCGCCACCGGGCGCGCGCTCGAGATCGAGCCGTTCCTGCGCTACGTGGCGCCGCTGGCCGGAGGCTGAGCGCTGGAGCGGGCGCCTGTGCAGGGCAGGCGGGATCCGATGTAGATGGGCGCCGGCGTGGTAGATTTCTGCCATGGTCACAACCATCGACGCAGCCGGTCGCATCGTGGTGCCGAAGCGCCTGCGCGAGGAGCTCGGGTTCACGCCAGGTCAGCGGCTGGAGCTCAGCGCAGTGGACGGCAGGCTCGAGGTCGAGCACCCGACGACGCCGATGCGTCTGGAGAAACGCAAAGGGCGGTTGGTGGCGGTCGCCGATCGTCCGATGCCGGAGCTGACATCCGAGCTGGTGCGAGAGACGCTCGAGCAGATTCGCCGGTGACGCCCGACAGCAGCGTTGTGATCGCTGCGTTCGCGACCTGGAATCGGCATCACGAGGCGGCCGTCGAGGCGCTGGCCGAGAACGACGTTCGCGACCTGCTCGCGCATGCCGAGCTGGAGTCCTACTCGGTCCTCACGCGCCTGCCAGAGCCGTTCAGAGCCGAGCCGGCGCTCGTGGCGGAGTATCTGAACGAGGACTATCCCGGGAGGCGCATCGTCTTGCCCGAGCGCGAGCGACGCAACCTCGTCAAGAAGCTCGCCTCGCTGTCGATCGCGGGCGGCTCGGTCTACGACGCGCTCGTGGCGAGCACGGCAGCGCATCACGGACATGTCCTGCTCAGCTGCGACCAGCGCGCGAGGTCCGTGTACGGCCTGCTCGACGTAGAGGTCATCTATCTCTGACCAACTGACCACCGTGCACGTCCATATCGTCGACCCCTCGGCCTATACGCCGCCCTACGACCACGCGCTGTGCCGCGCCCTAGGCGCGGAGGGCGCGGAGGTCGAGCTGTACACGAGCCGCTTTGCCCACGGACCGGTCGCGCCTGCGGACGGCTACGAGCGGCGGGAGCTGTTCTACCGAGTCGCCGCTCGTGTGCCCGACGCGCGTGCGCGGCGCATCGTGAAGCTGGCGGAGCACGTCCCCGACATGCTTCGCTACCGGCGCGCGGCGCAGACGGCCGACGTCGTGCATTTTCAGTGGCTGGCCGTGCAGCACGTCGACGGGCGGCTGTTGCCCGCCCGCCGCTCCCGCTCCGGCGCGCGGCGTCCGTTGGTGCTGACCGCCCACGACATCCTCCCGCGCGAGGCGCGGCCGGGCCAGCGCGCGGCGCAGCGGCGGTTGTACGAGCACTTCGACGCGATCGTCGTCCATTCCGAGCACGGTCGCGCACGCCTGACGGACGAGCTGGGCGTCGCGCCCGACCGCGTGCACGTGATCGCGCACGGCGTGTTCGAGCACCTTGCCGTGGATAGGGCGGATGGAGCCGGGGGCGCCGATGGACCCTCGCCCGCCGGCACGGCCCCGTTCGCGACGGAGCTGCCGGTGGTCCTGTGCTTCGGGCTGATGCGCCCGTACAAGGGGATCGACCTGCTGCTGAAGGCGTGGCGGGGGATCGAGGGGGCGGAGCTGTGGATCGCGGGAGCGCCGCGGATGGACATCTCGGCGCTGCGCGAGAGCGCGCCGCCGGGCGTGCGCTTCGTGCCGCGCTTCGTCGGCGACGACGAGCTGCCGGCGTACTTCCGCCGCGCGGATCTGGTCGTGCTGCCGTACCGCGAGATCGACCAGTCGGGCGTGCTGTTCACGGCGCTGGCGTTCGGCAAGCCGCTGTTGCTGAGCGACGTGGGCGGCTTCCCGGAGATCGCCGCGACGGGAGCTGCGCGCACGTTCCCGGCGGGCGACGCGGCGGCGCTGCGCGCTGCGCTGCGCGAGCTGCTCGCCGACGAGGAGGCGCGCTCGGCGCTGGCCGGGCGGGCTCGCGAGCTGGCGGGCGGCGAGTACTCCTGGAGGGCCGTCGCGCGCCGCACGCTGGCGCTGTACGACCGATTGCTCGTGTCCGCGCGTCAGTAGTGGAGACTGCCGGGGTGCAAGACGTCAGAGACCTACCACGCGCAGGACAGCGCTCAGATTGCCGTGCAGAACCAGCACCCATGTAGAGATCGCAACCCCGGCCGCTGCAAGAACCGATGCGAGCATACCTGCCAGCACGAGCTTCTCCTTGCGGGCAAGGAACCGCTCTCGCGCTTGCACGCGACTCACGCCGAGAGCTACGAGTTCGCTGGTCGTGGCAGTGGCCTCAGCGTCACTGTCGCCCGGTCCCAGGAAGTTTCTTTGCCGCTCGACCAGCCCCTCTACCCTTCGCAGGGCTGCGAAGAAGTCGTCGTCGTCTGAACGCGCGCGTCTGCGCGCGCGACGCTCGGCGAGAGACGCCCAGAGCGACGGAGACTCTCCGGGATCGTTCAATCTGGGCTCGATCGGCCGCTCCAGTCTTCGTACAGGGCCACAGACAAATCCCACAACGGGCTCTCGCGACGCTGGTACCAGACGATTCTGTCCCCACGACCTGGAGGCAGTGCGGTGAGAACGCCGGCGTCGGAGAGTGCGATCAGTTGGGTTCGAACTCGATTGTTGGCGAGGCCCAACTCCTTTTCGAGGTCAGCGGCACAGACGACGTTGTTGCCCGAGCGCACAATCGCCACCATGACTTCGAGGCGGTCGCGGTTGCCGAATAGCGCCTTTGATCGGTCGCGTAGACCCTCGCGGGTACCTCCCAATGTGGGCAACCCTCGAGGATGCTCCCCCTGTTGTTTATCCCCCCGCATAGAACGATAGTGTTATTCATGAATACTGATTTTGCAAGCTCGGTTCCCGGCTATGAATCTGGGCAGGAGATGCAGCAATCGCTGCAGATCGAACCGAGCCTGTGCGTGGCTCATGGAGAATAAGCAGCTTCATGCTCCGGCTTGCCCTTGAGATCGTCTTCTGGTTGTCGTGCGGTCTGATCCTCTGGACGCAGGTCGGCTATGCAGTCGGGCTGGGGATACTTGCGCGCGTGCGCCGACGGGCGGCGGCAACGACACACGAGCGCACGCGTTGGCCCGACCTGTCGCTGATCGTCGCCGCGCACGACGAGCAGGCGGTGATCGCGGCGAAGGTCGCGAACGCGCTCGCCCTCGACTACCCGCGCGAGCGCCTGCAGGTGATCGTGGCGTGCGACGGCTGCACGGACGCGACCGCCGCTCGCGCGCGGGAGGCGGGCGCGGACCTGGTGCTGGAGCTGCCGCGCGGCGGCAAGATCCGAGCGCAGGACGCCGCGGTGGAGCAGGCACGCGGCGAGATCGTCGCGTTCTCGGACGCGAACGCGCAGTGGCAGCCGGACGCGGCGCGCGTGCTCGTCGGCGCGTTCGAGGACCCGCGCGTCGGCTACGCGTGCGGCCAGGTGCGCTTCGTGCGCGACACCGCGGGTTCCGCCGACAGCGCGGGCGGCGCGGGCGCGCCCAACCAGGAGGGCGTGTACTGGCGCTACGAGCTGGCGGTGCGCGCGCTGGAGTCGCGCCTGTCGTCGATCACGGCCGGCAACGGCGCGATCTACGCGACCCGTCGCGAGTCCTACATCGTCGTGGACCCGATCATGGGCCACGACCTGTCGCTGCCGTTCAACACCGTCAAGCGCGGCCTGCGCGCGGTGTACGTGCCGGGCGCGCGCGCGACGGAGAAGATGGTGCCGTCGCTCGCCGGCGAGTTCGCGCGCAAGCGGCGGATGATGAGCCACACGTGGCCGATCCTGCTGCGCGGCGGCATGCTCTCCCCGCGCGGCTACCCGCCGGGCTACGCGCTGATGATCCTCTCGCACCGCGTGCTGCGTTATGCCACGCCGGCTCTGCATGTGATCGCGCTGGCCACGAACGTGGCGCTCGTGGCACTGGACGCCGACGCCCTGTATGTCGTCACGCTCGCGCTCCAGCTCGGGCTATTGCTGGCGGCTGCCCTCGCCGGCCTGCTGCCGATCCGCCCGCTGCTGATCGCCCGCTACTACGTGCTCACCACGAGCTCGCTCGCCGCCGGGCTGTGGGACTGGCTACGCCACGGGACCGAGGCGACGTGGGAAGCGGCGGAGGGCACGCGTTGAGGCGCCGCCGACAGGCGCTCTGTGATGCTCTACGCCGCGATGGCGCGCTCGAGGTACACGCCCGGACCGGAGGGCTCAGGGGCCGGTTCGTTGTGCTCGCGCATAACGCCGAGGTGCGCAGCCAACACCGAGCGCATCTCCTGGATGCAAGCGTCGATTGTGTCCCCGGTTGCCACACAGCCCGGAACGTCCGGCGACCACGCCGAGTAGTTGGATGGCGGGCCACCCTCGATGAGAATCAAATAGCGCTCTATCTCCGTCATCGCCTCAGCCCTGCCTGCTTCATGATGCTTGCCTTCGTCTTGGGATGCAAGTCGTCGCGCGGATGACCGGCAACGGTAACCGTCCCGGGCTTGCCCGGGTGGCGGAAGTGACGATGACTTCCGGCCTGGCGAACCTGTCGCCAGCCGTCGGCTTCGATGAGCTTGATGATGGCTTGGACCTTGATGCCGACGGACCTTAGGCCCGACTTGGGATGCTTTTTCGCCCTCGCTGCGAGAATCCCCGCGGTGATCCGCCGCGCCGTCGACATCGTGGTCTCGGCCACGGGCCTGCTCGTGACCTCCCCGCTGCTGGCGCTGGCCGCGCTGGCGGTCCGCGTGGAGACGCCCGGTCCCGTGATCTACCGCCAGCGCCGCAGCGGCCTGCACGGCCGCGAGTTCGACGTGCTGAAGCTGCGCACGATGGTGCAGGGCGCGGAGCACATGGGCGCGCGGCTGGCGATCGACGAGAACGACGCGCGGATCACGCGCGTGGGCGCGTTCCTGCGCCGCACGTCGCTGGATGAGCTGCCGAACCTGGTGAACGTGCTGCGCGGGGAGATGTCGCTGATCGGCCCGCGCCCGACGCTGCCGGTGCAGGTCGAGCAGTACACCGAGCGCCAGCGGGGGCGCCTCCAGGTCAAGCCGGGCATCACGGGCTGGGCGCAGGTGAACGGCCGCGCGTCGCTGCCGTGGGCGGAGCGGATCGAGCTGGACCTGTTCTACATCGAGCACCGGTCGCTGGCGCTGGACGCGCAGATCCTGTGGCGGACGGTCGCGATCGTGCTGGGCGGCTCGGGCGTGTACAAGGGGCCGGCGGGCGGCTGGGAGGGCGAGCTGTGAGCGCGCCGGGAGTCCCGGCCGCGAGCCGACCGGCGATCCTGCTGACGGGCGCGGGCAAGCGCTACGACATCGTGTCGTGCTTCGCGGCGCAGACGTTGACGATCGTCGCGGACCCCTCGCAGCTGGCCCCGGCGCAGTACGCGGCGCAGGTGCGCGTGGCTGTGCCGCGCATGGACGACCCGGAATACGTGCCGGCGCTGATGGCGCTGTGCGCGGAGCACGGCGTGGGGGCGGTGCTGCCGCTGACGGATCTGGACATAGAGATCCTGGCTCGCGGGTTGGAGGAGCACGGGCTTCCTGCGCTCGTTCCGTCGGCCGCGGTCGCCCACGCCACGTACGACAAGTACGAGGCGCACCTGCTCCTGCAGCGGCTGGGGCTGCCGTCGCCACCGACGGCGCTGCCGGAGGAGGACCTGGATGCGCTGTCCTATCCGGTGATGGTCAAGCCGCGCCGCGGCTCGGGCGCGCGCTCGATCCATCTGGCGCACGACCCCGCACAGGCTCGTTTCTTCATCGACTACGTGCAGAGGGCGCCCGCCGCGGCGCGGCCGAAGGGGCTGGCGGGGCCGGAGCCCGTGATGGTCCAGCGCGCGATGGGCGGCGATGAGCTGTCGATCGACTGCCTGGGCAACCGCGACGGGCGTTGCGTGAACGCGATCCCGCGGACGATGCTGGAGTCGCGCGGCGGCGAGTCGATCAAGGGCCAGGTGATCCGCGACGAGGAGCTGATCGAGCTCGGCCGCACGGTCATGGAGGCGCTGGAGGTCCGCGGGCCGGCGACGATCCAGGTGTTCCGCGACCCGGAGATCGGGCTGGGCATCACGGACGTGAACACGCGCTTCGGCGGCGCGTTTCCCGCGCCGGCGTACGCGGCGCTGCCCGGGCGCACGTATCCCGAGTTGATCGTGCGGATGGCGGCGGGCGAGCACGTCGAACCGCATGTCGGCGAGTTCCGCGCGGGCATGACGTTCACGCGCTACTACTGGCAGCTGGAGCTCGACGAGCGCCTGGAGCCGACGGGGCGCGACATCGTCGCGGGCGGCCCGCCGGCGCCGGAATCTGCTCGCCGGCGCCCGGCGTAGGGCTAGAATTCGGGTCAGTGGCCACGTCGCTAGTCGATTCACCGCCCGCGCCGCCGAACGGTCAGGCGCCACCGCCGGCGCAGCCGCCGGACGGGCCCAATGCGGCCCCGCAGCCACAGCAGGCACCCGACGCCCAGCAGGCCGCGCCGGTCGCGGTCGCGGAGCGCAACTGCAAGCGCTGCGGCGGCGCGATGGTCGCCGGGCAGGACTGGTGCCTGCAGTGCGGCGCCGGCGCCCCGGGCAGCCTCGGCACGCCGAGCTGGCGCTCGGCGGCGACGATCCTCGGTGTGGTCGCGGTGCTCGTGCTGGGCGCAGCGGCGGCGGCGTTCGCGGCGCTGAGCAAAGGCTCGGGCCAGGCGCCGGTCGTGACCAAGACCGTCGCGCAGGCGCCCGCCGCGACTGCACCGGCGGGCACGGCGCCCGGCACCCCGGGGGCGCTGGGCACGACGCCGACGGCGAAAGCGACGCTGCCGCTGGGAGCGGTCAAACCGCCGAAGATCCCGCTCACGGCGGTCACGCCGAAAGCCTCCGAAAAAACCACGACGACGACCACGCCGGCGGCTGAAACGAAAACAACGTCGACGACCACGACGTCGACGAGCACCACGCCGAGCGAAAAGACCGGCGAAGAATCCCAGCAGGCGGCGATCATCCTGGACACGGACGCGGCCTCCACGTACAACCCGTACGCCTACCCCGCGACCGGCTTCGGCGACCCGAGCCTGGCGATCGACGGCGACACCTCGACCGCGTGGACCGCGCAGGTCAACCCGGCGACGGCGCCGAAGATGGCGGAGGGGCTGCTGATCGACATCAAGGCCAGGGAACGGGTGGGGGTGCTCGAGCTGATCACCTCGACGCCCGGAATGACGGTGCAGGTCTATGGCGCCAACGGCCACACGGCGCCGTCGACGATCACCTCGCCCGCGTGGACGCCCCTGAGCCCGCCGGAGGTCGTCAAGAAGAAGCACCTGCGGATCGCGCTGCGCCACTCGTCCAAGGCGTTCACGTTCATCGCCCTGTGGATCAGCAAGGCGCCGGAATCGTCCACGCCGGAAGCGCCGGGGCACGTGGACGTCAACGAACTCGAACTGTTCCCGGCGAGCTAGGCGCTCAGGCGGAGCCGCTGCGCGTGCGCTTGGCGGCCGGGCGCCTGCCGCGCTTGCCGCCGGCGGGCTTCATCCACACCTCGTCCACGAACGCGGCGATCTCGCCGGTCAGCCGCTCGGGGTGCAGGCGCAGCTCCACCAGCGAGTTGGCCTGCAGCAGCCGCGCGTTGGGCATCTCCTTGGCGAGCATGCCCGCGTCGGAGAAGGGGTGCACGGGGTCGCGCTGGTGGCCGAGCACGAGCGTCGGCGTGGTGAACGTCGCGCGCTCGTCGCGCGGCGGGGCGATGCGCCCGAAGAACAGTCCCTGCAGCAGCGCGCCGCCGGGACCGGGCTCCTGGCGCACGAGGTCGAGCATGACGTTGCCGTAGTGCGGCAGCAGGCGCCGCGGCACCGCGCGGGTGGTGCGGGCGAGCAGCTTCATCGCGGGCTCGCCGAACGTCAGCGCGACGAGCAGCGGCGTGAACGCGAGCGCGCTCCACAACAGGCCGTTGTCGAGCACCGGCATCTCGATCACCATCCCGCGCAGTCGCTCCGGGTTGCGCGCGGCGATCTCCAGCGCGGCGTTGGCGCCGAGCGAGGTGCCCATCACGACCGCCTGCTCGATCTGCAGGTGGTCCATCAGCGCGAGCACCTGCGCGCCGTATTTGGCCATCGAGTAGCGCCACATGTCGCGCGGGCGGTCGGACTGGCCGTGGCCGAGCAGGTCGAGCGTGATCACGCGGTTGCCGCGCGCCGCCAGCTCTTCGGCCAGCGGCCGGTGCATCTCCTGGGAGAGCAGCAGCCCGTGCAGCAGGATCAGCGGGCGACCGTTCGCGGGCGCGCTCCTGGCCGTGCGGCCGCGCCCTCCGCCCGGCGTGAGCACCGCCGGCCCGCCGCCGAACTCGGTGTACGCGAGACGCTGCCCCTCGAACTTGAAGAACGGCATGTCTCCACACTACTACGAGAAGCTGGCCGGCTGGCCAAAGCGCTAGCTTTGCGGGAGGACTTCATCGGCCAGCCACCAGAGGAGGACACCATGGCCAAGCAGCCCCGCATCCTCGCGGGAGAGACAGCGGCGATCACCGGCGCGGCGCGCGGCATCGGTCGCGCCACCGCGGCGGCGTTCCTGCGCCAGGGCATGCGGGTGGCGATCGGCGACGTCGACTTCGAGGCCGCCAGCCGCACCGCCTCCGAACTCGGCGGCAGCACGGTCGCGCTGCCGCTGGACGTGACCGACCGCGACTCGTTCAACGCCTTCCTCGACGGGGTCGAGGAGCAGCTCGGGCCGCTGGACGTGCTCGTCAACAACGCGGGCATCATGCAGATCGGGCGCTTCATCGACGAGGACGACCTGACAGCGCAGCGGATGGTCGACATCAACCTCCACGGCGTGATCCTGGGTACGAAGCTCGCGCTCGAGCGCATGATCCCGCGCGACCGCGGCCACATCGTCAACATCTCCTCGCAGGCGGGCAAGTTCGGCGCCCCCGGCGGCGCGACGTACTCGGCGACCAAGCACGCGGTGGTCGGCCTGACGGAGGCCGTCCGCGGCGAGCTGCGGCTGATGGGCGCGCACGTCGACGTCAGCTACGTGATGCCGGCGGTCGTGAACACCGAGCTCGGCTCCGGCCTGGGCGACGTGCGCGGCGTCAGCAACCTCGAGCCGACGGAAGTCGCGGACGCGATCGTCGAGGCGCTGCAGCTGGGCACGGTCGACGTGTGGGTGCCGAAGTCGGTCAAACGCACGAGCATGATCGTCTCGCTGCTGCCGCGCAAACTCGGCGAGGGGATCGGCCGCGCGATCAAGGCCGATCGCGTGCTGGCGGGCGCGGACGCGAACATCCGCCGCGACTACGAGCTGCGCGCCGCGCGCTCGGAGCCGGGGCTCGAGCCCGCGCCCGAGAGACCGAGCCTGCAGGCGGCGCCGGAGGGGTCCGGGCAGGAGCCCGCCCCCGAGCGCCCGCGGATCGTCCAGACCGGGGGCGACTGATCAGCCGGCCGTGAGCCAGTCGGCGATCAGGCTGCCGATCAGCGGGCCCTGATCCTCCTGGAGGAAGTGGCTCGCGTTCTCGATCGGCCGCGGCGCGTCGCGGCCGATCGATTCGGCGAAGCGCTCGCCCACCGATGGCGGCAGGACGGGGTCGGAGTCGCCCCACAGCATCAGCGTCGGGCGGCGGTCCTCGCGCAGCGCGGCGTGCACGCGCTGGCCGGCCTCGGCGCCGGGCGCGTCGGGCGTGCGCGGGATCAACAGCGGGAACGCGCGCGCGCCGGCCTTCGACGCGACGTCGGGATACGGCGCGTCGTAGGCGGCGATCACCTCGTCGCCCGGGTCGGTCTTGCAGGCGCCGCGCACGAGGAAGCCGACGGGCAGGTCCTCGGTGCGGGCGACGAAGTCGCGGAAGGCGATCCACGCGTCGGTCATCTTCTGGTGGCCGGTGAACAGGCCCGTGTCGAGGATCACGAGCCGCTCGATGCGCTCGGGGTGCTCGATCGCCAGGCGCAGTCCGATCGGCCCGCCCCAGTCGTGTACGACGACGGTCGCCCCGCGCACGTCGAGGTCCTCCAGCAATGTCCCCGCCAGCGCGCAGTGGCGGTCGTAGGTGTAGAAGTCGATGTCGGCGGGCTTGTCCGAGCGTCCGAATCCGGCGAGGTCTGGCGCCAGGCAGCGGAAGCCGGCGTCGCGGACGGGCGGGATCACCTTGCGCCAGAGGAACGACCAGGTGGGCTCGCCGTGGAAGAAGATCACCGGCGCGCCGTCCCCCTCGTCGAGGTGCGCGAGCCGCAGCCCGTCGACCTCGCGGTAGTGCGAGACGAACGGGAAGTCGGGGAGTCCCTGCAGCGCCTCCTCGGGCGTGCGCACCACCTCGCTCATCTCGGTGCCTAGCATACAGGTGCCCCATCGGCTAGGCTCGCGGCCGAATGCACACGCTCGCCCTGCAGCTGGCGCCGGTCCTCGCCGCCGAGAAGAGCAAAGTCCCGTTCTACATCGCGGGCGGTCTGCTGGTGGTGTGGGCGCTGACGCTGTCGCTCGGGCTGGGCATGCGCAAACCCGACTTTCCCGGCAGCCTCGCCGGCCAGCGCGCGGTGATCGCGGTGACGGCTGTGCTGGTGCTCGCGGCGGTGGGGACCGCGGTGCTGACCTCCAGCGTGCCCGCCAAAAGCGCGGTGCCGCCGACGACCACGCAGGAACTGGCTCCGATCCCGGTCGCATCCGCGCCGGTGGCGGCCGCGAGCACGTCCAGCACCACGAGCGAACCGGTGGCCACGACGGGGACGCCCGCGCCGGCATCCTCGCCCGCGTCGAGCAAGGCGGGCACCGCGCTGACGCTCGCGGCCAACCCTAGTGGCCTGCTCGCGTACAACACCAAGGCGCTGAGCGCGAGGGCGGGAACGGTGACGATCACGTTCACGAACGCGTCGCCGCTGGAACACAACGTGACGATCGCCGAAGGCAGCAAGGTGCTCGGCGCGACGCCCACGTTCGTGGGTGGCTCCAAGACGCTGACGCTGACGTTGAAGCCCGGCAAATACACGTTCTACTGCTCGGTCCCCGGTCACCGCCAGGCGGGCATGGAAGGGACGCTGACCGTCTCGTGAAGCTATACGTCTGCTGGGGCACGTTTCCCACGCCGCGCCCCGGCGGACATCCGTGTGCGAACGCCTATCACGCGCTCAGGGACGCGGGCCACGACCCGGAGGTCGTCAAGTCCTACGGCTTGGCGCCTTTGCCCGGCATCTTCAACCAGACGCGCGGGCGCCGCGAGGTCCAGGAGCTGACCGGCAACCGCTGGGTCCCCACGCTCGTGCTCGATGACGGCTCGGTGATCGACGACTCGCGTGCGATCGTCGACTGGGCCCGCGCGAATCCCTCGTAGCTCTGGCGATAGCCGGTGATCGTCGGCGTGGCGCGATGCTCGGCGAGCATACGATCGGAGTTCTCATCGGCGAGCGCGGCAGCCCGCCCGAGCGCGACGGCGAACGCCGCGCTGAACCCCATCGCGCCCAGCGCCGAAGCGATGATGATGGTCACTGAAAACCACCCCCTTTGCTCCTTCGGGTCCCCTCCCACGACGACCCTCGCACACCATCCGGACAGTGGTCCAGTACCCGTGAGCGAAGACGTCGCTAACTCCGTAGCTTTCTGCGTCAGGCGACGATTTCCTGCGCCGGCCGACAGGGCTTCGCGGACAGCCGCCACGCGAACAGCACCGCCGCGACGGACGTGGCGAGGTTGAGGCTCGACACGCCCGCCTGCATCGGGATGCTCACGCGCGCGTCGGCCTGCTCGATCAGCTCAGGGCTGAGGCCGTGGCGCTCGGTGCCGAATGCGAGCACCGCGCGCGCGGGCAGCTCGGCCGGCTGCAGCGGCTCGCCGTCGGGGTCGATCGCGAGCAGCGGCCGGTCCGGCTCGCGCAGCTGCTCGAGCGCGGCAAGCCGGGCGACGGGCACGGCGTAGTGCAGCCCGGCGGCGCCGCGCAGCGCGTCCGGATGCCACGGGTCGTGCGTGCCGGTGGTGAGCACGCCGGCGATGTCGGCGGCGGCGGCGACCCGCACGCACGCGCCCATGTTGCCGAGGTCGCGAGGGTCCTCGAGCACGACCACGGGCGCCGCGCGGCGGTCGGCGAGCACCGCGGCCGGCTCCACGTGCCGGCGCTCGGCGATGGCGATCACGCCGGTCGACGGCGGTAGCGGCACAAGGCGCTCGAAGATCCCCGGCTCGATCTCCCGCGCGAGCTCGCGGATGCGGGCGCTGACGTCGGGTGCGAGCTCGTCGCTGAGGCGCGCGAGCTCGCCGGCATCGCGCGTGACCGCCTCGAGCACGTCGGCGTCGAAGCGCAGCGCGTGCTTGAGCGGGTGCAGGCCTTCCAGCACCGCAAGCGCGGGATCGCGTCGCGCGCGTCCGAAGCGCGGGATGAGCGATCCGTCCTGCACGGGTCGATGATCGCACGCCGGCTCGCGTGTCATGGGGAAAGTCCTCTCGACAGGCGGGTCCCCACGGGCATAGAGTGCGCCTGCGACGATGAAGCTCGAGGGGATACACCACATCAGCGCGATCACCGGGGACGCGCGCGGCAACGTCGAGTTCTACACGGGCGTTCTGGGGTTGAGGATGGTCAAGCGGACCGTCAACCAGGACGAACCGAACATGTATCACCTGTTCTACGGCGACGAGCACGGCTCGCCGGGGATGGACCTGACGTTCTTCGAGTACCCGGGGGCCGCCCGCGGCGTCGCCGGCGCGGGCATGGTCCACCGGATCGTGTGGCGAGTGGCGTCCGCGGAAGCGCTCGAGTTCTGGCAGGAGCGGCTGACTGCGAGCGGGGTGAGCGCCGAGCTGATGGGCGACAGCCTGCTGTTCGTCGACCCGGAGGGCCTTGAACACGAGCTCGTGCTGAGCACGGTCGAGGACGAGCCGCTGACGGCGGACGCGCCGGAGATCCCGCGCGAGCTGGCGCTGCAGGGTTTCGAAGGCGTGCGCGCGTACAGCAACGCGCCGGTTCGCAGCGAGCGCCTGCTGGCGGACGCGATGGGGTTCACGCGCAGGGAGGGGGAGCACTGGGAGGTGCGCGGCGATCGTCGGGGCAGCTTCTACGCGTATGACCCTGCGCCGCCGGAGATCAACCGCACGCAGGGCGCGGGCACGGTGCATCACGTGGCGTTCGCCGCGGTGATGGACGAGCTGGAGGCGTGGCGCACGCGCGTGTCCGAGGCGGGCGCGCGCCCGACGCCGGTGATCGACCGCTTCTACTTCAAATCGGTGTACTTCCTGGAGCCGAGCGGGGTGCTGTTCGAGATCGCGACGATCGGCCCGGGCTTCGCGGTCGACGAGGACGAGCGCCATCTGGGCGAGGGCCTGTCGCTGCCGCCGCCGTTCGAGCCGCTGCGCGCGAAGCTGGAAGCGACGCTCAGCTCGCTGCCGTATCCGCCCGCGTGGCGGACCGGCGCGGCCGGCTGACAGCCGCCTCGGCACAGGCCCGCAGTGTTGCCGGCGCCGGGCGTCGCGCAAGCGCGCTGGCAGGGGAGGAGGACACGTCCAGTGGGCGTACATTCGGCTCAGGTCCTCGCGCTGGCACCCGATATATACGCATGAAAGGCGACGAGGATCGGGGCATCGTCGACCAGTCGGCGTTGCGCATGCGCGTGGCGACGTTCGCCGCCGGCATCTGGCTGAGCTACGTCGTGTGCGGGACCAGCGCGGTGTACCTGGCGCTGACGTGGCAGCGCCCGCATCGCGTGCTGATCGCGGCGCTGTTCGGAGCCGGCTTCCTCGGCGCGGCGATCGTCTCGTGCCTGCCGCGCGAGCGGATCGTGCGCAGTCGCTTTCGCGAGGCGTTCTTCCTCAGCTGGAGCCTCGTCGACCTGACGCTGATCACCCTCGCGACGCTCGCCGACGGCGGCACCGGCAGCCCGCTGGCGCTGATCTTCTTCATCCCGGTGGTGTTCGCGGCGATGTCATACCCGCTCGGCTCGGTGCTGCTCGTGGGTGGCCTCAGCGTCGCCGGCTATCTGTCGGTGGCCGTCGTCGCAGGCGGTGCGGACTGGGCGTATCAGGCGCAGTTCGCGGTGATGCTGGCGTGCACGGGCGCGATGAGCGCGTGGCAGGCTCGCAACCACGATCGCCAGCGCGGCGCGCTGATGGAGGTCTCGCGCGCCGACCCGCTGACGGGCTGCCTGAACCGGCGGGGCTTTGAAGAGCGCGCGATCGCGGTGCTCGCCGCGGCCGCCCGCGATGGGGGCGAGGGCGCGGTGCTGGTGCTCGACGTCGATCACTTCAAGGAGGTCAACGACCGGCACGGGCACGCTGCGGGCGACGAGCTGCTGCGCTGGGTGGTCGAGACGCTCAAACGCTCCGTCAGGCCCGTCGATGCGATCGGGCGGATCGGCGGCGACGAGCTGGCGATCCTGTTCGCCGACATCGGCCCGATGGCTGCGCTGGAGAGCACCACGCGCCTGGCGACGGCGCTGGGCGAGCGCGCGCCATGCTCGGTCGGCATCGCGACCTTCCCGATGGACGGGATGGAGCTCGAGGAGCTGATGCGCCAGGCCGACGTGCGGCTGTACGCCTCCCGCTACGGACGTCCGGATCGCGACAGCGCGAGCACGACCGAGCGGTTGAGCTGGGCGGCCACGCTCGCGCGCGCGGTCGACATGCGAATGCACGCCGAGCACGAGCACTCGCGCGCGGTCGCCGACCTCGCGGTGTCGATCGCCGCGCGGCTCGGCTGGCAGGAGGACATGCTCGGCATGCTGCGGATCGCGGCGACGCTGCACGACATCGGCAAGATGGCGGTGCCCGATCGCATCTTGTGCAAGCCGGGGCGCCTGACCGACGAGGAGTTCGAGCTGGTCAAGGGGCACAGCGTCGCCGGCGCGGAGCTGGTCGCCCGCGTCGAGGGCCTGGAGACGATCGTCCCGTGGATCCGCCACTCGCACGAGAGCTTCGACGGGTCCGGCTACCCCGACGGGCTGCGCGGCGAGGAGATCCCGCAGGCGTCGCGGATCATGCTCGTAGCCGATGCGTTCGACGCGATCACGAGCACGCGCCCCTATCGCGAGGGGCTGCCGGTCGCGCACGCGCGGGTCGAGCTGGGGCGCCACGCCGGCACGCAGTTCGATCCGCAGTGCGTCGCGGCGTTGATGGCGGCGCTCGACGACGAGCTCGTCGTCCACGCATCCGGGCTCGCGCTCGCCTGACCGCCGATCGCTCGTGACTCGCTCTACGCCGCGGCGTCGCCGAGCAGGCGCGAGCGCGGCGAGCGTCGCGCCAGCACCTCGCCCCAGTCCGCGTCCTCGATGCTCCCGGGATCGGTTTCCTGGATGAACTCGCGCAGCAGCCGCGAGAGCCCGTCGGGATCTTCCAGGTGCGGGAAGTGCGCGACGCCGGGGAGCGTCCTGAAGCAGCTGTGCGGGATCGCCTCGTGCGCGCGTCGCCCGTGCTCGAGCGGGATCGTGTTGTCGCGCTCGCCCCACACGATCATCGTGGGCATGCTCTCCAGCAGGTACAGGCGGTCGGTGGCGCTGACCCGCTGGCCGTGGACGTCGATCACCGAACGCAGCGTCGTCAGGAACGCCTGGCGCGCGTCGGCGTTCTCCAGCGGCCGCAGCGCGCGAGCGATCGCCTGCAGGTACACGCCACCGGCGAGCGCGCGCTCGCGCAGACGGCGCCCGCCGCCAGCCAGCGCTTCGAGCACGCGCGGCTGGATCGTCAGCGACAGCACCGCCGAGACGCCGGGCAGCGCGGCGGTGCGCAGCATCGGGCTGACCTCGCGGCCGAGGCCGCCGCTGGAGATCAGCACGAGGCGTTCGACGCGCTGGGGGAACTGGTAGAAGAACTGCATCGCCACGCCGCCGCCGAGCGAGTGTCCGACGATGCTCGCGCGGTCGATCCCGATCGCGGCGAGCAGGTCGCGGATGCTCGCCGCGTGCGCCCCCAGCGAGTAGTCGCCGCGCGGCGCGGCGGAGTCGCCGTGCCCGATCAGGTCGGGAGCGATGACCGTGTGATCGCGCGCCAGCTCCATCGCCACCGACTGCCAGTGGCTGGACGAGTTGAGCATCCCGTGGATCAGCACGACCGGCGGCCCGTCGCCGGCGACTCGGTAGATCACCCGGCGCCCGTGCAGCGCGATCTGCCACTCCTCGAATTGCTTCGTCATATACGAGAGGCATCGTCCCACAGCCGCAGGTTGCGGCGCCCCGCGCGTAGCGCCTGCCGCCGCGCACGCTCGTCCTCGTCGAGCTCCGCGTCGCCCGGCTCCGAGCGCTGGTCGAAGTCGGGGCGCTCGTCATCCGGCTCGCTCCACTCATACAGGCAGTGGCTTGCCGAGGCCAGGCGGCGACACGCCCGCTGCAGCTCCTGCGCGAGCTCGAGCCACGCATCCGAGTGCGGCGGGGGCTCGGCGTCGAGCAGCAGCTCGGCGTGCCGCAGGCCCTCGCGCAGGCTCGCGCGGAAGCGCTCGAGCTCCTCGGCGGCGGCGGTGCGCGCGTTGCGCCACGCCCGGTGCTGCGGCGCCTCCGGCAGCAGCGCGACGCCGCCGTCGCCGCGCGCCCGGCGCAGTCGACGCATACCGGAGCTCGTGAGCTCCCATGTCGGCACGCCGTGCCGGCTGGCGCGCTCCAGCCAGCCGCCTGCGGCCAGCGCGCCCAGGCGCGCGCGGACGTGGCGCGCGGCCGCCGAGCGCCGAGACACGGCGAGGTGGTCGAGGACGGACCACACGGGGACCGCCGCGGTGGCGTGCGCCTGGTGGCGCCCGGCACGCTCGACGGCCGCCAGCACGAGCTCGTCGGAGGGCAGGTCGGGGGCGGCGGTACGCGGGTCTCGGCGTGGGTCGGACATCTTGCCTCCTCGTGTTCGAGGCGCCGGGCGCGCGTGTCGACTCCAGCCGCGTGTCCCGCGCTGCATCGCGCGCAGCGCTGAGGCACAATCGACGGGCATCGAGGAACAGCGACTCGGTGCCGGGCCCGGGGTGTTGACGCACCGCCGGGCCGCTATTTTCAGGACACGATCGACGGTAGGCTGAACCCTCGCCCAAAACAAGCGAAACGGGTAGGAAGTCTCAGTGTTGACACACATCGGCATCACGGCGGGCACAAATGTGAGCGTCGTGTGACAACCGAGCGCCAGCAGCAGACGCCGTACCTGGACGCGCTGTGCGCATACGCGCGCCGCCGGCCCGCACGACTGCACGTGCCCGGGCACAAGGGCGGGCCGGGCGCGGATCCGGGGATGCTGGAGGCGTTCGGCGAGCGGGCGGTGAGCCTCGACATCCCCGCGCTCACGTACGGCGTCGACGTCGGCGTCGAGCCGACCCCGTTCGAGCAGGCCCAGCAGCTGGCCGCCGAGGCGTGGGGTGCCAGGCGCGCGTGGTTCCTCATCAACGGCGCCTCGCAGGGCAACCTGGCGGCGGGGCTCGCGCTCGCCCACCGCGGCAGCGAGGTGGTCATCCAGCGCAACGCGCACTCGAGCGCGATCGACGCGCTCGTGCTGTCCGGCCTGCGCCCGACGTTCGCCGCGCCCGAGGTCGATCCCGAGCTGGGGATCGCGCACTGCCTGACGCCCGAGACGCTCGAGCGCGCGCTGGACGCGACGCCGCGCGCGGTCGGCGCGTGGGTCATCTCGCCGACGTACTTCGGCGCGGTGGCGGACGTGGCCGCGCTGGCGGCGGTGGCGCACGAGCGCCGGCTGCCGCTGATCGTGGACGAGGCGTGGGGCGCGCACATGGCGTTCCACGAGGAGCTCCCCGTGCATTCGCTGGCGCTGGGCGCCGACCTGGTGATCTCCAGCACGCACAAGATCGTCGGCAGCCTCACGCAGTCGGCGATGCTGCACCTGGGCGATCGCGGCGGCGAGCTGATCGGCGAGGACACGGTCGACCGCGCGGTGACGCTGACCGAGTCCACCAGCCCCAGCTCGCTGCTGTGCGGCTCGCTCGACGCGGCCCGCCGCCAGGCGGCCGTGCACGGGCGCGAGCTGCTGGGCAGGACGATGGCCGAGCTGGCGCGCACGCGCGCGGAGATCCGGGCGATCGACGGGTTGGAGGTGCTCGACGAGCGGCTCGCCGGGCGCCCGGGCGTGTTCGCGTACGACCCGCTGCGGCTGGCGGTGGACGTGCGCGGCGCGAACGCGAGCGGCTACGAGCTGGCGCCGATGCTGCGCGAGATCGACGACATCAACCTCGAGCTGTACGGGCAGAACGTGCTCGTGTCCGTGTTCGGGATGGGCGAGCGCGGCCTGCCGGAGGCGGCGCGGCTGGTGGCGGCGCTGCGCGTCGCCGTCGAGCGCGTCGGGCTCGATCCGGGCGGCGCCAGCGCGAGCTTCGCGGCGCCGCCGCCGTGGGGCGAGCTGGCGATGACCCCGCGCGAGGCCTACCTGGGGGCGCAGGAGGTCGTGCCCGCGGAGCAGGCCGCGGGGCGGATCGCAGCGGAGTCGCTGGCGACGTATCCGCCGGGGATCCCGAACGTGCTCCCCGGCGAGCGCCTGACGGCGCAGACGATCGCCTACGTGCAGCACACGCTGGAGCTGGGCGGCAGCGTGCGCGGCGCCAGCGACCGGCTGCTGCGCACGGTGCGCGTGGTCGTCGAGTAGTAGGCCGCCCGCTCAGCGCGGGGGCTGCTCGCCGTCGTGATAGTCGACGGTGTCGCTCAGACGGAACATCGCACGCAGGCCGCCGCCCTCGGGCAGTCGCTCGAACGCGCCGAGCTTGCCCGAGTCGGGGTAGATCACGACGTCGGGCTCGCCGCTGGTGCTGAACGCGAGGAAGCGCACGGTCTCGGTCGTGCGGTTGACGAGCTGGTGACCGCCGTGCTCGCCGCGCGGGAACGCGACTATCTCACCCTCGCTCAGCTCGCGCCAGCCATCCGGCGTGCGCAGGCTTGGCGCCCCGTCGAGCACCACCACGAGCTCCTCCTCGGTGTAGTGGAAGTGGTACGGGTACGCCGCCTCGCCCGGCGGCAGCTCCCACAGGCTGAGGCCCAGGCGCTCGCTGCCGGCTTGGCGGCCGAGTCTCGCGCGCTTGCACTGAAAGCCGGGGTGCTCGCGCGCCTCGTCGAACATGGGGTCGTTGATGTTGGCCATGCACGGCACCGTAGACGCTCGGGCGTATACAGTCCACCGGCGCCCGGGGGTACAGGCATGGACGATCTGAAGCTGGCCATCTTCGACTGCGACGGTGTGCTCGTGGACAGCGAGGTGATCTCCAACGACGTGCTCGCACGCCTGCTGAGCGACGAGGGTCTGCCGACGACGCTGGCGCAGGCTCGCCGGGACTACCAGGGGCTGCTGCTCGACGAGGTCGTGCGCACAGCCGAGGCAAAGCTCGGTCGTCCGCTGCCCGCGGGCTGGCTCGAGCGCTACGAGCGCGAGCGAACGCGCGCGTTTCGCGAGGAGCTGCGGGAAGTGCCCGGTGCGGCAGCGATGGTTGCGCGCGTCCGCGCCGCGGGCATCGCCGTGTGCGTGGCGTCACAGGGCAAGCTCGAGAAGACGCAGCTCTCGCTCGAGCTGACCGGACTGCGTCCGCTGTTCGGAGCGCGGGCGCTGTTCTCAGCTCATTCGGTCCCGCGCGGCAAGCCTCACCCCGACCTGTTCCTGCATGCCGCGCGCGCGATGCGCGCCGAGCCCGCCGCCTGCGTCGTCGTCGAGGACACCCCCTCGGGGGTGACCGCGGCGGTGGCGGCGAGCATGCGCGTCCTCGGCTACGCAGCCGACAGCGACGAGGCGGCGCTGCGGGCGGCCGGCGACGAGATCGTCCACTCGCTCGACGAGGTGCCGGGGCTGCTGGGGCTCACCTGAGCCGGCCCGTGGCTCATCCGCTCGTAGCCGCCGGGGCGTCGGCTGGGCTCGACGGCTCGATCTCGTCCGGCATGTCGCCGCTGGGCCAGGATTGCCACGGGAACCCCTTGCGCGCGTGGCGGAGCCTGTAGGAGAGCGCACCGTGGGCGTTCATCGCATGCCACGCGGCGTGCGTCGTCAGCGTGAGCCTCGGGATCCAGAAGCGCTCGGCGATCGGGTCCAGCGGCGCGGGCGCCGCCGCGAGGTCGACATCGGCAGCGACGTGGCCCTCGCCGTCCTCCAGCGTCAGGCGCGCGAGGATCGTCCCGTCGCGATCGCAGATCTGCGACTCCCCGAGCATCTGCGTCCGCCACGGGATGCCCGGGCCGAGCGGCGTTTCGCCGACGATCGCGCCGACGTGCGAGGCGTGGGCGACGGGAACGCCCGTTAGCCGCGCCACCTGACCGGGAAGCGCGCGCGCCTGCTCGCGCCAGATGCGGTGCTCTCGCTCCGCCCACGCGTGTAGCGGGCCGGGCCAGCTGAGCGGCATCGACGGCCAGCACATGCCGCCCAGCACGACGTGCGCTCCCGCGGCCCGCACGCGCGCGGATGTGCGAAAGCGCGCCCACTCCCAGCCCGACATCAGGCCCACCGTGCAGCCGAGCGTCTCGCAGCGCGTCACGCCGTCGTCATCGCCGCCGACGTAGAAGTGCTGCTCCCACGCGGTCGGGATGTCCTTGTCGTGCAGGTGCGCCGCGCCATTCGGCTCAGCCAGCACGAACGTGCCGTACGCGTGCTCGCCGCGCACCGCCACGAAGCCGCCGCCGATCACGCAGCCCAGCTCGCGCGATAGGCGCGTGAGCAGCTGAAACGGCTGGCCGTCCACCGGCCGCGCCGTGTCCCGCAGCACCTTCGCGAACACGTTCGGCGTCGTGCACGCCTCCGGGACGATGATCAGCTCCGGCGAGTGCTCGCCGTGGGCGTCGCGGATCAGGTCCTCGATCCGCTCGAGGTTGCGCGCGACCTCCCCGACCGCGAGCGCGGGCTGTACGACCGCGATGCGCGTCATGCGACCACCTCCTCGCCGACCGGTTGCGTCGAGGCGGTCGTCGTGGTGGACGTGGTAGGTGCCGATGTCGTCGGGGGCTTCGGCGCGGCCGGCCACTCGGCGCCCGGGTGCTCGGAGCCGGCGATCGTGCGCGTCGAGCGAAAACGCCCGGCGCGCAGCTCGAAGCGGACCGCGAGCTCCCTGCGCAATTCCGGCACCGCGCGGCGCAGCGTCTGCACGCGCGGCTGTTCGCCGCGCCACAGCGCCGCGCCCAGCGCGCGCGTCACACGCGGCAGCGTCGCGATCTCCTGCGGTGTGCGCGCACGGCCGAACAGGTCGGTGACGTCGGGGTCGGTGGTGCGCCCCGCGTCGCGCAGCAGCTCGCAGATCACCGCCGACTGGCGCTCCACGCGCGTGTCGGAGTTGGCGAAGTGGTACGCAGGCAGGCACTCGCGATCGCGTGCCGCCTCCCACGCGCGGGTTGCGCGATCGACCGCGTCGGGATCGTCGAGCAGCGGCAGCACCTGCTCGGCGAGCGTGCGACCCGCGAACATCGCGTCGCGCATGCCCTGCCCCGTCACAGGGTCCTTGAAGCGCCCGGCATCGCCCGCCAGCGCCCAGCCCGGACCGGAGGAGGCGCGGAAGAACGCCGGCGTCTCGCCGGTCGAGCGCAGCTTCGTTCCCGTCGCCGCGCCCGCCAGCCGCTGCGCGAGGCCGGGATGCTCGGTCAGCTTGCGCTGCCAGTAGCCCTCCGGGTCTGAGCGCGCTTCGCCTACCTCGTCGCGGTGGCCCATCAGCAGGATCAGCAGCCTCCCCGCCGGCGTGGTCGGGAAGGCGAACGCGAATGAGTTGCCCTCGCGCCACTGGTAGTACGTCTGCGCCTCGATCCCGCCCGCCAGCGGGTCCTCCAGGTAGCGGAACACCAGACCCCGCCCGTTGCGCGAGAGCCGGTACGGCGTCCACGCGCCCACCAGCGCGGCGACCGTCGAGCGCCGGCCGTCGGCGCCCACCAGCAGCGTCGAGGCGAGCTCGCGCTCGGCGCCGTCGCCGTCGCGGTAGCGCACGCCGGCGACACGCCCCGCGCGCAAGCGCAGCGAAACCACAGTGCAGTGCTCGCGCACGTCCGCCCCCTGCTCGCGCGCGGCCTCCACGAGCTGCACGTCCTGCAGGTCGCGCGGCACGCACACGCCATAGTCGATGCCATCCTCGGCGGGCCGCAGTCGCTCAAGCGCCGTGATGCCCTCGACCACGATGCGCGTTCAGCGGACCTGCGAGGGCTTCAGCGCGAGGATGCGCGGCAGCGCGCCGAGCTTCGCCAGCTCGCTCGTGCCCGCCGGCAGCAGCACGTGGGTGGAGAGCTGGTCGGACGGGAAGCGCATCCGGTCGAGCACCACCACTCGACGGCCGGCGCGCGCGAGCGGGGCCGCCACCGCGCATCCCGCCAGGCGCGCTCCCACGACCACCACGTCGACCTGCTCCATTGCCGGCCCTTTCGATCCGCCGCCGCCAGCGCGGTGGCGAGGAGGTTGGCTGGACTATAACCCCGGCGAAGCGCGGTCAATAGACTTTCGCCAATGCGCCGCCGGCAAGGCCTCGATCTCTACCCGCGGGATCGTGCAGGGGAGCGGGATCCCGCGCAGCGGCTCGGTCGTCACCTGGTCGTCCTCATCGTGGTGTCGCTACTCGCGTGGCCAGCCACCGCATCCGCGCTCCCCGCAGGCGTCACCGGCGTCGACGCTCCCGGGCTCGAGTCGGGGCCGTTCATCACCCGCGCAGGCTTGGTCTGGGAGAGCCAGCGCGGGATCGTGCTCACGGACCGGCAGGGCAGCTCCAGGGTCCTGGCGGCGCCCGACGCACGCAACTGGGAAGGCTCCGTCGACCTTGCCTGGTTCGGGTCGGATTGGTGGGTGCTGGCGCGGCGTTCAGGCGTCTTCGGCGGGAGGATCGGCGGACCGCTGCGCAGGCTGCCGCTGCTGCGCAGGTGCACGCCGGCTTCGCCCAGCGTCAAACCTGGACTGCTCCAAGTGCAGTACGCGGTCTCGGGAGAAGATCTGTACGTGGCGCTGCCCAAAGCCTGCCTGTCCGTTCGCGGCGCGTCGCAGGCGGAGGTGCTCGACATCGACCTGCGCTCGCGGCGCTCGCGCGTGCTCGCCCGAGTTCCCGGCCTTCTCGACGGCATGGCAGCGTCCGGGAGGTACCTCGCGATCGCCTACTCGCAGAATGTGTCGCTGCTCCGCGCCGAGCGGCCCCCGCACGTGCGCGTCATCGACGCGACGACCGGCGCGGTCGTCAACCGGGTCACGCCGCCGCCGAGCACGCCCGCCCGCCCGGAAGCGAATGGGGTGTCCGATATCCAGGTCGACGCCTACGGCGACGTGCTCGTCGCCGCCACCTGCTGCTCGGTGGCGCCGGGGCAGCTGGCCCACAGCGCACAGCCCCCGCTCCAGAGGACCGTGTGGTGGTGGTCGAAGGCGGGGTCGAAGGTCGGCCACGAAGTGCACCTGGGCGATGACGCCGTGCTGTCGGACGGTCGCGTGGCGTTCTTCTCCTCCAGCGCGGGCAGCGCCGACGACGAGACGATCGACCTGACGGATCTGCGCAGCGGGGCCACGCGTACGCTCGTGACCCTCGCCGGCACGTTGAACGCGAGCGGCGGGCTGCTCGGGCGCGGCGCCCTCCGCCTGGCGCTCAGCGGCGACAGCCTCACATGGTCACAACAGAGCACCGTCCTCGAAGTCACCAGCACCCGATACAGCGAGACATGTCGCTCGGTGCCGCTCAGCCCCGTGGAACTCGTGAGCATCGACCTGCGCCGGATGCCGTCCTCCTCGATCGTTGTCAACGGCGCGCCGATCCCGTCCCAGTACGCCAACGAGCCCGCCTGCATCGAGGTCTGAGAAGGCGCGTCGCCAGGACGGGGCGCGCTCTCAGCGGCCGCCGACGTCAGCCAGGTCCATCGAGCTGGCGATGGTATGGAACTTGACGTCCGGGGGCGCGACCAGCACCCCGGGGATCGCCTGCATGAACTCCCCGATGTGGGAGGTGCCGAAGTGCCGTTTCAGCGCCTCGTCGCTCTCCCATTCCTCGACGAACACGAAGTCGTTCTCCGCCTCGGTGTCCTCGTACAGGCGATAGCCGAGGCAGCCCGACTCGGCCCTGGAGGCCTTCGCGACGGCCTGCCCAACGCGGATCAGCTCCGCGCGTTTGTCCGCGTCCGTCCGCACCCGTCCCACGACGACGATCATCCCGTCTCCTTTTTGTCGACCCAGTTGGCGAGTAGCGGATCTTCCGCGGCGGCGGCGCGCAGGCGCTCGGCGGTTGCCCCGCGCAGCTCGCGCTTCGTGCGCGCGTAGGTGTCGGGCGAGAACGCGGCGAGGCCGGCCGCGAGCTCGAGCGCCCGTGGCAGCACCGCGTCCGGCGGGTGCACCCCGTCGAACACTCCGAGGCGCAGGCACTCGGCTGCGCCGATCAGCTCGTTGCCGAGCGCGAGAACGCGCGCGGCATGGGGCGCGAGCTCCGCGGCGACGATGCCGATCGCCGCCTGCGGGTAGGGGACGCCGACTTTGATCTCGGTCAGCCCGTAGCGGCCGGCGCTCGAGGCGACGCGGATGTCGGTGCAGAGCGCGAGCACGAGGCCGCCCGCGATCGCGTGTCCGGTGATCGCGCCGACGACGGGGCACGGCAGCGCGTACACGCCGAGCGCCATCGCGTTGATGCCCGCCACCATCTCGCGCTCCTCCTCCGGGCCGTAGCCCGGAACGAGCTTGAGGTCGACGCCCGCCGAGAAGAACCCCGGGCGCCCGCTCAGCACGAGCGCGCGCGGCGGCTCGCTCACAAGCTGTTCGACGGTGGCGACCAGCTCTCCCAGCAGCGTGACGTCCATCGCGTTCGCTGGCGGGCGGTCGATGCTGAGCGTGACCACGCCGGCGTCGTGCTCGCGCAGGCTGATGTACTCCATCGACTCGGAGACTATTGCGCGGCGCGATCGTGAGCGCGGCGCCTGTGCGGGTGTATGGTTGGCGCGTGTCCACCAGCGTGAGAGGGAAGGTTGCGTTGATCACGGGGGGAGCACGCGGCGTTGGCGCCGCGACCGCGACCCTGCTGGTCGCGCGGGGCGCCAAGGTCGTGCTCGTCGATCTCGACGACGATCCGCTGCGCGAGCTCGTGCAGCGCCTGGGCGAGGACAGCGCGACGTCGATCCTCGGCGACGTCACGGAGCTTGCCGACATGGAGGCGGCGGTCGCGCACGGCGTCGAGCGTTTCGGCGCGATCGACATCGTCGTGGCGAACGCTGGGATCGCCAGCTACGGGTCGGTCGCGGTCGTCGACCCGGCGACCTTCCGGCGCGTGATCGACATCAACGTCACGGGCGTCTTCCACACCGTTCGCGCGGCGCTGCCCGAGATCGTGCGGCGGCGGGGCTACGTCCTCGTCGTCTCCTCCGAGGCCGCGTACGTGGCGGCTCCCGGGCTCGCGGCATACAACGCGAGCAAGGCGGGGGCCGAGCACTTCGCCAACGCGCTGCGCCTGGAGGTCGACTACCGGGGCGTGGCGGTCGGAAGCGCGCACATGTCGTGGATCGACACGCCGATGGTGCAGGACGCCAAGCGGGACCTGGGCGCGTTTCGCGAGATGCTCGACAGGCTGCCGGGGCCGTTCGGCGCGACGACGTCGGTCGAGGCCTGCGCGGAGGCTTTCGTACGCGGCATCGAGCGGCGCACGGCGCGCGTCAACGTCCCCGGCTGGGTCGAATGGCTGCGCTGGCTGAAGCCGGCGCTGACGTCGAGGCTGGCGGCGCGGCAGGCCAGGCGCGACAGCGAGCGCACCCTGCCGCTGATGGACGAAGAGGTCACCCGTCTCGGACGCTCGGCGAGCGCTCGCGTGAGCGTGCCGGGCGCGGCTCACGGCGAGCCGGCCGAACCCGTCGCGTGAGCGCCGAGCGCGAGCACGACGTCGTCCTGTTCGGCGCCACGAGCTTCGTCGGGCGCCTGTGCGCCGAATACCTCTCGCGCGCCGCGCCGCAGGAGGCGCGCATCGCGCTCGCCGGCCGTTCGCGTGAGCGCCTGCTGGAGCTGCAGGCCGCGCTCGGCGCCCGCGCGTCCGACTGGCCGCTGCTCATCGCCGACACGACCGACCCGCGCTCGGTGGGTGATCTGGCGGCGGCGACGCGCGTGCTGGCCACCACCGTCGGCCCCTACCGCAGCTACGGGATGCCGGTGCTCGAGGCGTGCGCGACGGCGGGCACCCACTACGCCGACCTGACAGGCGAGGTGCTGTTCATGCGCGCGGCGATCGACCGCTTCGACGCGGTGGCGGCCGCGAGCGGCGCGCGCATCGTCCATAGCTGCGGCTTCGATTCGATCCCGTCGGACCTCGGCGTGCTGCTGCTGCACGAGGCGGCGACGGCGGACGGCGCCGGCGAGCTGGAGGACACGACGCTGGTCGTGCGCACGATGAAGGGCGGCCCAAGCGGCGGCACGATCGCGTCGCTGCAGGGCGAGCTCGACGCGGCACGCGCGGACCGCGAGCTGGCGCGGCTGCTCGCCGACCCGTACGCGCTGAGCCCCGACCGCGCCGCCGAGCCGCGCCTCGGCGACGAGCGCGACCTGCGCGGTGTGCGACACGACGCCGACCTCGGCAGGTGGGTGGGCCCGTTCGTGATGAGCTCGATCAACACGCGCGTCGTGCGGCGCAGCAACGCGCTGCAGGGCTGGCCGTACGGTCCGCGGTTTCGCTACAGCGAGGTGATGGGCTTCGGGTCGGGCCCGCTCGCCGCGGCGCAGGCGGGCGTGTTCGCCGGCGGCGTCGGCGCGCTGATCGGCGGGCTGTCAGTGCCGGCGGCGCGCGCGGTGCTCGACCGGGTGCTGCCGGCCCCCGGCGAGGGGCCGAGCGAGCGCAGGCGCGAGCTCGGCTCCTTCCGCATCGAGATCCACGCGCGCACGTCGAGCGGCGCGCGCTACCTGTGCCGCGTGGCCGCCAAGGGCGACCCCGGCTACAAGGCGACGTCGGTGATGTTCGGCGAGAGCGCCCTGTGCTTGGCGCTCGACGCGGAGCGGCTGCCAAAGCGCGCGGGCGTGCTGACGCCGGCGACGGCGATGGGCGATGCGCTCGTGGGGCGGCTGCGCAGCGCCGGGCAGACGTTTGAGGTCGAGCGGGTGGGTTAGGCGGGGGTGGGGCGGTGGTCCGCTGCCACGGCTCTCTCTGACGCAGCGCGCAGCGGCGTCGTGCTGTTCGAAATGGAGCTAGGGGGACTCGAACCCCCGACCTCCTGGGTGCGATCCAGGCGCTCTCCCAACTGAGCTATAGCCCCGCGCGCGCATGTCGGTGGTAGCGCGAACGGCCCGAGAAGTGTAGTCGCAGAACACGCCGCGGCGAGCGCAGTATGGTTTGGAGGCGCGATGGGATTGCTCGACGAAGCCATACGCGAACACTTGGAGCTCAAGCGCCGCAGGGGCGCGGATCCGAGCGCGGTAGCGCGCGAGGAGCGCGAGGCGCTGGCGCCGGTCTTCCCAGACGAGCCCGCCGATGACGGTGGCGACACGGTAGACGGCGCACTCGAGGCCGTCGAGTTCGAACCGGCCGCTGCGCACGAAGAGGATCGGCTGGCGGATCTCTCGACGGCTGGCCAGGAGACGGCCGAGCTGGACATGCAGGCAGTGCTGGAGGGAGACCTCGACGCCGCCGACGGCGCGTCGCCCGCAGGGCCGCCTGTGGACCCCGTGCCTGCTTTCCCGGGGGACGAGACGTTGGTCGAGGACTCGCTGGACTGGGAGTTCCCGGGCGAGCGCGACGACGAGGAGCTGCCCGACGACATCCCGGGGCAGGAGCGGCTTTCGTTCGAGTAGGCCGCTTGACCGTGATTGCAGAGCCTGCAAGTCGTCCGTTCGTATCGCCGACGTTCCCCTAAACTCGGGGCCGAAGGGGCCATAGCTCAGCTGGGAGAGCGCCTGCTTTGCAAGCAGGAGGTCACCGGTTCGATCCCGGTTGGCTCCATATAACCGTAGTGAACGCGAACCGCCGGTATGCGGAATGTTGGCTGGATGTCGTCGCGGGCGTGTACTTGGATGCCGTCGATGAGGGTTTGCAGGACGGTCTTTACGCGGGTGGGAACGCTGCCGTTGAGCGCATTGCGTAGCTCGGTGCGCATTGTGTCGAGGTCGCTGTTGGTGGCGCGTTCGGGTGGCTGTTTGAGCCAGGCCGGGATGGACGGAGGCTCTGATGGGAGGGGTTTGTCAGACCCTTGAGATCAAGAAACGTCTGGTCTGATCGACCGCAAGCAGCGATGCGCCATGCGCGCCGGACACACCGAGCCCCAGCCAGCCCGACCCGGCCGTCCGGCACGCAGCCCAGGCGCAGTTCGTCTCCCGCCAGCTCGGACACACCAAGACCTCGACGACTTGGGACACCTACGTGCACCTGGTTGAAGCGCAGCGGCACGCCCAAGATGCCCGAGCGCAGCTCGACGCGGAGTACGGCGGGATGCTGGGACCGGCGGATTCATGAGTCCGCCAGTCCTTTAACGCGTTCTCGCGCAAGCTGCAGAGCTAGTTTGGCGCGACTGTCGAGGCCATCGAAATCGACGATGAGTCGTGTAACCCGATCAGCAAGCAGCTCGGCGGAGACGAGTGTGGTGAGAGACTCCCACTCAAGCTCATACGATCGCTGGACCGCGGCGTCGCCCATGTTTTGGCTGACCACCTCATGGACGGCCGCCCTCAGCAGCGCCAGCAGGAACGTATCATCCTCAAGCAGCTGCTCTACGCGGTGCCGAGTGTCGTCGGGGCGCTCGCCACGCGCCCAGAACAGCAGGCGCAGCAGGGCGGGCTCCGCTTCAAGGCGCGAGCTGTCGGCACTCAGCACTTCGTCAAGGATCGCATCCTCAAGTTTCTTGGCTTCCTGCTCGGTGACGAGCTTGTGACCTGAGTTCTCCCTGTAGCCTACGGATCGCACAAGATGCCCTCGGTCGCTGAGTGTGCGGATGTTGGGTAGCGCGTAAGCCACCGCCTGAACGACCTGAGCCTCGTCGAGCTTGCGCAGAAGGCGCAAGACGATCCGCGGGACGCGGAACTCGGCACTCAGGTCCAGGGCATGGCGTCTGGGGCGCTCAAGCCGATACTGCTGGTTGTAAAAGACCTCTATCGCCACCTCAGGATGCGCGCTGGGAAGCTGGTCCTCATAGTGCTCGAGACGCTCCAACAGTGACTCGAACTGCTCATCGTCTAGCTCGCCCAGAAGACCGATCAGTGCGTCGCGGTCTTCAAGGTTTTCGAGCGCGTCCTCGACGAGAGCGACGGGTAGCACACCAGGCGGAAGTGCCTTCGTGAGATAGATTCCTAGCACTTCCGGGTGAGCGACACGACGGGCTTGCCGCCAACTTGCCAGCCAGTCTCCGCTGTAGCTCGTACCGCCGAGATGTCGAGCTGCAGCCGGGAACAGTCTGCTGATGATTCCCGAGACCTCCTCTGCAAAGGAGCCGGCAGCGTGGATGATCGCTTCAATCTGTTGCTTGGCGACTTCCTCGCCGGTGGCACCGCTCATCCCAACACCCGCGGGTCGTGTCAAGGCCTGCTGAGCACCTATGATTCGGGTAAAGCTCGATGGCACTCTCACCCGAAGGGCCTCAAGCGCAAGTACGTCTGCCAACTCAACCTCATTGCCGGTGAGCGCGAGCGTTCCCGGCAGAACGTTGGTGTAGCGACGCACGTCACGAACGCTTCCGAATAGCCCGCGGACGTGGGCGAACAAGTTGGCGTACTGGCTCTCATCAAACTCGTACTGCGAGAGATCACCTATCGCGGCACTGATTGAGTCCGCAAGCACCCGCGCAAGACGTGCCTCACTTACCGGCGGAACCTCATGGGTGAGTTGGACAATCTTCTCCAGAAACTCATGGCCGTCTTGCTCATCTCCGTTGCCGAGTGCACAAGCGACTCGCTGTTGGTCGTATGCGAGAACATAGGTCGTATTGGGGAAATCGGCGACGAGCTTTACGAGTCGCACCACGTCGCGGACCTCCTCGGGTGTCAGGCGATCAAGGTCATCAATCACGACGACGAGTCGGCGATCGAGGCTACCAAGCACCGTCGCCACTTTCTCACGTTGTTGTTGGGCGGATACTTCCGCTTGCTTCTTCTGTCGGCGGCGGAGGGCACGGGCCGGGATCGAGAGGGGAGCGGCCAGCCACGGAACACCAACAAGAGCGCTAACCGGTGCGAGTATCTGAGCGTATTCGCCGATCTGTGCCGCCACCTCGCCAAGTTTCCCCGTACGGCCGAGCTGGGCTTGAACCTCACGCAGAAACCTCAACACAAGCTCCTCCGAACTGGAGAACAGCCACGGATCGAACCGCACGACGTAGCCGGTTTCGCTTTCACTGATGCCTCTGGTGATCAGTTCCAGCAGAGATGTCTTGCCGCTGCCCCATGGGCCGGCTACTCCCATCACGAAGCCGTGTCCAAGCTGAGCAGTCGCTTGCGTAGCGAGTACCTGAGCGAGTGGCATCCGGTCCAGCAGGTCTTCGGCTGGGGACACAATCGGTCGATCCGCATCGACGGCCGGCGACGCGCCCGGCTTGGTTATCAGCGGCTCCGGCTCGGGTACACTCGGCTCAGTCTCTTGCCGAGCCGGGCCGCCGAACCGCACCGCAAGCAACTCGTCGACGTTCGTCGCTTCGCCTGCGCGTAGAACCTGATCAGATATCGCGTACGACCACGAGTCGCCGTCACCGCCGCCCGAACCCAAGGCCCAGGCATCGTCACGGAGCAGGTCCGATAGTTCACCTTTCAGCGTTGGCTCAAGCTCTAGCGTGTCGAAGTCGGCAGAGCTGTAGCTTGCCTCGAGCTGAGGATCGCGGTAGCGCTCGACAATCGAGTGCAGAAGCTGTCTATAAGCCTCCAGCAGCGGCTGCGCTGCCGGAACGGCGCCGAGTCCTCGCAGCGAGAGGCGAACCTGCTCGTCGGGTGAGATGATCCCTACATACTCAGCTGACCGCATCACAAGCGCGCGCACATTCACATCGATGTGCTCGCTTGCGAGCAGGCGTTGGAGGTGTTCGAGCCGAGGCCATTCGCCCGTCGATTGCCGATGGGCATAGACGCGCTCGAACAGGAGCAGTTGCTCGGGCTCGACGATCACCACGAGGTATCACCCACGGCTCGGAGCCCTGCGTCGCACGTTAGGACGATCAAGAGCCGGCAGCTGGAGCTCCTGAAGGCTCGCGGAGTGTCTCAATGGCCTCGCAAAGACGCCGGGCGTAGGCATCGGCCGGGACGCGCACCCAGTCGGGCTTCACGATGAACAGCCAAAACAGCGCGAGGCCGAACGCCAAGACGGCTGGCACGACCCAGTGCGCCACGCGATGATCCAGTGTTCCCTTCGTGACGGCGACCAGCAGCACGGTGATGGCCAACGCCGCGACGGCAAGGCCCAGCCCCCAAGGACGTAGGCCGAGCAGATTTCGTCGGAAGCCGTAGTTGGCGTTCTCCTCGAAGACGAGCGGGAATCGGCCGCGGTCGCGAGTGCGGCCGCGCAGCTTGGCGATCACATCTTCGTATGCGGCGTCGGCCGCATCCGGGTCGGCTTGCTCCTGGGTCGCTGTCGGGAGCGTGTCTCCGAGCACTTCCCTAACTGCCGTGTGCAAGCGCACCACACGATCCTGGTGTTGAGACCCCTGGTGGCGAATGAGCTGGAGCGTCGGGGAGCCGCCCCAGCTCCGCCATAGAGCAGCCTGAAGGCTGCGGCCACGATCGCGCCCGAGCTGGCTCGCAAGGGCCGACGCGACGGAGATTGTCAGTCCTGTGGCGAGACCGAGGCTGGACCGCCAAGCGACGCCTCCCACGAGCAGGATCAGCGCCGGCAGGCAAACGATGACGACGGGCAGCGTGCGCGCTCGCCACGTGTAGGCGTCGGGTAGGCGCATGGTCAGTCGTCTTCGTCGAGCGGTGGCAGCGGGGCAGCCGGGCTCCATCCTTTGCGCGGTGGTGCACCGCCGCCTCGGTGGCATAGCCCGTGGATGGTCGTGAACACGGGGTAGCCGCGACGGCCAGAGGCGTTTGCGATGCGCGGCGCGGGATTGGACGAGTCCACGCTGACGCTCGCCACCGCGGTGCCGAGAACGCTGTTGGTCGGAGGGCCGAGCACGCGTTCGATCGTGTCGCGGTCGAGGTTGTGGCGGCTTGCGTGGTGCGGTAGCTGAAACATATGCACCGCGCGGCTGCGGTCGATCGAGTCGAGGTAGTCCAGCGCGCTCGTGAGCCCAGGCACGCCCGTATCGCTGGTGAACAGCATGCGGTCTCCGTCGATAACCAGGTCGATGACCGTGGAGGCGTTGTTGCGCGGATTCCCGTCCCCGCCTGCGTCGTCGAAGAACGTCTCGGTCGGAAACATATCGAGCGTTCGGCGCACGATGCGCCTGGTCGCGACAGCTAGCTGCTTGCTGATGGAAGGCATCGCGGCGGCCTCCTTGATCTCGGCCTCGCCGATCATCTGCTCGTAGTAGGCGACCGACGGCCCAGCGACAACCAGTGCGCCGCCATATGCACTCATGCCGGTAAACGGTTCGATCACGCGCGCACGCTGGGCATGAGCCAGCTCGACAAGCTCCTCCACCGCGTCCGCGTGCTCATCGTTGGGGTAGCCGTGCCGCCCAGGACGGTGCACGCAAAGCGTGCGCACATTGAGCGCTTCGAGCACGGTCGGGAGCCCGCAGCGGTGGTCGGTGTCGGAGTGGGTCGAGAAGACGATGTCAACGTCGTTGCGCTGGTAGTGGTCATGGACGTGGTTCACGAGCGCTTCGCCGTCGTCAGCAAAGCCGCCGTCGATGATCACCACCGCGTCGCGGCCACCGCACGGGTTCGTGAACCTCATCGCGATGGCATCGCCACTCTTCTCGCCGTCGCCGACCGCAAGAAAATCAATCTCGTACATTGGGTCCTGCCTTCTGGGGCCGCCTCGGGCCTCGTCGTCGTCAGATGTCTGAGCCCGGCTGGCACGCGGGAAATCACCCCGAAGCCTGACTCAAGAGTGGATGGTTGCAGCCACTCCGGACGACAAACCGCCCGCCGGCAGGGTTGATTAGGCCCTGCCGGCGGGCTCACGCTTCTGACGAGTAGACGACGCGCAACTTCTATCAAGCGTCACGACGGAATCGTCAACAGCCGGCCGCTGACTGCTGCTCGGATATCGCTGCCACGCGGAAGAGGTGCCCGCGTGTGCGACAAGGTGTCCGGCCCGTCGAGCGTGACCCGCGCTCAGGGCCACAGGGACGAAGCAGGGACAAAGCGCCTGCGGAAATCGACCGCCACCAACGAACGCCGACGAACACGCAAACCCCTTGTTCATGCGCTTTTCGCCCACTACGGACGCCACCCGCCATGCGCCGGGGGGATTTTGCAAGCAGGAGGTCACCGGTTCGATCCCGGTTGGCTCCATAGGCGCCGATTGCAGCAGATTATGGATGCGCTTGTAGCGGTGGCCGAACCATCACGGCTTGGCGCTCAGCGTTTGCGGGACCTTGCTGTGCGGCGCGCGTCGCGCGCGATCAGCCGCCGGGCCAGCTGCGTGCCTGTGCGTTTGCCAGCGCGGCTTGCGCGTCCTGGCTCCAGCGGCGCACGAGCTCGGCGGCCGAGTGCGCGGTTGCCAGGGCGTGCGCCTCGCCGGCCCACAGGTTGATCCGGTCGGCGTCCTGGGCTTTGCGCGCGGCGGCTCGCAGCGGAGCGGTCAGGTGGTGGACGTGGGGGTAGGCCGGCGGCGCCACAGCCCCGTAGTCGCGCATGAACTGGTTGGTGATGCCGCGAGCGCGGCGGCCGGTGAAGGCCCGCGTCAGCGCGGTCGCGGCGGGTGAGGCGAGTGCGTTCTTGTGCACCTGGCTGGTGGCGGCCTCGGGGCAGCTCATGAAGCCGGTCCCGATCTGGACCGCGCGGGCGCCGGCGGCGAGGGCCGCGGCCACGCCGGCGCCGTCGGCGATGCCGCCGGAGGCGATCAGCGGCAGATCGGTGACGTGCGCGGTGAGGCGCAGCAGTGGTAGGAGGGAGAGCTCGCCGTGTCCGTCGAGGTCCTCGAAGGAGCCGCGGTGCCCGCCAGCCTCGACTCCCTGGGCGATCAGTGCGTCGGCGCCGGCGTCGGAGGCTGTGCGCGCCTCTTCGGGCTCGGTGATCGTGACCCACACGGCGATCTGGTGGTCGTGCAGGTGTTCGACGAGCTCGTTGGAGGGACAGCCGAAGGTGAACGACACGATCGGGGGCCGCTCGGTGAGCACGATCTCGAGCTTGGCGTCGAGGGCATCGTCGTCGAAGTGCGGGCTCCCGAGCAACGCCGACCCGGGTTTCTGCTCGCGGCTCAGCGTGGCGGCGTAGCGGTCGATCGCGGCGTCTTCGACGGGCGTCTCGGTGAGCACGAACAGGTTGACGCCGAAGCGTGCCGCGGTCAGCCCTCGCAGGGCGGCGATGTCCGCGCGCAGGTCCTCGGGGGCCTTGTAGCCGGCGGCGAGGAAGCCCAGGCCGCCTGCGTCCGACACCGCTGCGGCGAGCGCGGGCGTCGAGGGCCCCCCGGCCATCGGGGCCTGGATGATCGGGTGGCGAAGGTGGGGAAAGTCGCGGGGCATCGACGCAGCGTAACACGTTAGATAACCGAACGGTACGGTAACCTAATGCAGATGCCACGACCTCAGTCTCCGGAGATCCACGCCGCGCTCCTCGATGCCGCCGGCCAGCTGTTCTATGAGCGTGGTATTGCCGCCACCGGCGTGGACGCCGTCGCCGCCGCGGCCGGGGTCGGCAAGCCCGCGGTCTACCGGCACTTTCGATCCAAGGCCGGCCTGGTCGACGCGACCCTGGCCAAACGCGACGACGACCGCCGACAGTCGCTCGTCGACACACTCGCGCGCGCTTCCGCATCGCCTGCGGGGCGTCTCGAGGCCGCGGTCGACTGGCAGCTCGACTGGGTCGCGAGCGAGCGCTTTCGAGGCTGCGGCTTCGTGCGCGCCGCCGCCGAGCTGGAGGCAGGTGGCGCCGAGGCCGCCGAGCGCGCCCACGGACACAAGGCGTGGTACCGCGATCAGCTCCAGCGACTCGCCGAGCAGGCAGGCGCGCCCGAAGCCGCGCAACTTGCCATGCGACTGGCGTTGGTCGCCGAGGGCGCGACGACGCTCGCATTCCTTGGCGACCGTGCCGAGGTCATTGACGCAGCACGACGGCTGGCCCAGCAGCTCATCCGTACTGCCTGTCGCTCCTAACGCGACGCGACCGGGTAGCGCACCGTGCAGCGCAGGCGGCCTCGCCACGACGGCCGTCGATGCCAAATAGGGTGGGGTCGTGGTTCGCCACTATGAGAGCTTCTTTGGCGCAAGCGCGGGCGCGTCAGCTGCCATCCTGGGGTTGCTCGTCGTTGCCGTATCGGTCGTCAATGCGGACGATGCGGACCCCACGACTCGGGAGTTGCGAACCGTGTTGGCCGGGAGCGCGTTCGTGGTCCTGGTGGATATCTTCTTCGTCTCGATCGTGGCGCTCACCGGTGGCGCGGTCGTCCTCGGGCTGGCAAGCATCGCGATGGCGGCCGTCGGCCTGCTGGCCACCAGACAGCTGATACCGAGGGCAAAGCGGGCCGGAAACTTCTCCTCCCGCTCTCGAAACAGAAGGCTGAATCTGGCCTTCGCGTCAATCTCGGTGGTGGGCTACTCAGTGCAGCTCGGCCTCGCCGTAGCGCTCCTCACGAACACCCACAGTGCCGCACTGCAGCGTGCTCTGGTCCTCGTCATCGTGGCTTTTTATGGCAGCGCCCTTGGCCGGGCATGGGAGGTCACCGGGATCACCCGACGGGGATAGGAAGAACACTCAGCGCGCTTGAAGCCGGCGGCCAGAGCGGGGGGTTGCCATCTGGTGGTCAAATGGTGTTTACTAGGCGCAATAGGGGATGCGAGGGATGGGAGGCTGCAGATGGGTACCGAGCCAACCAGCGGCGATCGGTCGGCGCTGAGCCGCATGGCAGGCGGGAGACGTTCCGCCAGCGCGTCTGCGCTCCGGCGTCGTGCGCGGATCACCGCCGTCGCGACGCTCGCGTTCGCCGCCGTCTGGCTCGTGGCCGTCGCGAGCGCGTCCGCCTTCAGCGCGCACGGCAGCGTGGAACAGGTGTACGTCACCGGCTTGGCCCCGGGCGCTCAGATGTCGCTGCTGCGCTCGAATGGCGCGACGGTGTCCACGCAGACCGCGGACTCGCTCGGCGGCCTGCTGTTCCGGAACGTCGCGCCGAGAAGGCGCTACCGGGTCAAGCTGATCTCGACAGGCGAAGAATCGGGGCTGGTCACCGTCCACACGCAAGCCGCCGCGCCGTGGGACCGCAGCGTCTACAAACAGTCGATCCCGGACAGCGGATACACGTACCTGACGACACGCGATGGCACCCAGCTGGCGATCGACGTCCACCTGCCCGGCATTCCCGGCGGGGCTGGCCTGCGCTCGAGCTTTCAGTTCCCGGTCTCCGCATCGCCGAGCCGCGCAGCGCGGTATCCGACGCTGATCGAATACTCGGGGTACGGCTACGCGAACCCTGCGGGACCGGAAAGCGGCATCGCCGAGCTGGCCAACCTGATGGGCTTCGCAGTGGTGGACGTGAACATGCGCGGTACCGGCTGCTCCGGCGGCGCGTTTGACTACTTCGAACCGCTGGAGAACCTCGACGCGTACGACGTGATTGAAACCATCGCCAAACAGCCATGGGTGCTCGACCACAAAGTGGGCATGCTGGGCGTCTCCTATGGCGGGATCAGTCAGCTCTTCGCAGCACAGACCAAACCGCACGCGCTCGAGGCGATCGCGCCGCTATCGGTGGTCGACGCAACAGCGACGACCCTCTATCCAGGTGGCATCCTCAACACCGGTTTCGCGGTGCCCTGGGCCGAGGAACGACAGCACGACGCCGAAACGGCCGGCCCCACCAGCGGCGAGCACTGGGCGTACGAACAGATACAGAACGGCGATCACACCTGTGAAGAAAACCAGGACCTGCATGCGGAGGCGACGAACCTGCTCGCGGAAATCAAAGAAAACGCGACCTACAATCCGCCTAAGGCCGACCCGCTGGACCCGGTGACGTTCGTCCACAACATCGACGTCCCGACGTTCATGGCATGCCAGTGGGAGGACGAGCAGACCGGCGGGCACTGCGCCGATCTGGCCGAGCACTTCACCGGCACCGAACGCAAGTGGTTCACGTTCACCAACGGCGCCCACATCGACTCGCTCGATCCGTACACGTTCAACCGGCTTTTCGACTTCCTGGAGCTCTTCGTCGCGCACCAGGCGCCAATCGACAAACGGGCGATCGTGGATGCCGCGGCTCCGACCATCTATCACGCCGCGTTTGGACTCCCCGCGGAAGACGAGGTCACGCTACCGCCGGACCCGGTCCAGGAACAGCCGACATACGAATCGGCGCTGTCCGCCTTCGAAGCGCTCCCGGAGGTCCGGGTGCTGTTCGACAACGGCGCAGGAGCCTCGCCGACCGGCGGTACGACGCCCGGCAACCCCTATCCCGCGTTCGAAAAGTCGTTCTCCGCGTTCCCCATCCCCGGCACGACCGCTGAGTCGTGGTATCTCGGGCCGGAAGGCACGCTCAATGAACAGCCGGCGACGGGGCAGGGCGTGGACTCGTACACCTCGAATGCGAGTGCCACGCCCCTGACCGATTACCTGGGCGGCACGGGCCCCGGCGGGCTATGGGGCGATGCGGCCGAGTGGGAATGGAATTGGGCGCAGCCCACGGCAGGCTCCGCCGCGTCCTATGTGTCGGCACCGCTCAGCAGCGACACAACCGCAATCGGTGGAGGCGCCGTCAACCTCTGGGTCGAGTCGTCGACTCCGGACGTCGATCTCCAGGCGACGGTCAGCGAGGTCCGCCCTGACGGCAACGAAACCTTCGTCCAGAACGGCTGGATCCGCGCCAGCGAGCGCAAGCTCGCCACCACCTCGGAAAACATGTTCGACCAGACTCCCACGCCGGTCCAGCCGATCCCGACCTTCCTCGCCTCCGATCTGCAGCCGATGCCGGCTGGCGAATTCGTCCCGGTCACGATCCCGCTGTACTTCGAGGGACACGTCTACCGCGCAGGGTCGCGCATCAGGGTCACGATCTCCGCCCCCAACGGCACGCAGCCCATATGGTCGTTCGACCAGACGCAGCCGGAAGGCACCACCGCGAACGTGTCGATCGCGTTCGGGCCCGGCATGCCCGCCAACGTCACCCTCCCGATCGTGCCCGGCGTCAGCGTGCCCACCGGCTTGCCGCCCTGTCCAAGCCTGCGCAACGAGCCCTGCCGCGCCTATCAGGCATTCGCGAACGACGGTTCCTGATGGCGATTCGCGCCGCGGAGCTCGACAGCCTCTACCGCTCGCGCTCGGGCTGACAGCCGGTCGGCTGATTCAACGGGCCGCCCCGGCCGGGAGACGCGCTCCCGCCGAGGCGGCCGCTGCACGTCGATCGTGACGAGCGCCGCCGCACGCAAGTCCGGCGCGGTGTAGGGGTCGTTCGCCACCACGCGTCGGTCAGCAACCCGCGTGGCGCGTCAAGTAGGCCCTCGTCCCTGCCGATAAATCCAGGGCAGGCGCCCACATCGATCTCTATGGCCTTCTCCCCCGCGACCGACCCGGATCTCGCCGGGAGCAGCGACGCCGGACGGGCGCGGCTGCAGCTCGCCCGAGTGCGCAGCCTCTATTACGAGGATCCAGCTGGCGCGCTCGCCGATGCAATTCGCTGCTGCGAGATCGGCCGCTCGCTCTGGGACGAGGATCTGTGTGCGCGGGCGCTCGCGCTTCAGGGCATGGTCTCGCTGCATCGCGGTGATCTGCGCGGCGGGCTCGCGCTCGCGATGGATGCGCAGCGGCATGCGCAGTCGAGTCGCGACGCGGTCGTCCGTGCGGAGCTCGCGGCCCTGAAAGCGCAGATCAGCTTCTTCACCGGCTCGTACGCCGATGCGCTCCATCATGCTCAGCTCGCTGTCAGCCACGCCGACGCCGCGCACGATCTCGAGCTGCGGGTTTACGCCCGGCGTGCCACGTGCCCGATCTTCGGCAATCTCGATGTGCCGGACCTGCGCGATCGGATCGAGGAGCTGCTGGAGCTCACGATCGAGAGCGACGATCCGTGGGAGGAGGCGATCTCCCGCAATGACCTCGCCTGCTACCTCCAGCAGAAGGGCGAGCTCGACGCGGCTGCGAGCGAGCTCGAGCGCGCCCTGGCCGCTGCGGGCCGAGTCGACGGCGTCAACAGCTTCTCGTTGGCGGTGATCCACTCCACGCGCGCCGACACCAGGCTGCTGCAGGGCCGAGCCGAGGAGGCGCTCGCGGATGCAGAGCGCTCGATCGAGCTGCTGTCCGCCACCGATGACCCAAATCCGTACGTGCTCGGGGCGACCGTGCGCGCGGATGTCCAGGCGCGGATGGATCTCGGGCAGCTGGACGACGCCCTGCATTCCGGTGAGAGCGCGCTCGGCTGGCTCGGGGATCGCGTGCCGCAGACACGCAGCCTGATCCTCTCCACGCTCGCATCGACGCTGCGCGACGCGGGCAGGCACGAGGAGGCGTACGACGCGCTCGCTCGCAGCGCCGAGCTCGAACGCCAGGCGTTCCGTGAGCTATCCGAGCTACAGCTGAGGCTCGAACGGGCGACGCTCGAGGCGAGCGCCGCCCGCCAGACGAGCGCTGCTCTGGCTGCGAAGAACCGGCAGCTCGCCGAGGCGCACGCCGAGCTCGAGCGTCGCGCCAGAAAGCTCGAAGCGCTCCAGCAGCAGCTCCAGGAGCAGGCCGAGCGTGATTGGCTCACCGGCCTGCACAACCGCCGCTACTTCGCGCGCGAGCTCGAGCGCCTTCTCACCGAGCAGCGCGGTGGCTGGTTCAGCCTCGCCGTCGTCGACCTCGACCACTTCAAGTCGATCAACGACCAATACGGGCACGAGGCTGGCGACCAGGTGCTCATACGAGTGGCCGCCCTGCTGTGCGATGTCCTCCGCCAATCGGACATCGTCGTGCGCAGCGGAGGCGAGGAGTTCCTCGTCCTGATGCCCGTGACCGAGGTGCACGCTGCCACCGCCTGTTGCGAGCGAATCCGTCAAAGGATCCGCGACGAGCCATGGGACGAGATCGCCAGCGGGCTGGCTGTCACGGCCAGCGTGGGCGTCGCCTCGACGGACGATCCCGATCAGCTCGCAGCGCTTGCGCGGTCGGCCGATCAGCGGCTCTACGAGGCCAAGCGCTCAGGACGCGACCGCGTCGTCAACGGCCGAGCCGCTGCCGGCCCATAGGGAACACACCCCACCGTCAGTCTTCCGCCCGAAAGCTGCGCGCGAGTTCCGGGCCGGTCGAGAAGTAGTGCCTGAAGACGTAGAGCAACGGACGCCACCGCTCGGGATCGACGTGGTTGGTGCCGGGCTTCACCACTCCCGTCAGCGCGTGGACCCGCTGGACGTGAGCCTCGACGATGCGAAAGTAGGCGCCGTCGGGGCGCGTCGCGGGCTCGTGGATGGCCGTGACCTTCGCCTCCAGCTGCAGCGGACACTCGGTGATGCGCGGTGGCCTGACCGTCTCGCTCTCCCGCTCGGTCAGGCGAGCGATGTCGAACTTGCGTGGCTCGAAGCGGAAGCTGTCGGCCTTGTGGGGCGCAGGCGGATCGCTGCCGGTCAGCGGAGCCAGGCGCTCGACGTGCCCGACCAGACCGCCGTCTGGCAGATTGATCACACACTCGCGCTCGCGCTCCAGGTTGGCGAGCGTGTGCGCCGTGCTCTCCCAGCCCATCACGATCGTGTAGCCGAGCGCCCACGCCGAGGACATCGGACCGATGTTCGGGCTGCCGTCGGCGTTGAGCGTCGTGACCAGCGCCACCGGCGTGCCGAAGTAGAGGATCGGGGGCCAGATCACCTCGTGCGAATCCACTTCCGAAGACGGTAAGCGGCAGACGATTCGATGCCCGTCGAATCGTCGATGTCGTAGGGTGCGATGAATGACAGGCGACGCCGACATCGCCGCAATCGGCGCGTTGATCGGGGATCGCACGCGCGCACGCTTCCTGTGCGAGCTGGTCGGCGGGGAGAGCAGGCGCGCCAGCGAGCTCGCCGGCGTCGCCGGTGTCTCGCGGGCCACGGCCAGCTTCCACCTCGGCAGGCTGCTCGCCGCCAACCTGTTGGAGGTCAGCACGGACGGCCGCCACCGCGCCTACCGGCTGGCCGGTCCCGAGGTCGCCGAGGCGATCGAGGCGTTGCAGCGCCTCGCGCCACGGCAGGCAATCCGATCGCTGCGCGCCGCAGCCAGCGCGGACGCGCTCAGCTACGCCCGCTTCTGCTATGACCACCTTGCCGGGCGGTTGGCGATCGAGCTGGTGGACGCCATGGCCACAGCCGGTCTCATGACCCTCCAGGGGGATCGGTTCGAGCTGACCGGGCAGGGCACGGCGTGGTTCGCGGAGCTGGGAATCGACGCGGCCAGGGCGCAGGCGGCACGTCGATCGTTCGCGCGCGCCTGCCTCGATTGGAGCGAGCGCCGGCCGCACCTCGCCGGAGCGCTCGGCGCAGCGCTCGCCGCTCGGTTGCTGGAGCTCGGCTGGATCGAGCGGGCTCCGCACAGCCGAGCGGCGAGGCTCACGCCCGAGGGTCGCGCCCGCCTCGGGAAGGCGCTCGCGGTCGAGCTCTGACGCTCCTTCCACAGCGGCGTCATCATCGACGCCGGCTCGGGCTACGCTCATCCGGATGCGCATCCCACGCCTGCACGGACGGGTAACCAAGGAACCGCCGGTGGCGATCGGCGACCCGCGCTTCGACGGCTGGGAGACGGTCGGCGCCTTCGAGGACCAGAGCACCGCCGTGGCGTGGCGCGACCAGCTGCGGGCCCTCGGCATCGATGCCGGGTGCGTCGCTGATCACCCGCTGGATCGACGTGGGCGCGGCGACATCTACCTCGTCGTGGCGCCCGGCCAGTGGTCGCGGGCGAACGAGATCCTCGAGAACCTCGATTGACGTGGCGCTGAAGCGCGCCCGACTACCCTTCCCCCGATGAGCTCCTGGCGACGGGCGGCGTGGCTGCCGCCGATATGGGCCCGTTGGGCGCTGGGGACGGTCCTGGCCGTGGCCGTGCTCGCCGCCATCGTGATCGCGGTCGATCGAGCCGGCCCCGAAGTCAACACCTCCGAAGCCGGCGCGGAAGCTGAAGTCAACCGCGTGTCCGACATCGCGATCACCGAAGACCAGGCGCCGCACTCCGCCGACCTGCCGTCGGGGTCTGCGCCCGCCTCCGCGCTCGAGCGCGCGATCGCCGGCGACGTCCGCCACCGGATCGCCGACGAGCAGCTGACCGGTCCGTTGCAGGGCATCTCCTGCAAGGCGGCCGGCGCCGGCCGTGGCGGCCGGGACCCCTACAGCTGCTCGGTCCGCAGCGCCGGTATCTCCTATTCGTTCGACGCCGTCGTCGACATGCGCGGGCGCCGGCTCACGTGGTGCAAGATCGATCCGCCGCCGGGCACCGAAGCCGCCCCGGAAATCCCCGTCAGCGCCAGCTGCCGGGCCTGAGCGGACGTCCGTCCTCGACGGCGCGGCGCTAGCGTACGTCCGGTGCGGGTCGCGACCTGGAACGTGAACTCGGTCAAGCAGCGGGTGCCGCGGCTGCTGCCGTGGCTCGACCAGCGACAACCGGACGTCGTCTGCCTGCAGGAGACCAAGCTCGCCGACGACGCGTTCGACCAGCTGCTCGGCGACGAGCTCGTCAGTCGCGGCTACGCGTTCGCGCGACATGGCGAGGCGCAGTGGAACGGCGTCGCGATCCTCTCCCGTGCGGGCCTCGACGACGTCGTCGTCGGGGTCGACGGCGCGCCCGGCTTCCCGCAGCCCGAGGCGCGCGCCGTCGCCGCGACCTGCGGCGGCGTCCGCGTGTACTGCGTGTACGTGCCCAACGGCCGCGAGCCGGACTCCGATCACTACCGCTACAAGCTCGCCTGGCTGCAGGCGTTGCGCAAGGTCGTCGGCGCCGGCCCGGCGGACGCGATGGTCTGCGGCGACATGAACATCGCCCCCGCCGACATCGACGTGTTCGATCCCGCCGCCTACGTCGGCCACACGCACGTCACGCCGCCCGAGCGCGCGGCGCTCGAGGCGCTCGAGGGGTTGGGCCTGCGCGACGTCGTGCGCGATCGCTGGCCGACCGAGCGCGTGTTCACCTACTGGGACTACCGCGCCGGCATGTTCCACCAGGATCTCGGCATGCGGATCGATCTGGTGCTCGCCAGCGCCGGCGTCGCCGACCGGGTCAAGGCTGCTTGGGTCGACCGGCAGGCGCGCAAGGGCGCCAAACCGAGCGACCACGCCCCCGTGATCGTCGACCTGGACGTCGCGCCCGACGGGGACATCGGACCGGTCGTGCCGCCGCCGTCCGCACCGGCAGACAAGCGCGGGTCGGCGAAGCTGCCGCAGTCGCGCTGACCCCAAGGTCTCGCGCTGCGCGCGCGTCAGCCGGCGATCGTGAAGTCGAGCGTCCGGGGCGCCGCATGTCCGCCCGACGCCGTCGCGGTCACCGTCAGCGTGTATGCGCCGGGCACCAGCTTCTTGTGCTTGGTGATGAGGCCGTCGAAGCGCACCGAGCCGGATCCCGCTTGCGCCGCCAACGCGAACCCACCTTCGGGGATGGCGCGCGCGCAGCGCCGCCCGCCCCTGTTCTTGCTGGTAGGCGCCACACACCGTCTTCCAGCCCTGCGCCCGCTCGCCGAGCGGGTGAACGCGAGCGTAACCGTCGCCGGTACGTTGAGGTCGAAGGAGAACGTCGTGCCCACCGGCGGGAGCCTGTGCCGGCGTGAGAAGCTGGCGAGCGCCTTGCCCTCCCGCCACGTGCGGGCGGACTCGGCGAGGTCCGTGATCGCCGGCGCCGCGGGTCTTGTCGACCCCGGTGTCGTTGTGGTCGACGGGGTGCTCGTCGTCGTGGCCGGTTTCGAGGTTTCGGCGGTGAACACCAGCACGGCGCCCTGTTTGTCCTCGTGCAGGGGTTCTCCCGACGCGAGCGTCGCTCCCGACAGCGCCGCGGACCAGCCGATGTCCGCGCCGGTGACGCCAGACGGCGGGGGGTACGTGCGCGGCTCTGCCGCATTTTCCCAGTGCGACGACGGCTTGCCGAACAGATACAGCGAACCCAGCCCGAGTTCCGCGGGTGATCCGACGACGATCGTTTCCCCCGACAGTGCGACCGAGAACCCGAACGAGTGGACATTGTCACCGTCGGAGGGAGTCAGCTCCGCCGTCTGCGTGCCGTTCGCCCACCCCGAAGCAGGTCGTTCGAACACGTAGGCGGCGCCGTGAGCGGAACCCGAGCCGTCTTTGTGGAAGGGGGCACTGGCTACGACGCTTTCACCCGAAGCCGCAAGCGCGGCGCCGAGCGTGTCGCCCAATACGCCATCGGATGCACTCAGCTTCGCCGTCTGGGGGCCGTTCGCCCACCCCGACCCGGGCTTTTCGTACACGTACACCGCGCCGGCGCTGTCCCCGCGGCCATTCCTGTAGTTGGCGGCGCCGGCGAAGATCGTGTCACCAGACGCCGCAACCGCGTAGCCGAGTTCGTCGTCCATGCTTGCGTCGGAGGCGGTCAGCTCTGCGCTCTGAACGCCGGTTTTCCACCCAGCTCCGGGCTTTTCGAACACATAGACGGCGCCCGCACCAGCTTCGCTACCGACCTTGTGGACAGGTGCCCCGGCGACGACAACGTCCCCCGCGATCGCGACCGAGAAGCCGAGCCTGTCGTAACGGACGGCGTCTGAGGCGGTCAGCTCGGCGACCTGCGTCCAGCTCGACCCACCCGAGCGTTCGAACACATACGCCGCTCCCCGTTCTTCGTCGCGGCCGGAAGCCCCCGCCACGATCGTGTTTTCCGATACCGCGACGGCCGTCCCGATTTCGGTGTCGAGCGCCCCGTCTTCGGCCGTCAGTTCAGCCGTCTGCTTCCAGCCCGACCCCTGTTCTTCGAACACGTACAGCTCTCCCTGGTTGGGGTTCGATCCCACTTTGTGGGTCGGAGCGCCGGCGACGATCGTGTTGCCGGACACTGCGACGGAGCCGCCGAGGTAATCGCCCGTGGCGCCGTCGGAGGCCGTCAGTTCGGTCGTCTCGATCAGCGGGTCGATACGCACCGGGTAGCGCGCCTGTGCCGCATCGACGCGCAGCAGCAGCCGTCCGCCGCTGAGCGCCAGCCAACTGCGCAGCGGACGCCCGCGGGCGTCGGTGGCGCTCAGGCCGCCATAGTCGAGCACGCGCCTGCCGTCGCGGCTCAGCGTGACGCTCCGCCCGTCCCTGGCCAGCGACGCCCGCACGTTGCCCGAGAGCGCGATCGACAGCGTGAGCGGCGCCGCCGTTCGCCCGTTCGGCGCGTGCTCGATCGTAAAGCCCTGCTCGAGGCCCAGCGGGCCGTTCGCATACCACTCGCCGAGGCCCGCACGGGAGTACAAGACGCGATCGCCGGTGGCGCGAGGGGTGGCCGCGGCGACCGGCGCGAGCGTTGAGCCGTAGCCGAACGCGCGCACGCGCAGTCCGACCTGCGCGGCGCCCGCGTCGACCGATACCCCGCCGGTCGTGAAGGTCGTGTGCAGATGCTGGATCGGGTTCGACGCCGTCAGCGCGCCTCCCGAGCGACGGACCAGATACGCCGAGTCGCCCGCGCCCAGCGCCCGCGAGACTGGCCCTGCTGCCGCCGCCGGGAGCTCGAGCCGGCTCGCGCGCGAGAGCGCCCCAGCTCCCGCGGAAGGCGGTGTCATCGCAGCACGCCCGCCGACGAGCCCCCCGTGAAGCATGCCGCTGACGACGACCGCCGCCAGCGCGGCGGCAGCCAGCGCGCGCACTGAAAACGCCAGCTGGTCCCTGAGCCCCGCCCCTCCGGCATTCGCCGCCTGCAGCCGCCTCGCGCCCGCTCGCATGGTGCCCCCCTGGTTGTTGACCCGCGGCTCCGCTGCGCATCTCTGCCATCCGCGTGAGCCCGCCGACTTTGCGTGCGCCGATGGTACCTCCGCGATCGATGCCGATGCTCAGGGCGTGTAGCGGGCCACGTACACGTTCGTCTCTCCGTCCGGGCATCCGAACGCGATCAGCGCGTGCCCGTTCGGGCTGCTGGCGAAGGCGAGCGCGGGGGAGTCGTCCAGGGTGCAGTGGAGGTTGCCGCTCAGGCGTTGGGCGTGGCCGAAGCGTCCGCGCGCGTCTGACGCCGCGTCGTACACGAACGAGTCGTAGGACCAGATCACGTAGCGGCGCCCGCGCCCGTCAACGAACGCGACCACTGATCCCAGGCTGCTGCCCCCGCTGCGCTCGCTCCCGGTCGGGTGGGCATACAGCTGCTGCGCTGCGCCGAAGCGTCCGCCGACGGTGCCGGCCGCTGCCTGCAGCCCGTCCTTCGACTGCCACGCGACCAGGTCCGCGTGGTTGCCGCCGACCGCCTCGGCCACCGGTGGGGATGGCGGCAGCGCGACGCCCAGCGCCTGCGCTCGCCCGAGCGCGCGACCAGGCGCGCCGGTACGCGCGAGCACGCGGCCGCGCCGGTCGATCACGGCCGAGATCCTGCTGCCGTCAGCGCCCGTCGGCGTCGAGAAGCACGACGCGGGCAGGCAGCCCGAGGAGCACGCGAACGGGAAGCACATCGGCGCGTCGGGCGAGAGCGGGCCAGTGGCCGCCACCGGCGCTGGCGCCGGCGAGCCGGGTTCGCCCAGACGCGAGAGCTCGTTCGGCCCACCGTATTCGTCGAACCTCCCGTCTTCGCCGTCGTAGCCGACGTTTGCCTGCCACGTCGCGAGCACGGCCCCCGACGATGTGACGGTCACGCCCTCAGCCGCGGCGTTGCTCGCCGCAGGCGAGAGCGCCAGCAGCGGACCCGGCGAGCCGCCGAGACTCCAGCTGGACGCCCCCACGCGCTCGCAGCACGACGGAGGCTCCGAGCCGTCGACGTAGTCGAGCTCGAGTGCCGCGTGCCCACCTGCACCCAGCGCAACCTCCACCGGGCCGGCTCCGAGCGCGCCCGCGGGCAGCGCAAGCGGCTGTTGATCGACCAGACCGCCGCGCGGTGCGAGCGTCGCCGTCTGCAAAGCGACCGACAGCCCCAGCGGCTCGACCGGACCGGCGAGGATCGCCGCCACCGCCGCGCCGTTGTCGTTGACCGCGAAGCTCAGCTGATCGGACTGCTCCTCGCTGTAGCCGTTGGTGAACGTCACGCCACTCACCAGCGGCTGAAGCTTCACCGGACTCGTGAATCCGGCGGCCATCGCCGCGGATGCCGCGGTGAGACCGATCGCCAACGCCGCCAGCAGCGCCGGCGCGAACCTCGGGGGCGACCATCTCCGACGGTGCACGGCGATCGCGATTGTATGCGCGCAGCTCAACGTGCCCGTGTCGAGAGGGTATGCTCGGCCGCGATGCCCAAGCACCTGCCGCCGAGGCGGCGCTCGGCTCGAACATGTGCCCCCGGCGCCGTCCTGCTCGTACTGCTGGCGCTCGCGCTGGCGAGCGCCGCGCCCGCGACCGCCGCCGGCAAACCCGCCCGCGTGCCCAACTGCACCGGCTTCCCGCTCGCCAAGATGGCGCTGCTGATCCACGTGAGCTCGCTCGGTGAGCCGCAGGCAAATCCCCTGACCAAAGCCTGCTTCTACCAGGCACCCGTGCCTGGTCACTATTCCGACCTGCTCGCCGTTTCGGTTCGCGCCACCAGCAAGCGGGTGTTCCTGAGGGCCCAGGCGCAGGAGAAGACCGCTCCCGGCGTCTACGGCATCGTCAAGATCCGGGGCGCGACCGCGTTCGACGTGGTCCACACGGTCAGCGGCGCCACGCTCAATCCCTGTCCGCCCGGGCACACGCTCCCCGAATTCGGCCCGCCGCTGTGCAACGGCGATCCGGAATGGTCGACGGTCGCAGTCGACGCCTACGGAACCATCAAGCCGCGTGGGCCGAAGGCGCTCGTCTCCGTCACCCTGGCAGGCCAGGAGGAAGTCACGCTTCTCAGCTACGCCGTCTCCCTGGACAGGCAGATCCTGTCCGGGAAGATCCGTTGAGTCAGCTCGCCGCCGAAGCCGAGCGCGCGTCCGCGCTGGCAAGAGAGCTTGCCGCCACGACCGAGCGCGAGCGTGCGCTGCCGCCGGCGCTGCTCGAGGAGCTGCGCGCGACGGGGCTCATGCGCGCCGGCGCTCCCGCGGCGCTGGGTGCGCTCGAAGCACCGCCGGCGAGCACGCTGCTCGCCGCCGAGACGATCGCGCGAGGCGACGCATCTTCCGGCTGGTGCGTCTCGATCGCCGCCACCAGCAGCCTGCTGTCGGCCTATCTCCCCGAGGCTGGCGCCGCCGAGATCTTCGGCGACCCGCACACGATCGCCGCCGGCGTGTGGGCTCCGCGCGGCAAGGCCACGCCTGTCGACGGCGGCGTCACGGTCTCCGGCCGCTGGTCGTTCTGCAGCGGCATCTCGCACTCGCAATGGCTGTTCGCCGGCTGCCTGCTCGACGACCCCAGTGCGGGTTCCGAGGTACCCGTGTTGCGCGTCGTGGGCTTGCCCACCGCGGAGCTCGAGATCCTCGACACGTGGCACACCAGCGGCCTGCGCGGAACCGGCAGCCACGATGCGATCGCCAACGACCTGTTCGTGCCCAACGACCACGTCCTCTCGCTGATGGGCGCCAGCCCGCGCGTCGACACGCCGCTCTACCGCTTCCCCGTCTTCGGGTTCTTCGCGCTGTCGATCGCCGCCGCCGCGCTCGGCAACGCGCGCGGTGCGATCGACGACCTCGGCGAGCTGGCCGCAGGCAAGACCGCCCAGGGGACCAGCCGCGTGCTCGCCGAGCGTCCCGCCACGCAGGCTGCCGTCGGCGAGGCCGAGGCCGCGCTGCGCGCCGCCCGTGCGCTCTACTACCAGGCGATCGAAGAAGCCTGGGAGGCCGCGCAACAGGATGGCCCCGTCGAGGTCCCGCTGCGCCTCGGGCTGCGCCTCGCCGCGACCCACGCCGTCAGGACCGCCGCGGACGTGGCCCGCTCGATGTACGACCTCGGCGGCGGCACCTCGATCTACGAGAGCTCGCCGCTGCAGCGGCGCTTCCGCGACGCCCACGCCGCCACCGCGCACTTCCAGGTCAACCCCGCGATCTGGGAGCTCACGGGCAAGGTGCTGCTCGGCCTGCCGGCGCGCACAGAGCAGCTGTGAGCGCGCCTGATCAGAGCTGCGCCTGCAGCTCCTCCGCCGAGGGCACCACGACCGGCCCGTCCAGGGGCTGGGTGATGCGGATCGGGTTGCCGAAGGGGTCGCGGAACCCGCAGTCGATCCCGTAGAAGCGCTCCGTCGGCTCCTGCGTGAACTCGACCCCCTTCGCGCGCAGGCTCTCGTACGTGGCGCGGCAGTCGTCTACCGCGATGATCACGCCGCCGCCGGCCGCCCCCTTGGTCACGAGCTCACGCGCCTGCGCGGCGGTGGCCTCGTCGTACGCCGGCGGTCCCGGCACCATCAGCACCAGCTCGATGTCGGGTTGCTCTGGGAAGTTCACGGTCAGGAAACGCATGACGCCGAGATCGGCGTCGGTGTGGACGACCATGCCGAGCTTGCCGACGTAGAAGTCGAGCGCCTGGTCCTGGTCGAGGACATGGATGAATGTGTGGCTTATTCGTTTGGACATGGCCGCCACGTTAGACCTCGCCGTCGCCGCCCGCTTCTCCAAATCTGCGCTCTTGAAACAGGGTCCTATCCCGCCGGGCGCGTCCATGCCATCGCCCAGCACGCCGGCACCCGCAGGGCCGCGCCGTCGGCGGCGAAGCGCGCGCGGTAGGCCGACGGCGGCTCGCCGACGATCCCACGGAACGTGCGGCTGAAAGTGCCCAGGCTGTTGAAGCCGACGTCGAAGCAGATGTCCGTCACCGGACGGCCGGTCTCGCGCAGCAGCTCCATCGCGCGCTCCACCCGGCGGCGCTGCAGGTAGCGGTGCGGCGTCTCGCCGAACGTCGCCCGGAACTGGCGGCTGAAGTGCGCCGGCGAGACGTGTGCGACACGCGCGAGCGCGGGGACGTCCAGCGGCTGCGCAAACGCGCGGTCCATCGCGTCGCGGGTGCGCAACATGCGGCGGTTGCGGTCCTCGATGGCGCCCGACATGACCGTCAGCGGTGAACCGCCGCGCTCGGCATGTCGATCCACACCAGGCGCGGATGCTCGCGGCGGCGATTGTCCGCTCTGCGCGGGTACACGCGCCGTTGCGTGGCCACGACCAGGCCGTCGAAGGCCTGGTGCTCGAGGCTGTAGTGGGCGGCCCTCGCCCAGCCGCCGATCGGCTCCGCGGTGTAGTCGTGACGGCGGATCAGGCCGCTCTCGTCGAAGTAGAAGACCTGCTCGCGCGAGTGCGTGTGGACGTGCTCCGGGAAGCGCACCGCGAGCCGCTGCCAGCGCTCGCCCCCCTCGAGCCACGGGTCGAGCTCGCGCAGCTCGTAGTCCGAGGCGGCGAGCACGAACGGCGTCGACAGGTACGTCCAGATCGCGTACGTCGCGAAGTACAGGATGTCCAGCCGGTCCCACCACAGCTTGTGGCGCAGGTCGGCGAACGCCGCGCGTGCGTTCGCGCGCGCCTGCACCGGCTCGCCGCCGTCCGTCTCGATTTGGACCGTGCCGTCGGGCTCGAGCACACCGCGCTCGCCCTCGCGCGGGTATGGCGTCAGTGTCACGTGCTGGCCGCTCGTCGACACTCGCGCCTGCACATCGCGCACGGCATGGCCCTGGAGCTTGGACGCGAACGCCAGGCCGCCGGAGGAGATCTGGACGCTGACCGCGTCGGCGCTCTCCCACAGCTCGAGGCCGCCATGCGCCGCGATCGCCCGCTCGACGAGGTCCATGCCCTGAGTCTGCCCGAAACGAGCGCGGGGCGCTCACGCCACCAGCACGGGCCGTTCGAACGTCGCCGCTTCCGGGATCACCAGGCCGGCTTCCGTCTGGAACCACTGTTCCAGCAGCGAGCAGTACATCCCGCGGTAGTCAGACGTCCTGATCAGGTTTTCGTTTTCGTCCAGGTTGGTGAGGCCGGGGAACTCGCCGATCATCTTGCCCGCAACGCGCGTGCCGATCAGGAACGCGACGCCGCCCGCGCCGTGGTCGGTGCCAGAGCCGTTTTCCCGAGGGCGCCTGCCGAACTCCGACCACAGCTGGATCAGCACCCGCCCGTCCAGCCCGCGCGCTTCGAGGTCGCGCTGGAAGGCCACCAGCGCGGGGACCGTCTGTTCGAGGTTCGTGCTCAGCGTGTCGACCTCGCCCGCGTGCGTGTCGTATGAGCCGACCGCGTTCAGTGACACGCATTTGATCGGCATGCCGTTGTGCAGCATCGCCGCGAGCACCGCCAGTCGTTCGGCGAATTCCCCCGGGGGATAGGTGACGGTCGCGTGGTCGCCCGATTCCTTCTCGGTGGTCACGAAGTTCGCCATCTCTTCCAGCACCAGGCCCGTGTCGTAGGAGGCGGCCCGAGCCTGCGCGTACGCGGGCGACGGCGCCGGCAGCGCGCCCAGCGCGCCGAACGTCTCCAGCGCCGGCCCCGCCACCGGTTCGCCCAGGCCGTACGCCCACATCGTGTAGTCGGCCGGCGAGGACACCGCCGCCACCGGCATCGTCTCCGTCGCCAGCGCCGGCGCCAGCGAGTAGTCCAGCGACAGCCCCTGCAGCGGGTTGTCCGGGTCGCCGACCAGGTCGAGGTAGCGCCCCATCCAGCCCGAGCGCGCGTTGGCGTCGAGCTGGCCCACCTCCCAGTAGTGGCGGCTGGTGAAGTGACTCTCTTCCGAGGGCTCGTAGCCGATCGCCGGGAAGACCGTCACCTTGCCTTCCTCGTGCAGTTCCGCGAGGCCCCCCGCGGCCGGATGCCACATCAGCGTCTCATCCTCGGTGAAGACCCTGCCCGCCCCTTCTTGCAAACCGAGCACGGGCCGCAGTTCTTTGTATCTGGCTTCCCCGACGGGCGCCAGCACGGACAACGCGTCCCAGCCTCCTTCCATAAAGATGGATACCAACACCGGTTCGCCGGAGCCGCCCGCCGCCGCGGCCTGCGCGATGCCCTCTTCGAAGTGACGCGGTCCGAGCATCGACGCGCCATATACCGACAGCGCCGCGCCGGCCGAGCGCAGCAGGAACGTGCGCCGGTCCATGCCCGTGCCCGCCGGCATCGGCATCCCCGGCTCGATCCCCGGCAATCCCTTGCCCGCGATCGCCGCGCCGCGGCGCAGCAGCTGCGAGCGGGTGAAGTCATCGCACGAGCAGCTCCTGGCCATCTCAGCTCACCTGCATGTCCGGGGAGGTCGCGATCAGCATCCGCAGCGCGTTCTGGCGCATCGCCCGATACGGGCTCTTCTGCCACGACGCCAGCGGTTCCGCAAAGCACGACTGCGCGAAAGCCGCGATGCACTGCTCCGATTCGGGTGAAAGGCGCGGGTTGGCCCAGTACGACAGCGCGCTCGACAGCGCCGCCGCGGGGTCCTCCGTGGCGCTGTACTGCGGTTCGCCCTCGGCCGGCCACGGGTTCGGGTAGGTCTTCGAGGTGACGTAGCTCGCCATTTCCCAGCGCGCCCGCGCCGTCGACGTGTCCAGCCAGCGGGTGAAGTCCCAGCCGGAGACGTTCGGCGGGTAGAACAGCTGCTGCCCCGCGTTCGCCGACAGCCACGCCCACGCCGTCGTGTCGATCGGGCGCGAGATCGAGCGCAGCAGGCCCGCGTTGTACACCACCGGCGGCGTCACCATCTCCGGGCCTTCATAGAAATCCGGGTGCTGGAGGATCGCCTCCACGACCGCGCGGATGCTGTAGCCCGAGCTCACATACAGACCCTGCAGCGATGCCAGTGTCGCTTCCGATGGGGCGCTCGCGACGAAGTACCCCCACAGCTTGGTGACGAAGAACGACGCGTGCAGCGGGTGACCCACACACAGGCGCACCGCGTCTTCGTAGTTCCACTTGCCGGTCTGCCCGAACACCGTCTTGCTGCCCGCGTCGTGGTAGCTGGAATCGAAGCGGAAGTCGTAGTCGCCGAGCGCTTCCGACCAATCGTTGCGCCAGCCGGTCAGCGCACGCGCCATTTCGCGCACGTCGTCCTCCGTGTACGCGCCGCGGTCCGCGCCCAGCGAGAACAGCTCCATCATCTCGCGCGCATAGTTCTCGTTCGGGTCCCACCTGTTGTTCGACGTCCCGTTCAGGAACAGCAGCATCGCCGGGTTGGTCGTGACCGCCTGGAACAGATCCTCGAAGGAGCCCAGCGCCATCGCGCGAAACAGCTCGTTCTGGTCGAGCATCAGCTGCTGGCTGTCGACCTGCGCGTTGGAGTTCGCGAACCAGTCGTGGAAGATCAGCGTCAGGCGCTCCACCAGCTGCTGATCGGAGCGCACCATCCGGTCCAGCCACCAGCAGTGGTCATCGCCCCACGCGCTCGCCGGTTCCAGCGGCTTGCCTTCTTCGTTCACCGGTTCCGGCCCGGTCAAGGTCGCCGGCCCCGACGGGCGCGTGAGGGCGAACACGACCTGTTCCAGCGGCTGGCCCACGAGCGCCTCCGCCTGCCCCGGCGCGGGTCCGAAGCCCGCGCGCCACAGCAGGCGGCGGGCCTGCGCGAGCGTGATCGGCGCAGAGCCCACCGCCGGGACCGGCGCGGAGGAGGGAGGCGGCGGCGACGCCGGCGCGACCGGCAGCGCCACACCCAGCGTCCCCTCTGGCTTGACCGCCACCCGATAGGCCGAGTCCTTGTGCCGCTTGCGCTTGTGCCTGTGCTTGCGGCGCTTGCCATGCTGGTCGTGATGCGCCGCCTGCTCCTTTGCCAGCTTGCGTTGCGCCGCGCGTCTGTCATCCAGCACCGAGGACACCCGCTCACTGTGATCCACCGCGGCCCGGCGCCGTGCGATCATCGACGTATGTCCTACTCGCGTGGCGCGGCCACGCAGCCACCCGACGTGCCGCTCGCCCCGTGATGCGCCGGCTCGCAATCAGGTGGGCGTTCAACACCGTCGCGCTGTTCGTCGCGACGTGGCTGCTGTCCGGGCTCAGCTACGGCAGCGACTGGTGGGCGCTGCTGGTCGCCGGGCTCGTGTTCACGTTGGTGAGCCTGTTCGTGAAGCCCGTGCTCGCGTTCCTGTCGATCCCGTTCATCATCGTCACGCTCGGCGTCTTCTATCTGCTCATCAACGTCCTCATGCTCTACCTGACGCACTGGGTCGTGGCGCAGTTCACGATCGCCAGCTTCTGGTGGGCGCTGCTCGCGGCGATCATCGTCAGCGCCGTCAACGGGGTCCTGAACGTGTCGTTCGGGCGCCCGGCGAAGCGCCGTCCGGAGCAGCGGCGGGGGACCTACGCCGGCTAACGATCGGCTAACTTGCAGGTCATGGCGCTGCATCCCCTGTCGCAGGGATTCGCCGAGGTGGCCGGCGCATACGAGAGCGGGCGACCCGAGTACGCGCCGGCCGTCATCGGCGCGATCCTCGCCGAGCTCGACATCGCCGCCGGCGCCCCGGTGCTCGACCTCGCGGCCGGGACGGGAAAGCTCAGCCGCGCGCTGCTCGCCATGGGCCTGGATGTCGTGGCCGTCGAGCCGCAGGCACAGCTGCGCGAGCTGCTCGCCACGAGCGTCGGCAGCGAACGTGTCCGCGAGGGGCTCGCCGAGGCGATCCCGCTTGCCGACGGGTCCGTCGCCGCCGTCACCGTCGCCGACGCGTTTCACTGGTTCGATCATGCGGCCGCGCTCGCGGAGATCCGCCGCGTGCTATGCCCGGGCGGCGGGCTCGCGGTGCTCGCGACCGTCCCCGACTGGGGTGGCGCATCGTGGGCGCACGAGGTCGGCACGCTGATGGCCGGCCTGCGCCCCGAGCACCCGCACTTCGACGGGCCGCCGTGGCAGGACGCCGCCCGCGACTCCGGCGACTGGAGCGCGCCCCGCGAGATCCGCATGACCACCTGGCAGCCGGTGGCCCCCGAGCAGTTCGTCGACTACATCGCCTCCGTCAGCTGGGTCGCGTCGCTGTCGCAGGACCAGCGCGCCGCCACGCTCGAGCGCATCGCCGCGATCGTCGGCGCCGGCGAGACGCCCGCCGAGCTGCCCGTGCACGTGGCCATCGGCTTCACCACCACGATCCGCTGATGGCTCGTGCCCCCGTGGCCGCCTCGCTGGCGTCGGGCGCGGCGCTGCTCGCGCTCGCCGCCGCGCTTCTTGGCGCGACGGCGCCAGGGTCGCCGGCCGCTGCCGCCCCCGCGCGCGCCGCCAGCCCGCCGAAGTGCGCCACGTCCAGCCTCGTGATGTGGCTGAACTCGGAAGACTCCGGCACCGCCGGCAGCTTCTACTACCACCTCGAGCTCGCCAACCTGTCCGGCCACACGTGCACCCTCGCCGGCTATCCCGGTGTGTCCGCCGTGAGCCTCGGCGGGCGCCAGATCGGCGCCGCCGCCGGTCGTGAACCCGGCTCGACGCCGCGGACGGTCACGCTCGCGCCCGAAGCTCAGACCACCGCGCTGATCCACCTCACCGACGTCGGCGCGCTGCCCGCCTCGTGCCGCCCGGTCGCCGCCGCAGGGTTCCGCGTCTACCCGCCCGGGCAGACCACCTCGAAGGTCGTGCCGTTCCCGTTTCGCACGTGCTCCAACCTCGCCCAGCGCGCGCTGTCGGTGCGCGCCGTCAAGACCGAATAGGGCGCGGCCCGACGGACGTGCGTGCACGCGATCGGTCGTGGGCTTGAACGCGGACGCCAGAACTGCTACTTTGCCAATCAGAAAAGTGAGGAATAGCCAGGAGGGCTGACAGGTGTTCGTTTGGCAGAGGCCGTATCCGGATCGTGCAAGTGCCACCAACAACCTCGGCCGCAGAGGCGCGCCATGATCGCCCGCCAGCGCGGTGAGCACGCCGTCGAGCGCCGGCGTTTCTCACGCCCGACAGGTCGCATGGCCGAGCGCGACCGCACGATCGCGGTCGTCGGCGGGGGCGCCAGCGGCACCCTCACCGCCGTGCATCTGCTGCGTGCCGGCCACGCGCGGGTGATCCTGATCGACCCCGGTCGACACGGGCTCGGCGTCGCCTACTCGACCTGCGACGAGCGGCACGTGCTCAACGTGCGCGCGGCTGCGATGGGCGGTCTCGCCGACGAGCCCGAGGACTTCCTGCGCTGGGCTCGCGCGCGCGGACTGCGCGCCGAGCACGACGACTACCTTCCGCGCCGCCTCTACGGCGCCTACCTCCAGGACCTGCTCACGCGCTTCGGCGACCGCAGGCGACTGCGGATCGTGTGCGCGCGCGTCCAGAACGTGCTCGAGCCGCCCAACCGCAGCGGCGTGCGCATGTCGCTCTCCGACGGGCGCGTGCTGTCAGCCGACGCGGTCGTGCTCGCGCTCGGCAACCCGCCGCCGGCGCCGCTCGCGGAGATCTCTCCGTCGTGCCACGCCAACCTCGTCCGCGATCCATGGGCGCCCGAAGCGATGCTCAGGGTCATCGGCGCTCGCCGCGTGGCGATCATCGGCTCCGGCCTGACCGCGGTGGACGTGGCGCTGAGCGTCCTCGCCGCCAATCCGGCCGCGGAGGTCAGCGCGATCTCGCGCCACGGCCTGTTGCCGCGTGCGCACTCGCCGGGCCCCGCACCCGCCCCGCTCCCGCTCGCGCTGCACGCCGGATGCTCGCTCGAGCAGATCGTCCAGACGGTCGCGCACGCCGCCGCGGCCGCACCCGGCGCGTGGCGGAGCGTCGTCGACGGGTTGCGCCCGATCACGACGGAGCTGTGGCAGGGGCTCGCAGCGGCCGAGCGCGAGCGCTTCGAGCGCGAGCTGCGCCCCTACTGGGACGTCCACCGCCACCGGCTCGCGCCGGCGGTCGCGCAGCGCGTGCGGGAGCTGAGCGCCAACGGGCGCCTGGCCGTCCACTCCGGCGGCGTCAGCGCCGTGCGCGCCGGCGCCACCGGCGGGCGCGTCGAGCTCGGCGACGGAGGCCGCCTCGACGCCGACGTGGTCGTCAACGCCACCGGCCCCATGCGCACGCTGAGCGTCAGCTCGAACCCTCTGATTCGCCGGCTGCTCGACAGCGGCCGTGCGCGTCCCGACGGGCTCGGCATCGGCATCGCCACGAGCCCCGACGGCGCGCTCGTGGACTTCGAAGGCGCGATCTCCCGCCGCTGCTTCACGCTCGGCCCGCCGCGCCGTGGCGAGCTGCTCGAGAGCACCGCCATTCCCGAGATCCGGGTGCAGGCGGCGGCCCTCGCGCGCCTGCTCACCGGCACGAGCGCTCAGCGCGAACGTGCCAGCGCCGCCATCTGCTCGAACGCGACGAGCGGGTTCGGCGGCTCCTCCTCGCCGGACAGCTCCGCGTAGATGTTCGCGATGTTGACCACCAGGCGCTCGCCCTCGCCCCAGTCCGCCCAGCGTTCAAGCGCGATCGAGCGCGCTGCCTGCAGCGCCGTCATGCCCTGCGCGTGGCACGCGCGCGCCTGCTCGTACAGGTACTCGAAGTAGGCCTTCAGCTCGCGTACCGCGTCCGGGCCCGCGAGCGGCCCGTGCCCGGGCACGATCGTCTCGACGTCCATCGCGAGGATCCGATCGCACGCGGCGATCCAATTCGACACGGGCCCCGCCCACGCGATCGGGTGCGCTTCGGAGAAGAGGATGTCTCCGGAGAACAGCACGCGCTGGGCAGGCACGTGCACGAGCGTGTCCCCGCGCGTGTGCGCGGGACCGACCTCCAGCAGCTGCAGCTCTCGGTCGCCCACGCGCAGGCTCAGCTCGCCGCTGAACGTCTCGTCGGGGAGCGCCAGCTCGATGCCGTCGAAGTGAAACGCGCCGAAGCACTCCAGGAAGAACGCGCCCAGCTCGCCCATCGCCGGCGCCTGCTCGACGAGCGCCGCCATCGCGGCCGGCGGCAGCTCGGGCATCTCGGCGGCGGTGCGCTCGGAGGCGAGGATCCGCGCCCCGTCGACGAGCTTGTTGCCGTAGCAGTGGTCGCCGTTGGCGTGCGTGTTGACGAGCGTGTCGATGCGCGCGGCGGCCGGCACCGCGCGGCGCATCGCCTGCAGCATCTGCTCGGTCAGCGCGAGGTCGTACAGCGTGTCGACGAGCAGCGTCCGCTCGCCGTCGACGATCAGCCCCGCGTTGCTCCAGCCCCAGCCTCCGTCCGGCTGCAGGTACGCGTACAGCCCATCTCCCACCTCGTGCAGACCCTTGGAGTAGCTCACCGGTCAACCCATGCTCTCACAGTGCAATACTCGCGCCGATGCCGTTCGATCCGTCGCGCGCCGTCCCGCACTACCTGGCAGACCCCGCCCGCTACGAGCGGATGCCCTACCGACGCGTTGGAGCCAGCGGCATCCAGCTGCCGGCGATCTCGCTCGGGCTGTGGCAGAACTTCGGCGATGATCGCCCGCTGGCGGGCAGCCGGGCGATCCTGCGCCGCGCGTTCGACCTCGGCATCACGCACTTCGACCTCGCCAACAACTACGGGCCGCCGTACGGCGCCGCCGAGACCAACTTCGGGCGTATCTTCGCCGAGGACTTCCGCCCCTACCGCGACGAGCTGATCATCTCCAGCAAGGCCGGCTATGACCAGTGGCCGGGGCCGTACGGCGAGTGGGGCTCGCGCAAGTACCTGCTGGCGAGCCTCGACCAGAGCCTCGCGCGCATGGGGCTCGACTACGTCGACATCTTCTACTCGCATCGCTTCGACCCGAACACGCCGCTGCGCGAGACGATGGGCGCGCTCGACACCGCCGTGCGCCAGGGCAAGGCGCTGTACGCCGGCATCAGCTCATACGGGCCGCAGCGCACCGAGGAGGCGATCGAGATCCTCGCCGGGCTCGGCACGCCGCTCTTGATCCACCAGCCGTCCTACTCGATGCTCAACCGCTGGATCGAGAAGGAGCTGCTCGACGTGCTCGCGCGTCACGGCGTCGGCGCGATCGTGTTCTCGCCGCTCGCGCAGGGCCTGCTCACCGACCGCTACCTGCACGGCGTCCCCGAGGACTCGCGCGTGCGCCGCGGCGAGGCGTTCGACGAACGCCTGCTCAGCGACGAGAACCTCGCGCACGTGCGCGCGCTCAACGAGATCGCGCAGCGGCGCGGCCAGTCGCTCGCCCAGCTCGCGATCGCGTGGGCGCTGCGCGACCCGCGCGTCAGCTCCGCGCTGATCGGCGCCAGCAGCGTGGGGCAGCTGGAGCAGAACGTCGCCGCGCTCGAGAACCTGAGCTTCACCCCCGAGGAACTGGCCGAGATCGACGTCCACGCCGTCGACGGCGGCATCGACCTTTGGGAGCCGTCGAGCAGCGCCTGACCCGGCTCCCGGAGCGCCCGGCTCGACTCACTCCTCCGCCGTCGCCCCGCCCTCGTCCTCCTCCGCGCGCCAGCGCCGGTAGAGCTCGGTGAGCTCGTCGCGCATCGCCGGCTCCATGTCCTCGGCGCGCAGGCTCCCCGTGAGCCTGATCGTCGCGCGCATCTGCCGCAGGTACTCGGTGCAGTTCTCACAGGCCGCCAGGTGCGCCTCGAAGCGCCGGCGCTGCGAGCGCGACAGCGTGCCCTCCAGGTAGTCGGTGATCAGCTCGACCATCTGCAGACATACGAGCTCCTTGCGTTGCCAGAACATTCTCAAAGACTCCCGAGCTCGCTCTCCAGCGCCTGGCGCAGGTGACTGCGCCCGCGGTGCAGCAGCACCCGCTGGTTGGCCTCGCTGATCTCCAGCACGTCGCACACCTCGCGGCCGCTGAGCCCGTCGACGTCGCGCAGCACCACGACCTCGCGCTGGCGCGCCGGCAGCTCGCCCAGGGCCACCTGCAGCTGATCGGCCAGCCCCTCCGCGAGCAGGCGGTCGTCGCTGTCCTCGACCCAGTGCTGCGGCGGCGACATCCACGCGCCCGACGCGTCGAACCGGGACCGGTCGACGACCGGCCCGGCATCCCCGACGGCGATGCTGCGGTGCTCACGCACGCCCGTGCTCCTGGCGCGGTTGACGAGGATTCGCAGCAGCCACGTCCTGAACGACGAGCGTCCCGCGAAGCCGTCGATCCCGCGCAGCACGCCCAGCCACGTGTCCTGGACGACCTCCTCGGCGATCGCCGGGCTCGACACGAACGAGCCGGCGACGCGCACCATCGCCGCGTGATGGCGCGAGACGAGCGCCACGAACGCCTGCTCGTCGCCCGCGCGCAGCCGCGCCACGAGCTCCTCGTCCTCGTCCATCGCAGGCGTTGCGCGGCGTTTGCGAAGCGGCACGGCGATCGCGGCGCTCAACCCCACGCGCGTGTTGGGGGATTGGATCGGAGTGGATGTGCACAGCCCATGCCGTTCATGTCGCCGCCGTGCAGGCTACGGCGCCCGGATTGGCGCCGCAACCTGCAGGGCATTGGCTCGAGCTAGCCGGCCGCGATGCCCTCGCCGCCGACCGCGCCCGGGACCGTGACCGAGCCGATCTCGCTCAGAGCCCCCTGCGCGGCGACGGAGAACTCGTCGACGATCCCCGCCGCGCCCGTCTGCACGTAGAGGAAGCGTCCGTCGCCGGACGCCGCCGCGTCGACCGTGCCGCCGTCGGTGGGCGTGTCGCCCAGCAACGTCAACAGCTGGCCGCCCGCGCTCGACTGGAACGTGCTGAGCGAGGCGCTGCCAGGGTTGGAGGTGTAGAAGTGCCCGCGCGCCTCCACGACCCAGCATGTGGCGATCTGTTCTGAGGGAACCACGTCGAGCTGGTCGATGATCCCGCTTTCACGCAACTGGAAGCTGGCGAGCGCGCCCGCGCTCTCGGCGAGGATCAGATCACCCTGCTTGTCGAACACGATCGCGAACGGCACCGTGCCCGGTAGGGGGTTCACGACCGGCGTCGGGGAAAGGGCGCCCCCCGGCGAGACGGCGAAGACGTCGACGTCGTTGCCGTTGGCCTTGGTCGTGACGATCAGCTGCGTGCCATCCGGCGAGAAAACGACCGTCCCCGGCGTGTGCGTGAACTGCGGGCCTTCCGAGCCGAGGCCGAGCGCGCGGCTGGATCCGGAAATCGGGACGAGGCGGCCCGCTGCCACCGCGAAGCCCTGCAGCGATCCGCCTTCCAGGCCGTTCAGCACGTACACGACGCCCTCGTGCACGGCGATGCTCACCGGGAACGTCCCGCCCGAGCCGATCACCTGGCGCAGCGCGAGCCTGTCGCCGAAGACGCCGAAGACCGAGATGGTGTTGCTGCCTGCGTTGACGGCGAGCAGCAGGTTGTCCTGGGCGTCGTAGGAGAGCGAGCCCTGCGAGGCGAGATGGTCGACGACCGAGCCTTCGAGCTGACCGCCGAGCCCGCCGGTGTCATAGACGCCGGCCTTCGTGAGCGTGCCTTCGGACGAGCGATCGTAGACGACGATCTGGTTGCCTTTGACGTTGTCTGTCTGGACGAACACCGCGTGCGCCGTTCCGGCCGCGAGCGCCGGTGTCGCCGCGAAGGCTCCGGCCAACACGGCGGCCGCGGCGATGGTCGCCGCGCTGAGGCGAGTGATTGCTTTCATTGCGTGTGCTCCTCGGGTTGGGGGTGGACCTGCGTTCTTCAGTCCGCCCGGCGAGCCATGCGTTACAGTCGGTGGCGTGGATCGCAAGAGCACGTTGAGCGCGTTGGCTGGGCTGAGGCTCGCGATCGGCGTCGCCTCGTGGACGACGCCGCGGGTGGCGGGCAAGCTGTTCGGCCTCGATGCAAAGGCCAATCCGCAGTCGCCGTATCTGGCGCGCCTGTTCGGCGTGCGCGACGTGGCCCTTGCGTGGGGCGCGCTCAGCACCGACGGCGACGCTCAGCGGCAGTGGCTGCTCGCCGGACTGGCCTGTGACGCCGCCGACGCGCTCGCGGGCTTCGTCGGCGGGCGCGGCGGCTACCTGCCGAAGCTCACCAGCGTGCTGGTGACGGGCACGGCCGTCTCGGCCGCCGCCATGGGCGCGCGCGCCCTGCTCGACGAGGGCTAGCGCCAGCCCGTGTCAGCGCCGCCGCACGCCGAGCAACCCGGCGCGTTCGCGACGGTCGACCAGGTCGCGAACGTCGTCGTGACGGTCGTCCCGGTCGGGCTCGTGGCCTTCGCGGCGTGGCGGGCGTGGGGCGGGGCGCTGCGCTGGCCGGACGTGGTCGCGTTCGCGGTCACGTACGTGCTCACGGGTGCGGGCATCACGGTCGGCTTTCACCGCCTGCTCACCCACCGCAGCTTCAAGACGAGCCCCGTCCTGCGCGGTGTGCTGGCGGCGCTCGGCTCGGCGGCGGTGGAGGGCCCGGTGATCGAGTGGGTCGCCAACCACCGCAAGCACCACCAGTTCTCCGACCAGCCCGGCGACCCGCATAGCCCCCACGTCGATCACGCCGGCGGCACCCGAACGGGCACAGGCTGGCGCGGCGCGTTCGGCGGGCTGTTCCACGCGCACGTCGGCTGGATTCTCGGCGGCGACGCGCTGGCCGATGAGCGCCGCTACGCGAAGGATCTGCTGGCAGACCCGGTCGTGCGCTTCGTCGATCGCACGTTCGTGCTGTGGGTGATCGTCGGCTTGGCGTTCCCGTTCGGCCTGGGCTTCGCGCTGACGGGCACGATCGCGGGAGCGCTGACGGCGCTGCTGTGGGGAGGGGCGGTGCGGATGTTCTGCCTGCACCACGCGACCTTCTCGATCAACTCCCTGTGTCACTTCTTCGGGCGGCGCAGCTTCGCGACCAGCGACGAGTCGCGCAACCTGCTGTGGCTGGCGCTGCCGACGCTCGGCGAGGCGTGGCACAACAACCACCATGCCTTCCCGACGTCCGCGCGCCACGGCCTGCGCTGGTGGCAGCTGGACCCGTCCGCGTGGCTGATCGCGGGGATGGAGCGCACGGGCCTCGTGTGGGACGTGATCCGCGTCAGCCCAGAGCGCGAGCTGGCGAAGGTCGCCGGCGCGAATCGGTAGGACCGTCCACACGCTCTCGCGCCCGCGCGCGAGGAGTATCGTTCGCCGCGAGGAGGGCAAGCGGCGAAGGAGGATGGGGAGATGTACGACTACGTGATCGTGGGAGCGGGGTCCGCGGGTTGTGTGCTCGCCAATCGCCTCAGCGAGGATCCCGACGTGCAGGTGCTGCTGCTCGAGGCGGGGCCGCCGGATGTCAAAGAGAACATCCACGTGCCGCTCGGCTATCTCAAACTCGGCGGCACCGAGGTCGACTGGGACTATCACTCGGCGCCCGAGGCGGAGTGCAACCGGCGGCGGATCACGCTGCCCCGCGGCAAGGTGCTGGGCGGCTCCTCCTCGATCAACGCGATGGTCTACATCCGCGGCAACCGGCGCGATTACGACGAATGGGGGGTGAGTGGCTGGTCGGCGGCCGATCTCATCCCTTATTTCATTAAGTCGGAGGACAACGAGCGCGGCGCCTCGCGCTGGCACGGAGTCGGCGGACCGCTTCCGGTCAGCGAGGAGCGCTCCGGCAACGCGATCTCGCGCGCGTTCGTCGACGCCGGCGTGCAGGCGGGCCTCGCGCGCAACGAGGACTTCAACGGCGACGAGCAGGACGGCGTTGGCCTCTATCAGGTGACCCAGCGCGGCGGCATGCGCGCGAGCACGGCGGTCGCGTACCTGCATCCGGCGATGGAGCGCGCGAACCTGACGGTGATGCCGTACATGCACGTGCAGCGGGTGCTGTTCGAGGGCACGCGCGCGGTCGGCGTGCAGGCCAGCCAGCTCGGCCAGCCGCAGGAGCTGCGCGCCGAGCGCGAGGTGATCCTGTGCGGCGGCGCGTACAACTCGCCGCAGCTCTTGATGCTCTCCGGCGTGGGGCCGGCCGAGCACCTGACGATGCGCGAGGTCGAGGTGCTGCTCGACCAGCCGGCCGTCGGCGAGAACCTGTCGGACCACCCGGCGACGCAGCTCGTGTGGACGACGCCCGAGCCGGAGAGCCTGCTGCTGGCGCTCGAGCCGGCGGCGCTGGAGCAGTACGAAGCGACGCGGACCGGCCCGTTCGCGTCGAACCTCGCCGAGGCCGGCGGCTTCGCGCGCGTGGGCGCCGACGCGCCGGCGCCCGACATCCAGTTCCACGTAGCGCCCGTGCACATCGTCGAGGAGGGGATGCGCGACCCGGAAGCGCACGGCGTGTGGGTCTCGCCGTGCCTGCTCACCGAGCACAGCCGCGGCTCGGTGCGGCTTGCCTCCAACGACCCGACCGCCAAGCCGATCGTGCACAACGCGTTCTACACGCAGGGCGAGGACATGCAGCGCATGATCGCCGGCCTGCGCCTGACGCTGGACATCTGCGCGCAGCAGGCGATGCGCCCGTACTGCGCCGAGCCGTTCAACACGCCCGACGGCGACAGCGACGAGGCGCTGCGCGCGCACGCCGCGCGCACGACGTTCGCCGTCTATCACCCCGTCGGCACGTGCCGCATGGGCGAGGACTCAGACGCGGTCGTCGACGCCGAGCTGCGCGTCAACGGCCTGGAGGGCCTGCGCGTGGTCGACGCGTCGGTGATGCCGGTGGTCCCGCGCGGGAACACGAACGCGCCGACGATCGCCGTCGCCGAGCGCGCCGCCGACCTGATCCGCCACGGGCGCGCGCTGGCCGAGCCGAGCGCAGCGATGAGCGCCGCCTGAGGACGAGCACGACTCCGGGCTGATGGACACGACTCCACGGTGAACACCTCTCCGCGAGCGATCCACCACCTCAGCTGCGGCACGATGTGCCCGCGCGGCGCGCGCATGCTCACCGGCGAGGGCGGCCTGCTCGCGACGGCGCGGCTGGTCTGCCACTGCCTGCTGATCGAGGGCGCCGAGGGCCTCGTGCTGGTGGACACGGGCTTCGGCCTCGACGACATCCGCAACCCCCGTCAGCTCGGTCGTGCGTTCACCGCGGTGGTACGCCCGCAGGGCAACGTCGCCGAGGCGGCGATCACCCAGCTCCGCGAGCTCGGCTTGGACCCGAACGACGTTCGCCACATAATCACCACTCATCTCGACCTCGATCACGCGGGCGGGCTCCCCGACTTTCCCGATGCGGAGGTGCACCTGCTCGGCCGCGAGCTGCGGGCGGCCATGCGCCCCAGCTGGCGCGATCGCCCGCGCTACGTCGCCGCGCACTGGGCCCACGCTCCGCGCTGGGTCGAGCACGAGCCCGGCGGCGACTCATGGCATGGGTTCGAGAGCGTGCGCATCCTGCCCGGCAGCGACGCCGAGATCCTGCTGATCCCGCTGTACGGGCACTCGCGCGGGCACGCCGGCGTGGCGGTCAGGCGGGGGGACGGCTGGCTGCTGCACTGCGGCGACTCGTTCTTCCACCACGGCGAGGTCGCCACGCCGCCGCACTGCCCGCGCGGGCTCGCCGCGTTCGCGGCCTTCGACCAGGTCGACGGCGCCGCCCGTCATGGCAACGTCGAGCGCCTGCGCGAGCTCGCGCTGCGTCACTCCGACGAGGTCGAGCTGATCTGCTCGCACGACCCGGTGTATCTCGACGGGCGTCAGGCGCAGGTTGCGCCCGCGGCCGCCCAGCACTTCGGCTGAGGCCGGCGCTACTGAGCGTCGGAGGCTGCGCGGGCCTCGCGGACGAGCCGGCGCATGCCCCTGATCCAGCGTTCCGGGTCGGTGCCCTTGCGCGCCATGAACTCCTTCACGTTCTCGTGCGGGAGGATCAGGAAGCGCTCGTCTTCGATCCCCGCGACGACCGCGTCGGCGACGTCCTCCGGTTCGATCAGCCCGCCCGCCGTCAGCGCCGCCGCGCCGGCCGCGTCCTCGAACGCGAGGTCGAGCATCGGCGTGCGCACGCCCTGCGGGCAGATGCACGACACGCGCACGCCCGCGTCTCCGTATTCGATCGCCATCCACGCGGCCAGCGACACGGCCGCGTGCTTGGTGACGCTGTAGATCAGCGAGGAGACCTGCGTCAGCAGGCCGGCGGCGGAGGCGGTGTTGATCAGGTAGCCCTCGCCGCGCTCGCGCATCTCGGGCAGCAGCGCGCGCGCCGCCCACACGTGCGCCATCACGTTGACCCGCCACGCTTCGTCCCAGGCGTCGTCGGGGGCCTCCGGGCCGCCGCCCGCGCCGCCGACGCCGGCGTTGGAGACGAAGATGTCGATCGCGCCGTTCGCCTCGCTCGCGGTGGCGATCAGCTCGCGCACGCTGCTCTCCTCACCCGCGTCGAACCCGACCGCCAGCGCGCGCTCGCCGATCTCGCCGGCGATCGCGTGCGCCTGCGCCAGGTCGCGGTCGGCGACGACCACCGCGCGGGCGCCCTCGGCGGCGAAGCGCCGCGCGAGCGCGCGGCCGATGCCGCCCGCGCCGCCGGTGACGACGATGTGCCTGTCCTTCAGCTCCATTGGGGCGTACTCTATGTCAAACCATGGCTGCGGAGGAGAGCATGGAGGGGGCGCCGGTGGCGCCCGTGTGGGGAGAGCTTCGCTATGGCGGCGAGCTCGTCCGTTTGCTCGCGGACGCCGCTCTGCGCCCGCCGCGGCGGCGCAGCGACGCGCCGCCGGTGATGCTGATCCCCGGGTTCATGGCCGGCGACAACTCGCTGAGCGTGCTGCGCCACTGGCTGCGACGCCGCGGGCACCGCGTGGCGATGAGCGGCATGCTCGTCAACGTAGGCTGCTCCGAGCGGATCGTCGCGCGCCTGCAGGCGCAGCTGCGGGAGCTCGCCGCCGAGTCAGGCGCGCCGGTCGTGCTGATCGGCCAGAGCCGCGGCGGCACGCTCGCACGCGCGCTCGCCGTGCGCGAGCCCGAAAACGTGTCCCAGCTGGTGATGCTCGGCTCGCCGGTGTGCGACGGGCTGGCGGTGTCCTCGTCGGTGCTGCGCACGGTCCGCTTCCTCGCGCGACTCGGCGACATGGGGCTGCCGGGGGTGTTCTCGACCAGCTGCAGGGACGGCGACTGCTGCGCAGCGTTCAGGGACGACCTCGCCGCCGCGCTGCCGCCGGGCATCGAGGCGATCGCGGTGCACTCGCGCAGCGACGCGGTCGTCGACTGGCGGGCTTGCATGGACCCGTACGCCGAATCGGTCGAGGTCGACTCCAGCCACTGCGGCATGTCCGTGCACCCGGAGGTCTACCGCGTGCTTGACCGCCTGCTCGCCGGCTCCATGGAGGCTGCATGGAGTGGATGAGTCCGATCGACTCGTCCTTCCTGCACGTGGAGAACAACACCACGCCGATGCACATCGGCGGCGTCAGCATCTTCGAGGGCCCGCCGCCGCCGTTTCACGAGCTGCGCGCGATGATCGCCGGCAAGCTCGACCTCGTGCCGCGCTACCGGCAGAAGGTCCGCTTCGTGCCGCTCGCTGCGGGCTCGCCGGTGTGGATCGACGACCCGCACTTCAGCCTCGACTACCACGTCCGCCACACCGCGACGCCCGCGCCGGGCACCGACGAGCAGCTGCGCCAGATGGCCAGCCGCGTCTTCTCCCAGCACCTCGACCGCAACAAGCCGCTGTGGGAGCTGTGGGCGGTCGAGGGCCTCCAGGGCGGGCGCTGGGCGTTGCTGTCGAAGGTGCATCACTGCATGGTCGACGGCGTCGCCGCGACCGACCTGATGTCGGTGATGTTCTCCGACGACACCGCGGGCGCGCCGAGCGGCGAATGGGCGGCGGGGCCCGAGCCGTCGGGGCTGGAGGTGCTGCTGAGGACGATCGTGCGGCGCGCGAGCCCCGCCGGGCAGCTGGAAGCGGCGCGCCGCGCGCTGAGCGCGCCGCGCGAAAGTCTGCGCTCGCTCGCCGAGGCAGCGCGCGCGACGGCGGCCGCGTCCTCGCGCATGCGCCCCGTCTCCGCCTCCTCGCTGACCGGCCCGATCGGGCCGCACCGGCGCTGGAGCTGGGCGCAGGTGCGGCTGTCCGACGTCAAGACCGTGCGCGGCGCGCTCGGCGGCACCGTCAACGACGTCGTGCTGACGGTCATCACCAACGGCTTTCGCGAGCTGCTCGAGTCCCGCGGCGAGAACGTCGCCGAGGATCGCGTCGTGCGCACGATGGTCCCCGTGTCGGTGCGCCGCCGCGGCGAGCGCGGCGTCTACAACAACCGCGTGTCCGCCGTGTTCGCCGGGCTGCCCGTCGGGCTGAACGATCCGGCCGCGCGCCTGGAGGCGATTCGCAGGGAGATGGACGGGATCAAGGAGTCAAAGCAGGCGGTCGCCGGTGACGTGCTCACGTCGATGTCCGGGTTCGCGCCGCCGCTGCTGCTCGCGCTCGGCAGCCGGCTCGTGACCGTGTCCCCGCGCCTGAACATGCACACGGCCACGACCAACGTGCCCGGCCCGCAGCAGCCGGTGCAGACGCTCGGCCGGCGCCTGCTCGAGTCCTACCCGTTCGTCCCCGTCGTCGGCTCGATCCGCATCGTCGTCGCGATCTTCTCCTACGACGGCGGCCTGTACTTCGGCGTCACCGGCGACTACGACGGGGCTCCCGACATCGACGTGCTGACGGCGGGTATAACGCGGGGGATGGACGCTCTGCTCGCACTGGCCGCGCCCGCCGCACCGGTGCCCGCCGCTGCGCCCGCACCGGCGCCACGCGCTCGTCGCAGCCGCGCCAAGTCGGCCGCGTCGCGCGCCGCGGCCGGCGCAGATCGGGCTGCAGCCACGGACGGGCTCATGCGGCAGGCTGGGCGGCATGGTGGTGCGGCTGCCGAGAGGGTGAACGCCACGAGGCCATAGCGCTGACTGGCAACGCTGTGCGGGGCTGTAGGTTCACGCCTCACATGACCGGACAAGGCGGGGGCCACTCACCCAAACCCAACCGGACCGCGATCGGGCAGGATCGGCTCAATCGTGCGTTACGGGTGGTGGAGCTCGCCTGGCGAGACCTGCCGAAATCGCATAGGCAACTCCTGGAGAGCATCGACGCGTCTCAGTGGCGGGTCGTTGACGAGCCGCTGCAGACGGCCGTCGACGATCTCCTGTAATCGGCCGGCTACGCCCCGCTACCCGACCATCACCGCACGGGTCTCGAGCGAGCTGCGGGCGCGTGGCTCCAGGACCTGCGCCTCATCGTGATCGATGCCGGCCACGAGGCGCTCGCCGACCTCGACGATCCCACATATGAAGCCATGATCGCGAGGATCGCGTGGCATGAGTGGGGACACGCCCTCAGCCTCGCTCGGACCGAGGCAGACGAGATTGCCGCCGGCGGCCGGCTACTCGACCTCGCGCCTGAGGGGATACGCCAGATTGTCCGGCGCTCCGAGTACGGTAGGACCGAGTACACCCACGAGCTTGTGGCGGAGCTCTATGTGCTGCTCATGTCACGGCGCCGCCGTGGCCAGAGGGGGCAGCCGCCGTGGCTCGCCGATGAGCTCTATCGGCTGGTAAGGAGAGTAAGCGGATGGAACGACTGACACCAACACCGCAGAAGGGCTACGTGCTCAGCGACAAGGAGAGCGTTGCCGACATCCTCGCAGTCGAGGCCGAGCTGCTGCGCAGCGAGGGTGTCGATCCGCGCTGGCCCGGGTTTCCCGAGGATGACAAGCGGCGGGGCAACAAGCCGGCGGGTTGATCCGATGCAGTACGTGACCCTCGGCGCGAGCGGCCTGCGGGTCTCGCGCGTGTGCCTCGGGATGATGAGCTTTGGCAACGACAGCGACAAACCGTGGGTGCTCGACCAGCAGGCCGCGGAGCCGATCGTGCGCGCAGCGGTCGAGGGAGGCATCACGTTCTTCGACACCGCCGACACGTACTCTCAGGGCGCCAGCGAGATCGCAACCGGCCGCCTGCTCGCGAAGCTGCTGACGCGCGAGGAGTACGTGCTCGCGACAAAGGTGTTCATGCCGATGACACCCGGCGAGAACGGCGGCGGGCTCTCGCGCAAGCACATCCTCAGCGCGATCGACGCGTCGCTGGCGCGCCTGCAGCTGGACTACGTCGATCTCTACCAGATCCATCGCTGGGACAACCGCGTTCCGATCGAGGAGACGATGGAGGCGCTGCACGACGTCGTACGTGCGGGCAAGGCGCGCTACATCGGCGCGAGCAGCATGTTCGCGTGGCAGTTCGCGAAGGCCCAGCACGTCGCCGACACGCATGGCTGGACGCGCTTCGTCTCGATGCAGAACCACTACAACCTCGTCTACCGCGAGGAGGAGCGCGAGATGCTCCCGCTGTGCGTCGATCAGGGCGTGGGGGTGATCCCGTGGAGCCCGCTCGCGCGCGGGGTGCTGGCGGGCACGCGCACGCGCGGCGGCGAGCGGCTGACGACGCGCTCGGGCACCGACCAGTTCACCGACTACCTGTACAACCAGCCGACCGATTTCGACGTGGTCGAGCGGGTGGCGGAGGTGGCTGCGGAGCGGGGTGTGCCGGCTGCTCAGGTTGCGCTGGCTTGGCTGCTGCACAAGCCGGCGGTGACGGCGCCGATCGTCGGGGCGACTAAGGTTGGGCATCTGGAGGACGCTCTGGCCGCTGAGCAGCTGACGCTGAGCGACGAGGAGATCGCGCGGCTGGAGGAGCCCTACGCTCCGCACCCGGTGCTTGGGCACGGGTAGCAAGAGCGTTTCGTCCCAAGGCGCCCGTACGGTGCCTGCATGCCAAGGATCAGCGCCTTCTACGGGATCACGGTCTGGATGTATTGGAATGAGGGCGCCCACGCCCGCCCGCATTTTCACGCCCGCTACGCGGGACAGGCTGCGTCGGTGGATTTCGCCGGCGCCGTGATCGCGGGCTCGCTTCCGCGGCGCGCGCTCGTGCTCGTCGCGGAGTGGGCGGTCCTGCACGAGGACGAGCTGGCGGCGAACTGGGAGCACGCCCGAAGGGACGAGCCGCTGGAGCCGATCGATGCCCTGGCGTAACATGGTTTTCGTGGAGCAGCTACATGATGTCCTCGGTGTCGAGGTCAGCGGCGAGTACCGACTACGTCTGACCTTCGACGATGGAACGGTCGGCGAGGTGGACTTCGCGGGACGCGAGTGGCGGGGAGTGTTCGAGCCGCTGCGCGACCCGGAGTACTTCGCGCAGGTAACTGTCGACGCAGACGCTGGCACCGTCACGTGGCCAAATGGCGCCGACATGGCTCCCGAGCCGCTCTATGCCGAGGCCCGCAAGAGCTTGTCTCGGGCGGCCGGCGCTAGACGCTAACCTCGACCTTACTGCCCGGTGTTGATGTGGCGAGCGTACAAGGGTTCGCATCCGCCCCTACCATTCCCCTTGATGTTGTCCGTCGCCGAAGCCGCCGAGAAGATCGGTAGGAACCCCGAGACCGTCCGTCGCTGGATTCGGTCCGGCCGTCTGCCGGCGCGACGCGTCGGTCGACACCACGAGATCGCGGCGGGCGATCTTCGCCGAATCGAAGATGAGCTATTCCCGATGGCGGAGCTGCCCGACGAGTGGAAGGTCGGCGATGACGGGTCGCCGGCACCGAACTGGGTAGCCGCGATCCTTCGGTCCCGCAGCGGCCATTAACCGCTGATGCTTGTAGTCGATGCGTCGGTGGTCGTCGCAGCCTGCCGCACGCCCGTGGGCTTCACCCGATTGAGCGGACACGAGCTGGTCGCGCCTCGGCTCATGCTGATCGAGGCAAGCTCGGTGCTACACGAGATGGCTTGGCGTAAAGAGATCTCCGCATCGCGCTCCAAGACAATGCTCGACCGCCTACTCAACGCGCCAGTGCAGATCCACACGCCGGACGGTCTGATCAAAGCCGCCTAGAGCATCGCGGATGATCCCGGTTGGGCCAAGACCTACGACGCGCAATACGTGGCGCTCGCACAAATGCTCGCATGCAAGCTTGTAACGTCGATGAGGGCTACTCCGCGGAGTCGCCGGACTTGAGGTAACCGTGCGGCCACGCGACCCGTAAGAAGCCGACCGTTCTGATCTGGCGTGATCTTCGCAGACAACTGTCATGGGTGATACTGGGCTCGGAGGAGCAAAGCAGAACTACTGGAGGGATGTGGGGTTCGTCAGCGGTCCGAGGTGTCCCCCGGACCTTCTGTTCCCACCAACGACCGTGGCCGCGCGCTAGTCGCTACGTGCCCGCTCCGCCAAGACCAAGTCGACGAGAGTGCTGCAACGCGAGGCATTCTTGAAGAGGCTGGTGATGTAGTTGCTCGGGTACTCGGCTTCGACGTGCTTCACCATGAGGTCGAGCAGCGCTTCTGTGCGCCCTGCAATTGACTCCAGCTGTTGCTCCCACGGGGCCCCACGATCATCGGCGACGCTCATATCCAGCTCGCGGAAGACCAAATGGAGGGCAATCCGGTTACCCTGTACGGCGACCGCTCGGGCACGACCCTCGAACTCACCACGCTTCTTCTCAAGTGCGCGATCGACCGCTCGCGCGACCTCGACGCACGCCCAAAGGCGATGAGCAGTTGTAGCAGCGTTGAACAGCTGCTTATATGGTGGTCGATCCGTCGCATCCCACAGACGACCCACGGCGCTCTTAGCGACCACCGCTAGCGCCGGTTCGGCTTGAGCGCAAGCAAGTGCAACAGTGGCTTCGGTCACGGTGCAGCCGTACTCGCGCGGGGGCGTCTCCTCTCCCCGCTTGATCGAATAAGTCTTCTGCAGAGATAGAAGGAGCTCGGTCCGCAACCTCGCTTGTTCAGGGTCGAGCGCGACAAAGTCGCTCCGCTCGACCGTGTTCTGTGTATTAGTCGCCTCGGTCACGTCCGAGGCAAACTCCGGCGGACAGCCCTCAAGCGAAATAAAGCGCACCCAGACGCGGGCATCGATCGCATCGGCGCGTTCCTTGCTGGCACGTGCGATTGCGGCGACGGTCTGTGCACCGTTCACAATCGAAACCCCTGCCAACTTGAATTGTCCATAGGTCCGCGAACTCGCCCCCTTAGCCAGCTTCTGGACGGATGAACAAAGAGCAGTTATGCCATTGTTGAAGTACCAGAAATTATCCTGGCTCTCGCTCAGTGTCCTCAGCATGGCTTGGTTCACCGAGGTATTACCGAGAGGCTTGCGGATGTTGTGCTCGAAAAGGGCGTCACCATACGACGCATACCACTGGGCAACGCTGTCTGAGGCGACGGTCCCATAGTATGCCTCGTAAGGCTCAGTGACGACTCCCCAGTTCTCTATCGTGACGTCGAGATCGATCTTGCCACCGGAGATCCCAGCCGTGATTGCGCTATGGAAATCACTTACTCCGATCGATTCCACTCTCACGAGCGGGCTAGGATCATTTAGCTCCTGTTCCATGTCAGTAAACGCATTGGTCACTTGGTCAGAGAAGTCCGCTGTGCCCGTGGTCGCGACGACCATCACGAAGCTAACGCCGGGATTCTGGAGGGAGGCCTGGAGGTCGGGAACATGGGCCTGGAACTTCGCGTTGAAGCGGTCGTAGCGCTCGTCGGTTAGATCTTTCAATCCAGCTATAAAGTTGCGACTCTCACCGAGACCGATCCCGGCGGTCCCGTTCTTGTCCCACTTCGCTTGGACGAGCACCACGGTGTCTTCCTGATCCACGTAGACCGCGTCTAGTCCGTTGTCCTTGGTGCCGTCAGTGATCGCGGCCGCGGCCGTTGTTGCGTCGATGCCAGCAACGCGCATTAGTGCCTGCGCAGCCAAGGCGCGTGTTCTGAATTCCTTGTCGTGCTGCTCGGTGCCCTCAGCAGCGGCATCGGTCATGTCGATCAGGCCCGCAAACCGCGCCTCGAGGGCGTCGGCGATATGTTTGACGCGCAATGCAGTCATAGATGGCGGGGCGCAGCCTACACCAACCCACTGGATGTAGCCGCGTCATCGGGATCACCTCGGACATGGACAACGACACCTTCTTCTATATCCGGCGGACCAGAGCGGATCCGCCTACACGCGCCCGCGACGAGGAGCGTCGGGCTACATATGGAACCGCCCTCGAACAGTTCGAGGAGCTGATCAAGGCCGCCGGTGAGGCAAGCCCAGGAGTCCGCCCGCTGCCCCTGTTCTACGCACTGAGTCAGGCCGGGCGTGCCATCGCCGCAGCGAACCTCCCCGATGGCTGGAAGCTGTACGGACACGGCCTCTCGTGTCCCGACCTCTCGATAGGCGACGTTCTCGACTTGGAGATCAAGCCGTCCAAGAAACGTGACGCTGGCCAGCCCGACTCCTTTCACGGCGTAGCAGCCGCCACCGAATCCGCAGTCCCGGACGAGCCGATCAAGCTCGGCGCACTGTGGCTGGCCCTGCCCGAGGTGAGCAAGCTGCTCGCGGATGCTGCGGGTGCGGGGCAATGGCACGAGGCTATCCTGGCTTTCCCGGCCGAGGTCACGACAAGCCCGCTCGAGAGATTCGACCGCGTCGAGGTGGCGCTGCTTGGCTGGAAGCATCCCGATGGAGGATCGCTCGCAGCCGAATTGCCGCGCTATTCAAATACCGCGGGAGCGAGCTACGAGGATATCCCCGGCCTCGGCATCCGCGTCACACAGCTCTCCGAGGGTCTCGCGTTGACCACCTTCTGGCCCACGGAGACAGCGGACCTTGCGGGACGACAGAACACGCTCGACCGCGTTGTACCTTCGGCACCCGGAGGCGAGCGCTGGCTACGCCCGCTCGTCAGCGGAGCCGCTATGAACGATCTGATGATGTGGTGGGCACTGACCTTCGGTCTGTCTATGCTCGCTCGCTACGAGCCTGCGGGCTGGAACGCGATGCTTGACCTTGACCGAGGGGAACTCTCGTCCCATCTCGTGCGTCTCATGGACGCCGCAGTCGACGTCATCCCCGAGCTTGTCCTCCAAGCTCTCGAACCGTCTTATGTCATGCTCTAGTCTCACGCTCCTACCGATACAGCCCGGTGCCCGAGTTTGCCGGGCTGCCACTTGGATGGAATGGCGCGGGCGGGCAGCGCGATTGAGCTGGCCGTCGCGGATGATTGGACGCCGCTGGGACCGCCGGTGCCTCGCTGTGGAAGGAGCGGGTGATGGCCTGGCGATGCGTGCTGCAAGCCGCTCGGGAGTTCGTGCTCACCCGCCTCGTTCGCTGCGGGCTCAGCCACAGCAGACGCGCCACTCACGACGAAAGCAGCCCTACAACGCCAGCCCCAGCGGCGTCTCCAGCAGCACCCTCACATCGGCCAGCAGCCGCGCCGCGTCGGCCCCGTAGAGAATCCGGTGGTCGCAGCTGAGCGTCAGCGTCATCAGCGTCCGGTCGACGATCTCCCCGTCGACGCGCGCAAGCGTCTCGCGAAGCGCCCCAACCCCGAGAATCGCGGCCTGCGGCGGGTTGATCACCGGCGTGATCGCCGTCATGCCGAACATCCCCAGGTTGGACACGGTGAACGTGCCGCCGGAGAGCTCCGGCGGGCTGATCTCGCCTGAGCGCACGCGTGCCGCAAGGCGTCTGGTCTCGCGGGCGATCGCGCCGAGCGACTTCGTGTCCGCGTCGAGCACCACCGGCACCACCAGCGCGTCCTCGCCCGCGACCGCCACGCCGATGTTGATGCGCCCGTGCAGCTCGAAGCCGCCGCCTGCGTAGGAGCCGTTCGCGCGCGGGTGCTGGCGCAGCGCGATCGCGCACGCCTTTACGATCAGGTCGTTCAGCGACGGCACCGCCTCGCCGTTCGCGCTCGCCTTCAACCCGCCGCGCAGCGCGATCGCCGCGTCCATCGTCACCTCCGTCTGCACCTGGAAGTGGGGGATCGTCGCCTTGGACTCCGCCATCCGCCGCGCCACCAGCTGCTGCAGCCGGCTCGCCTCGATCCTCGTCGTCTCGCCCTTCGCGCCTGTCACCGCTGGCGGGGCCGGGCCGAGTGCGTCGCCGGGGGCCACCGCCGTGCGCGCGACCGCGGCTGTGTGCACAGCCCCCCGGCGAGGCTCGGCGAGCGCGACCCCCGCGGCCATCAGCACGTCCGCGCGCGTGATCCGTCCGCGCGGCCCCGTGCCCGCGACTGCTCCGAGCTCGACCGCGTGCACCCGCGCGACGCGCCGCGCCAGCGGCGTCGCCAGCGCGCCCGCCGCGACGTTCACCACGCCGCTCACGCCAGCCGGATCGGGGGCGCTCGCGGGGGCATGCCCGTGGCCGTTGTTTGCCGCGGGACCGTCGCCGACAGCTACGGTCTCGAACGTCGCCTCAGGCGCGGACGCCGATACCGCACTGCTCCCATTGGCGCTCCCATCCGCGCTCGCCTGCCCACCGCTCACCCCGACCCGCGCGATCGGCTCCCCCACGGCGAGCGTGCTCCCCTCCGCGGCCAGGATCTCCAGCACCCCATCCGCATCGGCAACATGCGTGATCGTCGCCTTGTCCGTCTCGATCTCCACCAGCTCCTGCCCGCGCACCACCGGCTGCCCGTCCCCGATCAGCCACCGCACGATCGTTCCCTCCTCCATCGAATCCGAAAGCCGTGGCATCGTGATCTCGGTCATGGTCGTCTCAGCGGATCAGGTCGAGGGCGGCGCCGACGATCGTGTCGGCGTCGATTCCGAAGTGGCGGTAGAGGTCCTGCACGTCGCCTGACTGGCCGAAGTCCTGGACGCCCAGGCACGCGAGCGGCGCGCCGGCGATCGCGGCGAGGAACGACAGCGTGTGCGGGTGGCCGTCGAGCACGCTGACGATCGGCGCGGTGCGCTCCGGCGGGAACAGCTCGTCGAGCACCGCGTCCTCGCCGTCGTACAGGCCCTGGCGCGTCTGCAGCGCGCGGAAGATCAGGTCGGGGGAGGTCAGGCAGATCGCGTCGACGGCGATCCCCGCGGCGGTGAGCTCGTCGGCGGCGGCCAGCAGCTCGGGCATCATCACGCCCATCCCCACGAGCGTCACGCCGGGTGCGCCGGCGCTCTCGCGCAGGCGGTAGCCGCCGGCGAGCACCTGGCGGCGGCGAAGCTCGCGCGCCTGCGGGTCCTCGGGCACGCGCGCGAGCGACTGCTCGACCGGCCGCGTGCTCAGGCGCAGGTAGGAGGAGGTGCCGCCCTCGCGGCCGAGGTGTGAGAGCGCGTGCAGCAGCATCCACTCGAGGTCCTGGCCGAACGCGGGCTCCCACGCGACGCAGCGCGGCTGCTCGAGACCAACCGACGGGGTGATGATCGACTGGTGCGCGCCGCCCTCGGGCGCGAGCGTCACGCCGGCGGGCGTGCCGATCAGGATCGACTGCCCGCCGGAGTAGATGCCGAACGACCATTGCTCCAGCGCGCGGTTGACGAACGGGTCGTACAGCGTGCCGATCGGCAGCAGCGGCTGGCCGTCGCGCGACCACGTCGCGCCCAGCTCGCCGAGCAGGCCGACGAGGTTGCACTCGGCGATCCCCAGCTCGATGTGCTGGCCGTGCTCGGACTCGCGCCAGCGCACGAGCGTGTCGTGGTCGTCGGCGAACCAGTCGATGCGCTCGCCGACGTTCCACACGCCCGCGCGGTTGATCCAGCCGCCGAGGTTCGTCGAGGAGGCGACGTCGGGGCTGACCGACACGACCGACGCGGACACCTCGGGCGCCGCGTGCGCGAGGTCCATGAAGAAGCGCCCGAACGCCTGCTGCGTGGAGACCTCGCCGCTGTGCGCGCGCCCCACGTCCGCCGGCACCGCCGGCGGCGCGCGTTTCACGACCGCCTCGCGCGCCAGACGCTCGGCGGCCCCGGCGCACAGCTGCGCCTCCGCCGAGCCGTCCTCGAAGCGAGCCCACGGATGCGCGGCGTCGGCGCCGAGATCGAGCGCGAGCTGCTCCCACTGGCTGCCGGACAGCAGCGCGGAGTGGTTGGCGGGATGGCCCTCCGTCGGCAGGCCCCACGCCTTGATCGTGTACGCGAAGATCACCGCCGGGCGGTCTGTCACCTCGTCGGCGCTGCGGAACGCATCGAGCAGGTCGGCGAGGTCGTGGCCGGCGAGGTCGCGGATCGCGCGCGACAGCTCGGCGTCGTCTAGATCCCTGATCAGACGCTGAAGCTCCCTGCTGCCGCGACCCGAGCCGGGCAGCCGCTCGCGCACCTCGGCGGCGTCGCCGCGCAGCAGCCGCTGGTACTCCTCGTTGGGCATCGCGTCGATGCGCCGGCGCAGCGCCTCGCCGCCCGGTCGCTCGAACAGCGCGCGCAGCCGCCGCCCGTACTTGACGGTGATCGTCTGCCAGCCGGCGGCCTCGAACATCGCCGCGGTGCGCCCGACGGCGATCTCCGGCACGACGCGGTCGAGCGACTGGCGGTTGACGTCGACGATCCACAGCACCTCGCCGAGCGAGGCGACCATCGGGTCGATCAGCGCCTCCCAGATCGCGCCCTCGTCGAGCTCGGCGTCGCCCACGAGCGCCACCTGGCGCCCGCCGCGGGGCACCTCGAAGTGGCCGGCCACGTAGCGGTGGGCGAGCGCGCTCCACAGCGTCGCCGTCGCGCCGATCCCGACCGACCCCGTCGAGAAGTCCACCGGGTCGGGGTCCTTGGCGCGGCTGGGGTAGCTCTGCAGCCCGCCGAACGCGCGCAGCTCGGTCAGGTAGCGCTCGTCGAGCCGCCCGAGCAGGTAGTTGATCGCGTGCAGCACCGGCGCCGCGTGCGGCTTCACCGACACGCGGTCGGGGCCGCGCAGGTGCTCGAAGTACAGCGCGGACATGATGCTCACCATCGACGCCGAGGAGGCCTGGTGGCCGCCGACCTTCACCCCGGAGGGCGTCTGGCGCACCTTGTTGGCGTGGTGGACCATGCTCACCGCGAGCCACAGCACGCGCCGCTGCACCGCCTCGAGCACGGCGAGCCGCTCGACCTCCGGCGGGTCGCCTACGTCGGGCAGGGGCGGTGCGCCTGCGGACATCTTTTTATATGGAAGCCCACGCGCCAGGTCGACGCAGCCTTGTGGCTGTCAATGTGCGCATGGACGCAAGATTCACCCACAGATCCACGTCCAGCGATAGGATTGTTGCGTGAAAGTCACCCAACCCGACGTCGACGCCACGGACCTTGAGATCATCGAGCTGCTGCGGCGCGACGCGCGGCGCACGTTCGCCGACATCGCCGAGCGGGTCGCGCTGTCGGCGCCGGCGGTCAAGCGCCGCGTCGACAGGCTCGAGCGCGACGGCTTCATCACCGGCTACACCGTGCGCGTCGACCACGCCAAGCTCGGCCAGCCGCTGCAGGCGTTCACCGAGCTGCGCTTCGCCGGCAACGCGACCGTCGAGGAGATCGCCGGCATCGGCGGCGACATCCCCGAGGTGCAGACGATCTTCACGACCGCCGGCGACCCCGACGCGCTCGCGTGGATCCGCGTGCGCGACGTCGAGGACCTCAAGCGCGTGATCGACCTGCTCAGGCGCAGCGGCCGCGTCACCGGCACGAAGACGCTGATGGTGCTCGGCACCTCCACGGGAGCGGCGCAGCCGTGACGCGCATCGCGCTCGTCGGCGCCGGGCTGATGGGCTCGCAGATCGGCTGCGAGTACGCGCTCGCCGGCTGCGAGGTCGTGTGGATCGTGCGCGACCGAGCGGGCGCGCAGGCGCGCATCGACGCGGCGCTCGAGCTGGCGCTCCACCACGGCCTCGCCGATGCCGGCGCGGTCGAGCTGGCCCGCGGGCGGATGCGCTTCGGCGGGGAGCCGGATTCCGGCGGGGAGCCAGACGTCGGAGCGGCGCCGGGCGCCGGCGGGGAGCCAAGCGTAGGAGAGGAGCCGGGCGCCGGCGAGTTCCCGTTCGACGTGATCGTCGAGTCGTTGCCCGAGGAGCTCGCGCTGAAGGCCGACGTGCTGCGGCCGCTACTCCGCGCACACCCTGACGCGACGCTCGCGACGAACACCTCCTCGATCTCCATCTCCGCGCTCGGCGAGGCGGCCGGCGCGGGCGAGCGGATCGTCGGCACGCACTACTGGAACCCGCCGCTGCTGATGCCGCTGGTCGAGGTCGTCGCCGGGGAGCGCACGCCGGCGGCGCTGCGCGACCGCCTCGCCGCGCTGCTGCGCACGATCGGCAAGCGCCCGGTGGCGCTGGAGCACGAGGTGCCCGGCCTGCTGTGGAACCGCCTGCAGCTGGCGATGCTGCGCGAGTGCCTGTGGCTGGTCGAGCACGGCATCGCCACGCCCGAGACGATCGACGAGGTGATGCGCGACGGCCTCGCGCGGCGCTGGCGGCTGACGGGGCCGTTCGAGACGGTCGGGCTCGGCGGCGCGCGCACGTTCGACGCGATCGCCGCCAACCTCTTCCCGCTGCTCTCCGATGCCGTGTCGACGAGCGGCTTCGGCCCCCATGTGCCGACCGATCAGCGGCGGCTGGCGCAGCTGCGCGAGCGCCGCGACGATGCGCTCGCGGCGGAGCTCAGAGCCGAACGCGACACGCCCGGTTGACCGCCCGGCCGGCACCCTGTATATATCGACTGATCGATATGGGAAGCGACGCAGGCGCGACAGACTGAGATCGATGGCCCGGGATCCCCGCCACGACGTGCTGTTCGAGCCGGTCGCGATCGGGCCCCACACGCTGCGCAACCGCTTCTACCAGAGCCCCCACTGCACCAGCTTCGGCGCCGAGGTTCCCGGGTCGCAGGCCGGCATCCGCGGCATGAAGGCGGAGGGTGGTTGGGCGGCGGTGAACACGGAGTTCTGCTCCGTGCACCCCTCCAGCGACGCGCGCCCGATCGTCTCGGCGCGGCTGTGGGACGACGAGGACGCGCGCAACCTGCAGGGTATGGTGGAGCTCGCGCACGAGCACGGCGCGCTCGCCGGCGTGGAGCTGTGGCACGGCGGCTACACCTCCGCCAACGGTGAGACGCGGGTGCCCGCGCCGGCCCCCAGCCAGGTCTCCGACGAGGCCCTCGCCACGGCCGCCTGCTACGAGCTCGACAGGGCCGGCATCCGCGAGATCCAGGGCTACTACGTCGCCGCCGCCAAGCGCGCGCGGGACGTGGGCTTCGACATCGTCAACGTGCACGGGTCGGAGGGCGGCGCGATCACGGGCCACTTCCTGATGGCGAAGCTCAACAAGCGCACGGACGAGTACGGCGGGCCGCTGGAGAACCGAGCCCGCTTCTGGCTGGAGACGATCGAGATGGTGCGCGAGGCGGTCGGCGAGGAGTGCGCGATCACCGCGCGGCTGTGCATCGACACGCTCAACGACAGCCCGCTGGGAATCCGCGCCGGCGAGGAGGCCTACCAGTTCATGGAGCTCGCCGACCACCTCGTGGACTTCTGGGACCTGCAGGTCGGCGGATGGAGCTCGGCGGACTGGCCCGAGAAGAACGTGATCGCCTCCCGCCTCGGTGGCGAATTCAACTTCAGGGACTACTACGCGGCGGTCCGCGGCGCGACGAAGAAGCCGATCGCCGCCGTCGGGCGCTTCACCAACCCCGACACGATGGCCGAGGCCGTCCGCTCGGGCGTGATCGACATCATCGCCGCCGCGCGCCCCTCGATCGCCGACCCGTTCCTGCCCAGGAAGATCGAAGAGGGGCGCTACGAGGACATCCGCGAGTGCATCGGCTGCAACATCTGCGCCTCGCGCTTCTGGCAGTCGCTGCCGATCATCTGCACGCAGAACGCGACGCTCGGCGAGGAGTTCCGCCGCGGCTGGCACCCGGAGCGCTTCAGCAAGGCCGCCAACGCCGAGAAGACGGTGCTCGTGCTCGGCGCCGGCCCCGCCGGGATGGAGTGCGCGATGGTGCTCGGCAAGCGCGGCCTCAGCGCCGTCCACCTCCTCGACGCCCAGGACGCGATCGGCGGCTGCATGCGCCAGATCAGCGCCTACCCGAACCTGGGCGAGTGGGGGCGGGTGATCACCTACCGCCAGATCCAGCTCGACAAGCTGAAGAACGTCGAGGTCATCCTCGACACCCGCCTCGACGCCGACGCGGTGTTCGAGTACGGCGCCGAGATCGTCGTCGTCGCGACCGGCGCGCGCTGGCGCGCGGACGGCCTCAACGGCACGACGCAGCTGCCGATCCCGGGCGCCGACGCGGACTTCGTGTACACGCCCGAGCAGGTCTCGGCGGCGAAGGGGGCGATCGACGGCGAGCGCGTGCTCGTGTACGACACTGACGGTTACTACACCGGCGTCGGCGTGGCGCAGCATCTGCTCGCGGCCGGCAAGCAGGTCAGGGTGGTGACGCCCCAGCCGACCTTCGCCAGCTTCATGTTCTTCACCGGCGAGGGCGGTCCCGTCAACAGGGAAATACGGGGAGCGGGAGGCGAGATCCTCACCGGTCACCTGCTCTCTCGGATCGCCCCCGGCCGCATGAGCGGACAGAACGTGTGGGGCGGTCCGGAGGTGCACTGGGACGCGGACGCGGTCGTGCTCGTCACGCAGCGCGAGTCCGACGACACGGTCTACCGCGCGCTGCAGGGCGACCCCGAGCGGCTGGAGCGCGAGGGCATCGAGGCCGTCTACAGGATCGGCGACTGCGTGGCGCCGCGGCGGCCGGCCGACTGCATCTTCGACGGTCACCGCCTGGCGCGCGAGATCGACAGCCCCGACCCGTCCGTGGCGCTGCCGTTCATCCGCGAGCTGCCGGACTTCCACAGCGAGCGCCACGCGAGCGCCGCCGTCTAGAACAACACCGCCACCAGCGAGGAGCAGACATGGAGCAGGCGAGCATCGACAACACTCACAAGATCCTCCGGTACCCGGTCCTCGACGCGCCGATGGAGCCGGCGCCGATCCCGCCCGAGGACGTGATCTCGGGCAGCCCCGAGTCGACGATGGCGATCCTGTGGCGCTCCGACGACAACACGCTCTACAACGGCGTGTGGCACTGCACGCCGGGCGTGTTCTGGCTGACCTCGCCCGCCGAGACGATCTGCCTCGTCGAGGGGCGCTGCACGATCACGCCCGAAGGCGGCGAGGCGGTGACCGTGCTGCCGGGCGAAGTCGTCTTCATCCCCGAGGGCACGCGCGCCCGCTGGGAGGTGCACGAGACGGTGCGCAAGGCGTTTCACTCGCACGACTCATCCGGCACGCTGCTCGGTGGCTAGCTCGGGGATGCGTCGCCTGCACGCCGCGCGCCCGCCGTGCGCGCGGCGACCATCGCGGGTCTGCGCGTGAAGCTGCTCGTGCCCGTCAAGCAGGTCGCGCTGCTGCGCGAGGGCGCCGTGCTCGACGACGCCGGCCGGCTCGCGCCCGAGGGCCTGGAGTGGCAGCTCAACGAGTGGGACGCGTACTCGGTCGAGGCGGCGCTGGCGCTCGTGGAGGCCGAGGGAGCTGGCGAGGTCGTCGTCGCGACGGTCGGCGACGAGCATGCCGAGGAGGGGCTGCGGGCGTATCTGGCCAGGGGCGCCGATCGTGGCGTGCGGATCTGGGACCCCGTGCTGCGGGATGCCGACGCGCTCGCCGTGGCGGCGGTGCTTGCGCCGCTCGCCGCACGCGAGCGGCCGGACCTGATCCTGTGCGGCGCGCAGTCCTCCGACGCCGCCGGCGCGGCGACCGGGATCGCGCTGGCCGGCCTGCTCGACCTCGCGCACGTGGCGGTCGTGGGCGCGATCGAGCGCGACGGCGGGCGCCTGACCGTAGAGCGCGAGCTCGACGGCGGCGCGGTCGAGGTGCTGGGCCTGTCGCTGCCCGCGCTGCTGACCGTGCAGACCGGCGCCAACGAGCCGCGCTCCGCGACGCTGCGCGCGATCAAGCAGGCCCGCGAGAAGCCGCTCGAGCGGCTCGGCCTCGCCGAGCTGGGGCTCCACGTCGGCGCCGTAGGGGCCGCCGCCGGCTCGCGGACCGTGAGGCTCGCCGAGCCCGAGCATGAGGGAGGCGCGCAGATGCTGCAGGGAACGGCCGGCGAGATCGCCGCGCGCATCGCCGCGATCCTCGCCGAGGAGCTGAGCCAATGAGCGGCGTGCTCGTGCTCGCCGAGCTGCGCGACGGCGCCGTGCGCCCCGCGAGCCTGGAGCTGATCGGCGCCGGCCGCGCGCTCAGCGAGCAGGGCGCCGGACCCCTGACGCTGGCGCTGATCGGGCCAGAGGAGCAGCTGCGCGCAGACGCGCTCCCCGGCGCCGACGTGCAGGAGATCGTGCTCGTGCCGACGCCGGGCGCGCGCTTCGAGGCGCACGTGTGGCAGGCGGCCGTCGAAGGGCTGATCGCCGCACGCGGCCCGAGCGCGGTGCTCGCGAGCCACACCGTCGACGCACTCGGCTTCGCCCCCGCCGCCGCCGCCCGCGCGGGGCTCGGCTTCGCCAGCGACGTCACGGGCGCCTCGTGGGGTGAGCAGGGACTCTCGGCCCGTCGCGGTGCTTACGCAGAGCGACTTGTCGCCGAGCTCGACTTCCCCGGCAAGGCCACGGTGCTGCTGCTGTTGCGCCCCGGCGCCTTCCAGACAAGGGACCCGGCCGCCGCACAGGGCGCGAGCCCGGGGCCGGCAATCGACGCGGCGGACCAGCCGCCCGCGCCGAGCACGCGCCTGGAGCTGGACCTGGACGGACGCGCGCGCACCGAGACGCTCGAGCTGCGCGAGGCGCCCCGGGGCGAGATCGACATCGCCAGGGCCGACTTCCTGCTGTCGATCGGGCGCGGCGTCAAGGACGCCGGAGACATCCCCCGCTTCGAACGTCTGGCCGAGCTGCTGGGCGCCGTCCTTTCCGCGTCCGGCCCGCTCGCCGAGGCCGGCTGGGTGTCGAAGGCGCGCAAGGTCGGGCGCTCGGGCCGGACGGTCGCGCCGCGCGTGTACCTCGCGCTCGGCATCTCCGGCGCGGCGCCGCACCTCGCCGGCATGTCCGAGGCCAGGACGATCATCGCCGTCAACACCGACCCCAACGCCCGCATCTTCGACGTCGCCCACTACGGCGCGGCCGTCGACCTGTTCGAGATAGCGGCCGAGCTCGAACGACGGCTCGGCTGAGAGGAGGCACCGCATGGACTTCACCGAGCCGCAGGACGCCCGCGCGATCCGCGAGGCCGTGCGGGCCCTGTGCGCGCGCTTCCCCGGCGAGTACTGGCGCGGCCTGGAGCCGGACGGCTACCCCACCGAGTTCGTCGGCGCGCTGACCGACGCGGGCTGGCTGGCGGCGCTGATCCCCGAGCGCTACGGCGGCTCCGGGCTCCCGCTCGCCACCGCCAGCGTGATCCTCGAGGAGATCTCCGCGTCGGGCGCCAACGCGGGCGCCTGCCACGCGCAGATGTACACGATGGGCACGCTGCTGCGCCACGGCAGCGACGCGCAGAAGGCCGAGTGGCTGCCGCGGATCGCATCCGGCGAGCTGCGCCTGCAGGCGTTCGCCGTGACCGAGCCGAACGCCGGCTCGGACACGACGCAGATCGCCACGCGCGCGCAGCGCACGGGCGACGGCTTCGTCGTCAACGGGCAGAAGATCTGGACCTCGCGCGCCGAGCACTCCGACCTGATGGTGCTGCTCGCGCGCACGACGCCGCTTGAGCAGGTCCAGAAGCGCACGGACGGCCTGTCGGTGTTTCTCCTCGACATGCGCGGGCGCGCCGCCGTCGAGGCTCGGGGCGATGCGCGCTCCAAGCAGCCGGCGCAGATGACGATCCGCCCGATCGCCACGATGATGAACCACGCCACCACCGAGGTCTTCTTCGAGGACCTCGAGCTGCCGGTGGACGCGTTGATCGGCGAGGAGGGGCAGGGGTTTCGCCAGATCCTCGACGGCATGAACGCCGAGCGCATCCTGATCGCCAGCGAGTGCATCGGCGACTGCCGCTTCTTCCTCGATCGCGCGGTCGCCTACGCGAGCGAGCGCGTCGTCTTCGGCCGCCCGATCGGCGCCAACCAGGGCGTGCAGTTCCCGCTCGCCAAAGCGCACATGGCCGGCGCGGCTGCGGACCTGATGCGCTGGAAGGCGGCGTGGCTGTACGACAGCGGCCAGCCCGCCGGCGCCGAGGCGAACATGGCCAAGTACCTCGCCTCCGAAGCCTCGTGGGAGGCCGCCAACGCAGCGATGGACGCGCACGGCGGCTTCGGCTTCGCGCAGGAGTACGACATCGAGCGCAAGTTCCGCGAGACGCGCCTGTACAGGACCGCGCCCGTCAACAACAACCTGGTCCAGGCGTATGTCGGACAGCACGTGCTCGGCCTGCCGCGCTCCTACTGAGCCGCCGGGCGCCCGCCGCGCCCGCGCCGCGCGCGCGTCAGGGACCGTTGCGCTTGGGGTATTCGTGCACCGAGACGAAGCGCACGGGGCCGTCGATCACCCGGTAGGTGTGCGGGCGGTCGGCGCGGAAGCTGATCAGGTCGCCCTGGCTGACGACCTCGGTGAACGAGTCGGTCGAGATCTCGACGGTGCCCGCCGCGATCGTCAGGTGCTCGAACAGCCCGGCGACGTGCGCGTTGGCGTGGCGCACGGCGCCCTCGTCGAGCTCGAGCGTGTAGATCTCGATCAGCGCGCCGCCCGTGCGCGTCAGCAGATGGCGGATGACGAGGCCGTCCGTCTCCAGCCCGGCCTGGTCGACGGCGATCACCGACGCGTCGTCCGAGCGCACCACGGTGACGTCGTCGGTGGGCGGTTCGTCGTGGAACAGGCTCGCGAACGGCACGCCCAGCGCGGCCGCCAGCGCCCACACCGTGTCGATCGACGGATTGCCCTGCCCGCGCTCGATCAGCGACACCGTCGACTTCGCCACGCCGGCCTGCTCGGCGAGCGCGGTGAGCGTCAGCTCGCGCGTCATCCTCCAGCGGCGCAGGTTGCGGGCAATAGGTTGAACAGCTCCATCCATGGCGCTAGTTCTATCGCACGGATGCGCGGGCAAGCGGTCACCACCGGTGGTAGGGTATATCGGCCTTAAGAGCAAGATATCGAACGAGCGATTAGGAGCCCCGCGGGCATGAGCAGCCTCGTCATCAGAGCCGACGCGCGAGCCACCCTCGAGGAGGCCTATCGGGCCCGCACGCCGCGCTCGGCGGCGGCGATGGAGGAGGCCCGACGCTACATGGTGCGCGGCATCACCCGCGGCTGGGGCTACCACCGCCCGTACCCGATCGTCGCCGATCACGGCGAGGGTCCGTACCTCCTCGACCTCGACGGCAACCGCTACGTAGACCTCGTCAACAACGGCCTCAGCCTGATCCACGGGCACGCCTTCCCGCCGGTCGTGCAGGCGCTGGAGCAGGCCGTGCGGCGCGGCTCGGGCTGGCTCGTAGCCTCCGAGGACCAGATCGCCTTCGCGCGCCTGCTGTGCGAGCGGATCGAGATCTTCGAGCGGGTCCGGTTCACCAACTCCGGGACCGAGTCGGGGATGCTCGCGGTCAAGGTCGCGCGCACGTTCACCGGCCGCCCCGCGGTGCTGAAGGCGATCGACGGCTTCCACGGCTCCTTCGACGACCTCGAGGTCGGGCTGTACGACCGCCCCGAGATTCCCGGCCGCGTGTATCTGTCTCCGTTCGGCGACGCCGAGGCGTTCGAGCGCAAGCTCGCCGAGCACGGCGACGAGATCGCCGCGGTCGTGCTCGAGCCGCTGATGTTCAGCGGGCTGGTGACGACCGCGCCGCCCGGCTTCCTGCGCCGCGTGCAGGAAGCCGCGCAGCGCGCCGGCGCGCTGTTCGTGCTCGACGACTGCCTGATGCTGCGCCTGGCCTACGGCGGCTCGGCGGAGCTGCACGGGCTGACGCCCGACCTTACGTTCCTCGGCAAGTTCATCGGCGGCGGCACGCCGATGGGCGTGCTCGGCGGGCGCGAGGACGTGATGGAGGTGCTCGACCCCGAGCGCGAGCATCCGCTCTACCACGGCGGCTCGTTCAACGGCAACCTGCTCAGCTGCGTCGCCGGCCGCGTCAGCCTCGAGCACTTCCAGCGCGAGACGATCGCCGCGATGGACGCCGGCGCGCAGAGCCTCGCAGGCGCGCTGCGCGCGCAGGCGGATGCGCTCGGGCTGCCGCTCAGCATCTCCGGCGAAGGCTCGGTGATGGGCGTCTACGTCAGCGAGCAGCTCAACCGCCTCGACGGGACGTTCAACGCCGACGAGTCGACGCAGCTGCTGCACCTGGCGGCGCTCGCGCACGGCGTGCTGATGGGACCCGGCGGCGAGATCGCGCTGTCGAGCACGACACCGGGGGAAGCGCTGGATCAGGCCCACGAAGGCCTCCTGCGCGCGCTCGCGGACGTCGCCGAGCTCACTATCTGAACAGCCAACCGAAGGGAGAGAGATGAGCAAGCAGCGGGTGGACAGTCCCTGGGGGACGACGTTCTGCGACTCGATCAGCTTCAGCGGCCCGGGCCGCTGGATCTACGTCTCCGGACAGATCGGCGCCGACGCCGACGGCAACATGGTCGGCGATGACTTCGCCGGGGAGGCCGACCAGTGCTTCGAGCGCATCCGCCAATCGCTCGAGAAAGCCGGAGCGAGCATGAGCGACGTCGTCAAGATCACCGGCTACGTGACCAGCACCGACGACTACCCGGCCTACGACGTCGCGCGCGGCAAGGCCTTCGCGGGCTTCCCGCCGAGCAGCGCGACCGTCCAGGTCGCCGGCCTCGCGAACGCCGCGCGCGTCGAGGTCGAGGCCGTCGCGTTCATCCCCGAGCAGGGCTGAGCGCCCGCGCCGACGGTGAGCCTGACCGCATCGGCGCACATCTCGTGGCTGTTCACCGAGCGCCCCTACCTCGAGCGGGTGGGGGCGGCGCGGCAGGCGGGGCTGCGCACGATCGAAACCGCGTGGCCCGCGCCCGCCGAGCACGCCGGGCTCGCGGCGGCGCTCGCCGAGCACGACGTCGGCGTCGCCCTGCTGAACTGCGAGGAGGGCGATGTGCCGAACGGCGAGCGCGGTTTCGTCAACGACCCCGCCCGGCGCGAGCAGGCCGAGCGCGCGTTCGCCGCCGCGGCGGAGCTCGCCCGGCGCATCGGCGCGCGCCAGATCAACGTGCTCGTCGGCAGGCAGCTCGCGGGCGTCAGCCGCGAGCGCCAGTGGCGCGCCGTCGTGGACGCCCTGCGCGCCTTCGCCGAGGAGGCCGGCGCGCGCGGGCTGGGGATCGTGCTCGAGCCGCTCAACGAGGTCGAGAACCCCGGCTACCTGGCGCCGACGCCGCAGGCGGCCGCCGCGCTGATCGAAGCGGTCGGCTCAGACGCCGTCGGCCTGCTGCTGGACGTCTACCACGTGGCGCGCGCCGGCGCCGATCCGCTCGCCGCGATCGAGCGCCACGCGGCGCTCATCCGCCACGTGCAGCTCGCCGACTTCCCCGGACGCGGCCAGCCCGGCAGCGGCTCGCTCGACATCTGGGCGCTGCTGGAGCGCCTCGCCGCGAGCGGCTATACGGGAGCAGTCGGGTTGGAGTACGAGCCCCGCGCCACGAGTGCGGCCTCATTGGGCCTCCTCTCCGACGCGCGCGCGGCGGCGCTGTTGGGCTAGGCGCGGGGCGCGCTCACACACGGTCGAGCACCTCCGCCGCGACGTCCGCGAGCGCGCTGCGGATCGAGGCGCCGGCCTGCGCGATGTCGAGGTCGCTCAGCGCCGTGCACAGCCCGAACTCCCCGCCGATGCCGAAGTACACGCCGCGGTTGACCGCCGCGAGATGCAGCAGCCGGGTGGTCGTCCAGTCGATCTCACCGTCCGGACGGTCCAACACGTAGAGGCCGAACGCCGAGCCGACGCCGCTCGTGCGCACCGGCACGCCGCACGCCTGGGCGGACGCCGCGATCTCCGCGCGCAGAGTGTCCGCCTGCGCGTCGATGCGGTCGATGTCCTTCGCGGTCAGGTCGCGCAGGGCGATCGCGCCGGCGACCATCCCCAGCGGGTTGCCGTTGAACGAGCCGCCGTGGTAGAGGGGACGCTGCGGCGCGAGGTCGAACGTCGACATCAGCTCCGCCGAGGCCGCCACGACGCCCACCGGCAGCCCGCCGCCGATCCACTTGCCCAGGCACGTGATGTCGGCGGCGTCGATCCCGAAGCGCTCGGCCGAGCCGCCCTCGGCGAGGCGGAACATCAGGCAGTCGTCGAGCACGAACAGCACGCCCGCCTCGCGCGCCAGCTCGCGCAGCGCCGGCAGGAAGCCGTCCGGGGGCGGCGTGACGACGCCCGTGTACTGCACCGGCTCGACGATGATCGCCGCGACCTGGCCCGCGTGGCGCTCGAGCGCCGCCGCGTAGGTGTCGAGCTCGCCGAACGTCGCCAGCGCCGCGCGGCCGGCCAGCTCGCCCTGGCCCTGCAGGCCCACCTCGAGGTCGTCGTAGGAGCCGTGGTAGGCGTGCCACGCCTTGATGATCACCGGGCGCTCGGTGACGTGGCGCGCGAGTTTGACCGCGAGCATCGTCGCCTCGGTGCCCGTGTTCGCGAAGCGCACCTGCTCGGCCCCCGGCACGCGACGGCACAGCAGCTCGGCGAACTCCACCTGCGCGTCGGAGGTGCCCGGCCAGGCCGTGCCGCGCGAGAGCGCGACGCGCAGCGCGTCTTCGATCGGGCCGTAGGCGTGGCCGTGCATCAGGCTCAGCCCGTTGCTGAAGAGGTCGATGTAGCGGTTGCCGTCGACGTCGTACAGGGCCGCGCCGCGGCCGTGGTCGAACACGACCGGGTACGGCGCGAACCAGCTGAGCGTGCGCGTCAGCCCGCGCGGCATCGACTCCGACGCGCGCGCCATCCAGCTGGCCGAGCCCGGCGTCAGGCGCCGGTACTCCAGCTCGATCGCGCCCATCTCCCCCTCAGACACCTGACTCATGGCTCCGCGCACCCCGGCGGTCGAACCTCACGATGGCTTCCTTCGTTTGCATATCGACTGGTTGATATGCAGCATAAACCAGGTGGTGGCTTCGATGCAAGTGCCCGCGCGGGCTCATCCGATCGCGCGGCCCTGGCGCTCGCGTGCGTCGCGCAGCGACTCGCGCCGCTCGCGCGTCGCTCCCGGGTCGACCGCGAGTCCCGCGCCGCCGGCCTGCTCGACGAGCACCACGCCGTACACGTCGTGCGCCGCCCTGGCGCTCACCCAGCGTTCGAGCACGTCCTCGAGCACCGCCTGCGGGTCGCGCTGCAGCGGGTCGCCGTAGCCGCCGCCGCCCGCCTCGATCCCGCGGATCCACTGGCCCGGCTGGAGCAGCGAGTCGCCGACCGGCTCGACCGACCGCTCGCTGCCGTCGACGTCGATCACGCTCGCCGCCGCCGCGCCGCCGGGCAGGCCGCCGCGCACGCCCTTCGGCGGGTTGCGCGCGAAGTCGGCGAGGTAGAAGACGCGCAGCGGCGTCTCCGAGCGGGGGCCGTAGACGACCTCGCCCGCCGGCCCGCCGCGCAGGCGCCCGGCGCCGCCGGAGTCGGGGAGCAGGCGCAGCGCGCGGAAGTGCAGCGGGTAGGTGCGCTCGAGCATCTCGACGCTGTCGATGTAGATCGTCTTGGAGCAGTCGGGCATCGCGTAGGTGATCCAGCCGTCGCAGTGGGGGGAGGCGGGGCCGCCGTTGTTGCCGCTCACGAACGAGCTGACGTACGGCTCACCGTTCTGCGGATATGTGCCGGAGAAGACCGCGAAGCCGACGCCGAGAGCGCCCGCGCCCTCGGCCAGGCCCTCGCCGTCGCCGAGCTGGCAGAAGGCGCTCTGCGCGGCGTTGATGATCCGGTTCAGCACGTTCGTGGTCGACACCGAGGCCGAGTAGGGCTCCACCAGCCCGCCCGCGATCGAGCCCTCGCGCAGCAGCACCTCGACCCTGCGGAACGAGCCGGCGTTGCGCGGGATGTCCTCCTCCAGGCAATTGAGCAGCGCGATCATGCAGCCGCCGCGCGCGCAGTACTCCGAGACGTTCAGCCCGAACGGGATGCAGTCGGGGTTCTCGCGCAGGTCGAAGCTGACCATCCCGCGCTGCGGCTCGACCTCGATCGCGACCTCGACCTCGACGCCCTCGGGCAGGCCCGGGATCGGATCGTGGCGCGAGCGGGCGTGCAGGCGCGCCGCCGGCAGCTTGCGGATCGCCTGCTCCATGCAGCGCTCGGAGTAGTCGAGCCACTCCGCCACGAACGCCCTGATCGTCTCGACGCCGTAGCGCGCGATCACCTCGCCCAGGCGGCGCTCGCCGATGCGCGCGGCGCCGACCGTCGCGAGGTAGTCGCCGTACCACACCTCCGGCACGCGGATCCGTCGCCGGCACATGCGGATGATGTCCTCGATGTCGCGGTAGTCCTGCTGCACCTTCACGCACGGGAAGATCAGCCCGCCCTCCGCGTAGACGTCCTCGACGTAGGCGACGTACGTGGAGGGCTCGGCGTTGCCGCAGTCGGCCTGGTGGGCCTTGGCCGAGGCCGTGAAGATGTGCTCGCCGTCGACGAACACGGGCACGAGGATCGTGTGGTCGGCCGTGTGCGTGTTGCCGAGCATCGGGTCGTTGTGCAGGAAGGCGTCGCCCTCGCGCAGCTCGGGGTGCAGCTCGCGCATCGCGCGCGTCTGCAGGCCGGCGCCGAGCACGTGCACCTGCAGCCCCTCGGCGGCCGCGAACAGCTGGTCGTCGGCGGTCACGATCGCGCAGGAGAAGTCGCGCGCCATGTTCAGGATCGACGAGCGCCCGGTGCGGAACAGCGTGTTGGTCATCTCGCGCACGATCGCTTCGAAGCGGTGCGCCAGCACCGCCATCAGGGTGGGGTCCATCACTCCAGCTCCAGTCGGTAGTTGCCGAGGGCGCTCACGTGCGCCGTCCAGCCCGGGTAGACCACGATCGTCGTCTCCGGCTCGATCAGCAGCGCGGGCCCGGTGACGCTCGCGCCCGGCGCGAGCTGCTCGCCGAGGCGCACCGGGATCTCGACCTCGCCGAGCTCCGGGAAGAACGCCGCGCGCGCCCGCGGCGCGGCGCCGGCCGCCGGGGCGGCGCCCCTGCCGGCGTCCAGCGGCGGCTTGACCGTGGTCGCCACGACGCGTCCCTTCCACTGGCTCATCTCGATTCTCTGGCCGGGCTCGCGCACCGCGAAGATGCGCTCGTGGGCATCGTGGAAGCTCGCGATCAGCCACTCCAGCGCCTGCTCGTCGTCGATGCCGTCGCCCTCGATCGGGATCGACAGGTCCCACACCTGGTAGGCGTAGCGGGCCTCGACGAAGTAGCGCCGGCGCACCTCCCGCGCGAGGCCCTGCGGCAGCTCGGACTCGAACGCGGCCATGCGCTCGCGCAGGCCGTCGAGCGTCGCGCGCACGCCCGCGAAGTCGAACGCGTGCGAGTTGGCGACGTGCGGCGCGGTGATCTCGCGCACGATGTCGCTGTGCTGCCCGCCGAACGCCGACAGCACGCCCGCCGCCCGCGGGATCAGCACCTCGCGGCAGCCGAGCTCGCGCGCGATCGGCAGGATCGTCAGGCCCGCCGCCCCGCCGCCGGCGACGAGCGTGCTCTCGCGGGGGTCGACGCCCTCGTTGACCGTCAGCTCGTGGATCGCCGCGATCATCCGCTCGTTGGCGACCGACAGGACCGCGTGCGCGACCTCCTGCAGGCCGATCCCCAGCGCCTGCGCGAGCTGCCGCAGCGCCCGCTCGGCGGCGGCGGTGTCGAGCGCCATCGTCCCGCCGAGGAAGCGCGTCGGGTCGACGTAGCCGAGCACCAGCGCCGCGTCGGTGACGGTCGGTCGGGCGCCGCCGCGGCCGTAGCAGGCCGGCCCGGGGTCGGCCCCCGCGCTCTCCGGGCCGACGCGCAGGAGCCCGCCGGGATCGACCCACGCGATCGAGCCGCCGCCGGCCCCGATGCTGCGCACGTCGACCGAGGAGAGGCCGGTGAGGTGGCCGGCGAACGGCTCGCCCAGCCACGTCTCGTTCGTGAACACGGGGTCGCCGTCGCGGATCAGGCTGACGTCGAAGCTGGTGCCGCCGGTGTCGCACACGATCACGTTGACGCGGTGGGATCCGGTCTCCCCCGCCGCGACCGTGCGCGCGGCGACGGGCGCCAGCGACGGGCCCGAGCGCACCGACCACAGCGGGCGCTCGATCAGCTCGCCCATCGGCACGACGCCGCCGGCGGAGCTCGCCGCGAGCAGGTCGCCGGCGAAGCCCTGCTCGCGCAGGCCGCTGGCGATCTCCGGCAGGTGGCTCTGCATCAGCGGCTTCAGCGACGCGTCGATAGCGGTGCCCGAGGCGCGGCGGTACTCGCGCACGATCGGGTTGATCTGATGCGAGAGCGAGTACGGGACGCCGGGGAGCTCCGCCTCGATCAGCGCGCCGAGCGCCAGCTCGTGCGCCGGGTTGGCCGTCGACCACAGCAGGCACACGGCGACCGCGCCGACCTCGAGCGCCCGCGCCTGCGCCAGCTGCTCGCGCGCCCGCGCCTCGTCCAGGGGAAGCACGACGTTGCCGTCGGCGTCGATGCGCTCGGGGATCTCGTACGTCAGCCGGCGCGGGACGTACGGAGCGGGGAACGGGCGCGTGTAGTCGTACGGGCGCAGCGAGCCGCCCTCGCGGCGCACGAGGATGTCGGGGAAGCCCTCGGTGCACAGGAACGCGGTGCGCGCGGTGGTGCCCTCCAGGATCGCGTTGGTCGCCTGCGTGGTGCTGAAGATGAACAGCGAGGCGCTGCCCAGCAGCTCGCCGAGCGTCTCGCCGCGCTGCTCGGCGGCGCGCTCGAGCGCCGCGCGCAGACCGTCGAACAGGTGGCTGGGCTGCGTCAGCGCCTTGGCGACCGTCAGGCGCCCGCCGGCGTCGGTGACGACCACGTCGGTGAACGTCCCGCCGATGTCGCAGGTGATGCGCGCGCCTTCGGGCGCGCCCTCGAGTCCGCTCACGTCGCCGCCGGACGGACGTAGGCCGCCAGCCGCTCGGCGATCGCGACGGTGCGCGGCTCGACTTCCAGCAGCTGCGGCGTCGCCGGGTGCTCGCCGGCGAGCTCGGTGCGCCGCCTTGCGGTCTCGTCCTCGTCGAGCTCGCCGTCGCGGACGACGACGCCGTAGACCTCCGCGGCCTGCTCGGCGCTGACCCAGCCCTCGCGCACGTCGCGCAGCACGCGCTGGGGGTCGCGCTCCCACGGCAGCCCGTAGCCGGCGCCCGCGGAGGAGGTCGCGTAGACCGTGTCGCCCGGGGCCAGGCGCAGCTCGCCCCAGCCCGGCAGCGGCTCGACGCTCCCGTCGGCGCGGCGCAGGAACTGGCGCGCGGGGGCGCCCGGGTAGCCGCCGCGCGCGCCGAGCGCCGCGTGCACGTAGCCGTCGGTGGACCACATCGCCTCGATCTCCGTGTCCGCGGGGCCGTACTCGACGTAGCAGGCCGGCGCGCCGCGGAAGCGCCCGGGACCGCCGCTGTCCTGCACGATCCGGTCGGCCCACACGACGATCGGGTACAGCAGCTCGTCGACCTCGGTCGAGTCGCGCATCATCAGGCCGCCGTCGCCGACCTCGCCGGAGACCAGCCAGCCGTCGCCGCGGGCGTGGCCGGCGCCGCAGGTGAGGCCGAGGATCATCAGGTTCACGAACGGCGAGTCGCCGTGGCGCGGGTCGCGCCCGGAGATGTCCGCGACCGACGCGGTGAGCGTCCCCGTCTCGGCCATCCCGAAGCCGTCGGCGAGCTCGGCGATCGCGCGCTGGGTGGCGTTGGCGACGCGGTCGGCGACGCCCGTCGTCGCCGTCGAGCAGCTCGCCGGGTGCACGGGGATGCCGGCGACGCAGTTCTCGCGGATGAGGATGTCCAGGCGTCTGAAGCTGCCGGCGTTGGTGGGCACGCTCGCCGGCAGGCTGTTGAACACGCCGATCATCGCCGCCGTGCGGCTGGTCGCCTCCGTGAGGTTGATGCCGCACGGCAGGCAGTCGGGGTTATCGCGCAGGTCGACCTCGATCCGCGCCGCCTGCGGGTCGACGCTCACCGCGACGGTGATCGGCACGCCGTCGCGGGCGCCGTCGGCGGGGAGCGGGTCGTGCATGTTGCGGGCGATGCTGCGCCCCGAGGGCATGCGCCGGATCGCCGCGGCCATGATCTGCTCGCTGTAGTCGAACCACGCCGCGGTGTAGGCGTGCAGCCGCTCCCAGCCGAGCTCCTCGCCGAGCGCGAGCAGCTCGCGCTCGCCGATGCGCGCCGCGCCGATCATGCCCGAGTAGTCCGCATACCAGACGTCCGGAACGCGGATCCGCGTGCGGCACATCTCGATGATGTCGGGCACGTCCTCGTAGTCGCTCTGCACGCGCACGCCCGGGAAGATCAGCGCGCCCTCGTTGTAGACGTCGCGCGGGCTGGCCCACAGCGTCGTCGGCTGCGAGTTGCCGATGTCCGCCATGTGCGCCTTGACGATCGTCGTGAAGTGGTGCTCGCCGTCGGCGCTCACGATCGGCACGAGGATGCAGTGGTCGCCCGCGTGCGAGTTGCCGTGGTAGGGCGAGTTGTGCAGATACGCGTCGCCGGCCCGGGGCGCCGCCTGCACCCGGCTCAGCGACGCCGACACCAGGTCCGGGCCGCTCATCACGTGGATCGGCAGGCTCTCCGCGCAGGCGAGCATCTCGTGCTCGCGCGTGACCACGCAGCAGGAGAAGTCCCGCGCGGTGTTCAGCACCGACGAGCGCGCGGTCCTGAACAGCGTGTTGGTCATGCGCCTGACGATCCCCTGGATGCGGCTGGTGATGACCGCCAGCGCGACCGGGTCGAAGCGCTCGGCCGCGTCTCCGGTCGGCTCAGCCAGCGATGGCGTCGACATCGTGCCTGTCCCTTTCTTCGATGGGCCGGTCGAGCTCGGCGATCAGCACGCTGCCATCCGTCCGGCGCTCGGCGACGGTGCCGGGCTCGACCACGATCGTGCTCAGCGGCGACTCCACGATCGCCGGTCCCGCCAGCGGCTCGCCCAGCGCGAGCGCGCCGAGCGAGCGGACCTGCGCGGACAGCAGCCCGTGGCCCGAGAAGTAGGCCTCGCGCACGGAGCTCGCCGCCGCCAGCTCGCCGCCGAGGCGTCCCTGCGAGCGGCTCTCAAGCGGACACGTGACGCGCGCGCGCAGGGCGACGATTTCGACCGCCGAGCGCTCGTCGCTGACCGCGAAGATCTCCTCGTGCAGCCTGCGGAAGTCCGCCAGCAGCGCCTGCTCGGCCTCGGGCCCGGCGGAGAAGTCGCTCACGCGCAGCGGCACGTCGATCTGCCACACCTGCCGCGCGAGCCGCGCCTCGGCGAGGAGCTCGACCTCGTGCGTGCTCGCGCCGACGTTCGCGGCGAACGCGGCGCAGCGCTCGCGCAGCGCGTCCAGCACGCCGTCGACGCGCTCGGCGTCGAAGGCCTCGGTGGAGGTGAAGCACGCGGCCGTGAAGTCGGCCGCCAGGTCGGCCATCAGCGCGCCGACGGCGCTCAGCACCGCGCCGGTCTCCGGGACGATCAGCGCGCGGCAGCCGAGGCGGCGCATGATCGCGCCGCTGTTGAGCCCGGCCGCGCCGCCGCCGCCCACCAGCACCGCGCCGCGCGGGTCGATGCCCGCGTCGACGGTGATCTCGGTGATCGCCTGCACCATGTGCTCGGTGGCCAGCGCGAGGATCGCCGAGGCGGCCTCGTGCAGGTTCAGGCCGAGCGGCGCCGCGACGTCGCGCTCGATCGCCGCCCGCGCGCGCTCGCGGTCGAGCCGCATGGCGCCGCCGAGGAAGCGCTCGGGGTCGAGGTAGCCCAGCGCCAGGCACGCGTCGGTGACCGTCGGGCGCTCGCCCCCGCGCCCGTACGCCGCCGGGCCCGGGTCGGCGCCGGCGCTCTGCGGGCCCACGTGCAGCAGCCCGCCCTCGTCGATCCACGCGATCGAGCCGCCGCCCGCGCCGATGCTCTTGACGTCGACCGCGGGGAAGCCGGTGATGTGCCCGGTCAGCGGTTCGCCGAGCCACGTCTCCCTGCTCATCGGTATGCGCCCGGCGCGCACGACGGAGACGTCGTAGCTGGTGCCGCCGGTGTCCGCGACGATCGCGTCCTCGGCGCCCGCGAAGCGCCGGCCGGCGACCGGCGCCATCGCCGGGCCGGAGTTGATCGAGGTGATCGGCACGCCCGCCGCCTCGCGCGCGTGCATCAGCCCGCCGGCGGTGGAGATGACGAGCAGCTCGCCGCCGAAGCCAGCGTCGCGCAGCGCCTGCTCGAGGCTGCCCAGGTACGCCGTCATCAGCGGCTTCAGCGACGCGTCGATCGCCGTCGAGGAGGCTCTGCGGTACTCGCGCAGGGTGGGGTTCAGCGCGTGCGAGAGCGTGTACGGGACGCCGGGCAGGTGCTCGTCGAGCAGCTCTCCGATGCGCCGCTCGTGGCTCGGGTTGACGATCGACCACAGCAGGCAGACGGCGACCGCCTCCACCTCCAGCTTCGACATCGCCGCGAGTGTCTCCAGCACGGCCGGCTCGTCGAGCTCGCGCAGCACCCTGCCCTGGGCGTCGATGCGCTCGCGCGCCTCGAACGTCAGCGCGCGCGGGATGTAGGGGTCGGTGTACTCCTGGCTCCAGTCGAACGAGCGCGAGCGCCCGCCTTCGCGCAGCAGTAGCACGTCGCAGTGCCCGAGCGTGGTGATCAGCGCGGTCTTCGCCGTCCCGCCCGTCAGCACCGCGTTGGTCGCGCGCGTGGTGCCGTGGATCAGCATCGTGATCGCGCCGAGCAGCTCCGCGCGCGTCATCCCCAGGCCCTCGGCCGCCAGCCCCAGCACCTCGAGGATGCCGTCGATCGGGTTCGCCGGCGTCGTCGAGCACTTGAAGATGCGCACCTCGCCCTCGTGCTCGATGGCGAGATCTGTGAAGGTCCCTCCGGTATCGATCGCGCAGCGCATTCTCCACCTCGATTCGCGTGACGCGCGAACTATATCGATCGGTCGGTTTGCATCACGCGTCCGGCACGAACGCGACGGCGTCGATCTCGATGTGCGCGCCGACCAGCAGGCCGGCGACCTGCACGGTGGCGCTCGCCGGCAGCAGCTCGCCGAAGCGCTCCGCCCGCGCCTGCGCGTAGTCGGGATATTCCTCGAGCGAGGTCACGAACGCGTTGATCTTGACCACGTGCGACATGTCGGCGCCGGCCTCGGCCAGCGTGCGTTCGATGTTGTCGAAGGTGGCACGCGCCTCGGCGCCCATGCCGCCCGGGACGACCTTGCCGTCGGGGCCGAAGCCGACGTTGCCGGCGACGTGGATCAGGCGACCGGGACCGTGGGTGGTCACCGCGTCGCTGAAGCCGGAGGCGGGGTTGCTCGTCAGACGCTCGATGCTCATTCGTGTGCGCTTCCTTTCAGCTGGGCAGTTATTGCAAACCGATCACGCGATATGCGACTATAGGCAGCGAGTGCAAGCCGCGCAAGCCGGCGGTGAGGCGCGCGTGGACGCTCCCCCAGCCACTAGCATCACGGCGTGGTGGAGCGCTGCCTCGAGCGCTCGCTGCGGCTCTGCGCGAGGCATGCCCCGAAAGCATCTGACCGAAGGAGAGCGGTGCCAAAGCTCGGAATGGGACCGATACGGCGGGAGCAGATCTGCCGCGCCGCCGCGGCCGTGATCGCCCGCGAGGGCTTCGCCGGCTCGACGATGCGGATGGTCGCCGAAGAGGCCGGCGTCAGCACCGGCATGATCAACCACTACTTCGCCAACCGCCAGGACCTGCTGACGCAGGCGCTCGTGTTCGTCTCCGAACGCACCCAGGATCGCTACCGCCTCGCGATCGCGGACATCCCGGCCGGGCGCGAGCGGCTGGCCACGCTGCTGGACAGCGCGCTGGCCGACGACGAGGAGATGCGCGAGACCTGGCGCGTGTGGATCAACGCCTACGGCGAGGCCGTGCGCCTGCCGGAGCTGCGCCACACGATCGAGGCGCGGCTGCTCAGCTGGTACGAGCTGATCGACCTCGCGCTCGAGGGGCTCGTCCCGCCTGACGCGCCGGGCGCGATTCCCTGGAGCTGGCGCTTCGACGCGGCGCTCAACGGCCTGGCGATCCAGGCGCTCACCTCCGAGGCCGCGCTCGACGCCGGGCGCATCCGCGACGAGGTGATCCGCACGCTGATCGGAGACACGCCCGCGCCCGCCAAGGCCGCCAAGGCCGCGAAGCGACAGGGTGCGCGCGTGAAGGCCGCCCGGTGATCGCGCTCTTCACGGGCGGCTGAGGCGGACCGCGTGAGCGTCCACCTGGAGGAGATCGCCGTCGGGTCGAGCTTCCAGACCGGCCGGCGCACAGTCACCGAGGCCGACGTCGGCACGTTCGCGGGAGTCACCGGAGACTTCAACCCGCTGCACGTCGACGAGATCTTCGCGCGCGAGCAGACGCCGTTCGGCGGGCGCATCGCGCACGGCCCGCTGGTGCTCGGGATCAGCTACGGCCTGCGCAGCGTCCGCGACGACTGGAAGATCCTCGCGCTCGCCAGCTGCGAGCGCAGCTTCCGCGCGCCCGTCTTCCCCGGCGACACCGTGTGGGGCGTCTACGAGGTGCTCGACTCAAAGCCCAGCAGATCGCGGCCGGGCGTCGGCTTCGTCACGCTCGGCGTGCGCATCCTCAGCGACCGCGACCAGGTCGTGCAGGAGGGGCGCGACGTGCTGATGGTCGCCAGCCGCGCGGGCGAGACGGAGGCCTCCGATGCGTGACGAGTGCGTCCGACGCAGGGCGCTGGTACGTTATATCGGCCCATGAGACTGAAATATCGAACTAAATATCGATCACATGCGGCTGGCTGCTGACACCGGCGGGACGTTCACCGACCTGGTGGTCGAGCGGGGCGAGGACGTGCGCCTGTACAAGGCCTCGACCACGCCGCACGACCCGGCCGACGGCATCCTCGACGCGGTCGCGCTCGCGGCGGCCGGCGCCGGCGCCCCGATCGAGCGCTTTCTCGCCGAGGTCGACGTCTTCATCCACGGGACCACGCGGGCGATCAACGCGATCCTCACGAACACGACCGCGCGCACCGCGCTGCTGGCCACGCGCGGGCACCCGGACATGCTGCTGCTGCGCGAGGGCGGGCGCACGCACCCGTTCAACTGGAGCTACGGCTACCCCGACCCCTACATCCCGCGCGCGCTGACGTTCGAGATCGACGAGCGCGTCGGCAGCGAGGGCGAGGTCGTGCTGGCGCTGGACGAGCGCACCGCGGTGGAGACGATCGGCAGGCTCGCCGAGCTCGATGTCGAGTCCGTCGCCGTCTGCCTGCTGTGGTCGATCGCCAACCCCGCGCACGAGCTCGCGCTCGGCGAGCTGCTCGAGCGCCACCTGCCGGGCGTGCCGTACACGCTCTCGCACGCGCTCAACCCGACCCTGCGCGAGTACCGCCGCGCCTCGTGCGCCGCGATCGACGCGTCGCTGAAGCCGCTGATGACCGCCTACCTGCGCGGCCTGGAGGACCGCCTGCGCGAGAGCGGCTTTCGCGGGCGCCTGCTGATGGTCACCTCCAGCGGCGGCGTCGTCGACGCCGCCGACATGGCCGCCGCGCCGATCCACTCCGTCAACTCCGGCCCGGCGATGGCGCCGATCGCCGGGCGCCACTACGCGGCGCTCGACGGCCTGTCCGAGAACGCCGTCGTCGCCGACACCGGCGGCACCAGCTACGACGTCGCGCTCGTGCGCCGCGGGCGCATCCCGGTCACGCGCGAGACGTGGCTCGGCCTGGAGTACGAGGGGCACATCACCGGCTTCCCCGCCGTCGACGTGCGCAGCGTCGGCGCCGGCGGCGGCTCGATCGCGTGGATCGACGACGGCGGGCTGCTGCACGTCGGCCCCCAGAGCGCGGGCGCCGACCCCGGGCCCGTCTGCTACGGGCGCGGCGGCAGCGAGCCGACCGTCACAGACGCCGCCGTCGCGCTCGGCTACATCGACCCCGACTACTTCCTCGGCGGCAGCATGAGCCTCGACGCCGCCGCCTCCGCGCGCGCGATCGCCGAGCGCGTCGGCGGGCCGCTGGAGCTCGACACGAGCGAGGCCGCCGCCGCGATCATGGCCGTCGCCACCGAGCGGATGATCCAGTCGATCGAGGAGATCACCGTCAACCAGGGCGTCGACCCGCGCACCGCGGTGCTCGTCGGCGGCGGCGGCGCCGCCGGGCTCAACGCCGTCGCGATCGCCCGCCGGCTGGGCTCGCCGCGGATCGTGATCCCGCAGGCGGGCGCCGTGCTCAGCGCCCGCGGGGCGCTGATGTCCGATCTGGTCAGCGAGTTCGCGGCGGCGTTCTTCACCGGCGCCGACGACTTCGACCACGCCCGCGCCGAGGAGCTGCTCGCCGGCCTGGGCCGGCGCTGCGAGGAGTTCGCCGCGCGCGCGGGCGTCACCGCCGAGCCCGAGATCGAGTACGTCGCCGAGGCCCGCTACCGCCACCAGGTCTGGCAGCTGGACGTGCACCTGCGCGACGGGCATCTCGGCACGCCGCAGGCGCTGGCGCAGCTCGTCGAGGACTTCCACGCCGTCCACGAGGAGGTCTACGCGGTGCGCGACGAGCGCGCCGTGCTGGAGATCGTCAACCTGCGCGCGCGCGTCACCTGCCCGCTGTCCGGGGGCGCCGCCGACACCGTCGCGCTCGAGCCGCCCGCCGGCGCGACGCCCAGCCGCCGCGCGTTCTTCAGCGGCGCCGGCGAGGTCGACGCGGCGATCTGCCGGCTGGAGTCGATGGTCCCCGGCACGACGATCGCCGGCCCCGCGATCGTCGAGTCCTCGTTCACCACGATCGTGCTCAACCCCGGCGCCAGCGCCGAACGCGCGCCCAGCGGCAGCCTCGTGATCGTCCCCGACGCGGGCGAGCCCGCCGGCGGCCCACCGCTCGCGGGCGCCGCCGCCAGGGAGGAGAGCTAGGCATGGCCGAGCAGAGGCGCGACGTCGTGACCCTCGCGGTGATGACCAACCGCATGGAGGGCGTCGTGCGCAAGATGACCAACACGCTGTTCCGCACGGCGCGCTCGACCGTGCTGAACACCGCGCGCGACTTCTCCTGCTGCATCGTGAGCGCCGAGCACGAGCTGCTCGTGATGGGCGAGTCGCTGCCGATCCACGTGATCAGCGGCCCGGACCTGATCAGCCGCTGGCTCGTGCAGTTGCACCCGCACCTGCGCCGCGGCGACGCGTTCATCCACAACTCCCCCTACCACGGCAACTCGCACGCCGGCGACCACTGCATCGTCGTGCCCGTGATCGACGACGAGGGCGTGCACCGCGCGACGGCGTTCGTCAAGGCGCACATGGCCGACATCGGCAACTCCGAACCGACGACGCTGACGGCGACCGCGCGCGACGTCTACGAGGAGGGCGCGCTGATCTTCCCGTGCGTGAAGGTCCAGCAGGACTACAGCGACATCGAGGACGTGATCCGCATGTGCCAGGCGCGGATCCGCGTGCCCGAGGACTGGTACGGCGACTACCTTGGCATGATCGGCGCCGCGCGGGTGGGCGAGCGCGAGCTGCTGAAGGTCGGCGAAGAGGTGGGCTGGGATGCGTTCGACCGCTACGTCGCCGACTGGCTCGACTACAGCGAGGAGCGCATCCGCGCGACGATCCGCTCGCTGCCGGCGGGCCGGCGCACCGGCTACGACATCCACGACGCCGTGCCGCTGCCGGGCGTCGAGGACGGCGTCAGGATCGAGGTGACCGTCGAGGTCGACCCCGTCGCCGGCGAGATCGAAATCGACCTGCGCAACAACCCCGACTGCCTGCCCTGCGGGCTCAACCTCACGGAATCGACGTCGCAGACCTCCGCGCTGATCGGCGTCTTCAACAGCATCCAGCACACCGTTCCGCGCAACACCGGCAGCGCCCGCGCGGTCAGGATCAGGCTGCGCGAGAACTGCTGCGTGGGGATCCCCGTGCACCCCGCCAGCTGCTCGCTGGCGACCTCCGGCATGGCCGAGCGCCTGGCCGGGATCGTGCAGCGCACGCTCGCCGAGTTCAAGGACGGCATGGGCATGGCCTCCACCGGGCCCGAGTGCCCGCCCGCGGTCGCGGGGCTGTCCGGGCGCGATCCCCGCCACGGCGACGCGCCGTTCGTCGACATGATGATCCTCGGCAACTCCGGTGGCGCCGGCCACGCCCATGGCGACGGCTGGATGACCAACGGCGAGACCAGCGACGGCGGCTCGATGATGCGCGACTCGACCGAGGTGCTCGAGCTGCTGCGCCCGATCCGCGTGTGGGCCGACCGCATCGTCCCCGACACCGAGGGCGCCGGGCGCTTCCGCGGCGCGCCGTCGCTGTACGTCGAGTACGGGCCGGTCGACACCGAGCTCGAGGTCCTGTACGCGGCCGACGGCACCGTCAACCCGGCGCTCGGCGCCCGCGGCGGCGAGTCCGGCGCGCTGCTGCGTCCGTTCATGCGCACCGCCGCCGGCGAGGTCGTCGGCCTGGAGGCGTGGGCGCGCGTCGTGCTCGCGCCCGGCGAGACGATCATCTCGGTGTCCTCCGCCGGCGGCGGCTACGGCCCGCCGCTGGAGCGCGACCCCGAGCACGTGCGCCACGACGTCGCCGACGGCTGGGTCAGCGCGCAGCGCGCGCGCGACGTCTACGGCGTCGTGCTCGCGCCAGACGGCAGCGTCGACGAGGACGCGACAGCCGCGCGCCGCGCCGAGCTCGCAGGCGGCGCCCCCCGGCCGCCGGCGGCGGATGACCCGGTGCTGAGCCTGATCAGGCCGGGCGTCGCGCTGTGGCCGACCCGGCCCGGCGGCGCGTGACGTAGTCAGGCGAGCCTGCCCTAGCTCGAGCCGTTCTGCGGTGCGGCGCTCAGCGGCGCCTCGCCGGGGAAGTGGCAGGCGACGAGGTGGCCCTCGGCGGGGCTGGTGATCGCCGGGCGCTGCGTGCGGCAGATCTCGCGCCCGCGGCCGACCGGGCAGCGGGGCTCGAACGGACAGCCGGGGGGGCGGTCGACGACCGAGCCGACTTCGCCGATCGGCTGCGGGCGGCTGGCGCGCCGCGCGCGACCGCCGGCGAGCGGGATCGGCACGGCCGACAGCAGCGAGACCGAGTACGGGTGCAGCGGGCAGCGGAACAGCGTGGCGCGGTCGGCGACCTCCATCACCTGCCCCAGGTACAGCACGGCGACGCGGTCGCAGAAATACTCGGCGACCGCCAGGTCGTGGCTGATGAACACGTACGTCAGCCCCAGCTGCTCCTGCAGCCTGCCGAGCAGGTTGAGCACCTGCGCCTGCACGGAGACGTCGAGCGCGGAGATCGGCTCGTCGAGGATCACGACCTCCGGGCGCAGCACGAACGCGCGCGCGATGCCGATTCGCTGGCGCTGCCCGCCGGAGAACGCGTGCGGGCGCCGGCGCGCCTGCTCGGCCGTCAGCCCGACGTCGGCGAGCATCTCCAGGGCGGCCTGCGTGCGCTCGCGCTCGTCGCCGATCCCGTGGATGTCCAGCGGCTCTTCGACGATCGCGCCGGCGCTCATGCGCGGGTCCAGCGACGCGTACGGGTCCTGGAAGACGAACTGCATGCGCCGGCGCAGCGCGCGCAGCTCGTCGCGATCGAGCGTCGTCAGGTCGACGCCGTCGAACAGCACGCGCCCGGCGCTCAGCTCGAGCAGCCGCAGCAGGCAGCGCGCGAGCGTCGACTTGCCGCAGCCGGACTCGCCGACCAGGCCGAAGCTCTCGCCGCGGTAGACGGTCAGCGAGATGTCGTCGAGCACCTTCACCGGATGCTTGCGCCCGAAGCGGTCGCCGCCGCGCACCTCGAAGGTCTTCGACAGGCTCTCCGCCTGCAGGATCGGCTCGCGCGCGCTCACACCTTCACCTCCCGGATCCGCCGCTCGGCGAAGTGGCACTCGACGACGGCCTCGCCGGCGGGACCGCTGACGCGATGCGGCTGCGGCGTGCGCTCGTGGCACTCGGCCAGGTCGCGACCGATCGGGCAGCGCGGCGCGAACGAGCAGCCCGTCGGCAGCGAGGAGAGGTCCGGCGGGAAACCGGTGATCGCGGGCAGCGGGCCCTCGGTGAGCCGCTCGGGGTTGGGCACGCACTTCAGCAGCGCCTCGCTGTATGGGTGCGTGGGGGCGAGGAAGATGTGCTCGACGCCGGAGGTCTCCACGAGGCGCCCGGCGTACATGACGGCGACCGAGTCGCAGAAGTCGGAGACGATCCCGAGGTTGTGCGTGATCAGGATCACCGCCGTGCGGTGCTCGTCGACGAGGCGGTCGAGCAGCGCGAGCACCTGCGCCTGCGTGGTCACGTCGAGCGCGGTGGTCGGCTCGTCGGCGATCAGCACGCTCGGGTTGTTGGCGATCGCGATCGCGATCGCGACGCGCTGGCGCATACCGCCGGAGTACTGGTGGGGGTAGTCGTCCAGGCGCTGCTCGGCGTGGGAGATGTCGACCTCGCGCAGCAGGTCGGCGGCGCGCTTGCGCGCGGCCGCGCGGCGCAGCTGCGGCTCGTGCACGGCGATCGCCTCGACGATCTGCGCGCCGATCGTCTTGACCGGGTCCAGCGCGGTGGAGGGGTCCTGCAGCACGAGCGCGATCTGCTTGCCCCTGATCGCGCCGAGCTGGCGGTCGGAGAGCCTGGCGATGTCGCGCCCGCCGAGCACGATCTCGCCGTCGAGCACCCTGCCGGGCGCTTCGATCAGCCCGAGGATCGAGAGCGCGAGCGCCGACTTGCCCGAGCCGGACTCGCCGACGATCCCCAGCCGCTCGGTCGCCCGCAGGTCGAAGCTGACGTCGCGTACCGCGTGCACGGTGGCCTCGCCCGTTTCGTACACGGTGCTCAGGCCGCGCACCGACAGCGCGTACTCGGAGCTCGCGCCGGCGGCCGGCTCGGTCGCGCCGTGCGGAGCGCCGGCGTTCTCGCGCGCGGCGCGGTCGGGGGCACGCAGCAGGCGCATGTCAGGCGGTCGCCACCGAGGGGATGCGCACGCGCGGGTCGATCACCGCGTACAGGAGGTCGACGATCAGGTTGACGAGCACGAACAGGACGGCGGACAGCAGGATGAACGTCTGCACGATCGCGTAGTCCTGTTTGATGATCGCTTCGAACACGAGCGAGCCGACGCCCGGCCAGTTGAAGACGCGTTCGATCAGCACGCTGCCCGCGAGGAATTCGCCGAGCACGAGGCCGCCCGCGGTGAGCGTCGGCAGGAACGCGTTGGGCAGGGCGTGGCGGCGGAAGGCGGTCCAGCGGCGCAGGCCCTTGCCGCGGGCGACGGTGATGAACGGCTCGCGCGAGACCTCCAGCAGGTTCGCGCGCAGCAGGCGCACGAGGAACGACCAGGAGGAGATGCCGAGCGCGAGGCTGGGGAGGATCAGGTGCTCGACCGCCTCCCAGAAGGTGTGCAGCTGGCCGGCCAGCAGCGCGTCGACCGTGTACAGGCCGGTGACTTCCGGCGGGGGTATCGCCTGCACGCCCAGGCGCCCTTCCGGCCCGGGCAGCAGGTGGAAGGTCTTGAAGAAGAAGATCAGCAGCAGCAGTGCGAGGAAGAACGGCGGCGTGCCGAAGCCGATGTAGGAGGCGCCGCGCACGATGCGGTCGGTGATCGGCCGGTGGCTGTAGGTGGCCAGCAGCGCGAGCGCGACGGCTGACAGCATCGCGAGCACGAACGAGAACAGCGCCAGCTCGATCGTCGCGGGCGCGCGTTCGACGATCAGCTTCTTGACGGTCTCGCCGTCGCTGTAGGAGTAGCCCCAGTTGCCCTGGAAGAAGTCGGAGATGTAGCGCCAGTACTGGACGTAGATCGGACGCCCGAGGCCGATCTGCTGGCTGAGCGAGTTGACCGCGTGCTGCGTCGCCAGCGGCCCGAGGATCAGCCGCGCGGGGTTGCCGGGCAGCAGCCGCATGATCACGAACGCGAGGATCGTCGCGCCGAGCACGGCGCCGATCGAGCCGAGCAGCCGCAGTCCGATGACGCGCGCCATCGCCTACAGCCTCGCGTACTGGCCGCGCGGGTCGAGCAGGTCGCGCAGGCGGTCGGAGAGCATGCTCACGGCGGTGACGGTGATCAGCAGCGCCACGCCCGGGCAGATGCTGATCCACCACTGTCCGGTGAGCGAGTAGGTGGAGCCTTCGGTGATCATCGCGCCCCACTCGGGGGTCGGCACCTGGGCGCCGAGGCCGACGAAGCTGAGCGCCGCCAGCGCGAGCACCGCGTAGCCGAAGGCGGCGGCCATCTGGATGAACAGGACCGGCAGCATGTGCGGCACGACGTGGCGGGCGATGATGCGCCCGCGCGTGGCGCCCATCGCGTGCGCGGCTTCGATGAACGGCAGCGAGCGGATGCGCAGCGCCTCGCTGCGCAGCAGGCGCGCGTACCAGGGGACGGACACGAGCGAGACGCCGACCGCGGCGGTGTCCAGGCCGACGCCCAGGCCGACGGTGACGGCCATCGCGAGGATCAGCGGCGGAAAGGCGAGGATCGCGTCCATGAGGCGCATCACCACGCCGTCGCTGGCGCCGCCGATGGTGCCGGCGAGCAGGCCGATGAGCCCGCCGACGAGCCCGCCGGCGATCGTCACGAGCGAGGCCACGAGCAGCGAGATGCGCGCCCCGTCGGCGACGCGCGCGAGCACGTCGCGCCCGAGCTGGTCGGTGCCGAGCGGGTGCGCCAGCGAGGGCGATTCCAGCGAGCCGAGCAGGTTCTGCGCGTCCGGGTTGCGGTCCCACACGATCGGCCCGAAGATCGCGAACAGCACCATCAGCGCGAGCACGATCATCGGCACCGCGAGCTTGCGGTCGGCGAGCACCGTGCGCAGCGCCCGCCGCGCGCGCGCGGCCACGCCGGCCCCCGCGGGGCCGCCGCCATCCTCGGGAGGACGCAGCACGGCCACGTCCTCGGCGCCGATCGCCAGCGATCCGGAACCCATGCTCAGCTCGACTCTCCCCGTTCGATTTGCAAGTACGCCGTTCGGTATATATTACGTCGATGGGCGAGGTGGCGATGCTCACTTGTGCGGTCGCGGGAGGCGTCATCACGGGCAACCCGAACCAGCCCGTCACGCGCGAGGACGTGATCAGAGAGGCGGTCGGCGCGGCGCGCGCGGGGGCGAGCATCGTGCACATCCACGCGCGCACGACCGGCGGGGAGATGACGCAGGCGCCGGAGGACTACATCGCGATCAAGGAGGCGATCCGCGAGCAGGTCGACGACGTCGTCCTGAACTTCACCACCGGCGGCAAGCTGGGGGCGCCCGCGGAGGAGCGCCGGCGCTCGCTGCTCGCGCAGCCGGAACTCGCGTCGCTGAACTGCGGCAGCATCAACTTCGGGCCCGACGACGTCGTCTTCATGAACCCCAACTCGCTGATCGCCGAACTCGCCGCGGAGATGGCCAGCCGCGGGATCGTGCCGGAGTACGAGTGCTTCGACGTCGGCATGGCGGTGGCCGCCGCGAAGCTCGCGCGCGCCGCCAACGGCAGACGTGGGATGATGCACATGGTGTTGGGGGTGATCGGTGGCGCGCCGGCGTCGGAGCAGGTCGTCTCGCTGTTCGCCGGGCTCGTGCCCGACGGCGTCCCGTGGATGGTCACAGCGATCGGTCGCCACAACTTCCCGATGATGGCGGTTACGCTCGCGCTCGGCGGTCACATCCGCACGGGCCTGGAGGATGTGGTGTACGTCGCGCCGGGCGAGTACGCGGAGTCCAACGCGCAGCTCGTCGCGCGCGCGAAAGCCGTCTGCGAGGCGGTGGGCCGCCCCGTGGCCACACCCGCGCAGGCGCGTGAGATCCTCGGGATCGGCGCATGAGAGAGCTCCCAAAGTTTGCATATCGATCAGTCGATACGGAACCTAGCCCGCTGCCATGACCTTGTCAAGCGACTGCTGGCGAAGCGCGTTCGACAGGTGTCCAAACGGTCTCGGGCGAGTTGTTACAGCGGCACTTGACGCAGGTTCGAGGGGCGTATAGCTTTGGCATATCGACTGATCGTCATTAATAAACGCCGCGGGGTTCGCAAGGCACGACTACCGATGGAGACGCGATGAAACGCACTACTGGAGGACGCCTCAGGGCACCACGAGTCGCACTCAGCACACTCACGGGAGTCGCCGCGGTTCTGGCCCTGGCCGCCTGTGGCAGCAGCTCCAACTCCAACTCCAGCTCCAGCTCCGGCTCGAGCTCCAGCGCGAGCGGCCTGAGCACAGCCGCCAGCGACCCGAACGCGACGCTGATCGTCAACAACTCGGTGCCGGTCGCCACGCTCGACCCGAACCTGACGACCAACGACCAGGACCCCGGCTTCGACGGCGCGATGTACTCGACGCTGACGCAGGTCACGCACGAACCGGGCAAGGTCGCGGGCACCGAACAGCAGAACCTCAGCGTGACCGCGGTGAAGCCATACCTCGCGCAGTCCTACGCCTTCAGCGAAGGCGACCGCACGCTGACCTTCCACCTGCGCCCGGGGCTGAAGTTCCCGAGCGGCGACCCGGTGAACGCGCAGGCGGTGGTGTGGTCGATCGACCGCGTGATCAAGGCCGAAGAGGGCGGCTATTCGGTGCTCGAGGAAACCGACTACACGCCGCCTCTGATCAAGTCCGTGACGGCGCCGAATTCGTTGACGGTTGTTTTCCACTACAAGCGTCCCGCGCCGAACCAGCTGCAGGTGCTCTCGACGCCGACGGCGGGCGCGATCTACGACCCGAAACTGGTCGAAGAGCACGGCGGCCAGCAGAAGCTGAAGCCGAACGAATGGCTCGCCAGCCACGACGCCGGCTATGGCCCGTACCTGCTCAAGAGCTACAGCCCGGGCCACCAGCTGGTGCTCGAAGCGAACCCCAGCTTCTTCGAACCGCCGAAGACGAAGAACATCATCCTCAACTTCATCCCCGACAACGAAACGCTGCTGCTCGACGCCCAGTCCGGCAAGGCGGACATCACGCTGGGGCTCTCCAACGAGGCCGCCCACAGCCTGGTCGGCAACTCCTGCTGCACGGTGGCGTCGTTCAAGTCCCGCCAGGCGGAGACGCTGCAGATGCCGCAGAGCGTGGAAAAGCCGTGGAACACGGGCAAGAACCCGTTCTTCAACAACCAGGACTTCCGCCAGGCGCTGAGCTACGCGTTCCCGTACGAAGGCATCCTGCAGAAGGTCGCCTACGGCTACGGCAAGCTGTACTTCGGCGAGTGGATGCCCTCGTACTCGTGGTACAGCCCGACGGTCGGCAAACCGCGCGAAACCAATCTCACCAAGGCCAAGGAACTGCTGGCCAAGTCGGGGATCAAAACGCCGGTCAGCTTCACGATCTACGTCGGCGAGGGTGACATCGTCGGCAAGGAAATCGCGACGGCGGCGGCCGGCGCGTGGCAGCCGCTGGGCGTCAACGCCCAGGTCTCGGTGGTCTCGCCGTCCGCGTTCCTGGAAGTCGTCTACACCAACCACGACGGCATGACCGTGTTCCTCGACGGCCCCCAGGTCGTCGCGCCCGACTACCACTGGGCGTACGACCTGCAGTGCCCGCCGAACAACCAGTTCAACGACAACAACGTCTGCGTGCCGGCCGCGGACAAGCTGATGAAAGAAGTCCCGTACACGACGCAGGAACCGAAGCGCCAGGAAATCCTCGACAAGGCCGACGAACTGTACATCGAAAACACGCCGCGGATCTGGGCGTACGACACCGAACTGGTGGCGGTGCTCGGCAAGGGCGTCACCAGCTACTACTCCAGCGACCTGCCGGACATGCGCTTCTGGGCGAAGAACTAGCGGACCCGCCCCTGGCTCCTCTCTGCTCCGATCCGTAGGGGCCCGCCACATGTGGCGGGCCCTCGGGGCCGCACATGTGCGGCCCCGCCGGGGGGCGCATGCGCCCCCCGGAACAGCATGAGATCGGGTGGGAGAGCGAGCCGCTAGGGTCCCACCGGCAATGCGAGCCGTCACCTTCCAAGCCCCGGGCGTGGTCAGCGTCGAGGAGCGCCCCGAGCCCGAGCTGCTCGATCCCGAAGACGCGATCGTGCGGATCGACGCGACCGGCGTGTGCGGCTCGGACCTGCACATCTACCACGGGCGCGTGCAGATCGAGCCGGGGTTCACGATCGGGCACGAGTACGTCGGCACGGTGCTGGCGGCCGGCGACGCGGTCACGCGCGTCGCCGTCGGCGACCGCGTGCTCGGCTGCTTCCAGACCGCCTGCGGCACCTGCTGGTTCTGCCGCCGCGGCCTGTTTCACCGCTGCGTGGAATCGCGCACGTTCGGCCACGGCGCGACGCTCGGCTCGCTGCAGGGCACGCAGGCGGACATGGCGCTGGTGCCGCGCGCCAACCTCGTGCTGCGGCGCGTGCCCGAGGGCATGAGCAGCGACGTCGCGCTGTTCGCCGGCGACGTCATGGGCACGGGCTTTCACGCGGTCGTCGACAGCGGCCTGCGTCCGGGTGACGTCGCCGCGGTGATGGGCCTCGGCCCGGTGGGCCTGTGCGCGGTGCAGGCCGCCCGCGCGATCGGCGCCGCGCACGTGTTCGCGATCGACACCGTCCCCGAGCGCCTGGCCGTGGCCGAGTCCTTCGGCGCCGAGCCGCTGCACCTGCAGGAGCAGGACGTGCGCGCGGCCGTGCGCGGCGCCACCGAAGGCCGCGGCGTCGACGTCGCGATCGACGCCGTCGGCGATCCCAAGGTGCTCGAGAGCGCGATCCGCCTGACGCGCCCGTGCGGCGCGATCCAGTGCGTCGGCGTGTACGCCGAGCGCGCGGAGGTGCACATGGGCCTGCTGTGGCTGAAGTCGCTGACGCTGCGTGGCGGGCAGGCGAACGTGCTCGGCCACGTCGACCGCGTGCTCGCGATGCTGTCCGCCGGCGTGCTCGACCCCACCGCGCTCGTCACCCGCCACATGAAGCTCGAGGAAGCGCCCGAGGCCTACGCCGTCTACGACCGGCGCGAGGCGCTGAAGATCGTCCTCACTCCCTGAGGATCGCTTCGGCGCGGCGCACGGTCGCGAGGTCGACCATCTCGCCGCCGGCGAGCGCCGCCCCGCGCTGCTCGGCCAGGCTGTGCCGGTAGGCGTCCACGACCGCGCGCGCCCGCTCCAGCTCCGCGGGCGAGGGCGCGAACGCGTCGCGCACGACGTCGATCTGTGCGGGGTGGATGCACAGCTTGCCCGCGAAGCCCAGCGCGCGTGCGCGGCGCGCTTCGGCCGCGAGCGCGTCGACGTCGCCGACAGCCAGGTGCACGCCGTCGAGCGCCGGCACCCCGCCGAGCGCGCACGCGAGCACCATGCGGCTGCGCACGTGCAGCAGCTCCAGGCCGTCCGGCAGCTCGCCGAGACCCAGCTCCGCGGCGAGGTCGACGGTGCCCAGCGCGACTGCCACCACGCCGTCGAGCGCCGCGATCCGCTCGACCTCCGCGACCCCGCGCGCCGTCTCCACCAGCGCGATCGTGCGCACGCCCGCCGCGTGCGCCAGCGCCAGCGAGTCGAGCTCCGCCTTCGGGATCATCAGCGCGGGCGGCGACGCCGCGCTCATACGCTCGAGGTCCGCGCGGCCGGCCTCCGTGCGCGGGTCGTTGATGCGGGCGACGCGCAGCGGCTCGTGCCCCGCCGCAGGTGAGGCGTCGCCCGGGGAAGCGTCCTCGCCGGGCGGTGCGCCGCCGCCGCGCGGGCGGCTGCCGCCGGAGACGAACTCGAACGCCTGCTCACGGGCGAGCTCCTTGCGCCCCGGGGCGACCGCGTCCTCGAGGTCGGCGATCACGACGTGCGCGCGCGAGCGCAGCGCCGCGTCGAGCTTGCGCCGCTCGTCGGCGGGCGTGAACAGCCACGTGACGGCGCCGATCACGCGACCACCGCCACGAAGCGCCAGTCGAGCACGTCGACGGCCTCGGCGTCACCGGCCTCGCCGCGCGCATGCACGCGCGAGCGCAGGTGCGCGAGCGCCCCGGCGTCCGGCAGGGGCTCCAGCCGCTCGAGCTCGAGCTCGCTGTACAGCGTGTCGCCCTCGTGCACCGGCGCGAGGTGCTCGCACGAGTGCCAGCCGACGATCGTCACGATCTCGGGCAGCGCGCGCGAGGCCTGCGCGGCGGCCAGGCCGATCGTGTGCCCGCCGTAGACCAGGCGCCGCCCGTCGGGATGGCGATGGCGGTCGTGGTGCACGGCGGCGACGTTCAGCGTCAGGCGCGCGAGCTCCGGCGCGGAGCTGACGACGTCGCCAGACTCCACGACCCAGCGCGCGCCCGCGGCGAGCCCCGCCGCTGCGGTGGGATCGCGGTCGGTGTCGGTTTCGGCAAACGCGCGCAGGCGCCAACCAGCGGTCGCGGCGCGCAGCGACCGCGGCTCGAGCTCCTCCGGGATCGCGTCGAAGGAGTCCGCGCGCCCGGTCTCGCCGTCGGGATCGCGCAGCGCCAGCATCGCGCAGCGCCAGAAGTCGAGCACCTGGCGGCCCTCCTGGTCGACGGTTCGCACGCGCAGGACCGCGAGGCCGGTCGCGGGGCGGCCGGGACGGGGAGTGGTCTGGCGCAGCGCGACCACCTCGGCGCTGGTGGACAGCGTATCGCCGATCGCGGGCGCCCGCGCGAGCACGAGGCCGCGGTAGAAGAGGTTGGCGATCACGCGCCCGGTGAGCACCGTCGACTGGCCGATCGCGAGGTCCCACACGAGCGCCGGGTGCGCGAGCGCGGCGTCCGCGCCTGCGACCGCGCGCGCGAGCGGCGCGTCGAGCGCCAGGCGCAGGCGATCGCCGAGGATCGCGCGGTGCACCGCGGCCATGCCGTCGGTGAGCGTGACCGCGGGCGCCGAGCGCTCGAGCACGCCGACGCGCAGATCCTCGAAGAACGGCCCCGCGCCGCCGCGGGCTGGATCGGCCGCGGACACGATCAGGCGCGCCGCGCGTAGATCGGGTCGGGAACGGCGGCGCGCCCGCGCGAGAGCGCCACGAAGCCGGCCAGCATCGCGGCGGCGATCACCGCGTACGCCCAGCGCTGGCCGACGGCCTGCGCGATCGCCGAGCCGCCGCTCGCACCGAGCGCGTTGCCGGGCGGCCACGTCAGGTCCATGATCGCGACCGCCATCACCTGCCCGACGCCCGCCGCCGTGCACGCGTCGGAGAGCATCAGCATCAGCGGCGCCCACAGCACGCCCGTCAGCACGAGCGCGGCGATCACGAAGAGGGGCAGCGCCCAGCGGCTTTCGATCCACGGCACGGCGAGCACGACGGGGCTGCTCACCAGCAGCCCGAGGCGGATCGGCAGCAGCGGCCCGCGGCGGTCCGACCAGCGTCCGAACAGCGGCCGGATCAGGATGCCGGCGGCCGCGGCGATGCCGAACGTGGCCGCGATCGCCCCCGGGCCGGAGCCGAGCGCGTGCTGCTGCAGCGGCGCCAGCACGCTGATCGCCGCGAGCAGGATCGCCGGCAGGATCGCGATCCACATCGCGGTGCGCACGCTCGCCGCGGAGAGCATCGAGCGCAGCGGCAGGCGGCGTTCGGCGATCGCCGGCGGCGGCGCGAAGCGCGTCGCCGCGGCCCCGAGCGCCAGGCAGCAGACGCCGATGCCCACGAACGTGGTGCCCCGCCCGATCGCCGCCGCGATCCCGCCGACGACCGGCCCGGCGATCGCGCCGGCCTCGCTGACGCCGAACGCGAAGCCGAGCATCTCCCCGCGCCGGCGCGCCGGCGCGGTCTCCAGCAGCCACACCATCGCCGCCGTCCACAGCGCCGCGCCGGCGATACCCTGCGCGAAGCGGGCCGCGAGCAACGCCGGGTAGCTGCCGGCGAGGCCGAACGCGACGCTCATCGCCGCGAACGTCGCGAGGCTGACCAGCGCCGTCGGCTTGACGCCGACGCGCACCGCCACGAGCGTCGCGGGGATCGCCGCGACTAGCGCGCCGAGCGCGTACATCGCCACCAGCAGCCCGGTCTGCGCGGTCGACAGGTCGAGGTCGTGCTTGAGGCCCGGCAGCAGCGGCGCGAGCACCGCGAAGAAGAACAGCTCCAGGAACATGAACGCCGAGATCAGCAGGAGCAGGCGACGCACTTGCCGATCCTAGACCGCGGAATGAACCGTCTGGACGTGCGATGCCGATGCGGACCGTCCGGCGCTCACAGGCCTCTCCCCGGGCGAAAGCGTAACTCGATCGATCGATATGCTACTCGACCCAGTCGAGCGAGCGCGCGACGGCCTTCTGCCACTGCGCGTACTCGCGCTCGCGCCAGCGCTCGTCCAGCCGCGGCTCCCAGCGCCGCTCGGGCTTCCAGCGCTCGCGCAGCTCGGCCTGGTCGGGCCAGAAGCCGACCGCCAGGCCGGCGGCGAAGGCGGCGCCGAGCGCGGTCGTCTCGGTGACCTGCGGACGGATCACCGGCACGCCGAGGACGTCCGCCTGGAACTGCATCAGCAGCTCGTTGGCGGTCATGCCGCCGTCGACGCGCAGCTCGCCCAGCTCAATGCCGGCGATGGCGTTGGCCGCGTCGAGCACCTCGCGCGTCTGCCAGGCCGTCGCCTCCAGCGCCGCGCGCGCGATGTGCGCGCCGCGCGCGTACGCGGTCAGCCCGACGATCACGCCGCGCGCGTCGTCGCGCCAGCGGGGCGCGAACAGGCCGGAGAAGGCGGGCACGAAGTACACGCCGCCGTTGTCCGGCACGCTGCGCGCCAGCTCCTCCACCTCGCCGGCGGCGCCGATCAGCCCGAGCCGGTCGCGCAGCCACTGCACGGCGGCGCCGGTGACGGCGATCGAGCCCTCGAGCACGTAGGTGCTCGGAGCGTCTCCCACCTTCGCGGCGACGCTCGTCAGCAGCGCGTCCGAGCGCACGACCTGCTCGCCGGTGTTGACGAGCAGGAACGAGCCCGTGCCGTACGTGCTCTTGGCCTCGCCGCGCTCGAAGCACGTCTGCCCGAACAGCGCCGCCTGCTGGTCGCCGACGATGCCCGCCACGGGGACGCCGTCGAGCGCGGTGCCGCGCACCGGCGCGTAGAGCTCGCTGGAGGAGCGGATCGCGGGCAGGAGCGCCCGCGGGATGCCCATCAGCTCCAGGCTCGGCTCGTGCCAGTCGAGCGTGCGCAGGTCCATCAGCATCGTGCGGCTGGCGTTGGTCACGTCGGTCGCGTGCACGCCGCCCGCAGGCCCGCCGGTGAGGTTCCACAAGAGCCACGCGTCGATCGTCCCGAACGCCAGCTCGCCGGACTCGGCGCGCTCGCGCGCGCGGGGCACGTTGTCCAGGACCCAGGCGAGCTTCGGGCCGGAGAAGTACGTCGACAGCGGCAGCCCGACGTGCTCGCGCAGGCGGTCGGGCCCGTGCGCGCCGGCGAGCTCGCGTACGAGCGCGGCGGTGCGCGTGTCCTGCCAGACGATCGCGTTGCACACCGGCTCGCCGCTGTGCCGGTCCCACACGACGGTCGTCTCGCGCTGGTTGGCGATGCCGACCGCCGCGACGTCGCCGGCGCGCGCGTCCGCCTGGGCCAGCGCGCCGTCGATCGTCTCGCGCGTGCGCCGCCACACCTCCCGCGCGTCGTGCTCGACCCAGCCCGCGTGCGGGTGGATCTGCTCGTGCTCGCGCCGCTCGAGCGCCCGGATCTGCCCGTCCGCGTCGAACAGGATCGTGCGCGTGCTCGTCGTGCCCTGGTCGATCGCGGCGACGTAGGAGGACATGGGCGCACCCTACGCCTGCGTGCGGGCGGGGTGTATGGTCGGTGGCGGTGCGCACCAGGCTCGCAACGGTGGCGGTGATCGCGCTGCTCGGCGGCGGCGCGCTCGCGCGGGACGCGGCGGGCGGCTCCGGCGGGAGCGCCGGACCGACGACGACGTCGGGGTCCACGACGACGTCGACCGTGCCGAGCACGACCACGACTCCCACGCCGGCGCCATCCAAGCAGCCGGCGACCCTCTACCGCATCACCGGCTGCCGCAGCAGCGGCACGCTCGCGTACACGCACGGCCCGGCGCGCAGGGAGGTGGCGATCGGCTTCGACGACGGCCCCGCGCCCGACACGGCGGCGTTCGTGACGATGCTCGAACGCAGCCACGCCCAGGCGACGTTCTTCATGATCGGCGAGCAGGTGAGCGCGTCGTACAAGCGGACGCTGCTGCGCGAGCTGCGCAACGGCGACGTGCTCGGCGACCACACGTTCACGCACCCCGATCTCGTCACGAGCGGGGACGTGCGCTCGCAGCTGCAGCAGACGATCGCGGTGATCCGCTCGCTGACGGGCTACACGCCGTGCGTCTTCCGCCCGCCGTACGGCGACTACGACCAGTCGGTGATCCAGACGGCGCGCTCGCTGGGCCTGGCGACGGTGCTGTGGAGCGTCGACCCGTCCGACTACACGCTGCCGGGGACGAGCGCGATCGTGCAGCGCGTGCTGGCCGGGGTGCAGCCGGGCGCGATCATCATCTCCCACGACGGCGGCGGTCCGCGCGGGCAGACGCTGGCCGCCTACCCGACGATCATCGCGGCGCTGCGCGCGCGGGGCTACCGGATCGTCACGATCCCGCAGCTGCTCGGCTTTCGCCCGACGTACGTGCCGTGCATCAAGCTCTGTGACGGCATCGGCGTGCCGCGCGGGAAGCTGCCGCGCGACGCGATCGTCGAACGCGCGCCGTAGCCCGCGGGGCCTTCGCCGGACGCGGGTCGCGCGACGGGCGTGGGCGTGCGGCCGCGCCCGGGTCGGAAACGCCGTGGAGCGACGACGCGCATGCGGCGCGGGCCTGCTTAGATAATGTGCTCTTCGGACCGTCGAGTCCGATACACATCCACATCGCGCGCCCGTAGCTCAGTGGTCAACGGTTCTCTTCGGGGAGCCAAAGAGCAGCGGTCTTTCAAGCCGCAGGCCGAGGGTTCGATTCCCTCCGGGCGCACTGTCGTCTCCGCCGCAGTCGGCCGCTCGGCGCCGGTCCTGCCCTCGCCCCGGATACGCCCAGCGCGTGGTCCTCTGCCGGCACTCTCCTACCGGCTGCGCTCGCGCCGTTGGCCTTAATGGCCATGTGAGCACGGATCGGCACGACGTCTCGAACATCGGTCCAAGTGTCAATCGATCGGCTAAAGTTGACAAGCTGCGTAAAACCTGATTTATATGTCCTGGACGGGAGACGTTCCCGCCGTTCGATGGAAGGGATTGGACGATGAGGAGCTTGGGGTCAAGCACGAGGCGAGACCAGACGGAGGAGGGGTGTGGCAGGCCATGAGGTTGTTCGCCTGCCATGAGGACCGCATGCTGCGCGCGCTGCACGGCCGCTGGCCGTACCGGCGCTCGCACTGCCGACACGACCTGCACTGGCTCGTGCGTGTGCAGGCTCAGAGCTGCTGGTGTGCGAGCGGACGTGCGCACTCGGTGCTCGGCCTGCGAGCCTGCAGCCGTCGACCGCAGGGGCGCTGAAAGGAAGCTCTCGGGGGGCCGTCCCTACCTGCCGGCTCGCGACGGGGAGCGAGCCGGTGGGGAGCGGTGTCCGTTGGCGCGGCCGTCGGCGCTCAGCGCCAGCGCGGCGATGCCGTCGATCAGCTGCGGCCACACCGCGCGCGGCAGGTCGTGGCCCATGCCCTCGATCATCATCAGCTCGGCTCCCGGGATCGCGCGCGCGGTGGCGCGTCCGCCGGAGGGCGAGACGAGTGGATCGGCGGTGCCGTGGACCACGAGCGTCGGCGCGGAGATGCGCCCCAGCTCGGTCGTGCGATTCCCAGACGCGATGATCGCCGCGAGCTGGCGCCCCGGCCCCGCGGGGTCGTGGCCGCGGTCGTAGCTGGCGGTCGCGATCGCGTGCATGTCCTCGGCGTCGCGGGGCAGGTCGGGCGAGCCGATCACGCCGAACAGGCGTTCCATGTGCGCGACGAACGCCTCGCGCCCCAGCGGCGGGCGGCGCAGGAAGATCGGGTACACGCGCAGCGACGGCTGGCCGCTGCGCATGCTGCCGGTGTTGGACATGATCGAGACGAGCGAGCGCACCGCCGCCGGATGGCGCGCGGCGAGCGTCTGGGCGATCATGCCGCCCATCGAGGCGCCGATCACGTGCGCGGGCGCGAGGTCCAGCTGCTCCAGCAGCCCGGCGGCGTCGTCGGCCATGTCGCCGAGCGTGTAGCGCGCGGCGCGGCTCGAGCGCGTCAGCAGCTGGGCGACGCTCGGCGGGCGGCCGCTCATGTGCGTCGAGCGCCCGATGTCACGGTTGTCGAAGCGCACCACGTACAGGCCCCGCGCGGCCAGCTCCTGGCAGAAGTCCTCCTGCCAGGCGATCATCTGCGTGCCGAGGCCCATGACCAGCAGCGCCGTCGGGTTGGAGGGCTCGCCGAAGGTCTCGTAGCAGAGGGTGATGCCCCTGCCGACGTCGCAGAACTGCTCGGACACGATCCAGGGACTGTAGCGTCGGGAATCGCAGTAGGATCGATTGCAATGGCGGCTTCACCCGAACCGAGGAGCCCACAGGCCGGTACGGCTGTGCTCGACGAGGCCGGGATCCGCAAGCTGTCGATCGACACGATTCGCGGGCTGTCGATGGACGCCGTGCAGAAGGCCAACGCCGGTCACCCCGGCACGGCGATGGCGCTCGCGCCGCTCGCGTACACGCTCTTCCAGCGCTTCCTGCGCGCCAACCCGACGGACCCCGCGTGGCCCGGACGCGACCGCTTCGTGCTGAGCGCGGGTCACGCGTGCATGCTGCAGTACTCGCTGCTGCACCTGTGCGGCTACGACCTCGAGATCGATGACCTGCAGCAGTTCCGCCAGTGGGGCTCGCGCACGCCGGGGCACCCCGAGCGCGGCCACACCCCCGGGATCGAGATCACCACCGGCCCGCTCGGGCAGGGCTTCGCCAACGCCGTCGGGATGGCGATCGCCGAGCGCTTCCTGGCGGACCGCTTCAACCGCCCGGGCAACGTCCTGGTCGACCACCACACCTACGCGATCTGCTCGGACGGGGACCTGATGGAGGGCGTCAGCCAGGAAGCGGCGTCGATCGCCGGGCAGTTCCGCCTCGGCAAGCTGGTCATCTGCTACGACGACAACCACATCACGATCGACGGCACAACGTCGCTCTCCTTCGACGGCGAGAGCCACACCGGACGGCTCGCGGCCGACGGCTGGCACGTGCAGCGGGTGGAGGACTCGGAGGACGTCGACGCGCTCGAGGCGGCGATCGCCGCCGCCCGCGAGGAAACCGAGCGGCCGTCGTTCATCTCGATCCGCTCGCACATCGCCTACCCGGCGCCGCACGCCGTCGACACGGCCAAGTCCCACGGCGCGCCGCTCGGCGAGGAGGAGGTGCGCGCGACCAAGCAGGTGATGGGCTTCGACCCCGACCGCCACTTCTGGGTCGACGAGCGCGTGTACGAGCACATGTCCCTGCGCGATCGCGGCGCCGCGATCCAGGCCGAGTGGCAGCAGCGCTTGCAGGAGTGGCGCGCCGCGTTTCCCGAGATGGCCGCCGAATGGGACAGATCCTGGGCGGGCAAGCTGCGCGACGGCTGGCGTGAGTCGCTGCCGAGCTTCGCCGCGGGCGAGCAGATCGCCACGCGCGCGGCCGGCCAGAAGGCGATGGCGGCCTTCTCCGAGTACGCGCCCGCGATGCTCGGCGGCGCCGCCGACCTGGTCGAGTCGACCAAGACGGTGTTCGACGGCGGCGGCGAGTTCTCGAGCGTGCACTCCGGGCGCAACGTCCCGTTCGGCATCCGCGAGCACGCGATGGGCGCGATCGTCAACGGCGCGGCCGCGCACGGCGGCGTCGTCAAGCCGTACGGCTCGACGTTCCTGACGTTCTCCGACTACATGCGCGGCGCGGTGCGGCTGTCGGCGCTGATGGGCCTGCCGGTCGTGTGGGTGTGGACGCACGACTCGATCGGCCTGGGCGAGGACGGGCCCACGCACCAGCCGGTCGAGCACTATGCGGCGCTGCGCGCGATGCCGGCGCTATGGGTGATCCGTCCGGGCGACGCGAACGAGACGGTGGTCGCCTGGCGGGTGGCGCTGGAACGCACGGACGGCCCGGTGGCGCTGCTGCTCACCCGCCAGAGCATCCCCGTGCTCGACCGCACGGAGGTTGCCGACGTCGCCGGCGCGGAGCGAGGCGGGTACGTGCTGTGGGACTCGGCGAGCGATGGCGCCCCCGAGATAGTGCTGATCGCGACCGGCTCCGAGGTCGCGCCGACGCTCGACGCCGCAAGGACGCTGGGCGAGCGGGGCACGCGCGTGCGGGTCGTGTCGATGCCGTGCATGGAGCTGTTCGAAGCGCAGCCGCCGGAGTACCGCGAGCAGGTGCTGCCGGCCGCTGTGAAGGCGCGCCTGGCCGTCGAGGCCGGCGCGAGCATGAGCTGGTGGAAGTGGGTGGGGCTCGACGGCGACGTGCTCGGCCTGGACCGCTTCGGCGCGTCTGCACCCGGGCCTACAGTGCTCAAGGAGCTGGGCTTCAGCGTCGAGAACATCCTCGCCCGAGCGCAGGCCCTACTCGAGTCGAGCCACTGACAGGAGGCACCATGCCCGCCGATGCAGCCCCGCCCCTCAAGCGTCTTTCGGACCTTGGCCAGAGCGTGTGGGTGGACTACCTCTCACGCGAATCGATCCGCGGCGGACATCTGCAGGAGCTGATCGACCAGGACTCGGTCGTCGGCGCCACGTCGAACCCGACGATCTTCGAGAAGGCGATGTCCACGGGCAGCGCGTACGACGCGCAGCTGCACGAGCTGGCGGCCGATGGCAGCAGCCTCGAACAGAGCTTCTGGGCGATGGCCATGCAGGACATAGAGGACGCGTGCGACCTGTTCCGCCCCGTGTGGGAGCGCAGCGACCGGCGCGACGGGTACGTGTCGCTGGAGGTCGACCCGCGTCTGGCATACGACACGCTGCAGACGTTCCGCGCGGCGATGCACCTGCACGAGACGGTCGACCGTCCGAACCTGATGGTCAAGATCCCGGCGACCAGGCCGGGCCTGGAGGCGATCGAGGACGTGATCGCCAAGGGGCACTCGATCAACGTGACGCTGATCTTCTCGCTGCAGCGCTACGCGGAGGTCGCCGAGTCCTACATCCGGGGAATCGAGCGGCTGGTGGCCGAGGGCGGCGACCCGCGCACGGTCGCGTCGGTGGCGAGCTTCTTCGTCTCGCGTATCGACACCGAGGCCGACAAACGCCTGGACGCGCTCGGCGCGCCGCAGGAGCTGCACGGCAAGCTGGCGATCGCGAACGCGCGGCTGGCCTACAGCCACTACCTGGAGGCGTTCAGCGGCCCGCGCTGGGAGTACCTGGCGGGCAAGGGCGCCACGCCGCAGCGCGTGCTGTGGGCGTCGACCTCGACGAAGAACCCCGCGTACTCGGACATCCTGTACGTCGAGGAGCTGATCGGGCCGGACACCGTCAACACGGTGCCCGAGGACACGATCAAGGACTACCAGGACCACGGCAACCCCGAGCCGCGGCTGCAGAGCGGCCTGCACGAGGCGCAGGAGCTGCTGGCGGAGCTCGCTCGGGTGGGCGTCGACTACGACGACGTCACGGATACGCTCGAGCGCGAGGGCGTCGAGAAATTCTCGGAGTCCTTCGAGCAGCTGCTGCGGTCGCTGGGCGCCAAGAAGGACTCGCTCGCGCCGGCGTGATCAGGAGTAGGGCAGCGGGACGAGCACGCGGATCGTCAGCGGTCCCGACGGGAACGCCTTGGCGTCGACCGTGAACACGCGGAAGCTGCGCCCTTCGTAGCGGTAGGCGCCGCCGGCGGGGACCGCCGCCAGCGCCGGCCCGGGCGCGGGGCCGAGGCTGTCCTTGACGAGCTGCGAGGGGACGCCGTCGACGGTCATGTACATGAGCACGTCGAGCCCCGCCAGGCGCCTGGTCAGCCGCAGGTAGCCTTCGTCGTCCTGGATCGACAGCGTGACGCTGCCGATCGTGCGGCCGTGGAGCTGCAGCGGCGCGGTCACGGGCGCCAGCACATACGGTCCGCCGACGTCCGACAGCAGCTGCCCGCCGGCGCTGACGCGCATGCGCACTATGTGCTGGTTGAGCAGCGCCTTGATCGCCAGTTCGCTCGCGCCCGGTTCGCGGCGGGCTACGGCTTCGAGCAGCGCTCTGTCGTGCTGAACGCGCCGTACCTGCTTCTGGGCGCTCTGCCCGAGCTCGCCGGTGTAGATGAGGCCCGCCACGCGCTTGAGCGTGTTGACCATCGTGTCCTGGCTCGTGCGTCCGCACAGCGGCGCGGCGACGCTCGTCGGGAGCAGCAGGTAGACGCGCACGGGACCCGCCGGGTAGGCCTCGGCCGGGAACGAGGTGAAGGCGTAGGCGACGTGTTCGAGCGTCAGCGCGCCTTCGTCGCCGAGCGTCGCCGAGCGGAGCGCCGCCACGCCGCGCGCGCCCGGCTCGGCGATCCAGGATGGGCCGTCGCGCAGCGCGACGAGGCTCTCGCTGATGCCGGTTGCCTCGATCAGGAAGCCTTCGTCGGCCCAAACGCTCGCGAGGTAGCTCGCGATCGGCGCTCCGTTTGCGCCGGCGAGCGTCCCATGCAGAGGCGCGAGCGCCGCGCCGCCCACGTCGACGAAGGGCTGCCCGTGGCGCGTGACGATCAGGTTGGTCAGGTGCCCGGTCTTCAGCAGCGCGCGGGCGGCGAGGAGCCCCTCCGTCCTGTTCCCGCTTCCGACCGCCGCGCGCAGCGCTTCGGAGTGTTCGATCAGGTACTCGGCGCTGCCGATCCGTTCGCCGTGGACGCCCTCGCGATAGACGCGCTGGAGCACGCTGGACAGGGTCGCGAGCACGGTCGCCGGGCAGCCGCTCGGCACGCTGGAGGTCTCAGGCCTGACGGTGGCGACGGGGCCCGCCCTGAGCGCCGTGCCGCAGCCGGCGAGGGCGAGGGCGAGGACAGCGAGGAACGTCGCGGCGATTCTCCCGCGAGCGATCCACGAGCGGCCTGCAAACAAGCGGGTCTTCACGCGCGCAACGATCGCCGCGGATTCTAAGCACCGGCTAATCGCGCGGTGAGGCTGCTCACACCTTCGCGGTGGAGTAACGTCGTGCGCGTGCCGCTCGCACTCATCACCGGCGCGTCCACCGGCATCGGGCGCGCGACGGCGCTGCGGCTGGTCGCGAGCGGCTGGACGGTGCTCGCAGGCGTACGCGACCCGGAGGCGGGCGAGCGTCTGATGGCGGATGCCGGCACGACCGCCGGTGGTGCGAGCGGGCGGCTGCTGCCGCTGGCGCTGGAGGTGACCGACGCCGCGCAGGTCGCCGCGGCGGCGGAGCGGGTCGCCCGGGAGTCGGAGGCCTCCTCGCGCGGCGGGCTCGACGCGCTGGTCAACAACGCGGGCATCGGCATCGGCGGCCCGCTGGAGCTGATCTCGGCCGAGGACCTGCGCAAGCAGTTCGACGTGAACGTGTTCGCGCAGGTGGCGGTGACGCAGGCGCTGCTGCCGGCGCTGCGGCGTGCGGGCGGGCGGATCGTGTTCGTGTCGTCGATCGGCGGGCGCGTGGCGATGGCGTTCACCGCCCCGTACGCCGCGTCCAAGCACGCGATCGAGGCGTTCGGCGACGCGCTGCGCGTGGAGCTGCGCAGCTCCGGAGTGCAGGTCGCGCTGGTGGAGCCGGGATCGGTGGCGACGCCGATCTGGGACAAGAGCCGCGCGGAGGCCGACCGGGTGGTGATCCCGCCGGAGCTGCAGGACGCCTACGGGCGGATCCCGGCGGCGATGGACAAGGTGCTCAAGGACACCGCGCGCCGCGGCGTCCCGCCCGAGCAGGTGGCGGCGACGATCGAGCGCGCGCTGACCGCGCCGCGGATGCGGGCGCGCTACGTCGTCGGCAGGGACGCGAAGGCGATGCTGCTCGTCAGGCGCCTGCTGCCGGATCTCGTCTTCGACAAAGTCGCGCGGCGGGCGCTGGGAGTGTAGGCAGGGGCGCGTGGAGTTCGAGACGATCGAGAGCGGGGGCCAGCGCTACGTCGTCTCCAGGCGGGGCGAGGGTCCAGACGCGGTGCTGTTCCACGGGTTCCCGGACACGCCGTACTCGTGGCGGGAGATAGAGGATGCGCTCGTGGGCGCCGGCTGGCGCGTGACGGTGCCGTGGCTGCGCGGGTACCGCGAGGAGACGATCGTCGCCGGCCGCCGCTATGACCCGGAGACGCTCGGGCGCGACGGCCTCGGGCTGCTGGACGCGCTCGACGTGCAGAGCGCGGTGCTCGTCGGTCACGACTGGGGCGCGCTGATCGCATATGTGGCGGCGGCGCTCGCGCCAGAGCGCGTCCGCGCGATCGTCACGATGGGCATTCCCCATCCCGCTGTGCTCGAGCGCACGCCGGCCGCATTCTGGGCGGTCCGCCACTTCCTCGGGCTGAAGCTGCCGTGGGCTCCGTGGGTTTGCCGCCGCGACGACTTCGCCTACCTCGACAAGCTGTACCGGCGCTGGGCGCCGGGCTGGTCGGGCCCCGAGCGCGACGAGACCCTGCGCCTCGCCAAGGACGCGCTGTCCTCGCCGGCGACGCTCGAAGGCGCGATCTCCTACTACCGCGACCTGCCGCTCGGCAGCCCGCCCCCGGTGACCGCGCATGTGCCGAAGGTGCGCGGGCTGGTGATCGGGGGAAGCGAGGATCTCGCCGACGTGAAGCTGCTCACGCGCACCGCGGAGCTGCTGGAGCAGCCGAGCCGCGCGCTGGTCGTCGAGGGCACCGGGCACTGGCCGCACCGCGAGAACCCCGCGCTCGTAGTCCCCGCGCTGCTGGAGTTCGTCGGGGAGGTCCGGGGGTAGCGGACGTGAGCCTGTGGCCGCTGGCAGAGCAAAATAGAGACTCATATATGGCGCACTATTAGCTATAGTGGTAGCTATATGCAACAGAAAGATAACACAAAGCGTGATGATGGTCGGGTGCGCGCCGTCCCGTCCTCGATCCGGCGTGCCCTTCGTGACGTGACAGACGACGTCGCCGCATGGCGAAAGCTGCGCGGCCTGACGCAGGCGCAGTTGGCGGACCGGTCCGATGTCTCGCGCGGCACGGTGGTCCGCCTCGAGGGTGGCGATGGAGGCGTGAGCCTGGAGAACGTGCTCCGAATTCTTCGCTCGCTGGGTGTTCTCGACGGCGTCGCCAAGGCGCTTGATCCATATGAGACCGATGTCGGGCGGCTGCGCTCGGACGAACATCTTCCGCAGCGAGTGCGAACCCGGGATCTGACCCGGCGAAGCGATGGCTGACGCAGAGGTCGAGGTCGTCGTACAGATCGGCGGCGACGATGTCCTCGCCGGGCGACTGTGGTCACATCGACGGCGCGGGGCAGAGTCGGCGACGTTCAGCTACACGGAGGAATACCTCGGGCGCGACGATGCCTACGAGCTGGATCCTGGATTGCCTCTCGCGGCCGGGCAGCAGCAGACGCGCGTCGGCCAGGCGATGTTCGGTGTCCTCTCCGACTGTGCTCCGGACAGGTGGGGGCGTCGGCTCATCGCTCGCGCCGAGCACCGGCGAGCGACTCGAGAAGGAGTGGCGGAGCGCAGTTTCGGCGAGATCGACTACCTGCTCGGCGTTCGCGACGATCTGCGACAGGGAGCGTTGCGTCTGCGCGATCCTGCGACCGGCGCCTATCTGGCCGACGAGGCAGGCGGCGTGCCACCGCTCGTCGCTCTCCCAAAGCTGCTGAGCGCGGCCGAGCGGCTAGAGCGCGACGAGGCGAGCGAGGATGAGCTGCGACTCCTCCTGCGCGACGGGAGCTCGCTCGGTGGCGCGCGTCCGAAGGCGCACGTGCTCGACGCCGAGGGCCGAGTGTCGATCGCAAAGTTCCCGAGTGGCGCGAGCGACCAGTGGGACGTGATGCGATGGGAGGCCGTCGCGCTGCGGTTGGCTCGGGCCGCGGGTATCCGTGTGGAGGACTGGAGGCTGCACGTCGTCGACGGCAAGGCTGTGCTGATCGTCGAGCGCTTCGACCGAGCCGGAGCTTCGCGCATCGGCTACGCAAGCGCGATGACGATGCTCGAAGCGACCGACGGCGACCAGGCCAGCTATCTGGATATCGCCGAGGTGATCGAACGCCGCTCCTCCGATGCGCGCGAGGATCTTCGTCAGCTCTGGCGTCGCATCGCGTTCTCCGTACTCATCTCGAACACGGACGATCACCTGCGAAACCATGGGTTCCTGCGCACCAGCAACGCTGGTTGGACGCTCTCGCCGGCCTTCGACCTCAACCCCGATCCGAGTCCCGGCCCAAAGCACCTGAGCACTGCCATCGATTTTGACGATACGACAGCATCCGTAGACACGCTCATGACGGTTGCCAGTTACTTCCGGCTCGGCGAGGAGGATGCGCGCGCAGTGCTCGGGGAGGTCAGCGAGGCCACCAGCCAGTGGCGCGCGGCCGCCACTGAGACGGGTTTGGATCGCACCGCAATCGAGCAGATGGCTCCGGCATTCGCGCACGACCGAGCGGACAGGGCGCGCCAGATCCTCAGCGTGTGACCCGCCGCCTCACCCCGGCGGCGGATACACCGCCAGCCAGGCGAACAGGCTGGTGGTGGCGGCCTGCGTCTGCAGCATCCCGGGTTCGGCGTCGAAGGCGGGCAGGGTGTCGCCGTTCCAGGAGAGCAGGTAGAGGCCTTCGCCGTTGGCCGCGCGCGTCTGCGCGTCGCGCGCGTTGTCGGCGGCGAGCAGGTAGAGGGTGCGGTCGCCGTCGAGCGCGTACAGCGCGAGCATCCACTGCAGGTAGATAGCGTCGTACTGGGGTGAGAAGTCGAGCAGGTAGCCGAAGCGGCGCAGGGCGGCGGCCTTGAGCTGTTCGGCGCGCTGGCAGCTGCTGGTGGCGCCGGTCAGCTGGCAGAGCAGCGCCTGGGCGTAGATCAGCGGCGCCTCGATGTAGTCGACCGGCGTGGCGCTGACGCTGCTGTCGGCGTAGAGCCCTTCGGCGCCGCTGAAACCGCCGGTGTTCGCCCAGGCGATGAACTTCTGCGCCTGTTCGAGCGCGAAGGCGGAGCGGTCCTGCTGGTAGATGAGCGTCGCCAGCAGCGTGTCGGAGGCGAGCGCCGGGCCGGACTTGTAGGGATGGTGGGTGTTCCACCAGATCCCGCCCCCGCTCGGGTCCCAGCCGGCGGCGGCGATGTAGCGCAGCGCGCGTTCGGCGTCGGCGAGGTAGCGGCGCGTGCCGGTGGCGCGGTAGGCCTCGACGAACGCGAGCCCCCACCAGCCGTTGTCGTCGAACCAGGTCTCGGTGTTCGCTTCGCGGTCGCCGGGATAGGGCGAGTAGCCGGGAACGGGGCGCAAGCCGCGGTTCAGGTAGCGCTCGGCGCCGGCGGCGAAGCGCGCGAGCGCGCGCCGGTTGGCGGTTGAGGGCTGCGCGATGGCGATCGCGTCGAGGGACTCAAACAGCGGCACGATGTCCCAGATGGTGGCCAGCGGATAGCGTTCGCGATCGCCCAGGCGCGCGTCATACCAGCCGCGCCGAGGATCGCGCCAGCGCTTCTCCGCCTGCGCGACGCCGGCCTTGGCGAGCGCGAGGTAACGCTGCTGGGCGGGGCTGAGCGCAGGCGCGGTTGTGGATGGCGGCGCGGCGGATGCGGGCGGCGTGACCGAGGAGGACGCCGAGGAGGAGGAGGCGGCGAGCGCCGGCGCCGCCTGCGCGCAGCACGCGAGGCAGATCGCGGCGGCGAGCGTGGACAGGCTGAGCGGTGGCGTGCGCATGGGAGCAGTAACCCGACAACGGCATGATCGGCGCGGCGCGCGCGTAGGATGAGAAGCCGTGTCCGAGAGCCAACTCGATGCTCCCTTCGCCTCGCCGCCGTCCCCGCCGTCGGAACGAGGCGCGTGGCTGCTCGCCTGCTCGATCGGCGCGGTCGGCCTGGCGGTGCTGGTCGCGGTGCTCTCGGGCGTGGTCGGACATACGAGCGCGACCGTGGCGCCTCCGCCGGTGCTGGTCTCTGCGGCGACGCCCGTGCCGGCGCTCGGCTCTCCGGCCGCCGACGTCGGCGTCAGCGCCCGCGCGCACGCTGCGATCGTCGCGAGCCCGTCGCCGGAACAGCAGCGCGCGCAGGCGAAGAGCCTCGTCGGCGCAACGCGCACGCACATCTCGAGGGCATGGATGGAAGGCTTCTACCCGATCTACGCGACCGCGCAGAGCACGTTCGGCGTCAACTGGCTGCTGCTGGCCTCGATCCACAAGCAGGAGAGCGCGTTCTCGACGGCGCCGGGCGTCTACCACGGCCTGAACTTCGCCCACTGCTGCGGCGGGCCGATGCAGTTCAACGTGACCAACGGTCCGGTGACCACGTGGGACCTGGTCGCCGACTCCTACACCTACGGCAAGCGCCCCGCGCACTACGACCACATGACTGCCGCGCACCCCTCGATCTACGACGACTTCGACGCGATCATGGCGGCGGCGCACCTGCTGTCGGCGGACGGCGCGGAATACGCGCTGGACGAATCGGCGTGGGACGCGGCGTACGATTACTACGGACACGACGCGACGGGGGTCTCCTACGCCGACGAGGTGCTGGCGCGCGCGATCGGCTGGTCCCAGCACGGCTTCTGCATCAACTGCGGCGTGGAAGCGAGGATGGTCGAAGCCGTGCAGGCCGCGTACGGCGCGCCGGTGCTGGCGGCGCTTGAAGCCGAAGAAGCGAAGGCCCAGGCGAAGCCGAAAGCGGTGACGGCCGCCCGGGCGGTCAAGCCCGGGCGTCGTACCTGACGGCTGCGCGCGCCGAGATCAGGCGGCGTCGGCCTGGGCGATCAGCTCGCCGGCGACGCGATCGGTCGCCGAGCCGGTGCCGCCGAGCAGCCGCCGCGAGAGCTGCGCGCGGCGGAAGTACAGCGGCGCGTCGTGCTCCCAGGTGGCGCCGATGCCGCCGTGCACGGAGATCATCGTGCGCGCGGCGGTGTCGAGCGCGCGCCCGCCGACGGAGCGCGCGGCGCTGGCGGCGAGCGCGAACTCGTTCGGCGCGCCGGCGCGTGCCCAGCCCGCGTAGTAGAGCAGCGAGCGCCCGTTCTCGAGCTGGCGCAGCACCTCGGTGAGGGAGTGCTTGACGGCCTGGTAGGAGCCGATCGCGCGGCCGAACGTGAAGCGCTCCTTGGCATAGGCGACGGTCACGTCGAGCGCGGTCTCGACGCTGCCGAGCGACTCGGCGGCGATCAGCGCCTGGGCGAGGTACCAGGCGGCGGTGAGCGACTCCTCGGGCGCGTCGAGCACGAGCGCGGGCGCGTTCTCGAGCGAGACGTGACCGAGCGAGCGGGTCGCGTCGTAGCGGCTGACGGGCTCGATGCTCACGCCGGGGGCGTCGGCGTCGATCGCCACGCCGACGGCTTTGCCGTCGAGGAACGCGACGCCGACGAGCACGTCGGCTCCGGGCGCATCCGGGACGAACGCGATGCTGCCGGTGACCGGCACGCGACCATCAGCGCCGGCTGCGCCGGCGCTGGGCAGCTCGCTGCGCGCGGCGCCGCTGGCGGGGTCGGTGCTCCAGCGCTCGTCGAGCTCGCTGGGCGGTTGCGCGGGCAGGTAGGCGGCGCGACGCTCGCCCGTGGCGAGGTCGCCCAGCAGGTCGCTGGCGTTGGGAGCGTCGCCGAGGATGGCGGTGGCGGGCAGGTGGCCGAGCAGCGGGATCCCCGCGATCACGCGGCCGCACTCGCCGAGCACGAGCATCGCGTCGAACGCGTCCAGGCCGGCGCCGCCGTGGGCTTCGTCGATCAGCAGGCCGGGCCAGCCGGCCTCCCTGGCGGTCGGCCACAGGTCGGGCAGCGCGCTGTCGTTGCCGTCGAGCGCCTCGCGCGCGGCCTCGAGCGTCTTGAAGCGCGAGAGCGCGCCGCGCGCGGCCTCGCGCAGGAACACCTGCTCGTCGGAGAGTGCGAGGTTCATGCCGCGGCTCCTTCCTTGGAGCGCAGCTCTGAGAACGGGATGCCCTTGTCGAGCCGCGGCTCGGGGGGCAGGCCGAGCACGCGCTCGCCGATCGTGTTTCTGAGGATCTCTTCGGTCCCGCCGGCTGACTTCAGGCCGGGCAGGAACGAGATCATGTACGCCCACTCGCTGTCCTCGGAGAGCGCGTCGGGGCCGACGACGTCGGCGATCAGGTCGCCTGCCTTGATCGCGCCGGAGACGATCGTGACCTTCGCGAGGCCGGCCTCGGGCCCGGGGATCTGACCTTTCTGCAGCGCCGTGAGCGTGCGGTAGCCGGTGAAGCGGACGGCGAGCAGTTCGCTTGCGATCTCGCCGAGCTGGTGGCGCACCTCGGGGTCGCGGCGGGCGTGCGCGTCGCGGGCGATGGCGCCGGCGAAGCGCGTGGAGTTGTAGCCCATGCCCTCGCTGCCGAGGCCGATGGTCACGCGCTCGAACATCAGCGTGGTCAGGCCGGTGCCCCAGCCGTTGCCGACGCCGCCGACGACGGCGCCCTCGTCGAGCGCGACGTCGTCGAAGAAGACCTCGTTGAACTCGGCCTCGCCGGAGATCTGGCGCAGGCCGCGCACGGTGACGCCCTCGGCGTCCATCGGGACGATGAACATCGTCAGGCCCTTGTGCTTGGGCACGTCGGCGTCGGTGCGCGCGAGCAGCAGCCCGTAGGAGGCGAACTGGGCGTTGGTCGTCCACACCTTCTGCCCGGTCAGCCGCCAGCTGCCGTCGTCCTGCTGGCGCGCGCGTGTCTGCACGGCCGCGAGGTCGGAGCCGGCGGCGGGCTCTGAGAACAGCTGGCACCAGACCTCGTCGCCGTGGAGCATCGGGCCGAGGTAGCGCGACTTCTGCTCCTCGGAGCCGTGGGCGATGATCGTCGGGCCGAGCATGCCGACGCCGATCGCGTCGAGGATGCCCGGCACTTTCGCGCGTGCGATCTCCTGGTTGCAGACGACCTGCTCGATCGGGCCGAGGCCCTGCCCGCCGTACTCCTTCGGCCAGGTCACGCCGGCGAGGCCGGCCTCGGCGAGCTTGCCCTGCCAGACGCGCCGGGCGGCGACGATCTCGTCCTCGTCCTCGAGCGCCCCGGGACCCTGGAGGATCGGCGCTTCGCCCTTGTGCTCGTCGAGCCAGCTGCGCACCTGCGCGCGGTAGGCGGCCTGCTCGGGTGTGTCGTCGAGATCCACGTCGTCCCTCCTTTGGCTGACTGACCAGTCAATCTACGCCAGGGAAAGGTACCACTACCCGCCAGCGCGGCAACTCGGCCGGGGGAGGAAGGCCGCCGCTCGCGACCGCCGCGAGGGCGCTCACGCGCCGGGCGGAAACGGCGCCTCGGGCACGATCGGCTGGTGGTAGACGTCCTCGAAGCCGAGGTCGAGCAGCTGGCGGGCCTGGGTGCCGGGGTCTTCGGAGTTGAGCACGATCGCGCCGAGGCGCACGCCGTGGCGCTCGGCGGTGGCGACGAGGCAGCGCCCGGCGGCTTCGGTCTGGCCGGTCTTCATGCCGGTGACGCCCGGGTATTTGTAGATGAGCAGCGGGTTGTTGTTGTAGAGGTAGAGCTTGCCGCCCTTGATCGGGAACGGCAGGATGGCTTCGTAGGTTTTGACGACGGCGGCGATGCGCGGCTGTTCCATGTCGACGTGCGCGAGCACGGCGAGGTCGGCGGCGCAGGAGAAGTTGCCGCCGTCGTAGAAGCCGGACGGCGAGGAGTAGCGGGTGCAGCCGAGCCCCAGCCTGGCGGCCTGTTCGTTCATGCGCACGACGAAGCTGTTGACGGTGCCGGCGACGTGCTGGGCGAGCGCGACGGCGGCGTCGTTGCCGGACGGCAGCAGCAGCCCGTACAGCAGGCTCTCGAGCTTGACGTGCCGGCCGCGCGGCAGCACGCCGACCTTCGATCCGGGCATGTCGACTGCTTCCCTGGTGATGAGCACGGGCGCGTCGGGCGGCGCGGACAGGACGACGAGGAGCGCGGTCATCATCTTGGTGAGGCTGGCGATGGGCAGGCGCACGTACGGGTTTCGCTGCCACAGCACCTGCCCGGTCGACAGGTTGAACAGCAGCCCGGCGCGCGGCGGGCGGCTGAAGCTGACCTGCACGGGGTCCTTCTGCGGTGTGGAGATGCCGGCGAGCGCGAGCGCGGGCTTGGCGAGCGGGAAGCCGTAGGGCGAGCGGGCGGGAGCGTGTGCGGGCGTGGAGAGCCGCACGCCGGCGGCGCGCGTGCCGGCACGGCCGGGGCGGTGCTGGCGTTCGCTGGAGCCGCTTGCGAGACCCATCTCGGCGAGCACGGCGAGCACGGCGAGGCCGAGCACGCCGAGCGCGATGATCCTACGTCGTCGCCGGCGCCTGGCGGCGAGCGCGCGCCGCTGGCGGCTCTGCCCGGGGGTGAGGAACGGCGAGGAGCTCATCCTCGTGGAGGATTGCGCAGCGCGCCGACGATGCCAACTGCGAGCAGCACGAGGATGAAGACGGACAGGAAGGTGGCGAACGTGAGCCCTTCCTTGGCGATGGCGGCGACGGTGAGGAACGCGAAGCCGGCGATGAAGACGAGCACGGCGCCGAGCACGAGCAGGCGGGTCAAGCGGCCACCCTATCTCGCCTGACGAACAGCCGGATGACGAGCAGGCCGAAGGCGAAGCCGCCGATGTGCGCGAAGTAGGCGACGCCTTCGCCGCTGCCCGTGCCGGCGAGGCCGGTGGCGCCGAGGTAGAGCTGCTCGAGGAACCAGAAGCCGAGCAGGAACACGGCTGGGACCTCGACGAGCGTGAAGAAGAAGACGATGAAGACGAGCGCGAGCACGCGTGCGCGGGGATACAGCAGGATGTAGCCGCCGAGCACGGCGGCGATCGCGCCGGAGGCACCGAGCGTGGGGCCGGTGGCGCCGGGGTCGGCGGCCACCTGCGCGCCGAGCGCGACGAGCCCGCCGAGCAGGTAGAAGACGGGGAAGCGTAGCCGCCCCATGGCGTCCTCGACGGTGGGACCGAAGATGGCGAGGAAGATCATGTTGCCGAAGATGTGCAGGAAGCTGGCGTGCAGGAACATCGACGTGAACACGGTCTCCCACGTGGCGGGCTGCTGGCCGGGCGTGCCGGTGACCCCGCGCTGGCCCTGACAGGCGATCGATTCGGCGAAGCCGGCGGGCGTGCGCAGGGTGAGCAGTTCGCAGTGCTTGCCGGGGTGGGTGAGCTCGTACGGGATCGCGCCGTAGTGCACCTCGACGCCGTTGGTGGGCCCGCCGAAGAAGCTGCCGCCGTGGCGAATCTCGAGCAGGTAGACGACGACGTTGATCGCGACGAGCACGACGGTGACGATCGGGAACCGCGCGAGCGGGATGTTGTCTTTGAGCGGGAACATCGCTGCGGGCCCGCGCCGGGCGAGGGCGCGTCAGAGCGTATCCCCCGCCGATGGGCGCGGCGGCAGCGTGCGGGGCGTCGTGGACGCTATGCGTGCGCCGCCAGCGGTCCCACGCCAGGGCGCGCCTGCGGGACGTGCTGGTCGGCGTGGTAGGAGGAGCGCACGAGCGGCCCGGCGGCGACGTGGTCAAAGCCGAGCTCGTAGGCGGCGCGCTCGAGCGCGGCGAACTCGTCGGGGTGCCAGTAGCGCACGACGGGGAGGTGGCGCTCGGAGGGGCGCAGGTACTGCCCTACGGTGAGCACCTGCACGCCGTGCTCGCGCAGGGCGGCGAACGTGTCGACCATCTCATCGTGCGTCTCGCCGAGGCCGACCATCAGCCCGGACTTGGTGACGACGTCGCCGTCGCCGAGCTCGTGCGCGAGGCGCAGCACGCGGCAGGAGCGCTTGAACTCGGAGCCGCGGCGGGCGAGCGGGTACAGCCTCGGGACGACCTCGACGTTGTGGTTGAACACGTCGGGGCGCTCGGCGATGACCTTGGCGAGCGGCATCTCCTGTCCCTGGAAGTCGGGCGTGAGCACCTCGATCTGGCAGCCGGGCGCCTGGCGGCGTACCTGGCGGATGACGCCGACGAACGCGGAGGCGCCCTTGTCGGGCAGGTCGTCGCGGTCGACGGACGTGATGACGGCGTGGCGCAGGCCCATGCGCGCGATCGAGCGCGCGACGCGCGCGGGCTCGAGCGGGTCGTTCCAGGTGGGCTTGCCGGTCTTGACGTTGCAGAAGCCGCAGCGGCGCGTGCAGGTGTCGCCGAGGATCATGAACGTGGCGGTGCCGCGCTCCCAGCACTCGCCGACGTTGGGGCAGGCGGCCTCCTGGCAGACGGTGTGCAGGTTTTCAGCGCGGATCATCTCGGTGAGCTCGCGGTAGCGCTGGCCGCCGGGCGCGGGCACCTTGAACCACGGAGGCTTGCGCTCGCGGATCGGCCGCACGTCGGGCCCGAGCACGCTGAGCACGTCCATGCCGCCGGGGTTGGAGCGGGATCGAGTGGCGCTCATGCTGGTAGGGGTTCGGCGAGGGGGGATGAAATCGTCTTTATGGGGGCTCGCCCGGAGGCTCGCCTGGCGGCGTTCGCGGTTTCGATGCCGATTCGCGCGGGCGACACGAGCCGCTGGCGCCGCCCGTGCGCCCGGCAGAAGGCGTACGCCATGCGCTTGCGGAAGCAGGCGAGCGCGGGCTCGCAGCTCAGCGCCGGCATCGCGCCCGGGGTCGGCGTCCGCGGCGGCTCGTTGGACAGCTCGCGGGCGAGCGAGGTCATGGTCACGTCGGGCAGCCCGCAGGCGAGCACCCAGGAGAACGGCTCGAGGTCGTTGTGGACGTTCACGGCGAAGCCGTGGGTGGTGACGCCGCGGGAGACGTGCACGCCGATGGAGGCGATCTTCCGATCCTGCACCCACACGCCGGTGCAGTCGATGCCCTCGTCGTGGCGCGAACGTGCACGCACGCCCTCCTGCGCGAGCGCGTCGACGATCGCGTCTTCCATGGTGCGCAGGTAGCGGTGCACGTCGTCGATGCGCATGATCGGATAGCCGACGAGCTGGCCGGGGCCGTGGTAGGTGAGCTTGCCGCCGCGATCGGTGGCGACCACGTCGATGCCCCTGGCGCGGTAGAAGTCCTCGCCGAACGGCAGATCCTCGACGCCGGAGCGACGCCCGCGCGTGTACACGGGCGGGTGCTCTAGCAGCAGCAGCGTGTCCGGCACTTCGTCGGCCTGGCGCCGCGTGCGGACGTCCTCTTGCACGGCCAGCGCGTCGAGATACGACACGAGACCCAAGTGGCAGACGAGCAAATCGTCGGCATGTTTGCCAAGGCCGGTCCTCATTCGCACCAAGCGTAGCGATCTCGTCATCCTGTTCAGGAGGCGCGGGTCAAGCCAACGATCCGCACGCCGAGGGCCTGCGGAAACGACTCCCACAGACCCTCGGTGCACGGTTGAGGTCCCGCGTGTCCTGGATACGAGGCAGGCGGGCTCAAGTCCCGGGCCGGGGAGTGGGCGACCTCAGTCGGCCCCAAGGCCCACCCGCTTGTCTGTGTGCGCTCAGGTGCATTCCAGGGTTCCGTCTCCATCGCTGACGAACGTCGACGTGGACTTCACAAAGATCGGCGCAGTCGCTCCTTTCGTACCCACGCACTTGATCTTCACTTCGCACGTTTCTTTGTCGAGCAATCCTGGCTTGCCTTCGCATGGATCGGCTGATCCTTCTTCCAGAAACGCGCCGCTTTTGAATTCTACGGAGATGGATTTCGCTTCGCCAGAGCCCTGGTATTCAGCGAGGAACGTCACACCGGCTCCTCCCGCGGGAGCCTGCCAGGGGCTGTTCTTCAATACTATTTTGCCCCAGGCGGGCAGGACACCGAAAGCTTTTCCGCTTTCGAGTTCGACCGACGTTTCTCCGTTGAGCACGGCTTCGATGATGCCGAACACGGTAATGCCTACGGATACTTCCGATCCTCCCGCTCGAACCACCGATTTGATCGCTTTGGTTGGGAAGATGAGTTCGCCGATTTTCACTTCTTCGCCCACCGGTTTGACTTCGGCGGCGACGCTTCCTTCGACCTTGTTGGTGCCTTTCGTCAACGACGGGCATTTCGTCCCGGCAACGTCGAGTTCGACGAACGTGCTGCCCGACTCCGGCGTGAACAGGTCACCAACTTTGGTTTCTTCTTTGTTCAGGAAGACCAGTTCCGTCTTGGCTTCGGTTTCGATCGTCCCTTCTTTTGCTTTGGGGCTGTTGACGTGGCACGTGGATTCATCGCCTTTGACGACGCATTCCGCGAACGTGATTTTGGAGTTGTCCGTGCCGGGTTCTCCACCGTCAATCGTACCGGTGGCCGTCGCTTTGCCGCACACGATTGTGATCAGCGATCCGGCTTTCAACGTAAACGCGGTTTTGCTGTTGGCTCTGACATTCGCCGATTCGCCTGCCCCGAGCTCGGTGCCTTCGATCCGCCAAACGGGTCCCGCGGCGAGCGCCGTTGCCGACACGGCCGCGCTGATTGTGAGCGCGGCCGCGAGGGCCAGGCCCGCCATCCTGATGCCTAACATCTCAATTCACTCCCTGTCGAGGGTTGATCGACCGGCGCCACCGGGCGCTCATCTTCAGGTCGGAGACCCTGTAGGGCCGGCCTCGTCCGAATCGCGCCAAACGGCTGCCGAGACAGCCTGCGCGACATCGAACGACAGTTCGCAGACGATACTTCCGACCGACGGCAGGGCGTCAAGACGGTGAGCGGGGACACCGCAAGCCACCGGTTGACGGCGTTTCCGGCGAATCGGAGAGCCGCAGATGTTTCCAACAGCCGGCTGCTCGCATGACCCACCGGAGACTGACCCACCTAAGACTGGCACGGCTGATGGCACTCGCGGTGACGCTGCTCGGGGTCACGCCTGCGTCCGCGGCGAACGCGTCGACGAGCATCGAGGCGGTGATCCTGAACTACGGCCCCAGGATCGACGTCGCGGAAGGCCGCGTGCTTACGCGGAGAGAAGCTCGCACCGGTCGGCGGCGGTCACCGAAGCGGCGAATGCGGACACACGCATCGAGGGAGGCCAGAACGACCGGCGCGGCGGGGTGACGCTGCTGGGCTGATCTCGTCGCATGGCGTATGCCCGTAGGATGTTGGCATGGGGATGTGTCGATGAGCGACGCCAACGATGTCACCGAGCAGACGCTGCGAACGCTCGCGCAGACCCGAGCCGAGCAGGAGACGGTCCTGAGCCTGTATCTGGATCTCGACCCGCACCGGTTTGCAACGCCGCCCACACGCGCGAGCGAGATCGACTCGCTGCTGGACAGCGCGCACCGGGAGATCGAGTCGGGCGAGCGCCCGCATGCCGAGCTACAGGCGCTGCGCGGCGCGCTGACGCAGGCTCGCGATCTGCTCGAAGACCAGTCGTGGGCGCAGGGCGCGCGTGCGCTGGCGCTGTTCGTGTGCGAGCCGCTGGGCCTGGTGCAGACGCTGCGCATACCCCATCCGGTGGGCCGCGTGGCGGTGATCGCCGACGCTCCGTTCATCGCGCCGCTGACCGAGTCCGGGCCGGTGGGCCGCGTATGCGTGGCGCTCGTGGACGAGCGCTTCGCACGCGTGCTGCGTGGCTCGGCCGACCAGCTGCACGAGGCGGTCTCCTTCGGCGACGACGTCCACGGCCGCCAAGAGACGGGCGGCTGGTCGCAGGCGCGCTGGCAGCGCTCGCAGCACGAAGACGTCAAGGCGCACCTGCGCCACGTCGCGCGCACGCTGCAGCAGCTGCTGCAGGCGGCGCCGTACGAGCGCCTGCTGATCGCGTGCGCCGAGCCGCTGTGGCCGCGCGTCGTCGAGGAGCTGCACCCGGACGTGCGCGCCCTGCTGCACGACGAGCGCCTGTCGCTGGACGTCAGCGACGCGGGCATCGAGGACGTGGTGCGCACGGCTCAGGCGGTGCTCGCCGAGGAGCACCGTGCGCACGAGGACGCCGCGCTGGCGGAGTTGCGCGAGCACCTCGCCCGCGAGGGCGCCGCGCGCGCCGCCGCAGGGCTCGACGCGGTCCTTGAGGCGCTCGTCGAACGACGAGTCGCCACGCTGTTCTTCGACGCGGGCCTGCAGGCGCCGGGCGTCCTCTGCCCGAGCTGTGGCTGGATGGGCAGCACGGGCGAGAGCTGCCCGGTCGACGGGACGGCGCTCGAGGCGCGCGCGGACATCGTCGAGGACGCCGTCCGCTCGGCGATCGCCCAGGACGCGGAGGTCCTGCCGCTGCGCGACCGTCCCGAGCTCGGTCCGCTCGGCGGCATCGCCGCGACGCTGCGGTTCTGAGCCGGCCCATCCGGCCGCGGCCGTCGGGACGTGGGGAAGTACGCATCCGCTACGCGGGGAGACTCCGATGCCGCTTTCCGCATCGCGCGCTACGTTCAACCTCAGGATCACGCCGGAGGGAGTTGGGATCATGGGCGAGCAGCTGAGCATGCTGGACACGATGTTCCTCGAGCTCGAGCAGTTCGACGAGAGCGCGCACATGCACATCGGCGCGGCGCTGATCTTCGATCCGCTCCCCGGCGGTGGGACGCCGGACATCGTCGAGTTCTGCGACTACCTGCGTGGGAGGGTGCGGATACTGCCGCGCTTCGCCCAGCAGATCTCCGGTGCCCACGCGGGTCCGCTGACGTGGCTGACGTGGGAGCCGGCGGAGGCGTTCGACCCCGACGCTCACGTGCATCACGTGACGCTGCCGGCGCCGGGTGGGGACGCCGAGCTGCGCGAGTGGCTCGGGGATTTCTGGTCGCATCGCCTGGACCGTCACCGGCCGCTGTGGGAGATGACGCTCGTCGACGGGCTCGAGCAAGGGCGCTGGGCGCTGGCGACCAAGACGCACCACTGCCTCGTTGACGGCGTCGGCTCGCTCGACATCGCAGATGTCCTGCTCGACGCTTCTGCGGACGCTCCGCCGTCACCGTTGCAGCCACTGCCGAACGGTGACGAGCAGGTGACGGAGCATGGCAATGGCCGATTCTGGCTCTCGCCCGGCCTGGTCCTGCGCGGGGCGCGGGCGGGCGTCGGCGCGGCGCTGCACCCGCGCGAATCGCTGGACCGCGTGCGGGCGGCGGTCGAGCTGATCGTTCGCGAGGAGGTGATCGGGGCGCCGCGGTCGAGCCTCAACGGGCCGATGAGCGGCACGCGTGCGTTCGCCACCGTGCGGTTGGAGCTCGCCGACGTCAAGGCGACGAAGGCGCGCCTCGGCGGCACGGTCAACGACGTCGTGCTCGCCCTGTGCGCGGGCGGGCTGCGACACCTGCTGCTGTCACGCGGCGAGGGGCTGCCCGAGGCCGATCTCAGGGCGCAGGTGCCGGTGAACATCCGATCGGAGGACCGCGAGCACGCGCTCGGCAACGAGCTGACGTCGTTGTTCGTCGAGTTGCCCGTGACCGAGGCGGACCCGAAAGTGCGCTACCGCCGCGTCGTCGAGCGCGCCGAGCAGCTCAAGGCCGGCTCGCAACGCGCCGGGGGCAAGACGATCGTCGACCTCGCTGACATGGGGCCGCCGCTTGCCGGCGGGCTGCTCGCGCGCTCGATGTTCGGCGGCACCCGCATGTTCAACCTGACGATCACGAACGTCCCCGGACCTCAGCAGCGGCTGTACGCGCTCGGCGCTCCACTCGTCGAGATCCTCCCGCTCGTGCCGCTGTTCGCCGGACACACGATCGGCATCGCGGTCGTCTCCTACGCCGGCCAGATGGTCTTCGGCCTCAACGCCGACCGCATGGCAGCCCCCGACGTGGGGGTGCTCGCGGAGGGCATCGAGCGCTCCTTCGCGGAGCTGCGACGCTGCTAGCGGCCCCGGGCGTGGGAGGAGGGAGCGACACGAGTGGCTTCACACACGGTTCGTTGGCGTTTCGGCGGGCACTCGCGTGTTCGACCGCGAACGGCCGTCTCCCATATGGATGCGTCGCACGGAACGCGGCGCTGGCACACATCGCTCGCTGACAGTTGCTCGTCTGGGTCGTCCTCGGCTTGAAAGGCCCACACGCCGGTCGCCAACAGCGCAAGGATCAGCACGATGCCACCGGCGGCCCAGATCACCTCAGCCAGCACCATCATGTTGCGTGTCTCTCCTGTCGCTCGATCGCACTGAGCAGTCGCAGGTGGGAGAGGTCGAGCGCCTCGTTGCTCCCGGGGATTCCCGCCTGAGAGCAGGCAGCGCGGAGAAGCTCCGCGGCGTGAGCCAGCGCACGAGCCTCACGATGGCTGAGCACCACCGTGATCGCGGGCTCCCCCGCGTTCGCTGTCGCAACCGGTTCGTTCCGCGCGTCTGATCTCACGGCAACTGCCATGTAATCAGTCTCGGCGCAAGCTCATCATCCGTAATCGCCCCGAATGTGGGATCCGTAATTATCTCCCATGTCACCTCACAGGGTGCATCCCCAGGTTCGACACCGGGAGCGTGTCGCCGCCCAGCTTCGGCGGGGCGATCGGGCCCGCGCGGTTCGCGCTGGCGTTCCCGGGCGGCAGGACACCGGCCAGCACCTCCCGCGCCAAGGACGCGAGCAGCGGGCCGAAGCCGAACCCGCCCTTGTCGTGCGCAGCCGTCAGCTCCTGCTCAGGACGCCGATCGGGGTCGCATCGAAACAAAGGATCACCCGGCCAAGCGCCGCCCCAGCCTTCCGGACCCGCCCGCGCGCGAGCGCGCGTGCCCCGCGGATCCGGTCGATCTCTCAACCCGAGACGTTGCGCTGTCAGTGCCAGCAGCCCGCTCCCCGCCCGAGACGACAAGCCCGTGCCGTCCGCGAGTGATCGAATGCGGCTGGCTGCACAGTCTCACACTTTTGTTCTCAGCACGGCGCAAGTCATTCGTTCCACGCCTCCGACGTTCTTGACGTACAGGCAGACGTCGGCGAACTCTTTTTCTACGAGTTCATTTAGTTCGACTTCTTCCACACAGGTGCCTTCTGCTGCCGCCAGTTTATTACTCCCTTTGCAGCCTGTTGGTGTAATTCGGGTCCATTTGCTCGTACCCTTGGTTATGAGTGCGCCCCCCGTAATTTCCAGTTCTTCTCCCGATATGTTCGTAAAGCGAATCTGACACTTTTGACTAATGGCGGTGAAGTAGCATATGACCATCTGTTCTTCGAGTGCCGATCCGCCCACATTTTTCGTTCCCAGCCAGCTGGTAACTCTCCATTTCTTTCCGCTCTGGGAGCCGCTGAGGGAGAGTTCCTCGGTGTCCGTGAGCGTTGCCGGGCTGCCGCCCAGCGTCAAGGACTCGGATTCCGGCAGGAATTCGTAGGTGTGCGTTACCTCTTCGGTTTCGGCTGTAGGTAGCAGTGCGTCCATCGTGCCTTCCAGGGCGTAGGTTCCTTTAAGGGCACAGCTTGAGCCTGTGAGTTTGATTTTGACGAGCAGGGGCGGCGCCGAACCCGCGAATTCGTCCCAGAGCCCTCCTCCTTCACTCGCACCCGCCAAGTCATCCGCGCCGTCAAATGTGATCAAGTTCTGGACCGTACAGTTTGTGAGGGTGCCCCCACCAGCTTCCTTGATCGTGTTGTGAGCGTAGCTGATTTCGTATGTGCTGGTGCCCGCAGGCCCAATGGAGAATTGGCCGGTGTTGGAAGTACTGATAACTTCAACTCTTAAGCCGAGGAGTTCACCCTTCAGGGTGGACGTGCCACCTTTCAGCGTACCGTTGACTGGACTGCTCACCGCGCTGCCTTCGACGACAAAGTCATACGCGGAAGCTGACGTGGTCGCAACTGCGCCAACGGCCAACACGGAGAGGACTACCAGCAAGAATAACCGCACTTGTACCATGATGATCTTCCTTTCTGGTTGGCCATCCCGCGGGGGCGTAACCAGCTCTGAGTCATCGGCCGCTGCAACCTCGCGCCGATTCCGCCTCTTTCTGCGAATTACGAGAAGCTCAGGAGCATGCGCCCGCCGCAGGCACCAAGGAGTTTGTACGCCTTCGCTAGCGGTTGTCAAGGAAGTCGCCTTGGCGGGTCACGCAGTCTCCGTATGATTCCGCCGGCACATGGCGAAATCCTCAACGGTGGCGGATTCTCCAAAGTGGAAACATCAGATGAGCAGCCGGAGACACCCGGGCCGATCTCGCTGATCTGCGAGCTACAGTGTGAGCGAGGCCGGTGCTTCGAGCAGCTCGCGGATGCGCGCGAGGAACTGCGCCGCTTCCGCGCCGTACAGGATGCGGTGGTCGCACGCGAGCGTCAGCGTCATCGTGTTGCGCGCCACCAGCTCGCCGTCGCGCACGACCGCGCGCGGCGCCAGCGCGCCCACCGACAGGATGCCCGCCTGCGGCGGGTTGATGATCGCCGTGAAGCTCTTCACCCCGTACATCCCCAGGTTCGACACGGTGAACGTGCCGCCGCCCAGCTCCGGCGGGGTGATCGTGCCCGCGCGCACGCGCTCGGCCAGTGCACGCGCCTCGCGCGCGATCTCGCCGAGGGACTTCTCGTCCGCGTCGAACACCGTCGGCACCACCAGCGCGCCCTCCGCCGCCACCGCCACGCCCACGTTCACCCGCGAGTACACCTGCACGCGCCCGTCGCGATAGCTGCCGTTCGCGTTCGGGTGCTCGCGAAGCGCCAGCGCGCTCGCCTTCACCACCATGTCGTTGTACGTCGGCACTTCGTGCGCGTTCACGACGGGGTCTGTCGTGCCCCCCGGGCTCGACAGCTGCTTCAGCTGGCCGCGCAGCTGCACGCACTCCTCCATGTCCACGTCGATCTGCAGCGTGAAGTCCGGGATCGTCGCCTTCGACTCCGCCATCCGCCGCGCCACCGTCTGCTGCGTGCGCGACAGCTCGATCGTGCTCGTCTCGCCCTTCGCCGTCAGCACGCCCTCCAGCGCTCCCGGGGTACCAGGGGCCGGGGTCGGCATCGACGCTCCGGCGTCAGCGGTTCCTGGAGGAGCGGACGCTCCCGCAGCGGCGGCCCCGGGTGAGTCGGTCGCGCCGGCCGTGGACGCCAGCACGTCCGCCTTCACGATCCTCCCGCCCGGCCCGCTGCCGCTCACGCCGTGCAGGTCGATGCCGCTCTCGCGCGCGATGCGCCGCGCCAGCGGGGACGCCTTCACCCGCTCGCCCACCGCCACCGGTTCACCGCTCCGCTCAGCCTGCGCGGGCGGCTGCGCGTCCGCCGGAGCCGCCGCCGTCGGGGAGCCGTCCGCCACTGCGCTGTCGCCGCGCTCGCGCTCGCGCGCCCGCCCACCGGGGGCATCCCTCTCATCCGTTCCCTCCGACGACGCGCCCACGTGCGCGATCACCGCGCCCACCGGCAGCGTCGATCCCTCCTCCGCCACGATCTCCAGCACGCCCGCCTGGTCTGACTCGTACGTCATCGTCGCCTTGTCCGTCTCGATCTCCACCAGCTCCTCGCCGCGCGCCACCTGCTCGCCGTCCGCCTTCAGCCAGCGCAGGATCGTGCCCTCCTCCATCGTGTCCGACAGGCGCGGCATCACCAGCTCCGCCATCACGCGCCTCCCGCCGTCGCCGGTTCGGTGGCCGCCGGTGTGCGGTTGAGCGTCGCGAGCACCGCCGCCACGATCTGGCGCTCGTGCGGATACGCCAGGTCCTCCAGCGGCTTCGAGTACGGCATCGGCACGTCCGCGCCCGTCACCCGCCGCACCGGCGCGTCCAGGTCGTCGAACGCCTGTTCTGAGATCAGCGCCGCCAGGTTCGCGCCCACGCCCCCGTGCGGCCAGCCCTCCTCCACCGTCACGCAGTGGTTCGTCTTGCGCACCGACGCCAGGATCGTCTCCAGGTCCAGCGGGCGCAGCGTGCGCGGGTCGATCACCTCCGCCTGCACGCCGTGCTCGTCCGCCAGCGTCCGCGCCGCGCGCTCCGCCGTCAGCGCCATCCGCGAGATGCCCACCAGCGTCACGTCCGAGCCCTCGCGCGCGATCCGCGCCTGGCCGAAGTGGACGAGATGGTCCTCGTCATCGGGCACCTCGCCGCGCACGCCGTACAGCGACTCGTGCTCGATGAAGATCACCGGGTTCTCGTCGCGGATCGCCGTCTTCAACAGGCCCTTCGCGTCCGCCGCCGTCGACGGCACCGCCACCAGCAGCCCCGGGATGTGCAGGAACAGCGCCTCCAGGCAGTGCGAGTGCGTCGGGCCCAGCTGGTGGCCCGCGCCCTGCGGCATCCGCACCACCAGCGGCACCTTCGCCTGTCCGCCGAACATGTAGTGGATGTGCGCCGCGTGGTTGACGATCTGGTCGAACGCCAGCAGCGCGAAGTTGATCGTCATGAGCTCGACGACTGGTTTCAGCCCCGTCATCGCCGCGCCCACGCCCACGCCCACGATCGTATTCTCCGAGATCGGCGTGTCGCGCACGCGGCGCTCGCCGAACTCCGCCAGCAGGCCGTCCGTCACCTTGAACGCGCCGCCGAACACGCCGATGTCCTCGCCCATCAGGATCACCCGCTCGTCGCGCGCCAGCTCCTCGCGCAGGGCCGCGTTCAGCGCCTCGCGGTAGCGCATCTCCGCCATCAGCCCGCGTCCTCGCCCGCTTCCAGCGCCGTCGTGATCTGCTGCGGGATCTCGCCGATGCTGCTCTCGAGCGTCTGCCCCGGCGCCGACTCCGGCGCGGTCGTGCGCACCGAGTACGAGCCGCGCACCTCGTCGTCGAGCACGTACACGTCGTCGTACAGCGACTCCGCCGGCGGGAACGGCGAGGCCTCCGCGAACTCCACCGCCCCGTCCACGCGCGCGATCGCCCGCTCGTCCACGCGCTCGCGCTCGGACTCGTCGATCACGCCCTCGCGCACCAGCAGCCCGCCGAACGCCGGCAGCGGGTCGCGCTCGCGCCAGCGCGCCACCTCCTCCTTCGTGCGGTACTGCTCCGGGTCAGCCATCGAGTGCCCGCGAAAGCGATACGTCACCGCCTCCACCAGCACCGGGCGGCGGTCTTCGCGCACGCGCCGCACCGCCTCCGCCGTCACCGCGTGCGTGTCCAGCACGTCCATGCCGTCGCAGCGCATCCCCGGCACGCCCAGGCTCTCGCCCTTGCGCCGCAGGTCCGTCACCGCCGAGTGCCGTCCCAGCGCCGTGCCCATGCCGAACTGGTTGTTCGTCACCATGAACACCACCGGCAGCCGCCACAGCGCCGCGATGTTCAGCGTCTCGCCGAACGTTCCCTGGTTGGACGCGCCGTCGCCGAACACGCACAGCGTCACCTCCTCCGTGCCCCTGTAGTCCGACGCCAGCGCGATGCCCGCCGCGATCGGCAGGTTGCCGCCCACGATCCCGTAGCCGCCCATGAAGCGGCGTTTGGAGTCGAACATGTGCATCGAGCCGCCGCGCCCGCCTGAGCAGCCGTCCACGCGCCCGAACAGCTCCGCCATCACGTTCTCCGGCGGCGTCCCGCGCACCAGCGCGTGGCCGTGCGAGCGGTACGTCGAGATCAGGTAGTCGCTGTCGCGCAGCGCCCGCGCGCTGCCCACGATCGTCGCCTCCTCGCCGATCGACAGGTGCAGGAAGCCGCCCACCTTCGCGCGCGCGTACATCTCGCCAGCGCGCTCCTCGAAGCGGCGGATCAGCGTCATCGTCTGTAGCCACTCGCGCGCGTCCTCCGGCGCCGGCAGGCTCGGCGCGGGCGGGCTGGACGCGGGCGGGCTCGACATCAGTGCTCCACCGTACTCCAGCGCGCCATGAACTCCTCCGCCTCCAGCTGCGCCAGGTCCGCGCGCAGCGCCCGCGCCAGCTTCGACGCCGCCTGCGGCGGGCGGTCCCACAGCAGCACCACTTCGCCGCTGTCCACCTCCACCACCTCGATGTGGTCCGTGCGCCCCGTGTCCGCCAGCAGCGCCGGCGCCAGGCCGCCGCGCGTCACGATCAGGCGGTACGCGTGGTTTGCCTTCACGGCGATGTGGCTCCCGCCGGAAAGGACATCCATGCGCCCGCCGCGCGCTCCGGCGCGTCCTCGCCCACGAACGCGCGCTCGCCCACCACGATCGCCGGGACGTCCGTCACGCCCGCCTGCGCGGCCGCCGCCGTGCTCTGCGCCAGGCGCTGCGCCGTCGTGCGCATCTCCGCGCCGCGCAGCACCGCCGCCGGGTGCATCTCGCACGCCGCCGCAGCGATCAGCACGAAGTCTGGGTCCTGGAGCGAGTGCCCGCCCGCGAACGCCTGGCGGAACGCCGCCTGCGCGAACGGCACCGCGCGCCCGATCGACGCCGCGTACGTCGCCACCCGCATCGCCAGCGAGCTGTCGAACGGGAACGGCTCCGGCCAGCGCAGCCGCTGCACGTTCAGCTCGCGCGCGCGACGCTCGATCTCGCTGCGGAAGACGTCGCGCTCCTCTTCGCAGCGGAAGGCGTCGAAGCGCTCCGCGCGCGGCAGCTCGCTCGCGTTGATCGGGCGCCACTCCGCGGGACCGGGAAGGACGTGCAGGACGCGCTCCGCCGCAAGGTACGCCAGCGGACTCGCCAGGTCGAAGTAGAAGGCCGCGGTGGGGGGCACCAGGCGAGGTTAATGGCACACGCCGAAGGCGGCCGGGCCGTGGATGGCAGACGACGCACGCGAGCGCAGGCGTGCTGGTTGCACGTCGAGCATCGCGGGTGGCGGCTGACGCCGCGGAACGGCTGCCTTCAGCCGTGGATGAGCCAGCCGTCGGCCGCGCGGCCAGCTTCCATCACGGCCTCGGACAGCGTCGGGTGTCCGTGGATGATGCGCGCGAGCTCCGGGTAGCCGCCCTCGAGCGCGCGGACGTTGACGAGCTCCTGGATCAGCTCGGTCGCGCGCGCTCCGACGATGTGCCCGCCGAGCAGCTCGCCGTACTTGCTCTCGCCCACCACCTTCACGAGGCCCGTGCGGTCGCCATATACCGTCCCGCCGCCAACCGCCCCGTACGGGACCTTGCCGACGACCACGTCGTAGCCCTGCTCGCGCGCCTGCTCCTCGGTCAGGCCGAACGAGCCGACGTTGGGCGTGCAGAACGTCGCGCGCGGGATGTCCGCGTAGGCGATCGGGTGGGTGGGCAGGCCGGCGATCGTCTCCGCGGCGATGATGCCCTCGTCCGAGGCCTTGTGCGCAAGCGCCGGTCCGAGGACGAGGTCGCCGATCGCGTACACGCCCGCGCGGCTGGTGCGCATCGCGCCGTCGACCTGCACGAGGCCCCGCGCGTCGAGCTCGACGCCCGCCTCCGCCAACCCGAGCCCCTCGACGTCCGCGCCGCGCCCGGCGCAGATCACCAGCTGGTCGACCTCCGCGGACTCCGAGCCGTAGGAGAAGCTCACGCTCGTCTCGCCCGCGCTCACGTCCGCCAGCGGCGTGCCCGTGTGCACGCCGATGCCCTGGCGCTTGAGGCCGCGCTCGACCAGGCGCGAGATGTCGGCGTCCTCCGTCGGCAGCAGGCGCTCGAGCGCCTCCAGCAGCAGCACCTCGCTGCCCAGGCGCGCGAACGCCGATGCGATCTCCGCCCCGGACGCGCCCGCGCCGACGACCGCCAGGCGCGCCGGCACCTCCGCCAGCGCCCACGCCTCCTCCGTGCCGATCACGCGCCCGCCGAACGGGACGCCCGGGATCGACCGCGGGGCGGAGCCCGTCGCAAGGATCACGCTGCCGGCGCCGATCGTCAGCGGCTCCGCGTCGTACACGTCCACCATCACGTCGCCCTCGGCGGTCAGCTTCGCGATGCCCGCGATCACGTCGATGCCGTCTTTCTTGAACAGCCCGCCGACGCCCGAGGTGAGCGTCTCGACGACCTTCGCGCGGCGCGCCTGCACCGCCGCGTAGTCGACCTCGACGCCGCTCACCTTCAGGCCGAAGTCCCCCGCCTCGCGGATCTCCGACAGCAGGTCCGCCGAGCGCAGCACCGCCTTCGCGGGGATGCACGCGTAGTTCAGGCAGCGCCCGCCGAGCTTGTCGCGCTCGACCACCGCCGTCTTCAGGCCGAGCTGCGACGCGCGGATCGCCGCGACATATCCACCCGGCCCGGAGCCGATGACGATGCAGTCGTAGGAGCTCTCGGCCATCGAGGCCGCACACTATCGAAAGGTCAAACGCGGTCCCGGTACTCGGCGGCCTGGATGCGTCCCATAACGCGCACGAGCTTCCAGAACAGCCAGCCGCCGAGGCCGATCGCGACCAGGCAGCCGCCGGCGGCGGGGAGCGTCGAGGCGACGACCAGCGCGAGCGACGTGACGATGATCTGGAAGGCGAGCAGCGCCTCGAAGCCGAGCACCGCCAGGTAGCGGCGGCGGTACATGCCGAGCGCCAGCGCCGCGAAGATCGCCGCCAGGAAGATCGCGCCCGGCAGCGAGCCGCCGCGCTTGGCCAGATCGTGGATCGTCAGCCCGCCCACGAGCACCGCGACCGCCAGCACGACGGACACGCCCACCGCCACCAGCAGCGCAGGCGGGCGCTCGTCAGGGCCGAGCGGCTCGAGCTCCGCGCGGGCCAGCTCGTCGCGCTTGGCGCGCTCGTCGCCGCGATCCGCCTGCGGCCGGCCGGCGCGCTCGCCGCTGTCGGCCACCTGACTCACGGCTCCAGCGGGCCAGCGCCGAGCCGCTCGCGGAGCGCCCGCGCCTCCCGTTCGGGCTCCGTCGCGTCGACGATCGCCCGCAGCACGCACACGCGCGTCGCGCCCGCGTCCAGCGCCTGTCCGAGATTGCCCGCGTGCAGGCCGCCGATCGCGAAGAACGGCACCGGCGCGTGGGCGGACGCGTAGCGGATCAGCTCGACACCGACGGCCGGGCGCCCGGGCTTGGTCGGCGTCTCGTGGATCGGGCCCACGCCGATGTAGTCGACCACGCTCGCGTCGACCGCGTCGATCTGCTCCGGCGAGTGGGTCGACAGGCCGATCAGCATCTCCGGGCCGACCAGCTCGCGGACCTCCGCCGCGGGGATGTCCTCCTGTCCCACGTGGATTCCGTGCGCGCGCGCTTCGCGCGCCACCCACGGGCGGTCGTTGACGATCAGCAGAGCGCCCAGCCCCTCGCACAGCGCGCGCGCGGCGGTCGCCACCGACGCCAGCTCCTCGTCGGGCATGTGCTTCTCGCGCAGCTGCACGATGTCGACGCCGCCGGCGATCGCCTCACGCAGCAGCGTCGGCAGCTCGTGGCCGGCCGGGCTCGCGCCGCACACCAGGTACAGGCGCGCGGCGGCAAGCAGGGCGCGACTATCGGTTCGTGGCGTCTCCTGTGCTGCGTCGTGAGTCGACATACGTCCTGAGTCTCGCATGAGCCGCCCCTCTGCCGGCGTGTCGCTCGGGCACGGGCGCGGGCTAGCATCAGCTCATGTCGGACAGGCATCCACTCGACGTGGTCGTCGTCGGCGGCGGCATCATCGGCATGGCGATCGCCTGGCGTGTGCGCCAGGCGGGGATGTCGGTGACCGTGCTCGAGCGCGACCTCGCCGGACAGGGGACCTCGCGCGTGGCCGCCGGGATGCTCGCGCCGGTCGCCGAGGTCGAGTTCGGCGAGGCGGGGCGGCGGCTGCTGGAGCTGGGATTGCGCTCGGCGGGCATGTGGCCCGCGTTCGCAGCCGAGCTGGAGGCGTGCGGCGGCGCGAGCGTCGGACTGGTGGCGAGCGGCGCGCTGCTCGCCGCGCGCGACGAGGACGACGCGCGCGAGCTCGAGCGCCAGCTCGACTTCCGCCGCTCGCTGGGACTGTCCGTGCGGCGCCTGCGCCCGAGCGAGGCCCGCGACCTGGAGCCCGCGCTCGCGCCGACCGTGCGCCTCGCGCTGGAGGCGCCCGACGATCACTCCGTCGACCCGCGGCTGGTGCTCGCGGCGCTCAGGCACGCGTGCGACGCGGCCGGCGTGCGGGTGCGCGAGCGTGCGACCGTCGCGCGCATGGAGCTGGACGGCGCGAGCGGGGACGGTGGCGGCGGGGATGGCGCGGGCGGGCGCGTCACGGGCGTGACCCTCGCGGACGGCGAGCTCGTGGGCGCCGAGCAGGTCGTGCTCGCGGCAGGCCCGTGGAGCGAGCTGATCGAGGGGCTGCCGCCGGGCGCCGGGGTGCCGGTGCGCCCGGTCAAGGGTCAGATCCTGCGGCTGCGCGACCCCGCCGGGCCCGGGCTGCTGCGACGGGTGCTGCGCTTTCGCGGCGGCTATCTCGTGCCGCGCGAGGACGGCCGCTACGTGCTCGGCGCGACCGTCGAGGAGCGCGGCTTCGGGCTGGCGCCGACCGCGGGCGGGGTGTACGAGCTGCTGCGCGACGCGCGCGAGCTCGTCCCCGGCATCAGCGAGCTGGAGATCGAGGAGCTGTCCGTCGGGCTGCGCCCCGGCACACCCGACAACGCGCCCGTGATCGGCCGCGGCGCGGTGCGCGGCCTGGTGTGGGCGACCGGCCACTACCGCAACGGCATCCTCCTCGCCCCGCTCACGGCGGAGCTCGTCGCCGGCGTGCTCGCCGATCGCGACGATCCGCTCCTGTCCGCGTGCGCCCCCGACCGCTTCGGCGCGAGCGCGACCGTGGGGGCGGCCGCGTGATCCTGCTCAACGGAGAGCGCTCGGACGTGCGCGCCGGCGAGAGCGTCGCCGCGGTGCTCGTCCGCCTCGGCCTCGACGTGGACGCGCGCGGGGTCGCCGTGGCCGTGGACGGCGAGGTGGTGCCGCGCGCGTCGTGGGAGTCGTTCACCGTCGGCGAGGACGCGCGCGTGGAGGTGCTGACGGCCATGCAGGGAGGATGATCGGGGCATGCAACACACCGTGAGCGCCACCGAGGACGTCCTGACGATCGCCGGGCGGAGCATGCGCTCGCGGCTGCTCCTGGGAACGGGCGGCTTCCCGTCGCTGGAGCTGATGGCCGAGGCGATCGCCGCCAGCGGCAGCGAGCTCGTGACGGTCGCGCTGAGGCGGGTCGATCCGGCCGCTCGCGGCTCGCTCGTCGACGTGCTCGCCGACGCGGGCGTGCAGCTGCTGCCGAACACGGCCGGCTGCCACACCGCGCGCGACGCCGTCATCACCGCGCGCCTGGCGCGGGAGGCGTTCGCGACCGACTGGGTGAAGCTCGAGGTGATCGGCGACGAGGACACGCTGCTGCCCGACGCGCCCGAGCTGCTGCGCGCGGCCGAGGAGCTGCTCGACGACGGCTTCGTCGTGCTCCCGTACACGACCGACGACCCCGTGCTCGCACGCCGCCTCGCCGACCTCGGGTGCGCGGCGGTGATGCCGCTCGGCTCGCCGATCGGCAGCGGCATGGGCATCCGCAACCCGTACAACATCGCGCTGATCCGCGAAGCGGTCGACGTGCCGGTGGTGCTCGACGCGGGCATCGGCACCGCCTCCGACGCCGCGCTCGCGATGGAGCTCGGCTGCGATGCGGTCATGGCCGCGTCGGCCATCTCCCGCGCCCAGGACCCCGTGGCGATGGCGCGCGCGATGCGCGCGGCCGTGGAGGCCGGCCGTCTGGCGCGCGGCGCGGGACGCATCCCGCGCCGCCTCTATGCGACGGCCTCCACGCCCGACGAGGGGCTGGCAGAGTTCGGCGACGGCGCTCGCGAGCTCAGCTGACCACTTCGATCGTGCCGTTCATCGTCACCGGGTACAGCGTGCACTCGTAGTGGATCACGCCGGGCTTGGTCGCCTTCACTTCGAACGTCCCGCCTTCGCCGAAGTTCTTCGACGCGAACCTGTAGCCGCCGGTGCCGCCCTCGCTCGTGACGTTCGCCTGTGTCGAGTCGTAGTTCGTCCACCTGATCGTGCTGCCGACCTTCACCCTGACCGTGTCCGGGTCGATCGCGATGTTGCGATAGGCGATCTGCACGACCCCGCTCTGCACCGGCGCCGATGGCGAGGGGGCGGCGAACTTGGGAGTCGTGTCGACCTTCAGCGACGCGCTGGGCGAGCTGGACTTGCCCGTCTTCGTGCTCGCCGTGGTCGTGGTGGTGGTCGCCGTCGAAGCTGAGCTGCCCGTCGAATTGCTCGACGAGCCGCAGCCCGCCATCAGCGCCAGCGCGCCGCATGCGATCGCGGCGGCGATGCCTGTTTTCATCGGTCGTGGTCCTTTCTCGACAAGTTCGTGCAACCGGACCATCGCATATGGGGCGTTTGCGGGCGTCGGCGGTCTCTGAGCAAGAAGCCCTCGCGCTACTCTGAAATGCGATGACCGTGCGTGTGCTCTACCGCCAAGACCAGGACACGTGGGCGGCCACGTCGCCTGATGTGCCCAGCTGGACCGTTGTGGCCGATAGCTACTCCGAGGCTCATCGGCTAGCTGAGGAGGGGGTCCGGTTCGCACTGGAGCGCGACGATCTGACCATCGAGCACTATGTGCCTGCTGGCGTTGCGGTAGCGGCGTAAGCCCTTCGCGCGCGGAGCTACCGTCGATCGCGAACGCCGGGCCAGTTTCCCTTCGCCTCCGTGTCGTCGGACCTGGAGCGCGTACCGCCTACACTGGCCGATTCCATGACGCCACGCCATTTCCTCACCGGAGCGGAGCTGAGCGCCGCTGAGCTTGATGCGCTGCTCGACCGCGCGCTGGAGCTCAAGCGCGCGCCGCTGTCCTCCCAGGCGCTGGCGGATCGCAGCGTGGCGCTGATCTTCGAGAAGCCCTCGACCCGCACGCGCGTGTCCTTCGAGGTGGGCATCCAGGAGCTGGGCGGTCACGCGGTGGTGCTGCGCTCGGATGAGCTGCAGCTCTCGCGCGGGGAGGCGCCACGCGACACCGCGCTGGTGCTCTCGCGGCACGTCGCCGCCGTCGGCCTGCGCACGGGCGCGGACACGATCCTCGAGGAGCTGGCGGCGTACAGCACGGTGCCGATCGTCAACATGCTCAGCGCCCGTCACCACCCGTGCCAGGCGCTCGCCGACCTGCTGACGCTGCGCGAGGCGTGCGGCTCGCTCGCCGGCCTGCGCGTCGCCTACGTCGGCGACGGCAACAACGTCGCCCGCTCACTGGCGGTGCTGGGCGCGCTTGCGGGCATGCACGTCGCGTTCGCCTCGCCCGCCGGCTACTCGCTCGAGGGCGATCTCGAGCTTCCCGCCGGCGCGAGCGGCGAGGTCACGCACCACTCCGACCCGCGGGAGGCGGTGCAGGGCGCGGCCGCCGTGTACACCGACGTGTGGGTCAGCATGGGCGATGAGGCGACCGCCGAGCAGCGCCGCCGCGACCTCGCCGCGTACCGCGTGGACGACGGGCTGCTCGACGCCGCGGCGCCGGGCGCGTTCGCGATGCACGACCTGCCCGCGCATCCGGGCGAGGAGATCACAGCCGAGGTCCTGTACGGCGCGCGCGAGCACATCTGGGATCAGGCCGAGAACCGCCGGCACGCGCAGAAGGCGCTGCTCGAGCTGCTGGTGGCGCCGGCATGAGCGTCGAGGCCCCCGCACGGCCCGACGGCGCGCCGCGCCCGCAGCGGGGCGACGAGCTGGAGCTGCGGATCGAGTCGCTCGCGTTCGGCGGCGAGGGTGTCGCGCGGCTCGGCGACGGCGGCTACGTGGTGTTCGTCGCCGGCGCCATCCCCGGCGACCTGGTCCGCGCGGTCGTGCACAAGCGCAAGCGCAGCTACGCGCACGCGCGCACGCTGGAGGTGCTCGAGCCCGGTCCGGAACGGATCGCCCCCACTGCGATGCACCCCGGTGTGCCGTGGCAGGTGATCCCGTACGAGCGCCAGCTGGAGATCAAGCGCGACCAGGTCGACGACGCGCTGCGCCGGATCGGCCACGTGGACGGCTTCGAGCTGCAGGAGATCGTGCCGGCGCTGCAGCCGTGGCGCTATCGCAACAAGCTCGAGTACTCGTTCGGGGAAGACAGCGACGGCGCGCGCCCGGAGCTGGTCTGCGGCTTTCATGCCCCCGCCGGCGGCAACCGCGTGACGCCGATCGACGACTGCCTGCTGGCGTCCGAGCGCGGCAACCTCGCGCGCGTGGCCGCGCTGGACTGGTGCCGCGCGGAGGGGCTCACCGCGTGGGAGCGCAGCAGCGTTCCGCGTGGCGCCCGCGACGCGCGGACCGAGCCGGCGCCCGACGGGCGTGCGCGCCTGCGCAATCTGGTCGTGCGCGAAGGCCGGCGCACCGGCAAGCTGCAGGTGCGGATCGTGACGACTGAGGGCGAGCTCGACGCCGGCGCGCTCGCGGCGGCGCTCAGCCAGACGCTCGGCGAGAGCCTGTCGGGGGTCCTGTGGACGCGCTCGCGCAGCGTCGCCGAGACGACCGCCGGCGGCGAGACGGAGCTCGTGTGGGGCGACGCCGAGCTGCCCGAGCGGCTGGGGGAGCTCGACCTGCGCATCTCCGCCGAGGCGTTCTTCCAGACGAACACAGAGATGGCCGAGCTGCTGTACGGGGTAGTCGCCGAGTACGCCGCGCTGGAGGGCTGGGAGCGCGTGTACGACCTGTACTCGGGCATTGGCACGATCGCGCTCACGCTCGCCCCGCGCGCCGGCGAGCTGTGGGGAATCGAGCTGATCGAGCCGGCCGTCGCCGATGCGATCGCCGGCGCGCGGCGCAACGAGATCACCAACGTTCACTTCTTCGCGGGCGACACGCGCACCGCGCTGCCCGAGCTGCTCGAGCGGGCCGGACGCCCGGACGTGCTGGTCGTCGACCCGCCCCGCGCCGGCCTGTCCAAGAAGGTCGTGCACCGCATCATCGAAGCCTCGCCCAAGCGCATCGTCTACGTCTCCTGCAACCCCACCACGCTCGCGCCCAACGCCGCCGAACTCGTCGAGGCCGGCTGGGTGCTGCGCAGGGTGCGGCCGGTCGACATGTTTCCCCAGACACACCACATCGAGTGCGTCGCGCTGTTCGAGCGAGCGTAGGCTTCGCAACACCGATGCGCGCTGCCACCATCCGCGACAAGGAGATCGTGATCGAGGAGCACCCCGATCCGGTCGCGCAGGCCGGTGAGGTGCTCGTGCGCGTCCGTGCGGCCGGCCTGAACGGGGCGGACATGATGCAGCGGCGCGGCCTGTATCCCGCGCCGCCCGGCTCGCCGCAGGACATTCCCGGCATGGAGCTCGCCGGTGAGGTCGCCGCGGTCGGCCCGGGCGCCGAACGCTTCGCGGTGGGCGAGCGCGTGATGGCGATCGTCGGCGGCGGCGGGCAGGCCGAGCTCGCGACGGTGCACGAGCGCCAGCTGATGCCTGTCCCAGCCACTTTGGACTGGCCCGCCGCCGGCGGGCTGCCAGAGGTTTTCATCACGGCGCACGACGCGCTCTTCTCGCAGGCCGAGCTGCGCTCCGGCGAGCACCTGCTCGTGCACGGCGGCGCCGGGGGTGTGGGCACGGCGGCGATCCAGCTCGGGCGTGCCGTCGGCGCGCGCGTCACGGCGACCGTGCGCCGCGAGGAGATGCGCGAGCCGGTGGCGGCTCTGGGCGCGGATGTGATCGCGCCGGAGGGCTTCGCCGAGCGCGGCCCGTTCGACGTGATCCTCGAGCTCGTCGGCGCCCCCAACCTTGCGGAGAACCTCCAGGCGCTTGCCACCGGCGGGCGCATCTCGATCATCGGCGTCTCTGCCGGCGCCAAGGGCGAGCTGAACCTGCTCGCGCTGATGGGCAAGCGCGCGCGCATCTTCGGCTCCACCCTGCGTGCGCGCCCGCTGGAGGAGAAAGCGCTCGTCGCGCGTCGTGTCGAACACGAGGTGCTGCCGCTGTTCGACTCAGGAGCGCTGCACGTTCCCATCGCCGAGACCTTCCCACTGGAGCAGGCCGCCGCCGCCTATGAGCGCTTCGCCGCCGGCGGCAAGCTCGGGAAGATCGTGCTGGTGATGTAGCTCCGCTGATCCGCGCCTTGGAGGGCTTCGATGGCCTCCTGCCGTCCTTGGCCTGACTGGGGGAACTATCCAGCTTTGGACACACGGTGCTAGATTGGACACATGAGTTCGGCGCTGGAGGAGCTGGCCCGTGAAGTCGGCGTCCATGAGCGCACGCTCCGGCGAGCGGTGCGCGGAGGTCTGATTCACGCCCGCCGGCCGAGCTCGCATCGGCTTTCGATCTCAGAGGGGGAGACAGCATGGATCCGGTCTCACTGGCGGCTCGTAGCGCGGCTGCTGGCGGCCCTTAGAACCGAGCCCAACGTCGAGCTCGGAGTCCTGTTTGGCTCCGTCGCGCGCGGAGGGGACGTGGAGGGCATCTCCGACGTGGATCTGCTCGTGAAGCTGCGCCGCTCGTCCCCGGGCGCCCTCGACGCGCTGCGCCAGCGGCTTGGCGAGCGCCTGCAGGCCGACGTGGATCTCGTGCCGCTCGAGGCCGCGCGTCGCGACCCCATTCTGCTCTCCGAGGTCCTGCGCGACGGTCGGCCTCTCGTGGATCGTGGAGGGATGTGGCCCGACCTTCAGGCCCAGCGAGACCGCACTCAGGTGCAGGCCGATCATTCTGGGCGCGAGCTGCAGCAGGATGCGCGCGAGGCACTCAGCTACTTCCAACGCTTGGCGGCTGAACAGACGGCGCCGTCCGTCGCCGGCACCCCATGAGCGACTCCACACGTCCGCCAATCGCCGACGAGGCCCGTCGCAGGGCCTTCGAGCAGGCGTTGCAGCAGCTCGCGCGCACGATGGAGCAGATGGAGACGGCGGTGTCAGCCTTCCCGCCCGACTTCGATCTCGAGGCGTTTACGCAGGCGTGGTATTCGCAGGCGCCGGAGGAGCGCAACCGAGCGATGCTCGTGCGGTCGAATATGGACGACCTACAAAACCTATGCCAAGGCTTGATCGATCGCGGCGTTCGAGTGGCACAGGATCTGGGTGCGATCCCTGCCGACCGCAAGACCTCGGCGGCTGAGCAACTGCGCGGACTCGACCTGTTCCCGAAGCAGGTGCAGTTGGTCATCCAGGAGGTAATCGACCTGCGCAACACCAGCCAGCACGCGTACTGGATCCTCGCACCCGAGGACGTGCATGCTGCCGTCACCCATCAGCGAAGCGCACTGCCCGCCTTCATCGCTGACCTCGGCGAGTGGGTCGAGGGGCTGTCAAACGCCTGAAGCTCACGTCGGGCGTCGTCTCGAGAGTGAGGCGCTGCCGATCGGTCAGCGGCGAGCGAGTCGGCGCCCACTCTCGGTGTCGGGAGGGGTGTAGTTCAGCTCGAAGTGGTGGTAGAGAGTTGACTCGTCGTCCTGGGAGAGCTCCTCGCCGTGCTGTTCGATGTTGGGCGCGGACTCGATCTGCTGCTTGGTGACCGCCACCTGCAGCTGGTCAGGGCCTACTTTCACCCCGCCGAGCGGTACGAAGGTCAGGTGCCGGTTGATGAAGCCTTCCTTGACGGTGGCGAACTGCGGCTCGTCGGTCTCGACGTCCACGTAGACGTCCTGCAGCTTGCCGATCTTCTCACCGTCGCTGTCGATCAGCAGCTTGCCGTGCCATTCGGCGACGTTCCACGCAGCGTCTTGCTCATCGTTCACGGTCGCAACCTCATCTTCCCTCGTGGTCTGATGCCCACCCATTCTAGGGCCGCGCGCTGGTGGCGGCAGCGAGCACGGGTGTGGATGTCCGCCACTCGTCCTAGGAGGGGCTAGCGAAACGGCTAGCGAAACTGGTTGACGGCATGGTGGTAGGAGCCTAGCGTCGTCGGCTCCTACAAAAGTGCCCCCGCACCGCTGACACGGCCGGGGGCTGACACCAGGAGTGACCCTGATGCAAGCCGAGAATACCCCTGAGCCGCCGCGCGAGTTCGACGCGATGGAACGCGAAGCGCTGTACCTGCTCACCGACCCCGACCGCTGGCCGCCCGTGTGGAGCTTGCCGGACCTTGCGCGCCAGATGGAAACGGACGACCCGATGGAGGTCATCCAGCCGCTGCGCAACGCAGGGCTTGTCCACACGATCAGCGGCTGCGTGTTCGCCAGTGCCGCCGCGTTCAAGCTGGTGCAGATCGTCGGTCAGGTCATCTGAGGCGCTACGCCGCGAGTGCGGCTGCCTGCGTCCTGCTCAGCGCGCACGCCAAGTGCGCGAGGATCGTCAGGTCAGCGTGTAGCCGCACTCGCTCGATCCGCCGCACCCGTAGGGGCGTCAGGCTCCATTCGTTCTTGAGACGGCCGTTGACGCGCTCTACCGACGCGCGGCCGCGGTAGAGGCCCTTCCAGCGCAGCGTCTCGCGCGGGATCAGCGGGTGCAGCCTGTCCGCCTTGATCCACACGGACGCGGGCTTGCACTCGCCGGTGGGGCAGCGCCACTTGGTAGCGCCGCGCTTGTGGTCGGCCCCGGCGAACCTCCACTCGCCGTGCTCGCATGTCGGCGGCTTGTCCTTCCCCTTCTTCACGTCAGGGGTCTGGCGCAGCGGGATCACCGGAGCGATGTCTCGCTCGGAGCAGTCGGCGTAGACGCGGGTGTTGTCATAGCCCTTGTCGAGCGCGGCCGTCTCGGGGTTGATCCCGAGCGTGTGGAGCTTGTCCAGCAGCGGCGCGACCGACAGCGTTTCGTGCTCGCGCGCGGTGGCGATCCGCCACGCGAGCGGGAGGTCCGTCTTGGCGCAGACCGCGAGATGCAGGCGGTAGCCATAGAAGCCGCCGCCCTTGCGCGTCGAGATGGCCGAACGGTGCCCCCACGACGCATCGGGGTCTGAGAACTCGTCATCTGACCGTTCGCGTCCGCCCTTCGAGACGAACCGCTGCCCGTTCGCATACGCGGGCATATCGCTCGCGTCGATCGCCACGTCCCACCCGAGCAGCGGGTTGGCCTTCTTGAGCGCGGCGATCACGCCTGCGATGCACCGCTCCAACATCGGCGCGTGCTCGCGCAGCTTCGCCGTGAAGCGGTAGCAGGCGTACACGGACGGAGTTTCGCCATTCGGCGCGATCACGGCCGCGAGTGCGGGGTGCTCGCGCACCAGCGCGACGGTGCGCGTCCACGTCGGCAGGGCATACATGCTCTTGGCGAGCGCCATGCCGATCATCGCGCGGAGCGGGTAGCCGGGACGCCCGGTTTCGCGGGTCTGTTGAAGCTCGTCTACGAGGCGGGAAACCTCAGGCGAGTCGAGGATGCCTGCGAGGGTTTCGGCGACGGGTCGCCGTGCTACGTTCTGCGTGGTCATGGAGGCTGCAACTCCTTGATCCAGACCCCCGGCGGCTCCAACCGTGCGGGGGTCATCTTTGGCTTTAGTAAGCCAAAAACTACACGTCGGATCGGACGGAAAAACCGCGATTTGAGACGCGTCCGCGTCGCTTGTAACACTTCCGCACAAAGGCCCCCACAAGGAGAGGTTGCCGCCTCGCGGGGGTCACTTCTGTAGCTTTAGTCCCCGAAGTTGACGTCCGGCGTCGGATGGAAAATCGCTGGAAACGCGGCGAATCCAGTGCGCCGTCGGGAAAAGGGAAAGGTGCCGCATGGCAGACGGGACACTGAGATTGGAGTTGGGCGCTGCGTCCATACCGCTGTCGAAGCTCGCCGCCGCCGCCGATTCCTTCTCCGACCTGGTGGCTGACGTTACCAAGGAGCTACATCCCGACGCCCCGATCGTCGAGTGGACGGTCGAGGTTGAGCGTGGCAGCGTCATCTTGGCGGCTAAGCCAAACCTGGGGCGCGAGGATACCCGGATGACGGTCAATACCATCGTGAAGGGCCTGAGTGCTATTGAGAAGGGGCCGGAGCAGCCTGCGTACTTCACGGATCGTGCGCTTGAGTACGCCCGCAAGCTCGCAGAGCTGGCGAGCGACGACTTCCCCGTTCGCGTTCGCAACGGCCGCCTTCAGGCGAGGCTCACATCCCGCTCGGTACGCAACGTCAATGACCTGACGGTAGGCGCCCAGCCGAGGATCGGCACCATCGAAGGCCGATTGGAGGAGCTGAACATCCACGGCAAGCCGACTTTCCAGATATGGGAGCGCCTTACGGGCCGGAAGGTTCAATGCCGCGCAGGCGATAGCGTGTCGAGGGAGCAGCTTGAAGCGGCGATGGGACATCGCGTAGCCGCCCGAGGCATGATCAGGGCGTCCAAGCAGGGTGCCAGCCGGAGCATCGACGCCAAGCAGCTACGGGTCTTTCCAGCCGAGCACGAACTACCGTCTGCCGATGAGGTCCGCGGCATTCTCAAGGCGTCTTGATGGCTGAGACGCAACGGCGCTACTGGGATTCGGATGCGTTCCTGGGCTGGCTAAAGGCCGAGCCCGACAAGGTGAGCGAGTGCCAAGCCGTGATCCGCGAGGCGGAAGCTGGCCACACGGAGATCGTTACATCAGCGCTTACGCTGGCCGAGGTTCTGTATCTGCATGGCCACCAGCCTATTCCCGCTGCGGATGCTGAAAAGCTCGAACGCTTCTTTGAGCATGAGTACATCATTGTCAACGACGTTGATCGGACGCTTGCCGAGGAGGCGCGCAAGTTCGTCTGGGATAAGGGCATCCGTCCCAAGGATGCGATCCACGTCGCGACAGCCATAGACGCGGAGGTCGAAAGGCTTGAGACTTTCGACGCCGGCCTAATCAAGCGGAGTGGGGATGTCGGCAATCCGCCTCTCACCATCGCCCGCCCCTACGAGCCAGCACAGCTATTCGACGCCGAGGGGTAGCGTCAGCCCGAAAGCGGGGTATCGACGATGCGAGCAGACCTACAAACCCGCACGGATACAGGGCTAGCGAGTTTCGCTAGACCCTCCTAGTAAGGCGGCTGCGCCGCGTACCAGTCGCCGAGCACGCGGAAGGCGGCCCAGAAGTCGCGCTTGGCGTCCTGCTCGTCGAGCGAGTCGTCGATGCTGGGCACGTACAGCGCGTCGATCGTCGGCGTCAGCTGCTGGACCGTGCCGAGCGCGTCGGTCAGCGGGCGGGCGAGCGGGATGTCCATGTCGCCCAGCGCCGCCAGCGCGTCGGCGCCCATCACGACGACCATCTTCGGCTGCACGATCGCGATCTCTTCGACGACGCGGGAGATGCACGCGAAGTCCGCGAGCGACGCGTCGCTCAGCGGGCACTTGACGCACAGCGTGCCGTAGACGGCCAGCGGGTCGATCGACAGCCGCTTGAGCGACTTCATCAGCGCCCCGCCCGCGCGACCGTAGAAGGCCACGCCCTCCTCGATCTCCGACGGCAGCGCGGAGTACTTCAGCAGCATGATGTCCGCCTGCGGATGCCCCGACCCGAGCACCGGCATGAGGTTGCCGCGCGGGCAGTGCGGGCACGCCTGCAGCTCGCGCGTGAGGCTGTTCAGCTCGCGGATGGCGCGCTCGAGGTACTTCTCGCGGATCTCGTCATCGGTCACGGGCATCGACCCCGAGGGATTTGACGACGCGGCGTCTTGTCCTTGACGGTGCATCAGTAGTTGCGCTTTGGCGCGCGCTCCGGGGCTTATCTCCGCCCGCCGCCGCGCGCCCGGTTCAGCCGCTTCAGGCGCCGCGCCTTGCTCGCCCGCCGCGCCGAGGAGGGCGTCGCGCGCGTCTGCAGGAACTTCAGCGCCTGCACGTACAGCAGCGATGACGGGCGCGTGAGGATCTCGGCGTCGCGCAGCGACTGCAGGAACTCC